>JQGF01003541.1_pt1 | contig 20345 bp, 18 predicted proteins | sample 210201 | NCBI WGS metagenome assembly JQGF01 (sample SAMN02947780, study PRJNA257236) | wastewater metagenome | biome: Domestic wastewater sediments; material: Domestic wastewater soil sediments and water; isolation source: domestic wastewater sediment treated with ammonia and hydroxylamine at...
TTGATGGCATTGCTTTCCAGATCCTGGTCGTACCCGTAGACGCTGTCACACAGCTGTTCGGCACTCAGAATGGCATGGGGTTTGTTGAGCAGGGCGCGCAACAGGGACAGTTCGCGCCGGGCCAGGCTGACTGGCTTGCCATCCAGAGTGACATGGCCGGTCGACGCACAGAAGCTTAATCGTCCATATTCAATGCAGTCGGTTTCGTGACCGGCCAAGCGTCGTGTCAGCACATGCAGACGCGCCAGCAGCTCGTCCAGGTCAAAAGGCTTGATGACGTAGTCATCGCCTCCGCCCAACAAGCCCTCGACCCGGTGATGCAGCGCATCGCGGGCGGTCAGGATCAGAATGGGCAGTTTGCGGCCCTGATCGCGCCAGCGGCGCAGCAGCGTCAGTCCGTCCTGATCGGGCAAGCCCAGATCCAGAATACAGACATCAAAGTGCGAGGACAGCAAGGCCGTATCGGCCAGACTGGCGGTGCCTACGTGGTCCACCGTCAAGCCGTGCAATCGCAGGCCGGCCACAATTCCGCTGGCGACCAGCGCGTCATCTTCAACCAGTAAGACGTGCATTCTCCCCCCTTGTCGCGAATGCGGCGTGTTCAGGCAAAGCCTGATGTTCATTACGTTTCGGCGTTCATGTTAGCAGTCTTGAGGCGGGCGGCAAAAGGCGCCTCTCTCTTAATTTGGCCTTAATCCTGATCCTCTACTGTGAGCTAGATTGCATTGCATTTGCATCTCGGTACTTACTTTTTTAATAAAACCGGCTGGGGCAATGACGTTTATCCAGGCTTAGCCGCATGATCGATCTCGGGCATTTATTCACATGACTCCTATATTGGGAATATTACTGGCGACCAGTTTTGTCGCCTCTTTGGTGGCACTGGGCATTCTTGTCTGGGCCGTTGCAAACAAACTGATTTTCGTCGGCAAGAACGAGGCTGAAACCATCTTCATGAAAGGGGAGTTGGGCCAGCCTGACGATAGCGCTTCCTTTGGGGAGAAGAGCGAGGCGCAGGCGCATCGTTTTGACGTGTTGCGTGCCGGCATTGATCGCAGTGGCCGGGGGCCGGTTCTGCTGTTGGTGACGGTCGGAATTACCTGGCTGCTGATAGGCTCGGTGTTTGGCGTGATGGCATCGCTCAAACTGCACTGGCCCGACTGGCTGGCCGATGTGGCCCAGGTGACGTTTGGACGGGCGCGCACCTTGCACCTGAATATTGTGGCCTATGGCTGGTTGTCGGTGACCGGAATCGGTGTGGCCTTGTGGCTGTTGCCACGCATTTTTCATACCCCCTTGCGACGGCCCAATATGGTGTACTTCGGTGCGGCCTTGTGGACCCTGGGGGTCTTGGGCGGCACGCTGGCCGTTGCCAATGGCTGGTCCGATGGCATTGAGTGGCTGGAGTTCCCCTGGCAGATCGATATTTTGCTGGCGGTAGGCGGTTTTTTCCTGGCCTGGCCGGCTATTGAAACTGCGGCCAAGCGCAAGTCGCGCCATATCTATGTGTCAGGCTGGTACTTTCTGGCTGGCATGGTGTGGTTTCCCTTCCTTTTCCTGGTATCGAATATCCCGGGCCTGCACATCGGTGCTCAGCAAGCTACCGTGAACTGGTGGTTTGCTCACAATGTGCTGGGTCTGTGGTTGACGCCGATGGGCGTGGGGGCGGCGTACTACATCATCCCTAAAATCATTGGCAAGCCCGTGTATTCCTACAACGTGTCTTTGCTGGGTTTCTGGAGCCTGGCGCTGTTCTACAGTCAGGTGGGCATGCATCACTTGATGGGGGGGCCGGTGCCGACCTGGGCCGTCACCCTTTCCGTGGTGCATAGCATCATGATGTTTGTGCCTGTGATTGCGGTAGCCATCAACCAGCACGTCACGGTGGCGCAGAACTTGTGGGCCTTCAAGCAATCCATGGCCTTGCGTTTTGTCTGGATTGGCGCACTGATGTACACCCTGTCCTCTTTCCAGGGGTCGCTGGAGGCCATCCGTTCGGTGAACTCGGTGACGCACTTTACGCATTACACCGTCGGTCACGCCCATCTGGGCGCCTACGGCTTTGTGTCCATGGTGATGTTTGGCACCCTGTATTACATGATGCCGCACATTCTGGGACGTCGCTGGCCCTTTCCGGCGCTGATCAAGACCCATTTCTGGCTGGTGACGGCAGGCTTCACGATTTATGTGCTGGCCTTGAGCATTGCCGGGGTCGTGCAGGGCATGGGTCTGATGGACCCGGGCGCCAGTTTCGGCGAGATCACTCGCAAGATGGTTCCGTATCTGGAGGCCCGCTCGATCGGCGGCACCATGATGACCTTGGGTCATTTCATTTTTGCGGCTCACTTTGCCTTGCTGTTGTTGCGCAAAGACACCGCTGTTAATGCGACTCCTCCACTTGCTCGGGCAGATGCATCATGAACCGACTCTTACCTTTACTCATCGGAGCCATTGGCGTTTTGCTGCTGGCCACTCTCATGCTGGTGATTCTGCCGGCTTGGCAATTGCGCACCTCGGAGCCTCCTGCGCCATTGAAGCCCTATACCGTCCAGCAGTTGCAGGGCCGTGATCAGTACGTGGCTAACGGCTGCTTGTACTGTCACAGCCAGCAGCCCCGCTCGAGCGGTCAGACTCTGTTTGACACCGCCCGTGGCTGGGGGCGTGCTTCTACGCCCGGTGACTATTTTTACGACTCGCCCCACTTGCTGGGAACGATGCGTACCGGTCCGGACCTGTTCAACGTCGCAGCGCGCATGAAAAGTCGGGATTGGCACTTGACTCACCTGTACCAGCCGCGTGCGATTTTCGACTGGAGCCTGATGCCATCCTACCCTTATATGTTCGAACTGAAAGCTCAGCTCGAACCGGGCGATGTGCTTGTGCGTCTTCCCGAATCCTTGCAGCCAGAGGGCAAGCATGTGGTTGCCCGCCAGGAAGCCCTGGATCTGGTCGAGTATTTGCTGGCCTTGGATCGCACCTACGCGACTACAAGCCAGGAGTTGGATAAACGCGACCGCGGCTACGACCGCCGCCCTGGCGAGACCTTGATGGACTCGGGCGCTCAATAGGACATGTCATGACAAAGAAAAAAGATTCGAGTTCGCCTCTGGTCGAGAATATTGACCCTAGTTTTGAGCCATGGGAGCCACCGCGTCCCATTCCGATTTTTCTGCTGGCCGTGCTGGTGGCGCTGGCCTTGGCGGGCGTGGGCCTTTATCTGCATGATCTGGCCCCGCATGCCGCGCCAGATGAGTCCACTGTCATCGGCTCTCACGGCGGTGGTACGCCAGTCGTGCCGGCAATGGCTGCTTCAAGGGATGCACCGGTGCTGGTGCATTCGGGGCAGGGCAGTGTGTGGAGCTGCGCCTCCTGTCACGGTGAGGCGGGTGAAGGCGCGGGTATCACCCCTCGTCTGGCCGGTATTTCAGAGGCATATCTGCTCAAGCAGCTCGAGGATTTTGCCAGTGGCGCACGTTTGAATGAGTCCATGCAGTATGTGGCTCGTGGCTTGCAGCCGGCGGATATGAAAGAGCTGGCCAGCTACTACGCCAAGCTGCCTGTCCCCGCTATTGCAGTACCCAGTTCGGACGCGGATCTGGCGCGTGGGCAGGCCTTGTTCCAGAAAGGAGACTGGAAGCAGAACGTGCCCGCCTGCATCAGCTGTCACGGCAGCCAAGGTGAAGGGGTAGGGGCTGCGTTCCCGCCGCTGGCGGCTCAACAGGCGGACTACCTGTTCAGTCAGCTGTCGGCCTGGAAAGGCGGTCATCGTCACAATTCGCCGCAAACGCTGATGGATGATATTGCCTCGCGCCTGTCCTACGAGGACCTGTATGCGGTTTCCTACTACGCCGCCTCCTTGCCAGCCCCTGGCACGCAGGCGAAATAAGATCAGAACAGAGAGTTTTTTATGATAGATACGCAAGAGCAGGGTCGTGGCAAACCCGTCATGTCGGGCGGACGCAGACTGGCCTGGGGGGCCGGTATAGGGGTATTGCTGTTTGCCATCGGATATGGTCTGAACGCCAGGGGCTGGTTGTCTTTTTCCCTGGGCTCGCCCGATTCGGCGACGATTAAGGTGGGCGATGTCGGTTACAGCCGTGAGGCCATGCAAGCCGATCGAGAGGCACAAAGCAAGGACAAGCTCGCGGTCACGGCGGGAATGCCGGTGGGCCCGGACGGCTACTTTGTGCCGCCTGCCGAGAGCAGCATTCCCGACACACCATACGGGGAAGCCGTTCGGCGTGGACAACAGATTTTTATGGAAACCTCCACGACAGTGTCGGATCACGTGGGCAACACACTGGCCTGTGTGAACTGCCACCTGGATGCCGGGCGCCGTGAGCATTCAGCGCCCATGTGGGGGGCTTATGTCAGCTACCCGGCGTACCGTTCCAAGACCAAGGCCATCAGTACCCTGGAAGATCGCATTATTGGTTGTTTTACCTATTCGATGAATGCCCAGGCTTCTTCTACGGGGGTGGCGCCACCGGCAGGCAGCGACGTCTACCGTGATTTGATGACCTATATGTACTGGATGTCTGACGGGGCGCCGACCGGTCAGAAGTTGCCTGGTGCCGGCTTTCCCAAGGTGAAAAAGACGGAGCTGGGCTATGACGTCGCGCGGGGTAAAGAGGTTTACACCAATAACTGCGTGCTGTGTCACGCGGTGGATGGTCAGGGACAGAAGGATGCTGAAAGTGGCGTGGTCTTCCCGCCTTTATGGGGAAATAACTCCTACAACTGGGGAGCGGGGATGGCACGTATTGATACGGCAGCGGGTTTCATCAAGGCCAATATGCCTTTGGGTAAACCATTTTCCCTGACCGATCAAGAAGCCTGGGATGTTGCCGCTTACATCAACAGTCATGAGCGTCCCAAAGATCCCCGTCAGACAGGGACGCTGGAGCAGGCTCGCGTGGAATTTCACGATGGAGAGGAAAGCTACTACGGCAAGGAAGTGAACGGCCTTGTGTTGGGTGGGGGCGTGGACAAGTAAACGTTGGGCTGTTGGAAAGCGAGCTCGTAGGACGCCGGTACTGGGGATTTGCCGATTGGTTGCTTCCTTGGACCCATAAGCAAAGTAATTGGGCAGCGGTTTGTGCCGTAAACACCCAATGAAATCAGGTCGATGGATGTTATGCACAAGCAGTTATCGGCAGTTGCAGCATCCGGCTGTCCAGTGACCTTGATGGACTGGGCTGAAAAGCACCCCACTAAACGGCGGATTACCCAGCATATGGTTGTTATTAATATCATAAAGAGATAAAAACCATACCTTATCTGCTTGGCACTCGCCGACCTGTTCCAACTTTTTTGACCTCTTTTTTCGAATGATTCCCTTTAAACAACTTGGCATCTGCGCCCTTGCTCTCGTGCTGGCAGGCTGTGCCGCACATCGGGCTCCTTCCCGCTTTGAGGGCAAACCTGTATCGGAAGCCGTGAACGCCATGCCCAAACGTTTGCAACAGTCTGGAATAACCAACGATGGCAAACCCTACTATTACTGGATATTTGACGAAGTTGAAACGGTGACATTCACAGATAGCTACGCCTATCACAACACCGATCGGCCTGGTATGACCACAGGCCTGTATTTTTATGAACGCGAACTGCCTCGCAAGTGCTCTGTGGTAGTGGTGTATGACGAAGCCACGCAAATCGTGACCGACTTCCAGGTCAATAAAACCCGCAACGCCAAATGCCGGAAAATGGAATCGTATCTGGACGGCAGCGCCTACAAACCCGGCTTTCTGCTGCAGTTCAAAGATCCTCTGCGTTAGAGACATCATTACAGACAGCAGAGTTAGGGCGATGTCTTGATGGGGTGGTCATCCGCCTGTTCTTTTCTGGGGGATGACCGATGTTCAAGCCGGTGCAGAGACAGCGTGAGGGAAGAAGCCCGCACCAGCATTGACGAAAAACGCCTACAAAGCCACCAAGCGCTTCAAGTCCAGCAAGGTGAAATGCCCATGATCCAGCCACCCGCCGGTATCAATGAAAAACACATTCCCTAATTGCCGCATCTTGTGCGTCGTCTGATGCCCATGCACCAAAGCCCGAAGACCCTCTACCATGCCATCGTAGCCAGTCACATAGCGATCCCTGGACCACATACAGACATAGCGGTCATTGGCATCAAAACCCTCGGTATGAATGTGCTGCCAATTGTCGTAGGGAAAGTCGGCATGAACCATACCCACCAGTCCCAAGGGCGTTTCTATTTCCATCGCCAAAGGCAGGGCTTGCAGACGTTGAGCGATCAGTGCCTGCTCGTCCGAGGTGCAATCGTCCAGCCATAGCCCACCATGCACGCGATGATCCACTTCCTGAATAGGCTGCCCAATCGCCCGCCGCCAGGTCAGTTGTTCGTGATTGCCACAAATTGCGTGAAACCAGGGCAGGTCAAGCCAGTCTAGAACCTGGTGCGACTCCGGGCCGCGATCTACCAAGTCCCCCACTGAAAAAAGCCGGTCCTTGGAGGGATTAAACCGAATCCGTTTTAAAGACTTCTTCAGCTTGGTGAAGCAACCGTGAATATCTCCCACGGCAATATCGCGTCCCAAGGTATTTGGCTTAAAGCGGGCTACATGCATTGTCATGTTCGGGCTGGGTGAAACGTGCCCATCACGGTACTCATAGCCGGGACTGGAGTCAAGAAAGGCACGGCCTGCTTCCGATAAACCTTAGTCTGAGCAGACTACGCGATGGGACAAGCAGACCGTGTTGGATGGCTTGGTCTAAAATCCCTGGAGCTTACTATTTTTTCTCTCTGAATTCCGAGGTTTTCATGTCTCACACCAATACGCCTGTTGATCCGGACGGCCTGCTTGAGTATTCGGTGGTCTACACCGATCGCGCGCTAAACCACATGTCGAAAACCTTCCAGGAAGTGATGCGCGAAATCTCTCGCACGCTCAAGCTGGTCTATCAGGCTCACTCGGCGATTGTGGTGCCGGGCAGCGGGTCGTTCGGCATGGAGGCGGTCGCCCGTCAGTTTGCGACTAATCGCAAGTGCATGGTGATTCGTAATGGCTGGTTCAGCTACCGATGGACGCAGATTTTCGATATGGGCTCCATCCCTGCCAGCACGACGGTTCTGAAAGCTCGTCCGATCGAGCCAGGGACGCAGGCGGCCTACGCGCCTGCGCCTGTCGAGGAAGTGATCGCCGCGATTCAGGCTGAAAAGCCGGCCCTGGTGTTTGCCCCGCATGTGGAGACGGCCTCGGGCATTATGCTGCCAGATGACTATATGCGTCAGGTAGCAGATGCGGTGCATGCGGTCGGCGGACTGTTTGTGCTGGATTGCATTGCCTCTGGCACCGTCTGGGTGGATATGAAGCATGTGGGCGTGGATGTCTTGATTAGCGCGCCACAAAAAGGTTGGACCGGTTCAGCGTGTTGCGGCCTGGTGATGTTGAGCGAGCGGGCTCGTCAGCACATTGACAGTACAACCAGCACCAGTTTTGTCTGCGATCTGCGCAAGTGGCTGCAGATTATGGAAACCTATGAAAATGGGGCTCACGCCTACCACGCGACTTTGCCTACGGATTCGTTGAAGGTTCTGCAAGAGGCGATGGCCGAGACCGAAGCGCTGGGTTTTGACTGGGTCCGCAATCGTCAGCTTGAGCTGGGTCGCAAAGTGCGCGCTCTGTTGAGTGAGCACGGTTTTCGCAGCGTGGCCGCGCCGGGTTTTGAGGCCCCGGGCGTTGTCGTGTGCTACACCACGGACGACGGGATTCATTCGGCGGCGAAGTTTGCCAAGGCTGGCTTGCAAGCGGCGTCGGGTGTGCCTTTGCAGTGTGATGAACCTGCCGATTTCAAGACTTTCCGCATTGGTTTGTTTGGCCTGGACAAGCTGACTCATATCGAGCGTTCTGTAGAACGCTTGGCCCAAGCCCTGGATGCCATTGAGGCGCAGTAAGGCGTGGGTGCACACCTTTTTTGCCCCCATGAAAAGGGAGCCGCGAGAGGCTCCCTTCGTGGATGACTGGGCTCGGCCGGAGCCCCTGCCCCGATTGACTGGGCCGGCATTCGAGGCAGGCCCAGCCGGATGGCAGGGTTGGCCAGGCGCCGCTGCTTAAGATTGAGGGTTTAGGGCTCTTTGGGCGCCTGGTTGAGTTCACCCATGGCAAAAGCGAGATTGACGGAGCCCACCAGCCCTGCCGTATGGGCCAGAGTCTGGGCCTCCTGGGCGCCCAGCAGCCCCGTGTGGGCTTCGGTCAGCAAGGTCATGCCGGTCAGACCTTCCTGATAAGACTCCAGCGCGCCCTGGTAGGTGATCTGGGCGGCCTCGACCAGACTGCTGGCGGCCTGGTGGGATTCCAGAGCTGCGCGCAAGGCATCGGCGGCGATGATCAGTTGCTTGTAGGCATCCTGCTCGGTCTTGACGACACGTTCGCGCGCAGTGTCAGCGCGTAACTGGGCTTCGCGCACTTGCTTGTTGCGCAATCCTGCATCGTAAAGCGGGATGCTTAAGGCCAGCACGGCCCCCCGGGAGGAGGCTTGGGGGCTGATCTCTGGCAGGCTGCCGACGCTCAGTGAGCCCATGCGCTTGGACATGAAGCCCATGAGTGCCAATTTGGGCATGAAGCTCGCTTCGGCAGATTCGATGCCCGCCAGACTGGCTTGATGCGCGGCTTGCAATGCCTGAACATCAGGGCGCTGTGCAATGGCTTTTTTCAGGATTGCGTTGCCGGGAATGTCCAGGTCTTCCGGCAAGGGCCGCGAGGCGCTGTCCGCGACCGAAAGCTCCGCCTCGGGCGACAGGCCAATGGCCCCCAATAACGTCTGATAGGACTGCCGTGCCAGTGTGCTGGCATTGACGTGATGCAAACGGGCCTGTGCCTTGAGTTGCCGCGCCTGGGCCACTTCGATCTGGGTGCCCAGGCCATTGCGTTGCCGCTCCAGAGCAATGTCTTCGATCAAGGTGGCATTTTTCAGACCTTGAGCAGAGATGCGCGCGCGCTGACGGGCCGAGTTGTAGTTGAAATAGCTGATGGACACCTCGGCAATAACGGCCTGGTGGACACCGCTGAAGGTGATCCGGCTGGCCATGGCCAGTTTGTCCGCCGCCTTTTGCAAGGCTGCCCGCTTGCCAAAATCGAACAGCAGCCATTTCAAGGTAAGCGAAGGGACGGCACCACTTAAATGGGTGTCGTAGTCCACATCGATTTCTCTGCCCAGAATGTGAACACTGTCGTCCCGATCACTGCGTATATAGCCGCCCACCACACTGGCAGAAATAAGCGGCAGGTAGGCGCTTTGCACCATGCCGGCGGCTTCCGCAGCTTGCTGGGCCTCGCCCCAGGCGATACGGGTGCTGGGATTGAGGCGTTGCGCCAGATCGATCAGTTCAGGCAGGCTGTATTCGTGACCCGCCCGGATCGTAGGGATGGGCTGGCTGGAGTCGGGGCCCGGCTCGTTGGCCAGTGTCAGTCGGGGCGGCTCAGGGGCATCCTGGCCGGAGGCGGGTGAAGCGACGGACCGGTGGTCCGGAGCCGCACAGGCCGTCAGGATCAGGACGGCGGTCACGCTCAGGCTAAGACGCAGAGCAGGCAAACAAGACATAAACATATACTCAGGAGGCGGCAGAATGGGTTAGCAGCGTGGCAGCATACTGCTGACCGCCTTCCAGGACCAGCTGCACGGCCATGCAAACCAATAAAAACCCCATGATGCGTGAGATGGCATTGACGCCGCCATGACCAATGACACGCACGATGCTCAAGGAGGAGCGCAGGCAGATGAAAAAAATCAGGCCGATCAGAACCGCCAGAATCACAGGGGCCACCATTAGGACCCATTGGGCATACTGTCCGCGCATGCCATGCATTTGGGACGAGGCACTGAGGACCAGAGCCATGGTGCCGGGCCCCACAGTGGATGGCAGCGTCAAGGGCACAAACGCGATATTGTTGTGCGAGGCCGTATGTTGATCGTTGGCCTGGGACACCATGTCACTGACAGCGGGAGGAAACAGCATGCGGAAACCGATGTAGGCCACGATCAGGCCGCCCGCGATACGTATGTCCACCATGGAAATGCCCAGGGCCGATGTAATCCACAACCCGGCGTAATAGGTCACCAGCAGGGCCAGGATCACGCATAGCGTTGCCTGGCGCAGCTGCTGTTTTTTTTCCTCTGCACTCAGGCTCACGCCTAAAGACAAGTACATCACCATGGCGGTTAAGGGGTTGGCCATGGGCAGCAAAAATGCCAGCCCCAGGCCGATCAGTTTGAATAGCTGCATGATGTCGTCTGGCATGGGATCTCCTGGGGGTGAGGGTCAGGCGGGCAGGGCGTTCTTGTAGATTTTGCCATCCTTGATGATCAGCAGCAGGTTCTGGTCGGGCTGTTCCAGAAAGTCCAGACTGTGTTCGGGCTCGCCATCGATCAGCAGCAGATCGGCCAGAGCGCCAGGGCGAATGACGCCGAGCTCGCCTTCATATGGCTGGCGCAGGCCGGACAGTTGCAGCAGGCGGCCATTGTCTCCTGTCGCCATTTTCAGCACCTTGAGCGGTTCATAAAAACGGGTCAGTTTGGACAGCATCCGGCCGTGATGGGGAAGATGAGCGGGGGTAAACAAAATATCCGTGCCCCAGGCGGTCTGGATCTGGTATTTGTCGGCCAGTTCGTAGGCACGTACAGTGCCCACGGCAACCTGCTGCTGCTTGGCTTTGCTGTGTGGGTCGCGCTGGACGTTGGCATCCTCGTCGGCCAGGAATGGTTGCAAACTCCACCACACGCCTTCGCCGGCCATCATGCGGGCCGTTTCGTCGTCTGCCAGTTGGCCATGCTCGATGGATTTGACTCCCGCCTTGATGGCACGCTGGATGCCGCGCGCACAGTAAACGTGCACCATTACGTAGGTGCCCCAGTCGCTGGCGGCGCCGACGGCGGCGCGCAGCTCTGCATCGCTAAACTGCAATCCCTCCAGGGGGTCGTACAAGGACGTCACTCCGCCCCCAGCCATCAGCTTGATCTGACTGGCCCCCAACATCAGTTGCTCACGCACGCGACGCAGAACCTGGTCGGGCCCATCGGCAATACAGGTGACCCCGGCCCGTTCGGTGTGACTCAGATCGCCCTGCGCCCGGGGGACTTCGTAACGCATCCGGAAGTCGGCGTGCCCCCCGGTTTGCGCAATCATCGCCCCGCTGGGGTAGATGCGGGGACCGTGCAGCAAGCCCATATCAATACCGCGTTTTAGCGAGAAGCTGGGGCCACCGGCATCGCGCACGGTGGTAAAGCCGCGCAGCAAGGTACGCTCGGCTTCTTTGCTGGCAATCAAATGCAGATCAGCCGGGTCGGCCATCATGGCGGTCATCTGGTCTACTGCACACAGCAGACTATGCCAGTGTGCGTCAATCAGCCCGGGCATCAGCACTTTATTCTGACAATCCATGACGGTGGCATCGGCGGGAATCTCGGCTACCGGCATGACCGCTGTGATGCGACCCTGATCAATCTGAACGGCCAGACCGTTTTTCAACTCGGTGCTCTGGCCATCGAACAGGCGCAGATTGCTCAGAATGAGTTTTGGGGACAGGGCGAGCGGCTTTTGCTCCAAGGCATTGTTGGACTGGAAGGCCGGACCTGTTGGGGTGGCGTTGGGAGCAAAGCTGGCCGCTGCGCTCAGACGCTTGTGAATGAAAGGGATGGAGGGGTGCGCGCAAACACAGGCCGGCACACCGTGGCGATAAGCCAGACGTTGTTGGCGCAGAGCAGGGGAATGGCCCAGGTAAGAATAGGTCTGCATGGCATCCTGAAAAATCAAAGGTAGGGGAAAGAGAAAGAGCGGACTCAAGACATGCGCAATTCGATCAGGTCCAGTAATCGGACCCGTTCGCGAGCGATTTCATCGGATATCTGACGGGTACGCGCCAGGGTGTAAACGGCGTTGCGAGCCGCGCGGATGGCTTGGATTTGCATGTTTTTCTCCAACTCCTGTTCGGCCAGATCCTGGTCAACCCCTTCGGCGGGCGGGCTATGGGCAATGGCGCTCAGGACCCGGTCGGCCATGGCGGTGTAGCGCGTTCCGGAGGACTCGGGATTGTGGGCAATCAGTTCATTCAGTGTTTGCGCGACCGATTGCGCACTGGCGTGTCGCACGGCCTGCTCGGCCAGTTCTTCCTGCTCCTGGCGGCGTCGCAAAGTCGGAAAGGAGACGCGTTTCATCAGGGGAGGTAAAACCAGGCTGGCGGTCAGCAGCGAGACGATAATGACGACCGAGGCCAGAAAGATCGCCAGGTCGCGGGCCGGGAAGGGACTGCCGTCCGTTAAGGTCAGCGGCAAGGTCATGACACCGGCCAGGGTGACGGCGCCCCGCACCCCCGCAACCGACAGGACCAGCACCAGCAGCGGATTGGCCTGAGCGGTTTCGTCGTGATGACGCAGCCCCAGTAGTGAAAGGCCTCGTCGCAGCCATAAATAGCCGTACACGCATAAAAACCGCAGTGCAATCAAGGTGGTACACATGGCCACCGCATACACCAGCAGCCAGGCAGGATTGTGGTGGCCGGTTTCTTGGACCACCTGTACCGCGCCCCGAAAAATGGCTGGCAACTGTTCGCCCAGCAGGACAAACATCATGCCGTTCAAGCTCAGTTGCACGGTGTCCCACACGGTCTTGCGCTGCATGCGGGTGGCGGCCAGCGCATTGCCCGAGAGTTCGGCATAGCTCATGGTAACGCCCGCCGCTACAGCAGCCAGAATGCCGGACGCTTCCCATTGCTCGGCCAGGTAGTAGGACGCAAAGGGCAGCAGCAGGCTGAACAGGACTTCGGCCCCGGGCTCCTCGCCCCAGCGGCGCACAAAGAGATTGCGCACCAGCAGCAGGGCGCGCGTGGTTGCCACACCCACGGCCAGGCCGACAAGCGTTAGCCACAGGAAGTTCTGGCTGGCTGCCGTGACTGAAAAAGAGCCGCCCAGAGCCAGGGCGACAGCAAGCCGAAACGCCACCAGTCCGCTGGCGTCATTGAACAGGGATTCACCTTCGAGCAGGGCTTGCAGTCGTGGCGGCAAGGGCACGCGCCGGGTAATGGCGGAAACGGCGACCGGGTCGGTTGGCGAAACAATGGCGGCCAATGCAAAAGCGACTGGCAAGGGCATGGCGGGAATAAGCCAGTGCAAAACATGCCCCAAGCCGAACACGGTCAAAAATACCAGAATGAAAGCCAGAACCAGAATGCCGATCCGATCTCGAATTAAACCTTCTTTGGAAATGCGCCAGCCGTCCAGAAAGAGCAGGGGCGGCAGAAACAGATAAAAGAACAGGTCCGGATTCAGGGTGATGCCGTGATTGAACCAACCTGCGATCAAAAAGCCGATCAGGATCTGCACCAAAGGAGCAGGGATGGCAACGGGAATCATCTTTACCATGCTGTTGCTGATTAAAACGGCAGCCAGCATGCTCAAGGTCAGGTTTACGTCGTCCATGGCGATTCTGTATAAATGACGGCGGTCATTGAGGCCCTATCAGAAAGTTGCTTGTCACTATACGCGTAAAAACGCGAGAGACACAGATGTACGATCCGGCAGGAATAAAAGGTCTATGCCTGAAAGGGCTCAGGTACAATTCCTCGCAGTTATCTGAGCAAGATACGGGGATCGTATTAAAAATAATCGGGGGGGTGCCACGCATGCGTGCGCTTACAGCCAGTCTGACAGTGCTGCCTTTGTTGGGCGGATGTTCTCTTGCGCCTTCGGTCTATATGGCAGGCTCGTATTTCCCCGCCTGGCTGGTGTGCGTGCTGCTTGCCGTGCTGTTGACCGTGTTGATTCGTTGGGGGTTGATCCGTGTGGGTGTGGACGATGCCCTGCCCATGCGCCTGCCCGTCTACGCCTGTTTGACGCTGGCATTGACGTTTGCCGCACTTCTTCTTTTCTTCGAGTAACTGAGCCATGACCCAGGCACAGACATCTTCTTCTCGTAAAGGCCTTGCCCGTGTATTGAGCGTGCTGATTGTTGTTGCCGCGCTTATCCTGGCCTGGTGGTATTTGCAGCGTTTGGCCAATAATCCCCTGTCTGAAGATGCGGTGATTGGCGCTGACGTTGTTCACATTTCCAGCTCCCTGCCCGGGCGCATTGAGCGCATGGCGGTGCAGGATGGGCAGTATGTCAGCCGCGATGACTTGCTCTTTACCGTAGACCCGGTGTTTTATCAGCTGCGTCTGGAGCAGGCCCAGGCAGAGCTGGCGCTGGCTCAGGCCACGCTGGACATGAAGCAGCGGGCCGTGCGGGCAGAAGGACATAATGCGGTCATTGCCGACGACCAGATCACCCGCGCCAAGACCAATCTGGCCATGGCTGCGCAAAGCCAGCGCCGCCTGGCGAACCTGGCGGCCAAAGGCTACGTTTCTCAGCAGCAGCTGGATGAGGCCAATACCTTGCTGCGCGATGCCCAGGTCACCTTGAAACAGGCCACAGAGCAGTCGGGTGCTGCCCAGGCGCTGGTGGGCAATACCCAGGCCGAGGAAGCGATGGTGCAAGCGCGCCAGGCCGGCTTGGCGATGGCCCAGCGCGATCTGGAACATACCCAGGTCAAGGCTCCGCACAATGGCCGTATCGTCGGTCTGCGTGTCGGGTCGGGAGAGCATTTGATGCCGGGCATTTCTGTGTTCACCTTGCTTGATACCGACTCCTGGTATGTCACTGGCATGTACCGTGAAACCGACCTGAAAGAGATCAAGCCTGGCCATTGCGCGACGGTCTACGTGCTGTCGGACCCTTCGCGCAAGCTCTCGGGCAAAGTCGAGGAAATCGGCTGGGGCGTGAGTAGTCAGGAGCAGATCAACCTGCCGCGCAGCCTGCCTTACATACAAAAATCCCTGAACTGGGTACGGGTGGCGCAACGCTTCCCGGTGCGCATTCGTCTGGATGCCCCCCCTGCGGATCTGATGCGCATGGGCGCCTCGGCCACCACCATCATTCATCGCGATGGCAACTGCTGAAACCGGCTCGCTGGGTCTGGCCCGGCTGGTCTGGCAGGATCTGCAGCCCACTCCCGGCCGTTTGGCGCTGAGCTGGCGCGTAGCAGTCTTGTGCGCCCTGATGGTGTTGTTGGCCATGAACTACGGCATTCCCGAGTCGGCCGTCAGCTGCTTCGTCATCTTTTTTGTGATGAAGTCCGATGCGGGTGAAAGTTCGGTGCTGGCCCTGGCGCTGGTCGTGCTGGTGTCGGTGGTGGTGCTGTTGATGGTGCCGTTGATTCAGGTCACGATCCAGTTCCCGGCCTGGCGTCTGCTGGCCATGGTGCTCACTTCCTTTGTGCTGCTGTTTCTGGGCGTGGCCAGCAAGCTGGGGCCGCTGGGGGGCATTATTGCCTTGGTCATCGCTTTTGTACTGACCTTGCTCGGTTATGTGCCTTTTGGCGAAATTGCTACCCGTGCGGTGCTCTATGCCTGGTTGATGACCGCCTCGCCCATGGCCTTGGTACTGATCTTCAATCTGTGTTTTGGTTTGTACCCGCACAAGGTGTTGCGTCGCGAACTGGCTGCTCGTTTGCGACTGGCCGCGCAGGGCTTGCAGGGGCAGGCCGATACACAGGATTTGTGGGATGAACTGGCGTTGGGCGTCAGCGCCCAACAGAAGCGATTGGGATGGATCAGATTGTTTCACTTGCGGCCTGCTCATGAGCAGGCAGAGCTGGAGCAAGCTATTCTCAATGTGTACCGAGCCTTGCTGGCGGTGGCTGTCTTGCGGGATCAAGGTCTGGATACGGAGCAGTCGGCCGTCTTTGCTCCGTATTGTGAACGCAGTGCTCAAGCCATCGAGCAGGGGCGCCTGCCGTCAGGTCAGGACTTGCCCGAGCTGTCTGCTTCCAGTGCCTTGGCCGTGCAGGACTTGCGCGATGCCTTGTTGGCCTTGTCGGGAGCCGTGTCCATTGGCAAGGCGGACCCCGAGAAGGAGTCGTTCATGGTCCCTGATGCGTTCCGCAACCCGGTTTATCAGCATCATGCCCTGAAGGCGACGGCAGCCGCTGTATTGTGTTATTTGATCTACAGCGCGGCGGACTGGCAGGGCATTCATACCGCCATGATTACCTGTTATGTGGCTGCCTTGGGTTCGACCGGGGAAACCGTTCACAAGCTGGCCTTGCGGATTGTGGGATGCCTGCTTGGGGCGGCGCTCGGCTTTGTGACGATCTTGTTCATCATGCCGTATTTGCAGGATATTGGCGCCTTGATGGCTTTGGTGTTTCTGGTGTCCTTGCTGGGTGCCTGGGTGTTTTACGGGCCCGAACGTATTTCTTATGCCGGTATTCAAATTGCTTTTGCCTTTTATCTGGTGGTTTTGCAGGGCTTTGGCCCCAGCTTCGATCTGGACTCGGCCCGTGACCGGGTGATTGGTATTTTGCTGGGCAATGCGGTGATGTATCTGATGTTTACCCAGGTCTGGCCTGTCAGTATCGCGGGGTCGGTGCGTCAGCGCCTGGGCAAGGCAGCGGAAGGTCTGGTGGGTTTGGGAGCCATGTGGCAAACGCGCCCGGCCCAGGCCGTGCAGCAGTCGGCCAGCGTGGCCCAGGAGTTGTCGGCAGCCAAATATGGGCTGGCCCTCATGCAGCTTGAACCGGGACGCCTGCGCCCCGAGCCCGCGCAGATTCAGGCGATGCAGGCCCAGTGGCAGGAGCTGCGACAGCAGTTCATCGGCCAGGCCTATGTGCCGGTATCGGACCGCCAAAGCGATTGATAACCCTCATTACCCAGAGGTGATTTTCCTGTCCCGGACGGCTCGTAGAATGAGCCTCACTTCCCATTATCGGGATCAAAAGAAGCGCCGCAAAGGCCTCGGTTCGGTCGGAGACACCCCCGTATACCTCTTCTTTCTGCCCATGTCTGCATTCTGTTGCGGGCAGGGGCAGGACTTGTCTTTGCTCAACGCCCGCTTTTGATTCAGGTCGTGAGAGGCGCCTTGCCCCTGGGGGGGCGGGACCTGTCCATTACTGATTCCTGATGACGGCAACGCACCGTTTCAGACATCACAATACTGATAAAGGAGCATGGAGTATGGCTGAGCAAGAATCCGCATTGCGGCCAGGGCAGGAGGCCTTGGCTCCGCCGCTTACGGGTGGTTGGTTGCAACAACATTTTGCGTATACAGAGCGCGGCAGTTCCCTGCGTCAGGAGGTATTGGCAGGGCTGACCACCTTTCTGGCAATGGTGTATTCCGTATTTGTCGTGCCTTCCATGCTGGGTAAGGCGGGTTTTGATACTTCCGCTGTTTTCGTGGCGGTCTGTCTGACCAGCGCCCTGGGCTCTTTGCTGATGGGGTTCTGGGCGAATCTGCCTATTGCCGTGGGCTGCGCCCTGTCTCTGACGGCATTTATGGCTTTCGATCTGGTTCTGGGGCAGCAGCTCAGTCCAGCCGTGGCGCTGGGCGCGGTCTTTCTGATGGGTTTGATCTTCACCCTGATTTCGGCCACTGGCATTCGTACCTGGATCTTGCGCAATCTGCCGTTGGGAATCGCGCACGGCACGGGCATAGGCATTGGTCTGTTCCTATTGATGATTGCCTCCAATGAAGTGGGCCTGGTCACTCGCAATACGGGCGCCGGTTTGCCAGTTGCTTTGGGGGATGTAACTTCCATGCCAGTCTGGCTGAGCGTCGTGGGTCTGGCAGCGATTTTTGGACTGGAGCGACGCCGCGTAACCGGGGGCATTTTGCTGGTGATACTGGGCTTGTCTGCCATCGGCCTGGTGTTCGATCCCAATGTGCGTTTTACAGGCCTGTTCGCCATGCCCAGCTTGTTGGGGGAGCACTCTCTGATTGGGACCATGGATATTGGCGGCGCTTTGAACGCGGTTGTGTTGCCCAGTGTGCTGGCCTTGGTGATGACAGCGGTGTTTGATGCGACAGGGACGATTCGCGCGGTGGCAGGCAATGCCGGACAGTTGGACAAGGACGGCCAGATCATCAATGGCAGTCGTGCCTTGACAACGGACTCCCTCAGCTCCCTGGTGTCGGCCAGTCTGGGGGCGTCGCCCGCTGCTGCCTATATTGAGTCTGCTGCCGGTACCGCGGCAGGGGGGCGGACTGGTTTGACCGCAGTGGTGGTCGGGCTGGGCTTTTTGATGCTGATTTTCCTCTCGCCTCTGGCTGCATTGGTACCCTCCTATGCAACGGCACCGGCCCTCATGTATGTGGGCTTGCTGATGTTGGGTGGCGTGCGTCATCTGAATACCGACGATACGGTCGATACGATGGCAGGCCTGGTGTGCGCGGTGTTTATCGTGCTGACTGTCAATATTGTCACGGGCATCATGCTGGGTTTTTGTACGTTGGTGCTGGGGCGCCTGTTTTCAGGTGAGCTGCGCCGCCTCAATGTAGGTACCGTGCTGATTGCCCTTGCCTTGGCCGTCTTCTATCTGGGTGGTTGGGCCTTGTAAAGCTTGACTTGGGAAGCATGGCTTTCCCCCGTACACTAGCTCTTTTTTTCCACAATGAAAGGGGCGCGTGTGCTGGTCGCATTTGATTTTGATGGCACCATTACAGACCGGGACAGCTTGCAGGACTTCATCCGTCGCATGCGAGGCTGGCCGGTCTGTATTCGGGCCTACCTGGCTTGTGTGCCGCGCTTTCTCGTTTGGGATCGGGGGCCGCTGCGTCGTCAGGCGATCAAGCATTGTTTTCTGCGCAGTGCCCTGGGTGGATTGAGCCGTGCGCAGGTTCAGGCCTTGGCAGACGTTTATGTACGGGATTATCTGCCACGGATTCTACGCCCGGAGATGATGGAACGGGTTCGTGCGCATCGTGAGCGAGGGGACACGGTGTTGTTGGTCAGTGCCTCGCCGTCCATATATTTACAGCTCTGGGCGCACGAGCAGGGGATGGCTCAGGTGCTGGCGACCGATTTGGCATTTGATGAGCACAAAGGTTGTAGGGGCCTGGCCAGCGCCAATTGCTGGGGAGAGGAAAAAGTGCGTCGCCTTCAGGCATGGCTGGGTGACAAGCCCGTGGAGCTGGACATGGCTTATGGTGACAGCCCAGGTGACGGACCGATGCTGGCGCATACGCGCCAGCCCTGGTTGCGGGGGCGTGATGCGGCACTGCCGAGACTGGAGGGCTGAACAGAGGCGGCTGCTTTCGGGGCCGACAATCTGGGTGCCCACGGCGAGATCGTAAAATGCCCGACCCACATGTGTTGCGGGACGGGCATGGTGTGATGAGCCAGTCAGGTCAAAGACGCTCGTCGTGTTCAGGGCGGCGAGCACTCAGGGTCGGCTCAGGTGACATCAGGCTTCGTTGCGTTTGATGGCCATGCCCAGCAACAGGCTGGCCCAACCTTGAGTGAGCAGGTCGATCCCCAGGATCAGGCCTAAAATCCAGACACTATTGCCTGGCCAGCCAGCAGCAATGATCAGCCCCGCCGCCAGCGTGATCAGTCCGGAAAAGGCCATCCAGCCGCCGCCAGCCTGGGCGCGATTCTGAAACCAGATCCACAGCCGGAATGCTCCGGATGCGATCAGGAAAGCGCCAAAAACCAGGGTCAGCACTGTCGCGCCCATCAGAGGATTGCTGATGGCAATCAGACCGGCGAACAAGTACAAAATGCCACTCAAACTCCAGAATAGAAAGCCACGCCAGCCTTTGGAGCTCCAGGCATGGATAAGATGCAGCACCCCGCCTATGCTCATCAGGATACCGATGTAAACGACGCTGGCAACCGTGGCACCTACGACATAGATCAAGGCGATCAGACCCAGAATAATCAGGGCGATGCCCAGACCAATAAACCATCCTGGCTTCAAAGGTAGTTGACGTAGCAATTCAGAGCGATTGGTGTCATGAGGACGTGAGGCCATCTGCATACTCCTTGCAAGGTTAAACCGGCGCTACGGTCTTAACTGTACTCCAGACCCGGGCAGGGGCCTAGTGTTACGCAAAGGCAGGGGCATTGTGTCTGAAGGGCGACGGCCAAAAGACGAAGGCCCTACCGTTGCGGTAGGGCCTGTGGCCGCTCTGGCGGCGGTGAACTACCATGATGGCAGTTTTGGAAAGCTGCGTTTCAGGCAGCTTACTGACACTTTGTCAGTGATTTCACTGTACGTCAGCTAATCAAAACCTGCCAATTATGGAAAACCCGCAAATGTGAAACCCGGCCTTTTCTTCCATGAACGGAGCGGCTATCGGGCCGGATGACACGGGTTCAATGGCCGCCGTGCGCGCCGTGGTGGCCTTGGCCCGCCTTGCTGTTCAAGGCGCGTACGGGGGCATGAACCTTCAGCTCCTCTTTCTGGCCGGCGGCATTCAGGATCTCCAAAGTGAGATCCACGGAGCTGCCCACTTCAAGCTGCTTGTCCAAACCCAGCAGCATGATGTGGTAGCCGCCCGGTTTCAAGTCCAC
>JQGF01002340.1_pt1 | contig 19898 bp, 17 predicted proteins | sample 210201 | NCBI WGS metagenome assembly JQGF01 (sample SAMN02947780, study PRJNA257236) | wastewater metagenome | biome: Domestic wastewater sediments; material: Domestic wastewater soil sediments and water; isolation source: domestic wastewater sediment treated with ammonia and hydroxylamine at...
CCCGACAGGCGAGAGCGCATCAAATACTGCACTTGCCGCAAATGCGAGGCCTGAAACACACACTGCTGCACATCCACGTCCAGCCATTCCTGCTCTTGCAAGGTACAGTCCGTAAAACTCGCATTCTGCCAACTGGACTGGCGCATCTGCCAGCGTGCGGCCTGCACGGCGTGAAAGCGCACCGACTGCAACACCGCCGAACTGAAATCGGCATCATCCAATTGAATCGCCTCGAACTGGACCTGCTCCAACCGCGCACGCACAAAGCTGGCACCCGAACAATCCGCGCCCGCAAACCGTCCCCGCACCAGGACCGCATCGTCGAAACAGGTGCCTACGCAGCGCACCCCGGAAAAATCAAAATCCCGCAGGTCCAGGCTGCTTAGATCCAAGCCCGACAGATTGCGCGTCCCGGCCAGAATCAACGCCACGCGCCTGCGCATGCGCTGCTGGCGCAAGGACGAGGGCGGCGGCGGAGCCGGCGCATAGACCTGCAAAGCGCGCTGCGCCTGCTCCATCGGCTTGCCCAGCGTTGCAGCAAGCGATGCCTGCTCTGGAGCGATAGACGTCATATCCTGCAACAAACGGCTTGTTTCGCGCACCGACACGCGCCGAGTCACCGCGTCCTGAAAAGGTGAATCGCCCTGCCCCTGCTCCACTTGCGCCAAACCGGCCGCCATCCGGGCGCGCGCATCCCATTGCTGACGATTGGCCTGACGTACCTGCTGTACCCAGTCGGTCTGATCCAGATCGGCGGCCCTGTGGGGCCCGGCCTGCGCCAAGCTGGACAAGCCCTCTTGCCACTCGGGATGCCCTGCCGCCGCGTCCTGCGCCCATCGTTCCAGGCGCGTGCGCATCGTCACGGCCAAGGGGTCCGGCCCCGTCGACGGCAACAGATCCACAGGCGCGCACGACTCGCCTGGCACCAGATCCTGGTCGCGCAGCGCAAACAAACCGGCCTGATCGCCCTGGCTGCGTTGGCGCAGCACACGTTCGTAATGCGCCTGAGCACGCGGCTGCCCCAGCGGCTCCAGCGCCGGCATCAAAAGGCGTATATCCTGGGCCTGGGCGTCCTGAACCGGCACGCTGCCCTGATACAGCAGCAGCATATGACCCAGGTCGGGAAAAAACCAAACCGTTGTCAACGCCAGATCCTGCTTTTGCAGACCGGGCACGCGACGGTCTTGATACCAGCAGGCTGCCTGCCAGCGCGGCAATGTGCCACGCCACTCGGGCCGCTGGGCATTCAAATGATGCAGCTCCCACATGGTATCCACCGGCCAGTGGCTGTGCTGACGCCACCATTGATCCGGCTCCGCCGCATTGAAAAAATGCGGGTCAAGGCTGTCCAGCATCGTGCCCGGATCACCCTGCAACCAGGCCGGATCATACTGACCTGCCAGACGAAAGCGACGCGGCCGCAAGGGCGACACCGGCCCTAGACCTGCCACCTGACCCGTCTGGCCTGCCCGTTGCAAACGCCCTTCCCACGCCTCCACCTGCGGCAGGCACAGCGGCTGGCCGGGCACAGCGGCGATCATGCCCATGCCGGCCGGGTTTTCAAGGTCCTGCGGCCCGCCCCAACTGCGTGTGCCATCCAATGGCACACGGGTAAACACGTCTGCTACGCCTGGCTGTGCCTGCCGCCATTCCCGTTGCCCGAACACCGCCAGCTTTTTCTCTATCGGGCCGACACGCGCCTTGACGGCCAATTGAGACACCGGCTGACCATACGGCGCACAGGCATGTCCAGACACCAGAAACTCGGCGCAGGGCTTGGGCAAGCCCAGATCCAGCACCTCGTCCGGCAAAATCAGGCCCGACACCCCCTGCCACATCCGCGCATCCGTACCCAGCAAATGGGGTTCATCCATCGAACACCAGGCTTGCACCGACAGCCCCAACGCATGCCGCCCGCGCCAACTCCAGGGGCGTGCCAGTATGCCCAGACGCAAAGGCTTCACAATGCGCATGCGAACTTGCCCTTCTTCGTTGCCGACAAGACCATTTCCTTCCAGGGTGCGTCCATACTGCTGCCGCTACGGGCAACAAACACATAATCAGTCGCCATAGGAGTTCGATGCGGGTTTGTCTTGCAACACGACATGTTCGCGATCCAGTGCGCAGCGTTCGGGCACATCGGGATCGCACAACACGGCCACGGCGCGGCCGGGCCGGAACCGGGCAGACAGCTCGGGCTGGACCAACACATCAACATGAGTCTGTCGCCCAGCCACATCCAGGCTCAAGCGCAGCAAGGGATACGCCGACTTGAACACCCCCGGCAGCAGTTCCTCTTGATGCACAATCGCGGCTGGCTGGGACTGCACCCCTTGCGCGTGCAAAGACTGATACAAGCGCTGCTCGGGCCAGGCACGCCAATAGCGCAAAAAGCCCCGATAACTGGACACAAACCCACCCGCCGCAACCAATAGCGGCACCACCACCAGATACGGCAAAAAGTCGCGCCACTCCAGCGCCACGCCGATCCAGATCATGATGGCGGCCATCACAACACAGAACACCATCCATAAAAGCTGTTCAATCATGGCCGCCCCTGCATTCAGAAAAAAACATGCAAGCCGGATTTGGCCAGCCGCAAGGCCGAACTGCCGACACGCACAGCCTGCTTGCCCAGATAGACCGCGCTTTTCTTCAGGTTCACGTAGGCATCTTCGTCCTTGAACTTGGAATGATCCATTTTGAACACCGCCGCCTGGAAATTGATGCCATATACCTGCGCCCGCACGCCCCAGGCATCCAAAGATGACATCGTGCCGTTCAGACGGAACCCCGTAACTTTTTCCGTATGCGGAATCCACCACTTCTCCGAACTGGTCACATTGACCTTCCAGCTAGGCGTGGTGATATTGACGCCGGTAGCGGCGGTAATATTCACCGGGCCGGAAATGCTTTTGGTCAGATCCCCGGTCAAGGTATCGATGATGTTACCGGTCGTGCTCACGTCCACATTACCGGTCACCGTTTCCTTCACATCGCCCGTTACGGTGTAATCGACCGCGCCGGTCACCGTACGCGTATAGTCGCCGGTCTGCGTGGAATGGCGCGTGCCAGTAATAGAGTCGGTCACCTCGCCTGTCACGGTCTGGGTCACATCGCCGGTAATCGTCTCGGTCAGTTCACCCGTCAACGTGTCGGTCACATTCCCGGTGACGGTGCGCGTCACATCCCCTGTATGGGTCAGCGTCTGCTCGCCTTCGATGGTTTCATCCACCGCGCCGGTCACGCTGCGCAGCACGCCGCTGTGGAACGTCTCCGTCTCCAACGCCTGCACCGACGTGGTACGGGTCGCCATCACCGTCAGTTGGTCGTGCCCCAAGACCGTGGTGGTCCGATTGCCATCGACGGTATGCGTTTCGTCGCCTTCGATCTCGGTATCCAGATTGCGCTCGGCATGCAGCCAGATACGCTCCTGACCGGCTCTGTCCTCGAACATGAAGGCATTGGCATTGCTGGGGTCGCCATCCTTGGAACGACTCAAAAAGCCACTTTGCGTCGCATTGTCCGGCAGGTTCCACGGCGGCATATTGCTGGCGTTATAGACACGGCCCACTACAATCGGGCGGTCCGGGTCGCCGCCCAGAAAATCCACAATCACCTCGTCGCCGACGCGCGGCAACTGAATCCCCCCAAAGCCGCCCCCCGCCCACGGACTGGACACGCGCAGCCAGCACGAACTGTTCTCGTTCGCCTGACCGTACCGATCCCACAGGAACTGAACCTTGATGCGCCCGTACTGATCCGTCCACAACTGTTCGCCGCTTTTACCCGCCACGCGGGCCGTCTGCGGACCATACGTGCGCGGCACGGGAGTGAGACGCACCGGACGATAGGGCTGACTGGCCGGCATGACCAGAAAGTCGACGAAATAATGGCTGGCCACCCCGGCATCGCCCACCTGTCCCGCATCCAGAAAGTCGTAATCAGCTTGGGTCACCAAGTAGTCACGATTGTCCTCGGGACGCGGGTGGTTGCGCACAGCCAGCAGATAGCCCGGGGCCACGCCACGGGCATTGGTCTGGGCCTGCGCCTGACTGCGCACTGCCTGCAAGGCCTCCAGGCGCAGACGCGAGTAATGCTCGCCATGCTCGGGCTCGGTATAGCCCCCTGCCCATTCGTAGACCTCCAGATCGCCCAATGCATGCTGGGCTGGATTGCTGCGGACCGCATCCAGGCTGGCCCCCGGCTTGCAATAATCGTAATCGGCGGTGGCGTATCGGCCCGGCGTCACCTGCTCGTAAGGATGCCAGGCATGGATGTGCTCCACATCGGGATGCGCAACCCTGTCCGGCGACACAAAGGGCAGCTCGGCCAGCCACAGCGCGGCGGCATGCTGCCCTACATCGTCGGCCATGACCAAGGTATGCGCGCCTTGCCTGTGCTCGAACCAGTAGTAAATGCCTTCGCGCTCCATCAGGCGACTGACAAACTGAAAATCGCTTTCCTGATACTGGACACAGTACGTCTGGCGGGGATAGTCCTGCGTCAAACGCACTTCCCACGCGAAAGAATAGCGGCCCAGCACCTCCTGCAGCACTTCGGGTACTGTCTTTTCCTGGAAAATGCGGCTGTCCATGTTCTGGCTCAAGAACCAGAGCCAAGGACGCAGCGTTGCCCTATAGGTGTAGAAGCGGTCGCTGCGCCCGGTCTTGCCCAGCAAGCGAAATGCACTGATGCGGCCATCCAGAAAACGCGGCAATCCGCTGACGGTCTTGATCTCCAGACTCAAGGACTCGCCCAGCAGGCCGCGCAGATCCAACAAGGGCGTCGTACACAGCACATCGACCTGCAACTCAAACGGCTGGGACAACACTTCCCGGCCCTGCAAGGCATGAAACAACAAGGCACCCGGTCCCAAAGGACTATGCACTTGAACAAGACGCTCTGTCAGCATGGCCTGTCCTTATCCCATATGAATCTGGTCGGCATCTACCTTGACCAGCTCGCGCGCAGTCATCAAGGTATGCCGCGCATGCAGGCGTAACTGGTGCTGGGCCTGCACATCCATGCGTCCGCCCCGCCAGCATTCTTCTTTTTCGGTCAGCCTGAAAACATGGTTGCACACCTGCGAGAGCCGGTCAGCCACCGTCTCGTGCATCTTGGCCAAGATGCGCAATGTGCCTGTAGTCAGGCTCAACTCCCGACCCGACTGCCGCAGATGACCCGCCGATTGCAGCGACAGATCCGCCGCCGACGATATATGGATATCACCCTGGTTGGACTGGACGTGCAGGCCCTGCTCGGCCACCAGATGCAAAGCGCCGCCTTGCGGGCGTTCGAGCACGGCAAACACATAGGCCTGTTCGCCATCTGCACCACCCACCCAGACTTTGTCGCCGGCCTGCGGCTGCACCAGGCAGCTGACCGCCACCGGCACGACCCAGGCACGCTCGCCGCAGTCCACCTCGAATTGCCCCGACTCCAAGCGGGCCTTCACCCGTCCCTGCCAGAACAAAGGGGGAACATGCAAGCCGGATACCATGCGTACGGGCAATCCCATACATCCTCCATGTAGAGCGGTTCAAAACATGGAAAGGACTATGGCCGCCGCCTATGTCGACTCTATGACAACAACAAACCTTTACTTTTTTGACATTTAGCGGGTTTTAAGCAAATTTACTTACACTATCGGGCCGGCTCAGCCGTGGCGCGGTCATACGGTCATGGTCCGGGCGAATATCCACTCCGATGCCCTTGTCACACAGACGGGCCGGGCGCGATCTGCGCGTGCAAGTGCCACGCACGCGCAGATCGCATCCTGAACCGGATCAAACACGTTCAAAAATACCGGCCGCTCCCATGCCCGTGCCTATGCACATGGTCAACATACCGTACTGCAGTTTTCGGCGTTGCAAGGCATGCACCACCGTAGCGGCACGCATAGCACCGGTCGCACCCAGCGGATGCCCCATCGCAATAGCCCCGCCCAGCGGATTGACGCGCGCCGGGTCCAGCCCAAGATCACGGATCACAGCCAGCGACTGGGCAGCAAAGGCTTCGTTCAGCTCGATCCAGCCCATTTGGTCTTGCTTCAAGCCGGCCAACGCCAGAGCATGCGGCACCGCTTCTTTCGGTCCTATGCCCATGATTTCCGGCGGCACGCCACGTACCGAAAACGACACGAACCGCGCCAACGGAGTCAGGTTATGGGTGCGCAGTGCGCGCTCGGACACCACCAGCAAAGCCCCCGCCCCATCCGAGGTCTGAGAACTGTTCCCCGCCGTGACCGAGCCCTTGGCCGCGAACACCGGCCGCAAGCGGGCCAGCGCGTCCAGACTGGTATCCGAGCGCGGGCCTTCGTCACGGCTGATGACCTTGACCTGCTCAGCCACTTCCAGGCTGTCCAGGTCGGGCTGTCGCCGGGTCACGGTGACCGGCAAGATTTCGTCCGAAAACTCGCCCGACTCCCACGCCTTTATGGCCTTCTGATGGGAAGCCAAGGCAAACGCATCTTGATCTTCGCGCGACACCTTCCATTCCCGCGCCACTTCCTCGGCGGTCAGGCCCATGCCATACGCAATGCCGTAATTTTCCTCGGAAGCGAAGATGTCCGGGCTGAACGTGGTGCTGACGCCCATGACCGGCACCTGACTCATGGACTCCACCCCTGCCGCCAGGATGACATCGGCCTGCCCGGAACGAATCCGGTCGGCGGCGATGGCAATGGCGGACAGACCCGATGCGCAGAACCGGTTCACCGTCATGCCCGGCACGGTATACGGCAACCCCGCCAACAAGGCCGAAATACGGGCCACATTGAAACCCTGCGGCCCTTCGGGCAAGGCGCAGCCGGCCACCAGATCCTCGATGGCGGCCGGGTCCAGCCCGGGTTGCTGCGCCAGAACACCTTGTACCGTATGGGCCAGCAGCTCGTCAGGCCGCAAGGACGAAAACACGCCGCGAGGCGCTTTGCCGATGGGCGTGCGCTTGGCCGCCACGATATATGCTTGTTGCACTGTCATATCAGCTCCTTGATCGGGCTTAATTGCGCACCGGCTTGCCGGTGGTCAACATGCCGGTAATCCGTTCCTGCGTCTTGGGCGAATTGAGCAGCTCCAGAAAGGCCTGCCGCTCCTGGGCCAGCATCCATGCCTCGTCGACCAGCGAACCTGGATCGACATCGCCCCCGCAGATCACGGTGGCAACCTGTTCGGCAACGCGAAAGTCGTAATCGGAAATAAATCCGCCCACCTGCATGTTCAGCAACTGCGCCTTGAGCGTGGCAATGCCATCGCGCCCGGCCACCGGAAAGCGGGACGGCAGGGGCGCGCGCCATCCGGCGCAGGCCAGCGCCTGGGCCTGGCGCACCGCCACATACAGCAGCTCGTGGCGATTCATGACGATGGTGTCGGACTCGCGCAGATAGCCGATCTGGCGCGCCTCCAGAGCGGAACGCGACACCTGGGCACCCGCCACCGCCAAGGCAAAACGCTTCAGATAAGCCAGCAAAGGCGCATCCGGCGCACCCTGCGCCTGCAACTCGGCTGCACGACGCGCGCAATAGGCCAGCCCGCCGGCCCCCGGAACCAGACCTATGCCCACTTCCACCAGCCCGATATAACTTTCAAAATGCGCCACGCGGTGCGCGCAATGGACGGCCAGCTCACAACCGCCTCCCAAGGCCAGCCCGGCCAGCGCCGCGACCACCGGCACCTGGGCGTAGCGCAGGCGCAGCACCATGTCTTGCATCTCGCGTTCTATGGGTTCAACCGCCGCCACACCGCGCTGCTCGAACAGCGGCAATATGGCTTTCAAATCCGCGCCGGCCGAAAAAGGTTCGCCGGACTGGGCAATGACCAGGGCCTGAAAAGACGCCTGCGCCAGCTCCACCGCCTTGACCAGACCGCGCACTACGCCCGGGCTCAAGGTATGCATCTTGGTCTTGAACGACACAATCAGCACATCCTGCGGATGGGGCGCGGGCAAGGTCCAGCAACGCACGGACTCGTCCTCGAACACGGTGCGCGTCTCCAGCGTATCCACTTCGCCCACCAAGAGCGGCGCGCCGATCTGACGTTCATACACCGGCAGCAGGCTGCGGCCTTCAAAACGGCTTTGCGCCGGATTCCATGAACCGGCCGCGGTATGCACGCCCTGCGCCTCCCAGACCGGGCCGCGCGTTGCCCAATCGGGCAAGGGCTGACGGCTCAAGGCCTTGCCATCCTCGATGTCCTGGGCAATCCACTGAGCTACCTGACGCCAGCCTGCCGACTGCCAGATCTCGAAAGGCCCCTGTTTGTGGCCAAAGCCCCATTTCAGGGCCAGATCCAGCTGGCGGGCATTATCGGCAATGTCCTGCAGATGCACCGCGCTGTAATGGAAGGTGTCACGCAGCACCGCCCAGACAAATTGGGCCTGCGGATGCAAGGACTCGCGCAGCAGGCGCAGACGCTCGGTCGGATCGCGCTGCGCCAGGATGGCGGCGACGTCAGGATCTATCGCCTGGTCGGCCGCCACATAATCGCGCTGCCGGACGTCGAAACGCTGAATGTCGCGGCCCTTCTTGCGGAAAAAACCTGCCCCCGACTTCTGGCCCAAGGCACCGGCATCGATCAAGCCCTGGACTTCTGGCGGCAAGCCGAAATAATCATGAAAACTATCGTCGGGCAATTGGTCCTGCATGGTGCGGATGACATGGGCCAGGGTATCCAGACCCACCACATCGGCCGTGCGGTACGTGCCGGACTTGGCGCGACCCAGTCGCGTGCCGGTCAGCTCGTCCACCTGCTCGTAGCTCAGCCCGAAACGGCGCGCCTGTTCAAATACAGACAATATGCCGAACACACCGATGCGGTTGCCGATAAAGTTAGGCGTATCCTTGGCGCGCACCACACCCTTGCCCAGTTGCGACACCAAAAAGGTTTCCAGCGTATCCAGCAGTTCGGGCCGGGTGTAGCGGGTGGCGATCAGCTCGACTAGGTTCATATAGCGCGGCGGATTGAAAAAGTGCACGCCGCAGAAACGATGCCTCAAGTCTTCGGGCAACACATCGGCCAAAGACGTAATGGACAGCCCAGACGTATTGCTGGCAATGATGGCCTGCGGATGCAGCGCAGGAGCAATCTTGCGGTACAGATCCTGTTTCCAGTCCAGGCGCTCGGCAATGGCCTCGATGACCAGGTCGCAATCACCCAGCCGCTCCAGGTCGTCCTCGTAGTTGGCCGGTTCGATCAAATCAGCCAGCTCCGGCGCGCCCAAAGGTGCCGGATTCATCTTGCGCAAATGGGCGATGGCACGCGTGACCACGCCGTTCTTGGGCCCCTCACGGGCGGGCAGATCGAAAAGCACCACCGGTATGCCTGCATTCACGCAATGGGCAGCAATCTGCGCCCCCATGACGCCGGCACCGCAAACGGCCACCCGGCGCAAGCCGCGGGCCGCGCCCGTAAACGCACTGGAAGAACTCGATGTCATAGCTTCGTCTCCAAAAAACCAGGACTCTGCGCCGTGGAACGCGACAGCGGACGCTCTGCGCTGCGCAGCAACCCAATAATCGTACACGCTGAATCCGCTTTTCAAGCATCTTGTTTCTTTAATTTTTAAACAAAGCTGGATTCAAATCAAATGCTGTCCATCCGATGGCCATGCCGTGCGCCTTTTCATCTCAAAATCCTACTTAATCGCAAGCCACGGAAAATTCAAACAATAGTTTCAATTTCTTTTATTTCAATCAATTAAAAGCGTTTTCCACCCATTTTAGTTTACCTTTACAAGCCAGCCTTATACTCCTCTCCCCCCATAAAAAACACGCCCCGATCTTTTTTTTCTAATTATTTTTTTCTACTTTTTATTTAATTTCTATTTATTTTTTTATTCTCCGATATTTCAAACAAGGTACTGGCAAACCGCGCTTGGCGGTTGCCTGACAGTATGGATTGAACGCGTTTACATTGAGCTGAACAGACAGCAGACGGTACAATGGCAGGTCCATTTCCCCGACCTTGCCCGCCCAATGGCCGAAAATACTGACCAAGCCGTACTAAAACTGGACTGCGCCTCGCTGGGCTACGGGTCCTTTACTGTGCTGTCGGACATCTCCATGTCGGTGCACAAAGGGCAGGTCGTTGCCATGATGGGCGGCTCGGGTTCCGGAAAAACAACACTGCTGCGCGCCGCAACCGGCCAGATCACAGCCCAGAAAGGCGTGGTCATGGCATTTGGCCAGGATATGGCCCAACTGGGCGGCGAACAATTACGCCGCACCCGCCAGCGCATGGGCGTGCTGTTCCAGCAAGGTGCCTTATTTACCGACCTGAACGTATTCGAGAACGTCGCTTTTCCCTTGCGCGAACTCACCCGCATTTCCGAAGCACAGATACAAGAACGCGTTCTAGATAAATTAAATGCCGTGGGCCTGCGCGCCGCTGCCCACCTGGGCATCAGCGAAATATCCGGGGGCATGGCGCGCCGCGTGGCCCTGGCGCGCGCCATTGTGCTGGAACCCGAACTGATTCTGTACGACGAGCCCTTCGCCGGGCTAGACCCGATTTCCATGGGTATTACCGCGCAATTGATCCGCAACCTGACGGACCGCCTGAACTGCGCGTCGGTGCTGATCACCCACGATGTACCCGAGTCCTTCTCCATTTCCGACCAGGTCTATATCGTGGGCCAGGGGCGGCTTATCGCCCAGGGCTCACCCGCCCAACTGCGCGAATCCGCCGATCCGTATGTGCGGCAGTTTCTGCACGGCGAACCGGACGGCCCTATCGCCTTCAACTACCCCGTCACCCCGGCCTTCGAAGCCTGGCTCAAAAACCGGACGACGCACTCATGAATCTGCTCACCCGTCCCATCGCCTCCATGGGGGCAGCCATACGCGACAGCATCTTCGGCCTGGGTGCCTTCAGCCGCTTGCTGGTCAACCTGCTGGCGCGCTCCTCGCTGCTCTGGCAGCGGCCACGCCTAGTTTCGCAACAAATTCATTTCATTGGCAACTATTCGCTGCTGATCATCGCCGTATCCGGCCTGTTCGTCGGCTTCGTATTGGGCCTGCAGGGCTACTACACCCTGAACCGCTATGGTTCCGAAGAAGCGCTTGGCCTGCTGGTGGCCCTGTCGCTGGTGCGCGAACTGGGGCCGGTGGTCACCGCCTTGCTGTTTGCGGGCCGCGCCGGCACCTCGCTGACCGCCGAGATCGGCCTGATGAAAGCCGGCGAACAGATCGCCGCCATGGAAGTCATGGCCGTGGACCCGCTGCGCCGCCTGCTGGTGCCGCGCCTGTGGGGCGGCATTATTGCCATGCCTATTCTGGCCGCCGTTTTCTCCATGGTGGGCATTCTGGGCGGCTACGTCGTCGGTGTACTCATGATAGGCATTGATGCCGGCTCGTTTTGGTCCCAGATGCAAAACGGCGTGGATGTCATCGACGATGTGCTCAACGGCTTCATCAAAAGCGTGGTCTTTGGCATTATCGTGACCCTGATTGCACTGTATATGGGCTGGAACGCCAAGCCCACTCCCGAAGGCGTCTCGCGCGCCACCACCCGCACGGTCGTCAGCGGTGCGCTGGCGGTGCTGGGCACGGACTTCCTGCTAACCGCCCTTATGTTCAGTTAATTATTTAGGAAACGCTCAGTTATGAATCGCGAGAAAACCGATTTCTGGGTTGGCCTGTTCGTCTTTCTGGGCCTGGCCGCACTGGCATTCCTGGCCCTGCGCGCCGGCAACCTCAGCACGTTTTCGCTGACCCAGCAGACCTACCAGGTCTCGGCCAAGTTCGACAATATAGGCGGCCTGAAGCCGCGCGCGCCCATCAAGGCCAGCGGCGTCGTGGTGGGCCGTGTCGGTGCCATCAGCTTTGACAATATGGACTTCAAAGCCGTCGTCACCCTGGACATGAACGATCAGTACAAATTCCCGGCCGACACATCGGCCTCGATCCTGACCTCCGGCCTGCTGGGCGAACAGTACATTGGGCTGACGGCCGGCGGCGACGACAAAGACCTTCAAAACGGCGGTACTATTGCCTATACGCAAAGTGCCGTGGTGTTGGAAGAGCTGATCAGCAAGTTCCTCTACAGCTCCGCCGCCAAAGAAGGCGGCCAAGACTCAAAGAACTGAAGCGCCGCCCGCCGCTCAATACAAGACTTAACATCATGACTACAACTGCAAATCGCCGCTCCTTCGCGCTGCCCCGCGCTGCCCGCCTGGGCCTGATCAGCACGACAACTGTGCTGGCCGTGGGTTGCGCCAGCGTGCCCCACCCCAACCCCAACGATCCTTGGGAAGGCATGAACCGCGGCATCCAGACCTTTAACGACAATGTGGACGGCGCGCTCATCAAGCCCATCGCCGAAGGCTATACGGCTCTTACGCCTAAACCTGTGCGCACCTGCGTCAGCAATATTTTCAACAATATGGCCGATGCCTGGTCCGCGGTGAATAGCTTTTTGCAGGGCGAGCACATCGACTTCTTCAACACGCTGGGCCGTGTGCTGTTCAACTCCACCATGGGGCTGGGAGGCTGTATCGACGTCGCGTCCATGAACGGTTCGCGCCGCATCGAAAACGATTTCGGCGTCACCCTGGGTGTATGGGGCATCAAGCCCGGACCATACATCGTCGTGCCTTTCCTGGGCCCCAGCACGGTTCGCGATGCCGCCGCGCGCGGCACCAGCTTCTTTGAAGGCTTCTCGTCCACCGGCCCCATCATGGCCATCCGCGACGTTCCTGTGCGCAACAGCCTCATGGGCTTATGGGCCGTGGACGCGCGCGCCGGACTGCTGGACGCAGAAAAACTTGTTAACGACATCGCCCTTGACCGCTACAGCTTCATCCGCGACGCTTACCTGCAACGTCGCAACAGCATGGTCCAGTCGCGTCGCGCCGGCGACAGCGCCGAACAGACGCTGCCCGATTACTCGGATGCCGACGAATAACACACGGTCCGACCCTTTTTCCTGAATCTGGAGTTTTTTGCATGAACCTACGTCCCGCCGCTGGCGGGACTGCTTTGCAGTCCCGCATGTTCACCTGGCTTCTGGCCGTATGCGCCGTTCTGGCACTGTGCCTGCATACCGTCGCCCAGGCCCAGTCCGTGGACCCCAAAGCCGCTCCCAACGCCTTTGTGCAAGCAGTGGGCGACAAAGCCCTGCAAGTCGTCAAGGACAGCAATGCCATTCGCAACGGCGATCGCAGCGCCATCATGCATGCCGTCGACCAATACATTCTGCCTTACGTCAACCTGGAAAAAACCACGCGCCTGGCCGCCGGCCGCTACTGGCGCCAGGCAAGCCCAGAACAGCGCCAGCAACTGACCGAAGCCTTCAAGGGCACGCTGGTGCGCACATACAGCGGCGCACTGTCCCGCGTGGACGACAAGACCCTGCTGAACATGCTGCCTTTCCGTGGCGATGCCAATGCCGACGACGTGGTCGTGCGCTCCTCGCTGACCCAGGCCAACGGCGCGCCCGTCGGCGTGGACTACCGCCTGGAAAAAACATCCGACGGCTGGAAAATCTACGACCTGAATGTGGAAGGCATCTGGCTGATCCAGAACTACCGCAACCAGTTCTCTCAGCAAATCGAGCAGACCGGCATCGATGGCCTGATCCAGGCGCTGAACAAGCAAAACCAGTAACAGACGGCACGGCAGGCGGCTGCCACAGGCACACTCTGGTCATGAGCCTATAATCAGACCAGAGTCGTACCCTATAATAAACAGCCTGACCACCGCCGCCACCGGGCAGGCGTATCTGCGCCGGCCCGGCTTTTGCCACAGGAACACCTGGGCGGCGCTTTGCATACTTGCGTCAGGCCAACCGTAAACGCCATGTCCGCCCTTAAACTCGATAACGTCAGCAAACGCTTTGCGTCCCGGCCCCGGGGCTTGAAAAGCCTGTTTTCCTCTCCCAATCCCGACACCGGCTTTCTGGCCGTCGATCAGGTCAGCCTGACGATAGAGCAAGGCGAGTTTTTCGGCCTGCTCGGCCCCAACGGTGCCGGCAAAACCACCCTGATTTCCATGCTGGCCGGTCTGACCCAACCGAGCAGCGGCCAAGTCAGCGTCTGTGGCTACGATGTGCGCACCCAGTATCAGCAGGCGCGCCGGTCGCTGGGCGTGGTCCCCCAAGAAATCGTCTACGATCCGTTTTTCACCGTGCGCGAGACATTGCGTCTGCAATCGGGCTACTTCGGCCTGAAAAAAAACGACGACTGGATCGACGAAATCCTGGCCAACCTGGCCCTGACCGACAAAGCCGACGCCAATATGCGCGCGCTGTCCGGTGGCATGAAACGCCGCGTGCTGGTTGCCCAGGCGCTGGTACACCGCCCGCCCGTCATCATCCTGGACGAACCGACTGCCGGCGTGGACGTGGACCTGCGCCGCACGCTGTGGGAATTTATCATCCGCCTGAATCAGCAAGGCCACACCATTTTGCTGACCACGCACTACCTGGAAGAAGCCGAAGCCCTGTGCGGGCGTCTGGCCATGCTCAAAAGCGGCCACATCGTTGCCCTGGACACCACCCAGGCCATTATGGAGCGTGCCGGCGGCACCGACCTGGAGGACGCATTCGTGCGCATCATGCACAACGAAGGAAAAATGGGAGTGGCCCTATGAACCAGCCCGCCTCCCCCAAGCACTGGGGCGTGCCCCAACACCCCGATGCCGCCGCGCCGCGCCCCGGCACCATCACCCCGCCCGCACAGCCGGCGATGGGCTCGGGCTTTCCCACATTGCTGCGCAAAGAGCTGCTGCGCTTTTGGAAAGTCGCCTTCCAAACCATTGCCGCCCCGGTGCTGACGGCGCTGATGTACCTGCTGATCTTTGCCCATGTACTCGAAGGCCGCGTCACGGTATACGATTCCGTTCCCTATACGGCCTTCCTGATTCCCGGCCTGATGATGATGAGCATGTTGCAAAATGCCTTTGCCAACCCCTCCTCCTCGCTGATCCAGAGCCGCATCACCGGCAATCTGGTGTTCATCCTGCTGCCACCGCTCTCGCACCGCGAAATTTTTTCGGCCTATCTGCTGGCCGCCATCGCGCGCGGCCTGTGCGTGGGGCTGTGCGTCTGGGCGATTTCGCTGTTCTTTGTACAGTTACCCATCGCCAATCCGCTGTGGATTCTCGTCTTTGCCGTGATGTCCTGCGGCATCATGGGCACGCTGGGCCTGATCGCCGGCCTGTGGTCGGAGAAATTCGACCAGTTGGCCGCCTTCCAGAACTTTCTGATCATGCCGGCCACCTTTCTGTCCGGCGTGTTCTACTCCATCCACAGCCTGCCGCCTTTCTGGCAGACTGTCTCGCACTGGAACCCGCTCTTCTATACCATCGATGGTTTCCGCTACGGCTTTTTCGCCGCTTCGGACGTCTCCCCCTGGTTCAGCTTTGCCGTCGTCGCCGGCGTCTTTGCAGTGCTGTGCCTGATTTCGCTACGCCTGCTCGCATCAGGCTACAAATTACGGAATTGATCCCCATGTTGCCGACCCCCGAACAAGTACGCCAATACATTGCCGACAACCTGCCCTGTGAACACCTGCACGTGGACGGCGACGGCTCACACTTCGAAGCCCTGATCGTCAGCCCCGCCTTTGAAGGCAAACGCCTGATCGCCCGCCACCAACTGGTCTACAAAGCACTGGGCGATCGCATGAAGGCCGAGATCCACGCCTTGTCCATGCGCACCCTGACCCCCGACGAATACAAGGCCAATCCGAATGGATAAACTACGCATCCTGGGCGGCCAACGCCTGAACGGCGAAATTTCCGTCTCCGGCGCCAAAAACGCCGCCCTGCCCATTCTGTGCGCCAGCCTGCTGACCGCCGATACCGTGGTGCTGGACAATGTGCCGCGCCTGCGCGACATCGACACCACCCTGAAGCTGCTGGGCCAACTGGGCGTCAAGAAAGAGCGTAACGGCACCCTGGCCCTGAATGCGGCCGACATCACCAGCCTGGAAGCGCCCTACGAACTGGTCAAAACCATGCGCGCCTCCATTCTGGTGCTGGGCCCGCTGCTGGCCCGCTTCGGAGAAGCGCGGGTCAGTCTGCCCGGAGGCTGCGCCATCGGCCAGCGTCCGGTCGACCAGCACATCAAAGGGCTGGCGGCCATGGGCGCGGAAATCCACGTCGAGCACGGCTTTGTCAACGCGCGCGCCAAGCGCCTGCGCGGCGCGGTCGTGCGCACCGACATGGTCACCGTCACCGGCACGGAAAACCTGATGATGGCGGCGGTGCTGGCCGAGGGCCAGACCATTCTGGAAAACGCCGCCCGCGAACCGGAAATCATCGATCTGGCCGAGCTGCTCATCAAAATGGGCGCGCGCATTCAAGGCCACGGCACCGACCGTATCGTCATCGACGGCGTGGAACGCCTGCACGGGGCCGAACACCGCATCTGCCCGGACCGCATCGAAGCCGGCACCTTTCTCTGCGCCGTAGGCGCAACCGGCGGCGAACTGGTCCTGCGCAATACCGACGCCCAGGCCATGGGTGCCACACTGGACAAGCTGCGCGAAGCCGGCCTGCACATCGAAACCGGACCAGACTGGATCAAAGGTTCCATGCAGGGCCGCCCCCAGCCGGTCAACTTCCGCACCAGCGAATACCCCGGTTTTCCCACGGACATGCAGGCCCAGCTGATGGCCCTGAACACGATGGCCGATGGCACATCGTCCGTCGTGGAAACCATTTTCGAAAACCGCTACATGCACGTCCAGGAACTGAACCGCCTGGGCGCGCATATCGACATCGACGGCCACATGGCCGTGGTCAAAGGCGTACCCTACCTGACCGGTGCCACCGTCATGGCAACCGACCTGCGGGCTTCGGCCAGCCTGGTCATTGCCGGCCTGGCGGCACGCGGCGAAACCACGGTCGAGCGCATCTACCACCTGGACCGTGGCTACGACCGCATGGAAGCCAAGCTCCAGGCCGTGGGCGCGCAGATCGAGCGCATCAGCAGCAAGGAAACCGCATGAGTCCCGCCAGCATTAACGCCCCCCTGACGCTGGCCCTGTCCAAGGGCCGCATCTTCGACGAAACCCTGCCTTTGCTGGAAGAGGCGGGAATCAAAGTGCTGGAAAGCCCGGAGACCTCCCGCAAGCTGATCCTGCCCACCAACAATCCAAACCTGCGTCTGATCATCGTGCGCGCTTCGGACGTGCCCACCTATGTGCAATACGGCGCGGCGCACATCGGCATTGCCGGCAAAGACGTGCTGTACGAGCACATGGAACAGCACCCCGGCGGCCTGTACCAGCCGGTGGACCTGAACATTGCCCGCTGCCGCCTGTGCGTGGCCACGGCCGAAGGCTTTGACTACCACTCTGCCGTCAAGCAAGGTTCGCGCCTGCGCATTGCTACCAAATACACTCGCGCGGCGCGCGAGCACTTCGCCAGCAAGGGGGTCTACGTCGACCTGATCAAACTGTATGGCTCGATGGAACTGGCACCGCTGGTCGGGCTGGCCGACGCCATCGTGGACCTGGTCTCCAGCGGCGGCACGCTGCGTGCCAACAAGCTGGTCGAAGTGGAAGAGATCACCACGATATCCTCGCGCCTGATCGTCAATCAGGCCGCCCTGAAGAACCGTGGCCCGCAGTTGCAACCCCTGATCGACGCCTTCTCGCGCGCCTCGGTGGAGCACGAGTCCGCCTAAGGTCGGCTCTGCCGCCGGCAAAACGGTATACACTGCCTGTTAAACCTTTGTTTTTCTCTATAGCGTCATGCCACTGATCCATCGCCTGAATGCCGAATCCGCCCAGTTCGATGCCGAACTGCGTTCGCTGCTGGCCTACGAGGCCGCCGAAGACGAATCCATCGAACAGGCCTGTACCGATATCCTGCATCGCATCCAGCACGAAGGCGATGCCGCGCTGCTGGACTACACGCGCCGTTTCGACCGTCTGGACGTCACGCATGCAGCCGCGCTGGAAATCCCGCAAGCCGAACTGCAGGCCGCCCTGAACGGGCTGCCCGCCGATCAGCGGCAGGCGCTGGAGCAGGCCGCCGAACGCGTGCGCCGCTACCACGAACACCAGCGGGCCGAAACCTGGACCTATACCGAGCCGGACGGCACGGTTCTGGGTCAGCAAGTCACCCCCCTGGATCGCGTCGGCCTGTATGTGCCCGGCGGCAAGGCAGCCTACCCATCGTCGGTACTGATGAACGCCATTCCGGCCAAGGTGGCCGGCGTTCCCGAGCTGATCATGGTCACGCCCACGCCCGACGGCGTACGCAACCCCATCGTGCTGGCCGCCGCTGCCCTGGGCGGCGTGGACCGCGTATTCACCATCGGCGGCGCGCAGGCAGTGGGCGCGCTGGCTTACGGCACGGACACCATTCCCGCCGTGGACAAGATCGTCGGCCCGGGCAATGCGTATGTCGCTTCGGCCAAGCGCCGCGTCTTCGGCGTGGTGGGCATAGACATGATCGCCGGCCCCAGCGAAATCCTGATCATCAGCGACGGCAGCGCGCCGGCCGACTGGGTCGCCATGGACCTGTTCTCGCAAGCCGAACACGACGAACTGGCCCAGGCCATCTTGCTGTGTCCGCACGCCGACTACCTGGACCAGGTTCACGCCGCCATCGAACGCCTGCTGCCCACCATGCCGCGTGCCGACATCATCCGCCGCAGCCTGTCGGGCCGGGGTGCCCTGATCCAGGTCCGCGATCTGGATCATGCCTGTCAGATCAGCAACCGCATCGCGCCGGAACACCTGGAAGTGTCCACGCGCAATGCCCAGGAACTGCTGGGCAAACTGCGCCATGCCGGTGCCATTTTCCTGGGTCCTTACAGCTCTGAATCGCTGGGCGATTACTGTGCGGGCCCGAACCATGTCCTGCCCACGGCGCGCACCGCGCGCTTCTCCTCGCCCCTGGGCGTCTACGACTTCCAGAAACGCAGCAGCATCATCCAGGTTTCGGAAGCAGGCGCACAGACGCTGGGACCCATCGCCGCCACGCTGGCCCAAGGCGAAGGGCTTCATGCCCACGCCGCCAGCGCGCAATTCCGACTGAACCAATCCTGATACCGGCCTTGCCGCCGGCCTGATATGCGTACCGCCGAAATAACCCGCAATACCAACGAAACCCGCATCCGCGTAGCCATCAACCTGGACGGCACCGGCCGCCACAGCCTGAACAGCGGCGTACCTTTTCTGGACCACATGCTGGACCAGATCGCCCGCCACGGCCTGATCGACCTGGACGTCCACTGTGAAGGCGACACCCACATCGACGACCATCACACCGTCGAGGACATCGGCATCGCCCTGGGCCAGGCCTTTGCCAAAGCCGTGGGCAGCAAAGCCGGCCTGCGCCGCTACGGTCATTCCTACGTGCCGCTGGACGAAGCCTTGTCGCGCGTGGTCGTGGACTTTTCCGGCCGTCCCGGTCTGTTCTATTTTCTGCCCTTCACCCGCGCACGGATCGGCCAGTTCGATGTAGACTTGACTCGCGAGTTTTTCCAGGGATTCGTCAACCACGCCCTGGTGACTCTGCACATCGATAACCTACGCGGCGAAAACGCACATCACCAGTGCGAAACCGTGTTCAAAGCCTTTGGCCGAGCATTGCGGATGGCGCTGGAGCTTGATCCACGCAGCGAAGGCGTAGTGCCTTCGACCAAAGGGGTTCTGTAACCTTCCTTCGGCCATCCATCGTGACAACCATCGCCATTGTCGATTACGGCTCGGGCAACATTTTCTCCGTTGCCCGCGCACTTAGCGCCGCCGCGCCCACCGATCGCGTCATTCTTGCCCAAACCCCCCAGGCCATCCTGGATGCCGACCGGGTCGTGCTGCCCGGCCAGGGAGCCATGCCCGATTGCATGCGCCACCTGGACGAATCGGGCCTACGCGATGCGCTCATGACAGCGGCCCGCAGCAAGCCGCTGCTGGGCATCTGCGTAGGCGAACAAATGCTG
>JQGF01001462.1_pt1 | contig 19887 bp, 17 predicted proteins | sample 210201 | NCBI WGS metagenome assembly JQGF01 (sample SAMN02947780, study PRJNA257236) | wastewater metagenome | biome: Domestic wastewater sediments; material: Domestic wastewater soil sediments and water; isolation source: domestic wastewater sediment treated with ammonia and hydroxylamine at...
ATCAGCACCAGTGCCTGGGTGTCGCGACCGCGATTGCTCAGGGCGTAGAAACGGCGATTGTCCGCATGAAAGAACAGCGGCGAGACTTCGGTGCGGAAATCGGTCCGGATCAGGCTGCGGAAAGGCTCGTCCGCGCTGGCGCGGTAGCGCAGCTCGGTATCCACGCCTACCGATGCCGTGGCCAGACGCACCTGGCCCTGGTGGTCGGTACTCCAGCCCAGCACATCGCCGGGGTTTTGCGCCGCCAAGGTGCTGTGACCCGTATGGACATTGACCTTATAGATATCGAAAACTTCGGGGTTGCGGCCATTGTGCGCGATCAGCACGTGGTCCGGATCATCGGGCAGATCGTCCTGCACATCGGCCCGCACACCGGCCAGTGGCGTCAGGTCGGTGACTTTGCCGGTGCTGACGTTGACAGCGATCACGTGGTAGTTTTCGTCGCCGTTCACGTCTTTGGCGTACAGAACCGTATCGTCGCCTTTCCAGAAGTACTGGGCGATATCGCGCTGGCTTTCCGATGTAATCCGGCGCGGTTCGCCGACCGGTTCGCTGCCCTTGAGCGCTTGGACAAAAATATTCTGGCGTGCCGGCTGGCCATCGATCTGTGCCGGCTCCATGAAACCGATCAGACGGCCATGATCCGACAGGCGAAAACCGCTACGCTTGGGATTCTGGAAAAAATCCCGGATGTCATAGTGACGCGGCACGGCCTCAGTGACGGCGGCGGTATCGGGCACGATGGCCTGCGCGCTCATCGAGAACAGTAAGGACAAAAGCATGGACAAATACCCTTTTGAAAGCAGGTGGTTCTGGGCAAGACGACGGACAAGGCCCGCTCAATCACATTACTATATCGGATGACGATACGGCCCACGCAAAATACGTGAGCGCACATTGTGCCATTGAGCCAGCAGCATGCGCCGGCTCTGCCCGACCAAGGATGTTCATGATCACACCGACTCGCCTTGTTTTTCTTGACCGCGACACGCTGGCGGACAGCATCGCGCTCAAGCCCTTGCCTTTTGCGCATCAGTTACAGGTGTACGACCGCACCCGACCGGAACAAGTCAGCGAACGCATCGCCGCGGCAGACATTGTGATCAGCAACAAGGTGGCGCTGCGGCGCGAACACCTGCAACAGGCTCCGAATCTGAAGTTGATCGCGCTGGCAGCCACCGGCAGCGACAATGTCGATCTGACGGCGGCACGCGAATATGGCGTGACGGTCAGCAATATTCGGAATTACGCGATCAATAGCGTGCCCGAGCATGTGTTTGCCCTGATCTTCGCGCTGCGCCGCAATATCACGGCGTATCGGCAGTCCGTCCAGCAAGGGCGCTGGCAACAGGCCGATCAGTTTTGCTATTTTGACTATCCCATCCGCGATCTGGCCGGCTCTACCTTGGGCTTGATCGGTTCCGGGTCGCTGGGTCAGGCCGTGGCCCGCCTGGGCAGGGCGCTGGGCATGAAGGTGATCTTTGCCCAGCGGCGCGGCCAGAGCGGCACAAACGATGACCCGGATCGCCTGCCGTTCGAGCAGGTGCTGGAACAGGCCGATGTGCTGTCCTTGCATTGCCCCTTGACCCCGGACACGCAGAATCTGCTGGGCCTGGAACAATTTCAGCGCATGGCGGCGCGCCGTCCCTTGCTGATCAATACCGCCCGCGGCGGCCTGATCGACAATCAGGCCTTGGAACAGGCTCTGCGCAAGGGCTGGCTGGGTGGAGCGGGTATTGATGTCTGCACCCCTGAACCTCCCCCGGCCGATCACATTCTGATGCGCCTGCTGGACTTGCCCAACTACATTCTGACCCCGCACATTGCCTGGGCCAGCGAACAGGCCATGCAGACTTTGGCCGATCAGTTGATCGACAATATCGTCGCCTTTCAAGGCGGTTCGCCGCGTAACGTGCTGTAAGCCATGTCGTCTTTAGCTACGTATCAAGCCGACTTTTCCCTGGCGGGGCGCAGCGCCCTGATCACCGGCTCCTCGGCCGGTCTGGGGCTGGAAATCGCCCGCGCCTATGCGGCCCACGGTGCCCACATCATTCTGAATGGCCGCGATGCGCAAAAACTTCAGCTTCTGGCCGAATCCTTGCGCTCCCAGGGCGCGCAGGTCGATCTATGGCCGCAGGATCTGGGCGATCTGCCCGCTTTGGATGCGTCTTATGATGCGCTGTGCAAGCGGGTGGGCACGCCTGATATTTTGGTCAACAACGTAGGCATACGCTTGCGCAGCCGACTGCAGGATGCGGCGTGGGACCAGATTGAACAGTTGTTGCATGTGGATTTGCTGGCTACGCTTAAACTGTCCAAGTTAGCTGCCCAGGCCATGCTGGCCGCGCAGACCCAAGCCGGGCGCATCATTACCCTGACTTCTATCGCCGGCCCGCTGGCCCGGCCGGGTGATGCGATTTATCCGGTCGCCAAGCAGGGGCTGTCCGGCCTGGTGCGCTCGTTGGCCGTGGAGTTTGGCGGACAAGGCATTACCAGCAATGGCATTGCCCCTGGAACCTTCGCCACCGAAAGCAACGCCGCGCTGGCTCAAGACCCGGTAAAAGGCCCTTTGGTGGTGGGCCGCAATCCGCTGGCCCGTTGGGCGCGTCCGGACGAAATCCGGGCCGCCGCGGTTTTTCTGGCCTCGCCGGCCGCCTCCTACGTCAATGGCCACATCGTGGTCGTGGACGGTGGTTTCTCTATTACTTTCTGATGCCCGCCTGCATGTCTTTGTCCCGTCCCATCCGTATCGCCATCAATGGTTATGGCCGCATTGGCCGCTGCGTGCTGCGCGCCATCCACGAATCGCCGCGCCGCGCGGATTTCGAGCTTGTCGCCATCAATGAGCCGGCCGATATCGCGGCGATGGCCTATCTGACCCGGTTCGATTCCACCCATGGCGTCTTTCCGGGCACGGTCGAACATGACGCGGAGCACCTGATCGTGGCCGGCAGACCTATTCGTGTCTTGCACCAGACCCGGCCTGATGCCGTGGACTGGGCGGGGCTCAAGCTGGATATGTTGATCGAATGCAGTGGGGCCTACGGCGACCGGGCGCAGTTGCAGACTTTTCTGGACGCAGGCTGCCCGCGTGTGCTGGTATCCAATCCGGCCCACAGTGCTCACGATGTGGACTTTACCGCCGTGCTGGGCATTAATGACGATCAATTGCTGGGGTCGGAGCGCATCATCTCGAACGCGTCCTGCACGACCAACGCCATTATTCCGGTCCTGGCCCAACTGGACGAGGTCTTTGGCATACGGCACGCCTTTTTAAGTACCTTGCATTCGGTCATGAATGACCAGCCCATGATCGATGGCTACCACAGCCACGATCTGCGCCGTACCCGTTCGGCGCTGCAATCCATGATTCCCGTCTCCACCGGCCTGGCCCAGGGCGTGGAACGCCTGCTGCCGCAACTGGCAGGCAAGGTTCAGGCCAAATCCATACGCGTGCCCATCCTGAATGTGTCCGCGATTGATCTGATGGTCAATCTGCAGCGCGACACCAGTCAGCAGGAAATCAACGATGTGTTCCGTCGCGCCGCGCAGCGCTGGCCCGGCATACTGGATTATTCCGAACAGCCGCACGCCTCGATAGACTTCAACCACAATCCGCATTCCGGGATTGTCGACGGCACCCAGACACGCACCAATGGCGATGGTCTGGTCAATATGCTGGTGTGGTTCGACAACGAATGGGGATTTTCCAACCGACTTCTGGATATTGCCTGTGTGTGGGCCTCGCGCTTTGTGCGCGGGGCCTGAACCGCCCCTTGTCACCCTGGGGTGGTGTCGTTTACTTACAAGGAACACGTTATGAGCACGATACGCGTTGAGCACGATTCCATGGGCCCCATCGATGTACCCGCCCAGCATTACTGGGGCGCGCAGACCCAGCGCTCCATCCAGAATTTCCCTATTGGGCGCGACCGTTTCCAGTGGGGTCGCAGCATGATAGAGGCGCTGGGCATCCTGAAAAAATCCGCCGCCCTGGCCAATCAGGAACTGGGCGAGTTGCCGGGCGAACTGGCTGCCTTCATCGTGGCGGCGGCCGACGAGGTCATTGCCGGGCGCTGGGACAGCGAATTCCCCCTGGTCGTGTTCCAGACCGGCTCGGGCACGCAAAGCAATATGAATGCCAACGAGGTCATCGCCAACCGCGCCATCGAGCTGGCCGGCGGCGAACTGGGCAGCAAGCGCCCCGTGCATCCCAACGATCACGTCAATCGTGGCCAGTCCTCCAACGACACTTTTCCCACCGCCATGTATATTGCCGTGGCGCTGGAATGCCGTCGTCGCCTGCTGCCCGATGTGCGCCAGTTGCGCGATACGCTGGATCTGAAGGCTGAGCAGTTCGACATTATCGTCAAGACCGGTCGCACCCATTTGCAGGATGCCACGCCCATTACCCTGGGGCAGGAAATCGGTGCCTGGGTGGCGCAGATCGACTTTGCCCTGGATACGGTAGAGGCGGCGCTGCAAGGCATTTACCAGCTTGCCATAGGCGGCACGGCGGTTGGCACGGGTCTGAATGCCCATCCGCAGTTCGGTGCGCGCGCGGCGGCACATATTGCCCAACAGACGGGACTGCCGTTCGAGTCGGCCGCCAATAAGTTCTTTGCTTTGTCGGCGCACGATGCCCTGGTCAATCTGTCGGCGGCGCTGCGCACGCTGGCCGGTGCCCTGATGAAAATGGCCAACGATGTGCGCTGGCTGGCCAGCGGTCCGCGTTGCGGCATTGGTGAACTGCAGATTCCGGAAAACGAGCCCGGTTCGTCAATTATGCCGGGCAAGGTCAACCCTACGCAGTGCGAGGCCATGACCATGGTCGCGGTGCAAGTTTACGGCAACGATGCTGCCGTGGCCTTTGCCGGCAGCCAGGGAAATTTCCAGCTCAATGTCTACAAGCCGGTCATGGTGCATAATGTGCTCGAGAGCATCGCGCTGATCAGCGATGCCTGCCTGGCTTTCGACGAGCATTGTGCGCGTGGCCTGGAGCCTGTCATGGAACGAATCCAGCACAATCTGGATCAAAACCTTATGCTGGTCACCGCCCTGAACCGGCATATCGGTTACGACAAAGCGGCCGCCATCGCCAAAAAAGCCCACCACGAAGGGCTGACTCTGCGCGAATCGGCCCTGCAGTCGGGTCATCTTAGCGCCGAGCAATACGATCAATGGATTGTTCCGCTGGATATGACACACCCAGGCTGATCGCCTGATCCTCAGGGCCGCAGACCAAGGAGGACGCCATGGACTATCAATGGCTGGCCTATTTATCCTTCGCTCTGGCCCTGGCCGCTCTGTTGGCCGAAGTCAGCCTGGGCGGCACCGGCGCGTTAAGCATTGTTGCCGCTCTGGCCGGGTTCAACGGTATTGCGTTGCTGTGGGTGGACAATACCGAATTGCTCACCTACAGCTCGACCGCTTTTATGGTTTTAGTGGCGGCCTTGTTGCTGTTGTTGGCGCTGACCGTGTGGCTGGCCTGGCGCTTGTTGCGACGCCGTTCTGTAACGGGCCGGGCGGCATTGCTGGGTTCCGTTGGTGAAGTTCTGGCCGTGGACCGGCTCGGGCAAGGATACGCCCTGATACAGGGCGAACGCTGGCATTTTGAAAGCAACGACGCGCTGCAACCGGGCCAGCGTGTGGAAGTCATTGCCGTGCAGGGTCTGACCCTTAAAGTCCAGCGCCTGCGCCCCTGAGCCTGCAAGGAGAACCGTATGTTTTATTACGATGCCAATCTGGGCTATATCCTGATCCTGTTCCTGGCCTTTGTGGTGCTGATCAAATCGGTGCGTGTGTTGCGCGAATACCAACGCGCCGTAGTATTTACGCTGGGCCGTTTTACGGCTGTGCGCGGCCCCGGCCTGATTTTGGTCATTCCTTTCCTGCAGCAGATCGTGCGGGTGGATTTGCGCGTGGTCACCATGGATGTGCCGGCGCAGGACGTGATCTCGCGCGATAACATTTCCGTGAAGGTCAATGCTGTGCTGTACTTTAAGGTGGTTGCGCCGGAAAAGGCGATTATTCAGGTTGAAAACTATCTGAACGCCACCAGCCAGTTGGCGCAGACCACCTTGCGTGCCGTGCTGGGCAAGCACGAACTGGACGATATGCTGTCCGAGCGGGAAAAGCTGAATCTGGACATACAGCGTATTCTGGACGAGCAGACCGACTCCTGGGGCATTAAAGTCACCAATGTCGAAATCAAGCATATCGACCTGAACGACACAATGGTACGCGCCATTGCCCGCCAGGCCGAGGCCGAACGCGAACGACGCGCCAAGGTCATCCATGCCGACGGCGAGCGGCAGGCGGCTGAAGCCTTGCGCGAGGCCGCGCATGTGTTGTCCACCCAGCCTAGCGCCATGCAATTGCGCTATCTGCAGACCCTGACGCAGATAGCAGGCGATAAAAGCAACACCATCGTCTTTCCGTTGCCGGTGGACTTGCTCAAAGGCTTGATGGGCATGCAAGAACCCAGTTCCCGGGCCGATGCACGCCATCCGCAAGACCTGGACCCTCCGATTAATCCTTCCTAGTTTTATGATTACAAGAAGAAGTTTCAGTATTAAATGTGCGCTGACCGGTTTGCTGCTTGGCTTGTCTCAGCTGGTGCCGGTCAGTGCCCTGGCGCAAGCGGTGCCAGCCGTCGTCGGCCCCGCTGTATCGACCGAGGTTCTGGCTTCGGGCCTGGAACATCCTTGGTCCCTGGCCTTTTTGCCGCGCAATGCGGGCATTCTGATTACCGAACGCCCGGGCCGTCTGCGCCTGTGGACCGCTGACAAAGGTTTGTCTGAACCGATTGCGGGCCTACCCAAGGTACACGCTGTAGGGCAGGGGGGCTTGTTGGATGTGCTGCTGGCCCCCGATTTTTTCCGCAGCCGGCGTATTTATCTGGCCTATGCGGAGCGGCGCGACAAGCAGGTGTCCGCAACGACGGTGGGCTATGGCGTGCTCTCGTCCGATCGGACGCGCATCGACGCTTTCCGGCCCATCTTTCGCCAGGAGCCGGCGTTGTCTACAGGCTTGCATTATGGCGCGCGCATGGCTTTTGACCCGGGCGGACGTGACCTGTACATCGCGCTAGGCGAAAATAATCAGCGTCTGGCGGCCCAGCAACTGGATCATCTGCAAGGCAAAGTGGTGCGGCTGCGGCCCGACGGCTCGGTCCCCAGAGACAATCCTTTGCGCAGCAATCGTCAGGCCAGGGCCGAAATCTGGAGCTATGGCCATCGTAATCCGCAAGGCATGGCCTGGAATCCCTGGACTCAAGAATTATGGGTGGCCGAACATGGCCCGCAGGGCGGGGACGAGCTCAATCGCATCGAGCGCGGTGCCAATTATGGCTGGCCTCTGGCCACACATGGCATCAATTACAATGGGCAGCCCATCCCAGAGGCGCAGGCCAGCGCAATGGCCGGCTTGACCGAACCTTTTCATTACTGGCCCGTGTCCCCGGCCATCAGCGGACTGGCGTTCTACGACCATGATCAGGTGCCGGCCTGGCGACACAGTGTTTTTGTCGGCGCGCTGAAAGAACAGGCCTTGATCCGTTTGCAACTGGACGAGGAGGACGGCCATGTGCTGGGAGAAGAGCGCCTGCTGCACAATCTGAGCGCACGAATTCGTGATGTGCGCGTGGGTCCAGACGGATTTCTGTATGTCCTGACCGATGAGCCGCAAGGGCAATTGTTGCGTGTAAAGGCGGCAGACTAAAATGAGCCACTTTACGCCGCAACATTTATCGGTTGCTCATTTACGTGGGTTTGGAGAGCGTTTCGGGATCAGTTACGACTTTCCTCATCAAGCCGGCATAGCTGACAAGACCGTCGTATTGCGTGGGCGGGTAGACGAATTACCTTTGTTCTCGGGTTTGCACCTGACTCACTCTTGCCTGGAAGTGCTCCAGCCGTACGAGTCTCAATCAACCCGGGATACGGCCCTGTTTTTGCTGGTAGTTCTGGAAGGCGTAGTCAAATTGAATCTGGCCGGACAAAACCATACTATCCAGGCGGGCATGGGTTTGACGGCTTATTTAGACAGACGCACTCCGCTGTATGCCTTTCATGAACACCAATCGTCTTTGCGCACCCTGACCATTGCACTGAATACGTCCACACAAGCAGATACGGCAAACACGTCCGACTTGCTGGACAGTCTGTATGTGCCGCGTGTCGAGTCGATGCATCGCTGGCGCGTGCCCGCTCATTTATATCCAATCCTTGAACATCAGAAAAATGGATCGGCCTTGAGCGGGTTGCAGCAAAGGCTGCTTTTGGAGGGCCTGACCCTGCAGTTATTGGCTTACGGGATCGAGCCGCCCACCGATGGCGGCCAGACGGTTCTGTTGTCGCCGCAGGAGCGGCTTAGACTGGAGCGGATTCGTCAGCAACTCGATCAGGTGCCGTATATCGATTATTCTGTGTCGCAGCTGGCTGAGCAGGCTGCCATGAGCCCCAGCAGTTTTCGTCATAAGTTTCGTTGTCTGTTTGGCCAGCCTGTTTCGGAGTATGCGCGGGAACGGCGCATGAGCCTGGCGAAGCAGTATCTATTGCAGGGGTATTCGGTGCAACAGACGGCGCATTTCTGCGGTTATCGCCACGCCAGTAATTTTGCTACGGCATTTCGTAAGCACTATGGCACCAACCCAGGGCAACTGGGCTGAAACGGCGCGACTTGGCTCTTTGAATACGTAATCTGTCAATTCGCATAGCTTCTTACCTCATTAAATAGTAATAATTCTCGTTGTTATTGCTATTGCTGATACGTAAATTGCACCAGCCTGTTTTTCTGGAAATACGAACTAATGACTACGCTATGCAGACCTGCGCTTTCGCTACTTGCCAGTTTGGGAGCCAGTTTTAGCCACTACGCCTATGCTCAAGAGCCGGCGGCTCCCGGAGCCCTCGATATCATCACCGTCCATGCTCAACAAAGTTCGACCAAGCTGCTGACACCCATTCTGGAAACACCTCAGGCAGTCTCGGTCATTACGCAAACACAGATGCAGCAGCAAGGAGCGGTCAGCGTGCAGCGTGCCACTGGCTATATGCCGGGGGTATTTAGCAATCAGGTCGGGGCCTCGAACCGCTTTGACTATATTGTGCTGCGCGGTTTTTCGGACGGCAGCCTGGGCAATACTTATTTGAACGGGCTGAAGATATTGGGGGATACCAACTCGCATAGTTCCCTGGTGGTGGACCCGTGGTTCTTGGATAGCGTCGAAGTCGTGCGCGGTCCAGCTTCAGTTCTGTATGGACAGTCCTCGCCTGGCGGTATCGTTGCCTTGCAGACGCGCAAGGCCGAGTTTGACTCGTTTGGTCAGGCCGTGTTGGGTTTGGGCAATCGTAAAGAGCGATATGCAGCTTTTGATCTGAACGATGTCGCTATCCAGGACAAGCTCGCCTGGCGCTTGAGCGCCAAGGCGCGTGGTACCAATGCGCAAGTCAGCAGCGTAAAGGAACAGCGTTATGCCTTGATGCCCTCGCTGACCTGGAGCATAACGCCCGATACCACCCTGGACCTGATGGCCTATGTTCAGCGCGAACCCGAAGGAGGCTACCATTCGGGCTTGCCTTATAAGGGTACGGTCGTGCCTTACGACGGGCGGTCGATTTCGCGGTCGTTCTTTGAAGGTGAAAACGACTACGAAAAGTACCGACGCAATCAGACCTGGCTGGGCTATGGTTTGGAACATCGCTTCAGCGACCAGGCAATCTTTCGGCAAAAAGCCCAGCATCTAAAGTCCTCGGTCACATTGAACCAGGTCTACGCCTATGGCTGGGCCTCGCCGGACGAGCTCAATCGCTACTATTCCGGCAGCGACGAAAATCTACGCGCATTTACGCTGGACAATCAACTGGAGTTGCATGCCAAAACCGGGGCTGTCGGGCACCGCCTGTTAATGGGGGTGGACTACCAACAGCGCCGCAACGACGTCAGTTGGCCATCGGGCGCGTTTCCCGCCATCAATCCGTTCAGTCCCGTGTATGGTGCATCGCCTGTAGCGATGTATACGCCCACCCAGGAACGTCACAAATTGCGGCAAACCGGTATTTATCTTCAGGATTTAATCAGCTGGCGGCAGTGGCGCCTGACACTGGGTGGCCGTTACGATAAGGTGAACATCGACAATACCAATCTGGCCAGCGGCAAGACAAGCCAGCTAAAGAGCAATCAATTCAGCGGCCGCGCGGCGGTGATGTATTTGTTTGACAATGGCTGGGCTCCGTATGCCAGTTACTCCACCGCCTTTACGCCGACTAATTTCGTGGACAAAGACGGCCAACTGCTCAAACCCATGGAAGGCGAACAATGGGAAGCGGGTTTGAAGTTTCAGCCCAATGGCAGCCGCAGCATCTATACCGTTGCCCTGTTTACGATTGACCAGAACAATGTCGCCACCAAAGAGCAGCCTACCGATCCCTATCGGGCGATTGGCAAAATACGTTCGCGCGGTCTGGAGGCAGAAGCTGATATCCAGGCCAGCGATCAACTGCGCCTAAAAGCCAACTACAGCTATAACGACATTCGCTATGTCAAAAGCGATGACGGCAATCAAGGTAAGCGGGCAGTTTATGCGCCCAAACACATGGCCAGCCTTTGGGCGGACTATCGTCATGAAGGTCGCCTGCAGGGCTTGAATACGGCGCTGGGTGTGCGTTATGTGGCCGGTATTCAGTCTGATCGCGCCAATACACATACCTTACCGGCTTATACCTTGTTCGATGTGGCGCTGGGCTACGATTTTTCGGTCTTGGGCGCAAAGGGATTGAGCATGCAGTTCAATGCCCAGAATCTGCTGGACAAGAGGTATGTCGCCGCCTGCAATTCCTTGGAGTTCTGCTATTTTGGCGCAGGACGCACATTAAGCTTGAATATGAGTTATCAGTTCTGATGGATGCCCATGAACTGGCCGGGCAGTTGCGGCAGCGGGAGTCGCTGGCTGCTGCGCTGTTTGCCTTGCGGACACAAGAGCAGGGTGACTGGCATGCGCCGGAAACATTGCTGCAGATGCCAACCCTGGAATCTTTGCTCCAGGACTTTGCCCGTGGGCAAGGACATCCGGATGGAGATCGGCGTGCCATTGCTTCGTTATGGTCGCGCTGGCACTTCTGGGCGGTACTGCCGCCCTTCATGGCCGCTTTGGCTCTGCATCGCCACGTGCCGCAAGTGCGCGCCTTGTTGCTGGGACCGGACCGCCGCACCTGCGCTGTGCAATGGTGGGATTCCCCTCGGGCCTTGCGCCCGCACACGCTGCAAACGCAGTGCGAATCTATCGTTCACGATGCAGCCCCCCTGATCCAGGCACTGGCAACGGCTTCCCGGCTGTCCCCTAAAGTGCTCTGGGGCAATGTGGGTACTTTGCTGGACTATATGTTGACCCAATTGCATACCCAGGCTGATGCCAGCCAGACCGTGCTGAAGCAGTTCGGTGCCTTGTTGACCGAACCGTCGTTAGCGGATGCAACGCCCAATCCTTTGTATCAGGCCGTCCGTCCCGAATCGGCAGGAACATCCGTACGCCGACGAAAAATTTGCTGTTTGTATTACGCGCTGCCTGGCTTTGATTTATGTGGTAATTGCCCTCGTATCAAATCAACGATCCAATATGTTCCAACTTGAAAAAGCCGGCATGCACCTGTCTGGCAAAACACTTTTGCATTCGACGACCGTGCGTATTGAATCGGCCGGTGTGTATGGCCTGGTCGGACACAACGGTTCGGGCAAATCTACCTTATTGAAAATATTAGCCGGGCAGTTGCAACCCAGCTCGGGAGTGGCCTTGTTTAAAGACATCCCGATCTCTCAATGGAAGCCCACGCGCTACGCCCGTCAAGTGGCTTATTTGCCGCAGCAGTTGCCGCCGTCCGAGCATTTGAGCACGCAGGAGCTGATCGGCTGTGGCCGTTATCCGTGGCTGGGGCTGCTTGGCCGCGCGGGCGCACAGGACAGGGCGCAGGTAGAACGGGCGATGGCGCTGACTCAGACCAGCGCCTACCGGGACCAATGCGTCGATACATTGTCGGGAGGAGAGCGTCAACGTGTCTGGCTGGCGATGCTATTAGCTCAGCAAAGCCGGTTTCTATTGTTGGACGAACCTTTGTCGGCCTTGGATATTGCCCATCAAATAGACGTGCTGGAATTGATACGTCGCTTGAGCGTAGAGCTAGGCATATGCATCGTGCTGGTTCTGCACGATATTAATCTTGCAGCGCGCTACTGCGACCAGCTGATTGCCTTGCGCGCAGGTCGCATCGTTTTTTCGGGAACGGCAACCGACCTGATGAACGCACCACAGCTGAAAGCGATATATGGCGTGGAAATGAGTCTGATTCGTCATCCTGTGCTGGATGTTCCCGTGGCCTTGGTGAATTGACTGATGCGTCGTTTTTTTATTGCAGTCGCATCGGCGCTGTGTTTGTTGCCACCTTTGGTGGTCGCGCAGCGCGTGCTGACTTTTGACTGGACCGTGGCCGAAACCCTGGTGGCCTTGGGCCACCCTCCGGCCGGGGTTGCCCAGATCAGCGACTATCACAGCTGGATTGGTGCGCCCAGGCTACCTGATGCCACCCTGGATCTGGGGCTGCGCAATCAACCCGCCCTGGAATTGATGGCAGAGCTTGAACCTGATTTGCTGTTGATCACCCCTATGTTTGCGCATATGGCCGAACAACTTCGCACTATTGGCCCAGTGCAGACCTTGCCTTTGTATGAGGCGGATAAAGACGGCTGGGACAGCATCCTGGAGATGACCCGTCGCTTGGGTACGCTGACACAGAAAGAAAGTACGGCCCGGACCTTGATTGAGCGCACTGATCGTATCTTGACGCATATCCGTAAGCAAGTGCGAGGCTGTGGCCCATTGCTGGTCATGCAGCTTGTCGACGAACGCCATGTTCGTGTCTATGGGGGCAACAGCTTATATCAACACGTTCTGGACCGGCTTGGCATCGACAATGCCTGGACGGGTGCTGTAAACCAATGGGGTTATCGCTTATTGGGTCTGCACGAGCTGGCGGGAGTAACGGGGCATGCCCTTATTATTCAGCCGTCGCCATTGGGAACATTGGAACGCATGGAGCAACACGCGTTATGGCGCGCTTTGCCCGTGTTCAGCGAACACGCGCCTGTCGTGTTGCCGCCCATCTGGAGCATGGGCGGCTTGCCCTCGGCACAGCGTTTTGCGCAGTGGCTGGCCCAGACAGGATGCCGCCCATGAGATTTTTCCTTAAAACCCCAGTTTTGATTTGTGCCGCCATGCTGCCCGTTTTGGGGCTACTTATCCATGCATCCCTGATGCCTCTGGGAGGCGCGGCATGGGCGTTTGAGGCCATGACCGTGCCGCTGCAGCATGCATCGGCTGCACAACTGCTGCTTTCCCAAAGCTGGTGGCCCCGGCTTGCTGTGGCGTTGCTGGCAGGCGGAGGCCTGGCGCTGTGCGGCGAATTATTACAATTGCTGCTGCGTAATCCACTGGCCTCGGATCACACCTTAGGCGTGGCCAGCGGAGCAAGCCTGTGTGTCATGCTGGCCACCTTGTATGCGCCGCAACTGCTGCTTTCCGGACCAGAGTGGATTGCCATGGCCGGTGCCGCTTTGACGCTGCTGCTGGTATGTGGAATGGGCTGGCAGCGTGCGCTCAATCCCGTCACGCTGGTCGTGACCGGCATGACCTTGAACTTGCTGATGGGCGGGCTGTCCATGATGTTGCTGATGTTCAACCATGAGCAACTCTCTGGCTTATTGATCTGGGGAGCCGGTTCGCTGGCGCAGCAAGGGTGGGGTAGCGCCCAGGACCTGGTTGTGCGTGTGCTGCTTGCAGGCAGTGCCGTCTTGTTGCTGATACGCCCTTTGCAATTGATGAGTCTGGACGATGCCGCCTTGCGTGGCCTGGGCATTTCAGTGCGCTTCATGCGTTTTTATGGGCTGGGTATTGCTGTTTTTCTGGCCGGTAGCCTGGTAAGTCACGTAGGCGTCATCGGTTTTATTGGCTTGTCTGCACCGGCTGTAATGAGGCTGGCTGGCGCAGTCAGCTTTCAGAGCCGCCTGCCACTATCCATCTTGTTCGGTGCCTTGCTGCTGGCCAGTGCCGATCAGGCTGTCCAGATCATGGGCGCATCGACCCAGGCCTTCGTGCCTACTGGTGCCATGACGGCCTTGTTCGGCGTACCTTTGCTATTGTGGTTGCTGACCCGTCTGCCGCCCAGCACACAGGCTGTCTTGAACCCGACGGGCATGCTTGGCAAACCGTGTCGACGACCAGTTCATCGTTTTTTTTGGCTGTCGATGGCTTTGGTGCTTGCCGTCGGGCTGGCGGCATCTTTAGGTCAGCGCGGGCAAGGATGGCAATGGTTATCACTAGACCATGCCGCTATTTTGGAATGGCGCTTGCCACGCACCATTGCGGCGCTGTGCAGCGGCGTGATGTTAGCCCTGGCGGGTACGATTTTGCAACGGACCACTGGCAACGCCCTGGCCAGCCCGGAACTGTTGGGCGTCAGTAGCAGCAGCGCCATCCTGTTGGTAGTAGGGGTGTTTGTCTTGGATCAGCCCGGCTATCTGAGCCTGGCCGGAATGGCGCTTTTGGGCGCTTTACTGGCCTTGGCTCTGATTATTGGCTTGAATCGTCGCAATGGCTTCTCGACTCATGGTGTCATATTGACAGGCGTGGCGTTGGGCGCGGCGTACGAGGCATTGCGCAGTTTGTTGTTAGCCGATGCAGATCCGCGTGGGCAGCAAGTGACCGCTTGGCTGGCAGGATCGACCTACTATGTAACCGCGTTTGCCAGCCTGTTGCTGCTGGCCTTGCTGCTGATCGCCGTGCCCTTGGCACGGGCTAGCAGCCGATGGCTCGATATCCTGCCCCTAGGAGGGGCTACCGCTCAATCATTGGGTGTGCCGCTGAAAAAAGCACGTTTATCGCTATTATTGTTGGCGGCCGGCATAAGCGCCTTGGCGACTCTGGTGGTCGGCCCCTTGTCCTTTGTGGGTTTGATGGCTCCCCATCTGGCGCGTACCCTGGGCTTTAACCATGCAAGACGGCAGTTGCAGGCTGCTGCCTTGATCGGCGGCCTGCTTATGGTTCTTGCCGATTGGCTGGGACGGCAGATCCTGTTTCCGTACGAGATACCCGCCGGTCTGATCGCCTCTGTGCTGGGAGCGATTTACTTTCTGGGTCGACTGCAACGTCGATAAGCAGGGACAGTCCCTATAAGCGATCTTCTTGTAATCCAACGACAGCACACACAAAAACGGCCAGACATGTGATGCTGGCCGTTTCATGGATGCGAGCGTGCAGGCTTACTTGATCAGCGTCACCGGCACATGCACCAGGCTAAGTACTTTGGTGGTGACCGAACCGAGCACCAAGCCGGGCAGGGCGCTCAGGCCTCGGGTACCCATGACGATGTGGTCCACATTATTGCGCTCGGCATATTCTTTGATGGTTTGAGCGGCATTGCCGGCAATGATGTTTTCTTTGACGCGCAAGGATTTGTCGGCCAGAACGGAACGAGCTGGGATCAGGGCATTGTTACCTTCGTCCTGATAGTAGGCTTGCAGCACGTCGTCAGAGAAAAAGCGCTTGACGTTGCCCGACACGACTGGCGTAGGCGCGGCCAGCAGATGCAAGGTGGCGTCCGGGTTGTGCGCGATCATGGCGGCGGCGGCCTGCACGGCACGGGTGGAGGCGTCGGAGCCATCGACGGGGACGAGAACATTCAGCATAGATACCTCTTGATTGGTGTTTGGCTATTGAAGTCTGAAGCACTTTGTTCTTGTATGAACAGTACCGAATAAGCAAACGGATATGCTTGATCGACATCAAGGCATACAGTTATTTACGTAAAGCTGTTCTATCATACCCGTATGATCACTCAGTGAATGCCACATGAACACGCTTTATGTGGAGAATGACGCAGGCGCAGCATTCACGCGGACATTGTTTCGGTCCTGCGCCTGTTTTACAAGGGAGTACCCAATGAAATTGAAACACCTGTTGGCCTGTACCTCGCTTGCGGCCGTCGGATTCGGCGCGCAAGCGGCCGAACCCACATTTGACTCGGTCAAGGACGTGCTGACCAAGAATGCCTGTCTGGCCTGTCATGCAGTGGATAAAAAAGTGGTCGGCCCAGCCTACCAGGAAGTCGCCGAAAAACGCAAAGGCGACCCTGCCAATGCCGCCCTGATTGCCCAGCATATCCGCCAGGGCAGCAAAGATGTCTACGGCCCTATGCCCATGCCGCCCAACCCCGGCATTTCGGACGACGACATTCAAAAAGTCGTTGCCTGGATCATGGCCGGCGCCAAACAGTAAGCGCCCCCCGGATACCCGAACGGACACCGCCTGGTGTCCGTTTTTTTGTGCCAACAAATTTCGTGCAATCGTGTTTTCCGGCTGACCGCGTCAGCTTGCATATTGTTTAGATAAAATTAATTTTCCGCTATGTGAGTCATAGCCGAATTTCCTTTATGGTCTGCGCAATAAAAAGCCTAATGGCTGTAAAGCTTCCTTACAGTACGTTTATAAATATACGGGAGGTGTACTGGTCAGGATACCGGGGCGGACGGGGCGTGAACTCGCAAGGTGCTTGGTTCAAACGGTGGGACGTTTGTGTACGCCGTACAAAGGATCAACCATCCGCTGAATGTTCTGTCTGGCATGAAGGCGCATAGCCGGGGCTATGTCATCGGTGTTTTGAGTTGTTCAAGTCATTAGCCCTGTCCGAACCTGCTGCGCCTTGAATGGTGTCTTCAAACACCCAGTTCCTCATCGACCGGAGCAATTGGCTTTCGGGATTCGTTGAAGAACCTTTTTTTGTGGCTCCACTGTTTTAAGCGGGCAGGTCTGCATCTGCCCGCGCAGCGCCGGCACGCATGACACGCGGGTAGTCCGACGGCTTGAAACGCCAGGCAAGCAAGGCCACACACACAACCAAACCACCGTGCAACATCCAGGCCGCATTGAAATCGCCGCTGATTTCGAACAACCAGGCGCTGATCATGGGAAACAGGGCGGCAATCGGAAAGCCACCGCCTTGCATCAGGGCGCTGAGCGTGCCAGCACGGGCTGCATCTGGAAAGTGATCCAGGGCCACCAGCAGCACCAGCGAAAAACAACCACCCAGACCGATGCCGATAATAACCCCCCAGAGGTAAGGAGCCGTATCAGGTAAGTATGCAAAAGCGGCAAATCCAGCCAACTGAAACGCGAGCGCCAGCCAGATCCAGGGGCGTCTATCCTTGTTGCGCGCGGCCAGAGTGGGCATCAAAAAAGCGGCCACTGCCTGCGCTACCGACAGCAAGGCCACCAGTGCGCCGCTGGCTGCCGTGGTCCAGCCGTGGCCTTGGTAAAACGTAGCCAGCCAAGTCACCAACGAGGCATAGCCGCCGTTGATCAAGCCAAAACACAGCATCAAAGTCCATGTCCGTGGGCGGCGCAACAGATCCAGCGAAGGCAGGGAGCCGGTCACACCACGACCGCGACGCGGTACGACTTTCCAGGCGATCCACATGGCAATGCCGATGGGCAGCGCCCAAAAGGCCAAGGCTATACGCCAACTGTCCGCCAGTTCGCTAATCAGTGGGGTAATTTGCGCACCCAAGGCACCACCGCCCATCAGGGTCGCCGAATACACACCTGTCACTTGCGCGGTGTGGGCTGGAAACTGCGCTTTGATAATACCGGGCATGACGGCTTGCAACATCGCCACGCCGGCACCGCATAGCAAGGCCGTGGCGATCAGGCTGGCTCCGTTGGGCACGGCCCAGCGCAGCGCACAGCCTAAACACAGTATCAGCAGCGACACCATGACTACCTGGCGTATCGACAGGGTCTTTCGGATCGAGGGCATGCAAAAAGCCCCCAAACCCATAACCATCATCGGCAACAGAGTCAACCAGGCCATATTGGCCAAGGCCATGTCCAGGCCATCGGAGACAGCGCGCGCCAAGGTGCCGCTAGAGGTCAGAAAAGGGCGCAAGTTCAGGCCGACCAGTATCACGAATGCCAACCAGATCCCCTGGCCACGATGTAAACGGGAGGCCCGAGGGTGGTCGGTTACAGCAGGATGATTCATGCGAATTTGTTCAGTAGGCTGAATAAAGATAATACTTTACACCCTTTCCTGTTTAGGGCTTGGCACCTGCCTGTTCCAAAATTGCCGCTGTTTCGTGCTGATTGCGCTGGCGCGCCAGTGTTAACGGTCGCACGCCCTGACCATCGGGCAGATTCACATCGGCACCGCCTGCAATCAAATCCCGCACCACTTGCTGGTGATCTGGGCCGCCATCGGACAGCACAATGGCTTCGTGCAAAGCCGTCCAGCCCAGACGGTTGACATGGTTAGGGTCTACGCCCGCCCTGAGCAGTTCTTGCACCACCTGAACATAGCCGTGCTCGGCGGCAGGAATCAGCGCAGTGCCCCGGTATCGGTTAACACTGCGCAGGTCGGCGCCATGTTGCAAGGTCAAACGCAGAATTTCCAACCGGCCTTGCGCCCCAGCTACCAGATAAGGTGTGTCGGCAATGGCATCGACCTGATTAACGTCGGCTCCGGCTTGCATCAGCTGTTCAGCAATATCAATGGCGTTCAGCCATGTGGCTCGCAATAGGGGGCTTTGTCCTTGCTGGTCCGGCACATTGACGCTTTGACGTCCTTGCGTTTGCGACAACAATTCACGTACTTTGGCGCTATCTCCTTGTTCGACGGCTTCCAGCAGGCTGGTTTGCGCCCAGGCGGTTCCGCTGCCCAAGGCCAGGGTCAGCGCAGTCGTCCAGAAGAAACGGGCAGAAAGGGAAAACATCGACGGCTCCTAGGGCTGTCAGGCAGGGCAAAAACATATCGTTCCATTAATAGCACAGTCGGATGTCTGCCTTGATATGTAAAAGCAAATGCCGCCTATCACACTAGATAAGCGCGTGTATCCCGGTCCAGCTCTGGATTCTGGATCAGGCGGTCTAGTTCTTGGCGCAGAAAATCCACAAAAACCCGGGTTTTTTGCGGCATCATGCGCGAGGGCAGCAGGGCCATGATGGGGAAGGGGGTAAATTCCCAGTCCGGCAATACGCGTTCCAGGCGTGCTCCGTCGGTGTCCAGATAGCGTTCGACCAGCGAGGAGGCCGCGATACCCATGTCGCGCACTGCCAGCTTGCGCATCATGATCGCGTTATTAATGGTGACCGGGCCGCTGACCCGGGCTTCGTACGGTTGCTTGTCCGGCCCACGCAGCACCCAGGTCCGGTCGCTTTCATCGTGACTGGCGCAGATGCAGGTGTGGCTGGACAGTTCGGACGGGTGTTTCGGGCGGCCATGCTGGTCCAGATAAGCGCTCGACGCATACAGGCCCAACCGAATCTGCCCCAACACAGTGGCCACCGTATTAGAGTCAGGCTGAGGGCCTACCCGTATGACGCAGTCGTAATTGTCCGACTGCAAATCGATATGGCGGATATTCAGATCGCAGTCCAGCTCTATATCGGGATAGGCCTGACGAAATCCATGCACGACAGCCGGCATGAAAACAATGCTGAAACTGGCTGGGATCGATACCCGCAAGCGCCCTTTGGGCGATTGGGCTACATCCAGTAATTGTTCATGCGCCAGGCGGGCCTGCTCTACCACCGCCAGGCAGCGCTCGAAGTACACTTGGCCGGCTTCGGTCACATCCACGTTGCGGGTGCTGCGCTTGAGCAGAGCGACACCCACTTCTTTTTCCAATTCTCGTATGCGCCGCGATACGGTGGATACCGGCATGCCCAGGGCATCGGCCGCACGGGTAAAGTGGCGCGCCCGGGCCACCTCCACAAAAATCGCGATGTCGTTCAGCAAGGGTCCGGCAGTTAACGTGCTCATTAAAATTGTTCCATGAATGGAAATA
>JQGF01000810.1_pt1 | contig 19741 bp, 16 predicted proteins | sample 210201 | NCBI WGS metagenome assembly JQGF01 (sample SAMN02947780, study PRJNA257236) | wastewater metagenome | biome: Domestic wastewater sediments; material: Domestic wastewater soil sediments and water; isolation source: domestic wastewater sediment treated with ammonia and hydroxylamine at...
TATGCCTCCAACCTGCTTTGTGGCAGCTGGGACAGCATCATGCGTCCGATCGAGGTGCAATGCGCGGGCAGACGACTTCCCAGGCCCAGAGAGACCGTCAGCACGCGTTGCCGCTGGGCGCGCGCCAGATACAGAATTTCGTCCCCGTCCAGCAACGCCAAGGCGCAGGTTTCCCCGACCCTGTCACTCAAATCGTCCAGTATGGGCTGGGCCAGACTGACGATTGAGGTTGACGAAAAATAGGCATGGCCCAGTTGCAAAATGGCCGGGCGCAGCTTCCAGAACGGCCCATCCTGTTCGGCATAGCCCAGCGCCTGCAAGGTATAGAGACAGCGCTGTACCACGGCCCGTGCCAAGCCGGTCTTCAAGGCAATTTCAGCGGCGCGCAAGGGTCGCCTGCGGTCAGAGAAAGCGGTAATAACCTGCAGGCCACGGGCCAGTGACTGCATATAGTCTGGATCGCCTTTGTAGTTGATGGTGGCGGGGGCGTTCTCTTTGGTTTTTGTCATGGCGAGATGAAGGGGCCAAATTTGTTTTGTTCGATTAACGAACTTGTTGGGATTGTCGAGAATTATCGATGATAAATTGTAAAAAAAACAAGACTTAGCAATTTAATAATCAAGTTCGATTATCGAACAAAATAAGTTTGGAGTGATACATGAAGAATGTTCTGACCCATAAATGGGTTCCGTTTCTAGCCGGAGTAGGTGTTTTGCTCACAGCGCTGAGTGCTCAGGCGGCGTACCCCGACAAGCCCATTCGTTTGGTTGTGCCTTTTACGCCGGGTGGGGTCACTGATGTGATTGCGCGCGGTGTCGCACAGCAAATGTCCGAGGACCTGGGTCAGATCATCATCGTGGAAAACAAGCCTGGCGCAAGTGGAATTATTGCCACGGACTTTGTTGCCAAATCCGCGCCCGACGGCTACACCGTGCTGCTCGCGGCAGTGGGTCAGGCCGTCGTCAATAACCATCTCTATAAGAAATTGCCTTACAAGCCTGAGCAGGATTTAACGGCGGTGTCCTTGGTGGCGGAAGGTCAGAACGTGTTGGTGGTGAACGCTCAGCAAAGCCCCTTCAAGTCCGGTCAAGAGCTTATTCAGTATGCTCGCGCCCATCCTGAAGAATTTACCTACGCTTCCTTTGGCAACGGTTCCTCCTCGCACCTGTCGGCAGCGGCTTTCACCACGATGGCGGATATTGATGTGATTCACGCTCCCTACCGAGGCAGTGCGCCTGCGATGACAGATCTGCTCGGTGGTCACATCTCTTTCATGTTCGACAGCATGGGAACGGCGATCACGCATATCAACGCCAATACGGTGCGTCCCTTGGCCGTGTCCGGGCCCGAGCGTTCCTCGTTGTTGCCAGAGGTCCCCACGTTTGCGGAACTGGGTCTGGACCAGGGCTATAACGTGACGGCCTGGTTTGGTTTTCATGTCAGCAGCGGCACCCCGGCCCAAATTGTGGAGCGTTTGAGCCAGTCCATGAAAGTCGTCAGCCAGAATGCCGAGTTTGTGGAAACGTTTCGCCGCCAAGGCGTGGAGATCAAGTCGTCCACTCCTGCCGAGTACGCCGCGTTTCTGCAACAGGAGAACGAGAAGCTGGGCAGTCTGATCAAGCAAGCCAATATCATGCTGGACTAATGGTTGTTAAATGGAGCACTGTAACGTGAGCGATCAGCAGCCCTGTGATGCTAGGCGTCCCGCCCCCTTGGAGGGAATCCGGGTTCTGGACCTGACCCGGATTCTGGCCGGTCCCTGGTGTACGCAGAACCTGGCGGACCTGGGGGCCAATGTATATAAGATCGAGCGTCCTGAAACAGGTGATGACACGCGCGCCTGGGGCCCTCCCTTTTTGCAGACCCCCGATCGGGAAGATACGGCTGAGGCGGCCTATTACTTGTCGGCCAACCGTAACAAGCAGTCGATCAGTCTGGACATTGCCAGCCAGGAAGGGGCAGACGTGGTGCGTGCCATGGCACGGGAATGCGACATTTTGGTGGAGAACTTCAAGGTGGGTGGCCTTGCTAAATACGGGCTGGACTACGCCAGCTTGAAAGCAATCAACCCTCGCCTGATTTATTGCTCGATTACCGGGTTTGGCCAGACAGGTCCGTATGCCGAGCGTCCGGGTTATGACTTCATGATCCAGGCCATGGGTGGCATGATGAGCCTGACGGGCGAGCGTGATGACAAGCCCGGTGGTGGCCCCCAGAAGGCGGGGGTTGCCGTGGCGGACCTGATGACGGGCATGTATGCCACCAGCAGCATTCTGGCTGCCTTGTTCGAGCGCACGCGCAGCGGCCTGGGGCAGCATATTGATATAGCCCTGCTGGATTGTCAGGTTGCCATGCTGGCAAACCAGAATATGAACTATCTAGTCAGCGGGCAGGCACCCAGGCGGGCAGGCAACGCCCACCAGAATCTGGTGCCGTATCAGGTGTTTCCGACAGAAGATGGTCACATCATTGTGGCCATCGGTAATAACCGTCAGTTCGCGGCTTACTGCGAAGCGATTGGTCACCCGGAGATTGTTGAGGATTCGCGTTTCAACATTAACAGTCAGCGGGTCAAGCACCGTGATGAGCTGGAGCAAATCCTGAGCGCCGCAATGCAGAAGCATCCTAGTGCTTATTGGCTGGAAGCTCTGGACAAGATTGGCGTGCCAGCCGGGCCGATCAATGACCTGCATGGGGTGTTCTCGCACCCGCAGGTGCAGGCCCGCAAGATGCGTATTGAGCTGGACCATAGTCAGGCGGGAAAAGTCAGCATGACAGCCAGCCCCATGCGTTTTTCGGATAGCCCGGTCTCTTATCGCATGGCTCCGCCCCAGCTGGGGGAGCATACCGATCAGGCGTTGGAGAGTCTGCTGGGCGCTCAGAGTCCTGAGCTGAAACAGTGGCGTGAAAAACAGCAGCCTTCGCTTGGCTGAATCGAGCGCCTGGTGAAAAACCCTGTTCATCGAGATGGTATCTCGATGAACAGGGCTTTTTTTATTGATAGAGGGTGGCTGGCGCGATTCCTGTCTTTGACTCGGTCGCCACCACAGTCTCCATCATTTCTGTCCTTATTTTCGCGATTGTCGCTGCGGTCCGGTGCCTGGGCTGTGGCACCGGCCGTCTGGCGCTTTAACAAGTGGCGAGATACAGGGTTCAGCGTTGTTTATTGCGGGCATCGTTAATGGCATTGCGTGTGGCAATGGCGGCGGCCTGTGCGGCGTCCCGCCAGTCATCACTGCGGCTGGCGTAAAGGACGGCACGCGAGGAATTGATCATCATGCCGTTGCCTTGTGAGTCCATGCCAGCGGCCACGGTGGCAACTACATCCCCTCCTTGCGCGCCGATGCCAGGTACCAGCAATGGCATATCACCAATCCTGGCACGGACTTTGCCAATTTCTTCAGGGAAGGTGGCGCCAACCACCAGAGCACATTGACCATTCGTGTTCCACTTCTCTGCGACCAGGCTGGCTACATGCAGATACAAGGGAGTGCCGTCAGCCATTTCCATGAATTGCAGGTCAGAACCACCGGGGTTGGAGGTACGGCACAGCACGATTACGCCCTTGTCCTGGTGTTCCAGATAAGGCTCGACGGAATCAAAACCCATATAAGGACTGACTGTGACGGCGTCTGCGCGATAGCGCTCAAAGGCTTCGCGAGCATACTGCTCTGCCGTTGAGCCTACGTCTCCGCGCTTGGCATCGAGCACGATGGGCAGATGGGGGTAGCGGTTGCGGATGTAGTCGCACAGGTCTTGCAGCTGATCCTCGGCGCCCTGGGCGGCAAAGTAGGCGATCTGCGGTTTGATGCCACAGGTGTAGTCGGCGGTAACATCCACAATCGCCTTGCAAAATTCGTAAATCGCTCCGGGTTTGCCGGCCAGCTCCAAAGGCAGACGGGCAGGGTCCGGGTCCAGACCCACCATCAACATGGATTGGTTGTCCGTCCAGGCACGGTTCAGTTTTTCTATGAATGTCATGGGAATCAGGAAAGTAAACGGCTATATAAAAAGCTGAGCCAGACGGCGCCAGCAAAAATAAGGGATAGCAGGACGGCGGCGCTGGCCAGGTCCTTGGCCCGTCCGATCAAGGGGTGATGCTCCAGGGTAATGGAGTCGGCCAGCGCCTCCAGAGCCGAGTTCAACAGTTCGACCACCAGCACAAAGACCAGTGTGGCCAGCAGGACCAGAATCTGCACGGGACTTTCTCCCAGCCAGAATGCCAGCGGCGTCAGGATGACGGCCAGCGCCAGTTCCTGACGAAAGGCGGCCTCATGGCGCAGGGCGGCAGCCAGACCTTGGCCGGAGTAGCGCAAGGCATTGAATAGGCGGCCCAAACCACCTTTGCTTTTGAACGGAGAGTCTGACATGAAGGAAGCTGCAGATTGAAGTGCCCTGATTATAGGGGTTTGCTTGAACGAAAAAAAACCGGATGGAAAAATCCATCCGGTTTTTGAACTAAAAGCGTAGCGATCAGGGCAGAAGTGATCAATTTCTGCCCGGACCGGGGTACGGATAGATGGCTTAGAAGCCGCCCATGCCACCCATACCGCCCATGCCACCCATGTCAGGCATGGCTGCAGCAGGCTTGTCTTCCACGATTTCAGTAACAGCCACTTCGGTAGTCAGCAACAGGCTGGCGATCGACGCTGCGTTTTGCAGGGCAGTGCGAGTTACCTTGGTGGGGTCCAGGACGCCTTGCTCGACCAGGTCACCGTACTCGCCGGTAGCGGCGTTGTAGCCGTAGGTGCCGGTGCCGCTGGCCACTTGGTTCACAACCACGCTGGCTTCTTCGCCGGCGTTGGTCACAATGGTGCGCAAAGGAGCTTCGATAGCACGCAGGATCAGCTTGATGCCGGCGTCCTGATCGGTGTTGTCGCCCTTCAGTTCGGCAACAGCAGCGCGAGCACGGATCAGTGCAACGCCACCACCAGGAACGATACCTTCTTCGACGGCTGCGCGAGTTGCGTGCAGGGCGTCTTCAACGCGGGCTTTCTTCTCTTTCATTTCGACTTCGGTGGCAGCGCCCACGCGAATCACGGCAACACCGCCAGCCAGCTTGGCCACGCGCTCTTGCAGTTTTTCACGGTCGTAGTCGGAGGTGGACTCTTCGATCTGGACGCGGATCTGTTTCACGCGTGCTTCGATGTCGGTGCCGTTGCCAGCGCCGTCGATGATCGTGGTGTTTTCTTTGGCCACTTCAATGCGCTTGGCCTGACCCAGGTCGTCCAGCGTCGCTTTTTCCAGGGACATACCGGTTTCTTCAGAGATCACGGTACCGCCAGTCAGGATGGCGATGTCTTCCAGCATGGCCTTGCGACGATCGCCAAAGCCAGGAGCCTTGACAGCGGTTGTCTTCAGGATGCCGCGGATGTTGTTCACAACCAGAGTTGCCAGAGCTTCGCCTTCCACGTCTTCAGCAACGATCAGCAAAGGACGGCTGGTCTTGGCAACTTGCTCCAGTACGGGCAGCAGGTCACGAATGTTGGAGATTTTCTTGTCGAAAATCAGAACAAACGGATCGTCCAGAACGGCAACTTGCTTGTCAGCGTTGTTGATGAAGTAAGGGGACAGGTAGCCGCGGTCAAACTGCATGCCTTCGACCACGTCCAGCTCGTTTTCCAGGGATTTGCCGTCTTCAACGGTAATCACGCCTTCCTTGCCCACTTTGTCCATGGCATTGGCGATGATTTCACCAATGGAGTGGTCGCTGTTGGCGGAGATGGAGCCGACCTGAGCGATTTCCTTGCTGGTGGTGCAAGGACGGGACAGTTGACGCAGTTCGTCAACCACCACGCTGACAGCCTTGTCGATACCGCGCTTCAGGTCCATTGGGTTGATGCCGGCGGCAACAAACTTCAGGCCTTCTTCAACGATGGCCTGGGCCAGAACCGTAGCGGTCGTGGTACCGTCACCGGCGTTGTCGGAGGTTTTGGAAGCAACTTCTTTAACCAGTTGAGCACCGATGTTCTCGAACTTGTCTTTCAGTTCGATTTCCTTGGCAACGGACACCCCGTCTTTCGTCACGGTAGGAGCGCCAAAGGAGCGGTCCAGAACAACGTTGCGGCCTTTGGGGCCCATGGTGGTCTTAACAGCGTTGGCCAGAACATTGACGCCGCGTACGATGCGGGTGCGTGCGTCGTCGCCGAAGTAAACTTGTTTTGCAGTCATGGTTTGAATCCTATTGAATTTTCGTTGGCGGTACTTATTCGATCACGGCGAAGATTTCTTCTTCGCGGATCACCAGCAGCTCTTCGCCGTCGATCTTGACGGATTGGCCGGAGTACTTGCCAAACAGAACTTTGTCGCCGACCTTCAGGTCCAGCGCCAGAACCTTGCCGTCCTCGGTTTTCTTGCCGGGGCCAACGGCCAGGATTTCGCCTTGATCGGGCTTTTCAGTCGCGCTCTCGGGGATAACGATACCGGAAGCGGTGGTGCGTTCGTTGTCCAGACGCTTGACGATCACGCGATCGTTCAAAGGACGCAGTGCCATGGAGAAACTCCTGTTTAAGATGACTTTAGTTGTTGGTCCGATTTTGGGGGCGAGGCGTTTTAGCACTCTGCCCCTTCGAGTGCTAATTATAGGGACGACTTTTCTAATTTCAAGAGCACCCGGGTCGTGTTGTTACATATTTGTCCTGGGGCGTGGAGCTTCAGGGGACACAAAGGCCTGGCGACGGCAAGCGTCAGCATCCTGCTTTGCGGTTCGTCCCCCTTCAGCATACGCGTTTATTCATGTCAGGGCAGATCGGGCGGGGCCTCTTTCAATTTGCTTCAACGTCCTGCCAGGCTACGGGCGTCGCTCCCCACAGGTTCAGACCGTGCTTGCGCCTGCGCTCAAATCTGGCGCGGGTGTCGCTGGCAACAACGGATCGATAGCCCGGCACAGGGCCAGCAAGTGATCGTCCGCGCCAATATCGGCCTCGACCAATATGCCTACCGGCAAACCTGCCGACAGGCCGACAGGCAAAGAGATGCCCGGTGCGCCCAGGTTGGAGCCCAGATCCGTGCGGGAAATATAGGTATTGAAGGTAGGCACCGCCTTGCCGTTGAGCAGGGTGGTTTCATCGTCGCCGATCGGGCAGGCTGTCAGAGGAGTCGTCGGGAAGATCAGGCCGCTGATGTCGGAGCTGCGCAGAAGGTCGGTGTAAGCTTGCTGCATCAGGGGGCGGTCAAGGTTCAGAGCTTCTTCATAAGCCTCTTGGCTGATGGTGTAGTCGCCCGTTATGGCATCAAAGATTTCCTTCACGTCGGGGCTGTTGATGCCCGCAATCAGCTCGTCAAGCCCAATGCCGTACTTGTTTTCAGCCAGGTATAAAGGCAAGGTCTGCAAGGTCTCGTACAGCACAATCGGCATGCCTACACGGGCATTCCGGGCCAATAGTGGCGACAGGTCGACCTCTACCAAGGTCACCCCGGCTTTTTGCAGATCATCCAGGAATGCCAGGGTGACCTTAGCCACGCCCGCATCCAGATTTTTCCAGAAACTATCACGCGGCACGCCCAGACGCAGTTCTTTCAAGGACGGCGTGGCAATGAGGGAGGGGGCTTTCTGGCACAGAACGGAGTCCAGCAAACTGATGTCCGCCAGGCTGCGCGTCATGGGGCCTGCCGTATCGCGGGTGGGAGACAGGGGCACAATGCCCTGGCCCGAGTATCGGCCTACCGTGGGACGAAAGCCGTATAAGCCACACAGGGAGGCAGGCAAACGGACCGAAGCGCCGGTATCGGTGCCCAGGCCAGCGGGAAACTGACGGGCAGCAACGGCGGTAGCCGTACCGCCAGACGAACCACCGGGAATGCGGTTGGGATCATACGGGTTGCGGCTCGGACCTGTGGTGGCATTGTTGGTGGTAATGCCAAAGGCCAGCTCATGCATCACGGCTTTGGCCGGCAGGACGGCACCAGCCTGACGCAATTGGCTGACAATCTGCGCATCCTGGAGAGGAAAACGGCCTTGTAGCGCGCCCGTGCTGGAGGTGGTGGGCATGTCGGTGGTGTTCAGGTTGTCTTTCAACACCAGTGGTACGCCGTCCAGGGCGAGAGCCTGGCCACGGGCGCGGCGTGCGTCGGATTGATCGGCCTGCTGATAAAACAGCGCCGGGTCCAGGTGCGCCAGACCGCCCAGATGGGCCATTTTCTGGGATTGCTGCAGCAGCTCTTCTGCAATTTCGCGGGCGCTAAATTGCTGCTTTTCCAGCCCTGCCAGCAGTTCGCTGGCGCTAAGTTCGGTCAATGCCATGGAGTCTCTCCTGGGGGCCGGTACTGGCCCCTGCCTGTGATCGTGAAATCAATCAGCCTCTATAAGGGCTGTCTTGAGTAAAAAGAGACGTTAAGGGTATCAGCAAGCACAGGACTGGGCTTAGCTTGCTCGCCAAATGACCTTGTTGCGGCCAGCATGTTTGGCCTCGTATAAAAGCCGGTCTGCCTGTTCAATCGCCTGGTTGATGTCGCCATTGCTGTTGAGCTGCACGACTCCGAAGCTGGCTGTCAGCGTATGGGCGGTAGCGGCAATGGGCAGATTCATCACACTGCTGCGCAGGCGCTCGGCCACCAGGACGGCCGTATGCAGGCTGGTGCTGCGTATCAGCATGACAAACTCTTCGCCGCCGAAGCGGGCTGCCAGATCGTCTTGTCGGACCGTCCGAGCCAGCAAGGCTCCGAATTCCCTCAGGGCCCGGTCACCAGCGGCATGTCCCCAGGTGTCATTGAGTGACTTGAAATGGTCCAGATCGCAGGTCAGCACGGCCCAGCCGTTGTGACCATACAGTTCCAGGCGTTTTTTGACCTGTTCAAAAAAAGCACGGCGGTTGAGCAGACGCGTCAGCGGGTCCCGGCTGCGTTCATGGTCCAGCGTCTGAACAATGGACATGGCCGTGCTGGTCAGGATGGCTAGCGCCAGCCAGATGCTGATGAACATATTGGTTGCCAGCATGAGCAGCCAAAAGCCCGAGCGAGTCAGTTCCAATTGCCCATCATGGGGAATGACGGTCGCCAAAATGGCAACGCGGATAAAGGCATAGATCAGTACGATCAGGTAGGAGGCCCGCAGCAAGGTACGAAGGGGCAGAGTGGGTGCGTGTCCATACAGGATGGTTTTGGCCGGCAAGGCAACCAGCAAGGCCAGGCCCGAATTCAGGATCAGCAAACGCAGCCACAGCTGATCATCGACGCGGGAAAAATAAAAGAGCAGGCCCAAGGTCGTGGCCATGATCAGGCAGGCCCCGCCGGCATGACTGCGCCCTCCAAAGCGTAAGGCCACCCCTTGGGCCATTGCCCATACCCCCAGCAGATACATGGAAGATAAGGGCAGGGTCCAGCGGGCCAGCAGCTCGGTGGGCATCAGGCTGTGAATGCCCATGGGAATGGCGGTGGCGATATAACCGCTGGCAATCCAAAGCAGATAACGGTGATCGCGCAGGCGGCTCCAGCAGTAGATCATGGCGATGCCCAGCAAAGCCGCACAGGCAGGGACGATCAGAACGAAATACTGATTGGGTGAGGACACGGTAAGTGACGTGCAATAAAAAAGGTTAAAAACCGGCGTTACAACAATTGTAACGATATTGCCGTGTGACAAACGTTTGATGCTTGAGAACAAACACTTTAATCGTGCAAAAGAGGACGTTTTGATCTGCTTTATGCATCTTTTTCGAGACTGAGCAGGTAATTAGGCGCTTGCAGGAACAGACTGCGGGGAAATCAGCCCGCTTTAAACCCCAAAACAGAACCAGTCCTGCCGCTAACGGGGTCCCTCGTGTCAATAAAGAAGGGGGGAGCCGTCGTGGCCCCCCCTTGGCAGGCTGCGACCACTTTTTTTATGGTGCTGTTTCAACCAATACCAGCTCTGCATCGTCCAGCGCCTGAATATCCAGGAACGTTTCCTGGCGGATCGCGGCCCCGTCACGGGCATTTAATTCGAGTCCATTGACCAAAACCCGTCCTTTGGCAGGCACCAGATAGGCCAGATGGCCGGCTGGCAGCGATACGCTGGTGCGCTGACCTTTTTGCAGGGTCGCTCCCAGTACCCGGGCTTGGGCCCGAATGGGCAAGGCTTCCGTGTCACTGTCAAAACCGCTGGCCAAGGCCACAAACTGACCCGAGCGCTCCGCTTTGGGAAAAGGTTTGGCACCCCATGCGGGAGGCAGGCCACGGCGCGCTGGCTGAATCCAGATCTGGAAAATCTGGGTTGTGACACTTTCCAGGTTGTACTCGGCATGCCGGATACCGGTGCCGGCACTCATGACCTGCACATCGCCTGCTTCGGTGCGCCCTTTGTTGCCCAGGCTATCCTGGTGGCTGATGGCCCCTTCACGCACATACGTGATGATTTCCATGTCAGCATGATCGTGAGGGGGAAAACCGGTATTGGAGGCGATGGTGTCATCGTTCCAGACACGCAGCGCCCCCCAGCCCATCCGGGCGGGATCGTAATAATTGGCAAAGGAAAAATGGTGCTTGGCGTCCAGCCAGCCGTGGTTGGCGCCGCCCAGTTCATTAAAAGGCCGATGTTCAATCATGATGCGCTCCTTGATTTTGCGTATTGAAAAACATTCTAGGCCGCTTGTTGGTGTAATAAAATAGAATCAATAGCATAGTATTTATTCCAAAAATTACATGAAAACGCTCCCCGATCTTCAGGCCTGGGCGATTTTTGCCACTGTCGCTGAAACCGGCTCATTTGCCCAGGCAGCCGAGGTGTTGGGCCTGTCGCAGCCCACTGTCTCCAAGGCCATCGCCCGGCTGGAAAAGCAGCTGAATATTTCTTTGTTTCACCGCACGTCTCGGCGTCTATCTCTGACAGAGACCGGTCTGGCCAGCCTGGAGCAGGCGCAAACTGTGTTGGCCGCTGGGCAAGGTGCTGAAGCGCTGGCGCGCGATCAGCGGGAAAGCCTGCAAGGGCGGATAAAGATTGCGGCGCCCATGTCTTTTGGGCTCGAGCATCTGGCGCCTTTGCTGCCAGCCTTTATGAAGCAGCACCCCGCGGTGTTGCTGGATCTGCACTTTAATGATGCCCAGGTCAATATTGTCGAGCAGGGCTTTGACATGGCCTTGCGCATCTCCACGATGGACGATTCCAGTCTTTTAGTGCGTCGGTTGTGCAATCTGCGTTTGCGTTTGGTCGCGGCCCCTGCCTATCTGGCCAACTATGGCAGGCCGGCGCATCCCAGCGATTTGGCCCGGCACAGCAGTCTGCGCTATGCCTACGAGCGACGAGGCAGCGTCTGGCGCTTTCAGCAAGGGGCCGAGCACTACTCGCAAACGGTGCCTTGCCGCTTGCAGGTCAATAATGCCCAGGCCTTGATGGCGCCGTTGCTGCAGGGGCTGGGCTTGGCCGTGCTGCCGCAGTTTCTGCTCGGTGACCTGGTCGAGCAAGGTTTGCTGGAGGTGGTCTTGCCGCAATGGGATCTGCCCAGCCTGACTTTGCATTTGCTCACTCCGCCTGGCCGCTCGCGCCCGGCTCGGGTGCAGGCCTTTATCGATTTTCTGGTGGCCAGTTTTGAGCGTGCGCCCTGGGCAGAGGATAGTCCGTAAAAGACCGCTTACGTTTTGCCGTTAGACTGTCCGCTACACCCTTGTTTTCTAGGAGATCACCATGGATAAACGTCCTCCCTTGCCTCCCTTCGATCTGGACAGCGCCCGTCAGAAAGTACGCGCAGCAGAGGATGCCTGGAATAGCCGTGACCCGGTCAAGGTTTCGCAGGCTTATACCGTGGATACGCGCTGGCGCAATCGCAGCGAATTTCCGCAGGGACGCGATCAGGTCCAATCTTTTTTAGAACGTAAATGGCAAAAAGAGCGTGAATATCGTTTGATCAAAGAAATATGGGCCTGGCATGAAAACAGAATCGCGGTGCGCTTTGCGTATGAATGGCAGGATGAATACGGGCAATGGTGGCGCAGTTATGGAAATGAAAATTGGGAATTTGATGAGCATGGCTACATGGCGGTACGGCATGCCAGTATTAACGATGTGGCCATTGCCCAGTCCGAGCGCAAGTTCCATTGGCCTTTGGGGCGTCGCCCCGACGATCATCCCGGTTTGAGTGAATTAGGTCTGTAATTTCAAGTCCTGAGTCCTTGGAAACGGGACAAGGTCCGTGGATACCTCCCCACGCAATACAAATCCGGTCTGGTCAACGCCAAACCGGATTTTTTAAATCTGTAATCTCGATGTCTCAGCCGTACTGGCCTGAAATGAATAGAGGTAAAAATATTGAAGTTTCCCTGTTCGCCGTCAAAGACAGACGGGCGAATAAATGGTTTAGTGTTGGGTTAGCCTTCCTTTAACTTCAAGGAGTCCTCTATCATGAATCACCCTGCTGGCTTGAGTGCGACCGCAGAGGCGGCGGATTGCACCGCGCAGTCTAGTCACTATTCCCGATTGATCGAGCAAGCTCGCAAAGAGCCCAAGCGGATTTGTGTGGTGGCTCATCCCTGCGACGACGTGTCTTTGGGGGCAGCCTTGCAGGCTCGGGCACAAGGTCTGTTCGATATCGTATTGGTGGGACCGCAGGCTCGTTTGCATGCCGTGGCGGCGCAACATGGTTTGAGTCTGGAAGGAATCACCTTGATTGATACGCCTCACAGCCATGCCTCGGCCGAGCGGGCGGTGCAAGAGGTGCTGGCCGGACGGGCGCAACTGCTGATGAAGGGCAGCCTGCATACCGATGAGCTGATTCAGGCCGTGCTGTGTACCGGGGGCAAGGGTTTGCGCACGGGACGCCGTCTGAGCCATGTTTTTATTATGGACGTGCCCCGTTACCCCGAGCCTTTGTTCGTGACCGATGGCGCCATCAATATTTTTCCGGACTTGAGTACCAAGGCGGACATTGTGCAAAACGCCATTGATCTGCACCATGGACTGGGGCTGGGTACACCGCTGGTGGCCATCCTGTCTGCCGTCGAGCAGGTGACGGAAAAAATCCCGACCACGCTGGAAGCCGCCGCCTTGTGCAAGATGGCCGACCGCGGCCAGATTACCGGGGCAGTGTTGGACGGCCCCTTGGCGCTGGACAATGCCATCAGCCCCGAGGCGGCACGCATCAAATGTATTGTGTCGCCAGTGGCGGGCAAGGCGCAGATTCTGGTGGCCCCCGATCTGGAAGCGGGCAATATGCTGGCCAAGAATCTGACTTTTCTATCCGGTGCGCAGGCAGCCGGTATTGTGATGGGCGCGCGTGTGCCCATTATTCTGACCAGTCGCGCCGACAGTGCACAGACCCGTTTGGCCTCGTGCGCGGTGGCCAGTATTTATGCCGGCTATCTGGAGCGTAAAGTTGCCTTGGAGGCCAAGCATTCATGAGCGAGCAGATTCTGGTTGTTAATGCGGGCAGCTCCAGCCTGAAGTTTCATATGTACCAGGTTCAGCCGGGCGACCAGCTTGACTTTGAGTTTGGCGGCCAGGTCTCGGGCATTGGCAGTACCCAGCCCGCTTTCAAGGTCAAGAATGCGCAAGGGCAGTCCCTGATCAAGCAGGATCTGGCCGCTGAGCAGGCCAGAGATTTGCACACAGCCCAAGCGCTGGTGGCACGCTGGTTACTGGAGCATGTGGAGGGTCGGCCCATTGCGGTGGGTCACCGTATCGTGCATGGCGGTGCGCGTTACGACAAAAGCGTGCCCCTGACGCCGCAGGTTCTGGCCTATCTGGACAGTCTTTCACCCTTGGCTCCCTTGCATCAGCAGAACAATCTGGCTCCAGTGCGAGTGATTTTCGAGCACTATCCGGAAATTTTTCAGGTGGCCTGTCTGGACACGGCGTTCCATCAGGGGCATGTACCTTATTTGCAGCATTTCGCCTTGCCGGAACGTTTCTTTGAGCAGGGTGTGCGCCGCTACGGGTTTCACGGCCTGTCCTACCACTATATTTCACAGCACCTGCGACAGGAGTTTCCCGAGCTGGCCGATGGGCGGGTGGTCGTGGCTCATCTGGGCTCGGGCGCTTCGGCCTGTGCCCTGAAAGAAGGGCGCAGCGTGCATACCACCATGGGGTTTACCGCACTCGATGGTTTGCCGATGGGCACACGGCCGGGACGTCTGGACGCCGGCGTGGTCTTGTGGATGCTGGAGCAGGGCATGGATCACGACGAGATTCAGTCCGTGCTCTACACCCAATCCGGTCTGAAAGGCCTGTCGGGCGAACAGGCTGATATGCGGGCACTGGAGGCGTCCGATGATCCGCGAGCCAAACTGGCCGTGCAATACTTTTGTTACCACACGGCCGAGAACCTGGCTGGCTTATGCGTGGCCCTGAAGGGGCTCGATACCTTGGTGTTTACAGCAGGTATTGGCGAGCACAGCCCGTCCATACGTGCAGGCATTGCGCAGCACCTGGAATGGCTGGGAGTGGAAATTGATCCGATACGTAACCAGAAGGGGCAAACCGTCATTTCCACAGACGACAGCCCGGTCAGGGTTCTGGTCATTCCTACCAATGAGGAACGGGTTATTGCCGAGCAGTCTCTCGCTCTGGTGCGGGCAAGCCCCTAACATCGCAGGGGCCGCCTGAGGCCCCGGCGTCAGGCCGGGGCGCGTTCACGACCGATTTCTTCCTGCAGCCACTGCCGAAACGCGAGCAGGGGGGGATAGTCACCGCGTCCCGCTGGACATGCCAGGTAATAGGCTTCCGTATTCGTGCAGGGCGAGTCCAGCGCCAGAACCAGATCACCCCGCTCCAGCTCCTGCTTGAACAGGAAGGTGGGCAGCAGCGCAATCCCAAGGCCGGAAATGGCGGCTTGCGTAATCAGTGCAAACTGGTCAAGCAACATGCCGTGAATACGCACGTTTTCCACGCCGTTGGCGCCGAACCAGCGCTCCCACGCATCTGGCCGCGAAACCAGATGCAGCAAGGGGGCCTTGAGCAAATCCGCGGCCGTCTCAAACCGATAGTGCTCGCGCATGCCGACGCTACAGGCCGGCACCACCGTTTCTGACATCAGAAAATCCAGATGGGCTCCCGGCCAGTCGGGCAGGCCGTAATGGATGGCGGCATCCACATGTTCCATTTGAAAGTCAAAGGGCTGCAGGCGCGTGAGCAGATTGATGGTGATGCCCGGGTGCGTGGCAAGAAACGCTGGCAATCGGGGGGCAAGCCAGCGTGTGCCGAACGTTGGCAAGATCGCCAGATTCAGTGTTCCGCCGTGGGGATTGGCTTTGAATCCCAAGGTGGCATTGGCAATACGCCGCAGTGCATCGCTTAGTTCCTGGGCGTAGGTACTGCCAGCCTGGGTCAGACGAACGGTTTGGCGTTCTCTGATGAAAAGGTCTGCGCCCAGTATTTCCTCCAGTAGCCGGATCTGCCGGCTGACCGCGCTTTGGGTCAGACTCAGCTCGCCTGCCGCGGCTGTGAAACTGCCCAGGCGTGCAGCAGCCTCAAAGGCCACCAGGACGTGCATGGGGGGAAGAAAGCGCTTGGGAATGGACATACCGGCTAGCTAAGGGAAAACGTTGAGTCATTCTATTCAGGAATGACTTGAGTTGGAATTATCGTTTGACCCCTCTTGTCCCCGCTCACAGAATGATGTGCAAGATAGCCGACTATTTCAGGCTTATAGGATTATGGGCTGCCGCGGACTGCGATGTGAAATAGCGCATGCCGGTAAGCGGGAGTGATTCACTCATGGACTGACCTTGCTGTGTCGTCAGGTCAGGCAACTTGCTGGTGGTTTTATGGACACCTCTGTTTTTATATCCAAGGACGAAATCCGTTCCCGGTTCTCGCGTGCCATGTCGGCCATGTATCAGCAAGAGGTGCCGCAGTACGGTGCCTTGTTGAGCTTGGTGCGTGAGATCAACGCCGCCGTGCTCGAGCGGGAGCCGACGCTGGAGCGCGACTTGCGGCAGCACTCGGAGCTGACCCGCCTGGAGGTGGAGCGTCATGGTGCGATTCGGGTCGGAACAGCAGCGGAGCTCAAAGGGATTGCCCAGATTTTTGCGGTCATGGGCATGTATCCCGTGGCTTATTACGATCTGTCCGTGGCGGGGGTGCCGGTTCATTCCACCGCGTTTCGCCCTGTGGATGAGCACGCACTGCAGATCAACCCTTTTCGGGTATTTACCTCTTTGCTCAGGCTGGAACTGATCGAAGATGTGAGCCTGCGCCAACAGGCGGCCGCCATCTTGTCGCAGCGATCGATTTTTCCACCCGGGCTGTTGGAGCTGGCCGCGCAAGCCCAGGCGGCAGGGGGACTGACCGAGCCGCAGGCCAAGGAGTTTGTAACGGCGGCCACGGAGGTTTTTCGCTGGCATCGCCAAGCCACTGTTGATCAGGACACCTATCGCAAGTTCCATGCAGCGCACCGTCTGCTGGCCGATATTGTGTGCTTCAAGGGGCCGCACATCAATCACCTTACGCCCAGAACTCTGGACATTGACGCCGTACAAGAGGCGATGCCTCAACGGGGCATTCCCGCCAAAGAGTTGATCGAAGGCCCGCCGCGACGGCGCAACCCCATCCTGCTGCGTCAGACCAGCTTCAAGGCCTTGGAAGAGGAGATTGAGTTTGTCGGCCAGACGCGGGCCGGTTCCCATACCGCGCGCTTTGGCGAGATCGAGCAACGTGGTGTGGCCTTGACGCGGGCAGGCCGCGCACTTTACGACTCTTTGCTGATGCAGGCCAGAGAACTCGGGTCGCAAGCAAGGTCTACGCAGACGTACACCGAGCGTCTCCAGCATGTCTTTGCTCAGTTCCCGGATGACGAGCATGAGCTGTATGAACGTGGACTGGCTTTTTTCCGGTTTGAGCCACGGGACCCGGTTGTCTGGCAGCAAGAAGTGGCCGCTGGCCGGCCCTGGGACCTGCCTGATCTGGTCAAGCGCGGGGTGGTCGCACTAAGCCCGATTACGTACGAAGATTTTCTGCCGGTCAGCGCAGCGGGGATTTTTCAGTCCAACCTGGGTGATGCGGAGCAAAAAAACTATGTCTCGCAGGCGGCTCGCGCGGAATTTGAACGCAACCTGGGCAGTCCTGTGCTTGATGAGATTGATCTGTACCAGGCTGCTCAGACGCGCTCCGAGCAGGCGTTGCAGCAACGTTTTCTTGCGGAGTCAAAAGCATGAATGCGCACGAGCGCAGTCACGGCCTGTGGCAGGCTTCCGCGCCGCCCGCGCCGGCGTGTGAGCGCTTACAAGGCTCCGTTAAGGCCGATGTCGCCATTATGGGTGCGGGCTTTACCGGTTTGTCTGCTGCCTTGCATCTGGCGCAGGCCGGGGTTCGGGTCGTCGTGCTGGAAGGGGCGCAGATCGGTTTTGGGGGATCGGGACGAAACGTGGGTCTGGTCAATGCGGGCCTGTGGCTTGAACCGGAAACGCTGCTCAAGACAGTGGGCTCGCCTTACGGAGATCGCCTGCTGCATTTGTTAAGTGGGGCACCGGCGGCGGTGTATGAGCTGGTGGCCCAGCACCGGATGGATTGTCAGGCCGTGCAGGCCGGTACCTTGCATTGTGCGGTAGGGGCGGGTGGTCTACGCAATATCCGTGAGCGTTGGCGCCAATGGCAGCAGCTTGGGGCGCCAGTCGAGTTGCTCGATCAAATACAGGTGGCTGAGGCAACGGGAACCACCGCCTATGCGGGGGCCTTGCTGGATCGGCGTGCTGGCACGATTCAACCTTTGGCCTATGTTCGGGGTCTGGCGCGGGCCGCGATGCAAGCAGGGGCCCGCATCTATGAGCAAACTGCGGTCAGACGGGTTGAGGACGGCCGCACGCACTGGGTGCTGCAGACCGAGGATGGCCAGGTGCTGGCGCCGTGGGTGATTGTGGCGACCAATGCTTACACCAGTGATGTCTGGCCCGCCTTGCCTGCAGAATTGGTGCGTCTGCCGTATTTCAATGTGGCCACGCAACCCCTGGATGCCGCGCTGCGCGCCCAGATTCTGCCGGGAAAGCAGGGGGTCTGGGATACGCGTTCGGTTCTGTCTTCCTACCGTTTCGATCAGGCCGGACGCCTGGTTTTTGGCAGTGTGGGGGCATTGCGCGACCGTGGGCGCTCAGTGCACAAGGCCTGGGCACAACGTGCCTTGCGGCAGCTGTTTCCGGCCCTGAAGCAGGTGCAGTTTGATTATGAGTGGTATGGGTGGATAGGCATGACGTCGGATGCCGTGCCGCGTCTGCACCAGTTGGGGCGGCAGGTCTGGTCCTTTAGCGGCTATAACGGGCGAGGCATTGCCCCCGGCACGGTCTTTGGGCGCGAACTGGCGAAATTGATCGTGGGGCGGAGCAAGGTGCAGGACTTGCCCCTGCCTGTGTCTGCGCTCAAACCGGTTTCATGCAAACCCTTGAAGGAGGCGGGCTATGAATACGGGGCGCAGTTGGCGCATTTTGTCGGTGCCCGCAGCCTGTCGGGACAGCGCCGATCTTGAGATTGTCGATCGTTCAGCCGATGACAAACCTTGGGTTACGCAGTGGCCTGCTGGCGATAGCGGCAGACCTGCCTGTCCCGAAGGCTGACGCTTTATGTTCAGGAAGGGGAGGGCTTTTGCAGGCCGATCTTCCGCACTTTTTTAGGGGGTACAAGCATGACTTACACAGCCACGGCGCATACCAGCGAACTCGCGCATTCCATTTTGGCCCGACTGGGCGTGACGACCGCTCTCGATTTCCAGCAGGGCATGTCGGTGCGCTCGCCTATTGATGGCAGCCAATTGGCCCAACTGCGACCTCACGGCAGCGAGGAGGTCAAAGAGGCCATTGCCCGTGCCCATCAGGCCTGGCAGACCTGGCGTACTGTCCCGGCTCCAGTACGAGGGGAGCTGGTCCGCCTGCTGGGTCAGGAGCTGCGGGCCGAAAAACACGCCTTGGGACAGTTGATTTCTCTGGAGGCCGGAAAAATCACGAGTGAGGGTCTGGGTGAAGTCCAGGAAATGATTGATATCTGCGATTTTGCCGTGGGACTGTCCCGACAGCTCTATGGTTTGACCATTGCTTCTGAACGGCCCGGTCACCGCATGATGGAAACCTGGCATCCTCTGGGCGTGGTCGGTGTGATTACGGCCTTCAATTTTCCGATGGCGGTGTGGGCCTGGAATACCGCTTTGGCACTGGTGTGTGGGGATGCCGTCGTTTGGAAACCCTCGGAGAAAACACCGTTGTCCGCTTTGGCTTGTCAGGCAGTCTTTGAGCGAGCCATGGCGCGTTTTCAAGACGGGCCCGCGCACCTGAGCCAGGTACTGATCGGTGGGCGCGAGCCGGGTGAGATCCTGGTGGATGATGCTCGGGTGGCGCTGGTGTCGGCCACCGGTAGCACACGCATGGGACGGGAGGTGGGCCCTCGTGTGGCGCGTCGTTTCGGTCGCGTTCTGCTGGAGCTGGGTGGCAATAACGCGGTTATCGTCACGCCTAATGCGGATCTGGATCTGGCGGTGCGAGGCATTGTTTTTGCGGCTGTGGGTACGGCAGGGCAACGCTGTACCAGTACACGACGTTTGATTGTGCATCGCAGTATCAGTGATCAACTGGTCGAACGCCTCAAACAGGTCTATGGCAGGCTCCGGATCGGTAATCCCTTGCAGGAGGGAACGCTGCTGGGACCGCTGGTCGATCAGGCCGCTTTTGAGGCGATGCAGGCGGTCTTGGAGGCAGCCCGCGCACAGGGCGGGCGGGTTACGGGTGGGGAGCGAGTGTTGCAGGACGAGTTTCCCTCAGCGTATTACGTCAGGCCTGCCATCGTGGAAATGGATAGGCAGACCGACACGGTCCGGCAGGAAACCTTTGCGCCCATTTTGTATGTGCTGCGCTATGAGGA
>JQGF01000620.1_pt1 | contig 19489 bp, 14 predicted proteins | sample 210201 | NCBI WGS metagenome assembly JQGF01 (sample SAMN02947780, study PRJNA257236) | wastewater metagenome | biome: Domestic wastewater sediments; material: Domestic wastewater soil sediments and water; isolation source: domestic wastewater sediment treated with ammonia and hydroxylamine at...
CGCAAATCGGCCCGAACCGGCCTTTGCACCACATTGCCATCCATGGCCGCGCACGCATCGGCAAAAGCCTGCTGATCCAGTCCCTGGCCGACTACGTTCAAAAAACCGACCACCCCAGCATTGCCCTGCAATGCCGTGAAGACCGCCGCCGTCAGGCCTGGCACCCCCTGCGGCTGTGGCTGCACGAGCAGTTGCTTGGCCAGATGGCCCTGGCCCCGATAGACCAATCCGACCCCTTTTCCACACAGGCGGTGCAAGCCGTTTTGGATGTCACAGCGCAACAGGCCAAAGCGTTGAGTCAGTGGCTACAGGCGACACCCGACGAGCACGAGCAAAACGAACCCTCCACCGCTCAGATGGAGATGTTCTTCAATTTGCTCAGCGGCTTGTCCGGAACACCGCGTCGTCGCCTGCTGATTATCGAAAACATGCAGTGGGCCGATCCTCCCACCCAGAAACTGGTACGCCTGCTGGCCCATGCCACGCCTCGCAGCCCCACCCTACTGATCACATCCAGCCGCACCCCCAGCCACGGCCTGGAGCGCGCCGAACGCATGGCGCTGCGCCCGCTGGATCGAACCAGCATCAACAGCCTGCTAGGCGGTCAAAGCCGTGGACCACGGCTCTCGCGGGACAACCGCAGCCGCCTGGCCCGCCTAAGCGGCGGCAACCCGGGCCACGCCCACGACCTGCTGCGTCATCTGGAGCTGGGCAGCCCTGCCAACTGCGCCCCGTCGCTGACGGACCTGGTCTGCATCCAGTACCACACCCTGCTGCCCGCCACCCGCAGCATCCTGACCACCATTGCCCTGCATGACGATGCCATTGCCATCGAGGACATCATCGCCATGCTGGACATGAATGCCGATACGCTGGACAGCGGATTGGACACGCTGGTCACGCTGGATCTGATCGAGCGCCAAGGCCGCGAGATTGTCTGCCAACCCCTGGTTGCACAAGCCATCCGGCAGATTGCCTTGCGCCGCGAACAGCAAAACGCGCACCAGACCATCGCCCGCTACGGCATACGCCGGCGGCACGCGCCCGAAGTAATCGCACAGCATTTATGTCTGGCCGAATGCGCCGATGCCGCTTTCTGGTGGCAGCGGGCAGCACGCGAGGCATTGCACCGCCTTGATCTGCGCGATGCCAGCCTGTTCTTGCAACGCAGCCTGAACCGCAGCGAACTGATCGACGACATCCAAATACGCCACGCCTTACAGTTTGAATGCCGCATGCTGCAGGGCACGATTGAAAGCACACTATACGGCCCCGCATCCGCCTCCACGGCCATGGCCTACGAGCTGGGCCGCTACGTGCAGAACAATCATGATAATGATCAGGTCATGGTGTCGCTGTGGAGCACCTGGTCGGCGCTTCAGGCGCAAGGAAACTTCGACCAGGCCCTGCTGGTGGCCCGACAATTGCTGGCCCTGGCCAGCGAAACCGGCCATGACCAGAACCGCAGTTGGGCGCTCTACGCGATCGGGCATCTTGAACTGTGGAGAGGCAATCTACAACAGGCCGAGGAAACGCTGCACCTGAGCCTGGCCGTCCTGGAGAACCTGCCTGCCTCCAAGGGGCGGCTGGCCATCGAAGAACATTATCCACAGTGCATGACCTTGTGTACGCTGGCCGTCACGCTGGCCCTCAAGGGCGACACCACCGCCGCTTTGCAATACGTGCGCCAGGCCGTGCAAAGCCTGCGGCCCGAAATCACCTTGATCATGCGCTCGATCACCTACCTGTTTGGCATGCAGGCTCTGTATCTGACTGATCAATTGGAGGACTGCCGCCAACTAGCTGAGCAATCCCTGAAAGAACTACAAAAAGTCGGCAGCCCGGAACCCTGGTCGGCACTGGCGCGCTCGTTTCTGCATTACTGCCAAATCATGCTGTACGGACGCGAATCCAGCCTGCAGCCACTGCAGGACTGCGTACAGATCGTGCAATATGGATTGCCCATCTGCGTCGATGGCCTGATGGGCCGTATTGCGCGCGCGCTGATACGGCTAGGTCGCTACAACGAGGCCATGCCATGGCTGGACAAGGCGGCCGCGCAGGGACTGCGCTATTGCACGCACAGCTTGTCTGCCGAGCTGCACTGCATTCGCGGCGACGCCTGGCTGGCACTCGGCGAACCCGGACAAGCCAGACAACAATGGGCGTTGGCAGAAACACACATGGAAAAGCATGGCCTGCGACTGTATGCCAGATGGATAGAGGCCCGTCGCACCGCCTTGCAGCGCCTGAAACTGTAAAACGCGACCGCGGCTATCGCGCGCCTACAAGAGCCATTCGATAGGCAGCAACGACATCACACCCACGCCGGCGCGCTTTAACAGGCCGGCCTCCGGTTCCTGATGGTAGATCCGGCGGCTGCCGTCGTCGTTCTGCTGTATCCAGATAAGTTCGCCCTGCGCATCGAGCTCGACACGATAGCTGTAATACGGAATGGCCTGGACAAAGGCCTTGGACAATTCCTGGGCCAAGGTCGGGCTTTCTATAATAAAGCCCAATTCGGTATTTAAATTGACCGAGCGCGGATCAAAATTAAACGAACCCACAAAAATCCGCTGATCATCCACTGCAAACGTCTTGGCATGCAAGGCCGAACCGGAACTGCCGAACGGCCCCGAACCGTGCTGCGTGGGACGCTCCGAAGTCGGACGCAATTCCCATAACTGCACACCGGCCCGCAACAAGGCTTTGCGCCGTTTGGCATAACCGGCATGGACGGCCGACACGTCTGTGGCGGCCAGAGAATTGGTCAACACCTGCACTTGCATGCCCGGCTTGGCCATCAGCTCTTGAAAAGCGCGCACTCCCGCCTGTGTGGGCACGAAATAAGCGGACACCAGATCGACTTTGCGCTGGGGCTGACCCAGCAGGCGATCCATACGCCAGACCAACAAGCCTTCGGGGCTGGCCTGGCCCAGCCCTTTGGCCGGGTCGTCGCTGACCATCGTCGTACGCGCCCACTGGAAGTCCAGTTCACCCTGCATCAATTCGCCGACCAGCCCGGATTCGCGCAGCACGGCCTGATAATCCAGAGCGCGCGGCTGACGTTCGGCCTGCGCCAGTTCCTGGCGAAATGTCTGCAGCGCACGCGGTCCGTCCACCGCCACCAGCGTATCGACCGGATACGCGGAGTGACTGGCCCAATAACGGTCGAAATCGGCCGACACGTCCTGAACCACCTCGCCGATGGCCAATACATCCAGGTCGGAGAACAGCACATCCTGGGTCGCACCAAAATACTCGTCCCCTACATTGCGCCCGCCAATAATAGAAGCCTGGTTATCCACCGTGAACGATTTGTTGTGCATGCGCCGGTTCAGACGCGAGAAGTCAGTCAGGAAGCCCAGGGGCTTGGGCCAGCGCAACACAAAGGGATTGAACAGGCGCACCTCGATATTGGGGTGGGCATTTATGGCCGCCAGCGTGTCGTCCAGGCCCGTAATGCCATTGTCATCAATCAACAGGCGCACCCGCACACCCCGCTCGGCCGCCTGCATCAACATGCCCAGCATCAAGGTGCCGGTCGTATCGCCGCGCCAGATGTAATACTGCACATCCAGCGTTTTTTGAGCCGCAAACGCCAGCAGGGCACGGGCGGCATACGCATCGTGCGGGTCGAACAACGGATAAATACCCGATAAACCGGGATGCTGCTGTGCCTGAGGGTCCACCGCCCGGCCGATCGCAGTGTCACGAGCCTGCTCCAGAGGCAGCGCTTCGCTGTGGCTGCGTCCTTCCAGAGAGGGCAAGGCACAGCCTGTCAAAGCAGCCAGCAAGGCTCCCCCCGCAATCAGGGTACGCCAGACGCTGGACGCAGCCTGCCCCCGCAAGCGGGGTAACGTTGGCTTTTTGACGGGGTCGATTTTCATGAAGGCATCTCTGTGAACATGGGCATCGTTCCACATAGTAGCACCGCCCTGGCGCCCCAACCGCCAGCCCGTGTCACAATCACCACTTGCAGCCCGTGACAGGGCGGACAACAATAAAGCATCCGCCTATTCTTTAAGCCTGAAACAAGTAGCATGCCCACCGCCCAATCTTCTGCCTTACTGCCCCGCCACCTTGCCATTATGTTGCTCTTAATGCTGGGCAGCTCCTTTGCCGCCAACCATATTGCGGCCAAAGTGGCACTGGACCATGGCACCGGACTGATCATTTCTGTTATTTTGCGCTCGGCTGCCGCCACCCTGGCGCTGAGCGTGCTGCTGATCTGGCGCAAGCAGGCCCTGTACGTGCCACGCCCCTACCTGGGCTGGCAACTGCTGCTGGGCGCACTGATCACTGTGCAATGCATGTTGATCTATTCCTCCATTGCCCGCATCCCCGTCGCCCTGGCATTGCTGGTGGCCAATATGTACCCGATATTGCTGGCTTTGCTTACCTGGGTACTGGGCGGACACCGTCCCACTCGCAAGACAGCCATCATCATGGTGGCCATTCTGGCAGGCCTGCTGCTGGCGCTGGACACGCCCAGTCTGATCAAAGGCGCCACCGTTGATGCCCAGTGGATTCTGGGCGTGGTGTGCAGTTTGCTAACCGCACTGGCCTTTGCCATTGGCCTGTGGATTACCGAGAACAAACTGGCACCGCTGCCCGGTCTGGTGCGCAGCTTTTGTACGATTAGCCAGACGCTGGTTTGCCTGATTGCACTCAGCCCCCTGGGCCTGCTGCCCGGCGGCTCTTCCCTGCCCCACGATGCGGTAGGCTGGATAGCCCTGTCGTTGGTCTGTGTCCTGTACACCACGGGTTTTGTAACGCTGTTTGTGCTGGCACCCCGCCTGGACATGACCCGCAATGCGCCCTTCATGAATATGGAGCCGGTCGCCTCCCTGATTCTCGGCTGGCTGATCCTTAAGCAGACCCTGAACTCCACCCAACTGCTGGGCGGAGCCATCGTGCTCAGCGGTATTGTCGCCCTGGCCTACCGGCGCACGCCCCGCACGTAAGAATCAGACGCTGGACAAAAGTCGCTGCCAGACACGCGGCAACACCGCTAGCAGGTCCTCCGGAATCAGCCCAGGACCGAATTCCAGTGCCGCTTGTGAGTGCAGCCAGACCGCGGCCCCCGCCGCTTCAAAAGCTGGCATGCCTTGCGTCAGCAAACCACACACCAGCCCGGCCAGCACATCTCCGCTGCCGCCGGTAGCCAGCCAGGGCGGTGCGCAGGCATTGATCAAGGCACGACCGTCGGGGGCGGCAATAATCGTATCCGCGCCTTTGAGCACCACCACGGCCCCGCATTGTGTGGCCGCCAGCCGCGCCGCTTCCAGACGATCTGGCGCCACGTCAAAGACACGGGCAAACTCGCCTGAATGGGGCGTGAGCACACATTGTTCGTGCAACGCCGCCCATAACTGCTGCGGCTGTTGGGCAAAGCTGCTGATGGCATCGGCATCCAGCACACAAGGACGCTGGGTTGCCAGCAGGGCCAGTGTCAGACGACGGGTTTGTTCTCCCAGGCCCGCTCCCGGCCCCACCAGCCAGGCTCGGATGCGTTGATCGGTGGTCAAGGCGTCATCCCAAGGCGCCACCATGATGCTGTCCATCGCACTGGCATACACCGGCCAGACTGAAGAGGGGACCGCCATGCTGACCAGCCCTGCTCCTGCCCGCTGCGCTGCGCGGGCCGCCAGTCGGCTGGCACCCGTCATGCGTTCGCCCCCCACCACCAGCGCGTGTCCGCGTGTGTACTTGTGACTTTGTGCATTGAGCTGGGGAAGATCGGCCTGCCACAGGGCTGGCTCATTCAACCAGGTATCGGGCTCGGGCAAGGACGGGCCCGGCATGCCAATATCGGCCAGTTCCAACTGACCACACAAAGCCCGGCCCGGATACAAAACGTGACCGGGCTTGTAACGCACAAAACTGACCGTCACCGTCGCGGGAGCGGCCACTCCCCTCACTTGTCCACTGGCACCATCCAGCCCGGAAGGGATATCGATGGCGCAGACGGGTACTTTGGAGTCGGCCAGAGACTGAATCAGCCCTGCCGTCTCACCTTGCACATCCCGATCCAGACCCGCACCCAGCAAGCCATCCACGACGACGGAAAAGCGCCGGAAATCCGGGCACTGACTCTCCCAACGGCCCTGCCATTGGGATTGCGCCCAGGCTGCCGTTCCTTGCCGTCGGGATGGGTCTACCAGGCTAAAGACTGAAACCTGTCTTCCCTGCTCACGCAAAATCTGCGCGGCCACCAAGGCATCTGCACCGTTATTCCCCGGCCCGCATAGAAACAGCACCGCTCCTTGCGGCCAATGGCGCTGCACGGTGCGCGCCACCGCGCCTGCGGCCGCCCGGATCAGTTGCTCGACCGACACTCCAAAACCCGGGGCCGCCCTATCCATGCGGGCGCACTGAGCAGGACTGTACAAGGCCTGTTTTCCTGGGGGCGCGCTCAGGGGCAAAAAACCATATTGGGACACAAAAGGCATAGCGGGCTCACAAAAACAGAAATCAAATCCATTCCTGAGGGCATAGGCGACTCTTGGTCAGCAAAGTTCCAGCACCATGATTCCCAGGTCCGGGGCGGGCCATCTACAAAAAAAGAACGGGTCACCGCCCGTTCTCTTATCTTAGTGCCAATTGTCCGAATACAACACGATGGCAGCGCCACCTTCTTAAGCGGAAGTCTGCTCCTGCCTGTCTTTAACAGAAGCTACCGACAGCTCCCGTGGCACCTGCACCCCGTTTTTAACAGCGATGATTTCCGCCATGATGCTGACCGCAATCTCTGCCGGCGTTTTGCTGCCTATATACAAACCAATCGGACCTTTGAGCTTATCGATTTCCTGAGGCGTCAGGTCAAAGTGTTCGGCCAGACGTTCACGACGGCTCTGATTATTGCGCCGCGACCCAATGGCCCCCACGTAAAAAGCACTGCTCTTGAGGGCTTCCAGCAACGCCATATCGTCCAGCTTGGGATCATGCGTCAGGGCCACAATAGCGGTTCTTCGATCCGGCACGCAGGCAATCACTTCGTCGTCGGGCATGCCGCGCACTACCCGTGCTCCGGCCACACTCCATCCCTGAATATGTTCGCTACGCGGATCGCACACTGTCACGTCAAAACCATTGAACAAGGCAATGGTGGCCACGTACTCGGACAACTGTCCGCCGCCGATCAGCAAGAGCCGGTAAGACGGCCCGAACGTCACGGACAAGCGATCTTCGCTTACATGCAAGGCCGCCGGCACACGGGCAGCACTGCTCCAGGCGCGGCCCGTGTGCAAATCCACGTGCCGCTGCACCAAATGGCGCTGCTCCAGCAAGGTCAGCACCTGCGCCAATGCCTGCGGACAAGGGTTGAACTCGACCAGCAGACGGATTGTGCCGCCACACGGCAAGCCAAAGCGGTGTGCCTCATCAGCACTGATGCCATAGGTCAGCAGTTGGGGACGGTCCTCATCCTGCCAGCGCTTATCCGCCCCGGCAGTCTCATGGTAAGCGCGGATCAGATCGTCCTCGATACAGCCACCCGAGACCGACCCGACCACCGCCCCTCCTTTTTCCAGAGCCATGATGGAGCCCTCCGGACGGGGGGACGAGCCCCAGGTCTGCACGACGGTGACCAATATCGCGTCCCGTCCCTGTGCGCGCCATTGCTGTAACTGGCGCAAAACCCTGACATCCAGGCTCTCCATACGTGTCTCCTGTCTTTCCCGTGTTTACTTGAATACCGGCATGCCGCCACCCGAATCATCAAAGGGATTCAGGTCGGAGCCGTATTCATCCTGCATTTCAATCGTGACCGTACTCGGATCAACTTTGGCGCCGGTTCCCTTGTAGTGCGTGACCATGCCCGGAAACAGAAGCACCACGGCAATCATCACAATCTGGATACCAATAAAGGGTACGGAGCCCCAGTAAATGTCGCCTGTGGCCACACCCGGGATCTTCTTTTTCGTCACTTTGTCGATGTAATCATCCTTAGGGGCCACCGAGCGCAAATAAAATAGTGAGAAGCCAAATGGTGGATGCATAAAGGATGTTTGCATATTAACGGCTAAGAGCACGCCAAACCAGATCAGATCAATACCCATCTTGTCGGCAACCGGCCCCAGCAAAGGCACGATAATGAACGCCAGCTCGAAAAAGTCCAGGAAAAAGGCCAGCACAAACACCAGTACGCTGACCAGTACCAGAAAGCCGTACTCACCGCCGGGCAGATCAATCAGCAGATGCTCCACCCACAGGTCGCCGTCCACACCCCGGAAGGTCAACGAGAAGATCGTGGAGCCGATCAGAATGAACATGACAAAGCAGGACAGCTTGGCCGTGGTATCCATGGCTTGCTTGAGCAGATCAACACTCAGACGCCGACGACTGACAGCCATCAGAATCGCACCGACCGCTCCCATGGCCCCACCTTCCGTAGGGGTGGCAATGCCCAGAAAAATCGTGCCCAGAACCAGGAAAATCAGTCCCAGGGGAGGAATCATGACAAAGACCACCCGTTCGGCCAGGGTCGACAACAAGCCCAGCTTGAGCCACTTGTTGATCAGGGCCAGCACAAAGGCTACGCCGCCCACCAACAGGATGCAGATAATGACTTTTTCGTCGACTGGCCCGTTCGGGTCTACCCAGTACTCGTCCAGCAGATAGCCGGCCACCAGCGCGATCAACAGCAGCACACACAAAGAGCGTGCGCCGGAACGACCATTGGCCTGGGAGTAAGTGCGGTGCTCTGCCGGAATCGGGGGCACGTCTTTGGGACGCAACACGGCCAGAATCAGAATGTAGAGCAGGTACGAGCCGGTCAACACCAGGCCGGGTACCATTGCGCCACGGTACATATCGCCTACCGAACGTCCCAACTGGTCAGCCAGCACGATCAGCACCAACGAGGGGGGAATGATCTGCGACAAGGTGCCCGAAGCCGCGATCACTCCCGTTGCCAACCTGCGGCTATAACCGTAGCGCAGCATGATAGGCAAGGAGATCAGGCCCATGGAAATCACCGAGGCCGACACCACCCCCGTGGTTGCCGCCAGCATGGCGCCCACAAACACCACCGCAATAGCCAGGCCACCGGGCATGGAACCAAACAGCTGGCCAATCGTATCGAGCAGGTCTTCAGCCATGCCCGAACGCTCCAGAATCAACCCCATGAAGGTGAAAAAGGGAATGGCCAGCAACGTGTCGTTGGCCATGATGCCGAATACGCGCAGCGGCAGTGCCTGAAACAAGGACCAGTTAAACAGGCCCAACTCCACACCAATCAGGCCAAATACCATGCCGTTGGCGGCCAGCGCGAAGGCAACTGGAAAGCCCAGCAGCAGAAAAACAATCAGTGACACGAACATCACTGGCGCCATATTGGCGACAAATAAATCCATCATGATCGGTTTCAGCCTTTGTGTTGTTGCGCTAACTTGGCCTGGGCTTGCCGTGCAATGTCTTCAGCGAGCAATTCCTCAGGCGTTTTTTCCAGCAACTTCTTGTTGGGATTGGGGCAGGCCCCGCGCAAGAAGCCGATGCACTTGATCAGGTGCGAGATTCCCTGCAAGGAAATCAGGGCAAAACCGATGGGAATGATGAGTTTGGCAGGCCAACGGATCAGCCCTCCCGAGTTGGAGGAGACTTCCTGGCTCAGGTAAGAGTCCATGAACACCGGCCAGGACAAGGCCATAATGGCAAGGCAGGCGGGCAGCATGAACAACACCACGCACACGGCCTCAATCACAATTTGCGTGCGCTCGGACAGGCGCGAAGCCAGCACGTCCACCCGCACATGCTCATTGCGCAAGAAGGTATAGCCGCCCGTCAGCAGGAACAAGGCGCCAAACAAATACCACTGCACCTCCAGCCAGGCATTGGAGCTGGTATCGAAGAATTTACGTGCGAAAGCGTTATAGGAGCTGATCACGACAACCAGCAGAACCACCCACATGACCACCCGGCCACAGAGCTGATTCAGGCTGTCAATCGCCCTTGATAGTTTGAGTAGAAATTGCATCAATCCCCCAGATTTTCTGCGTTGAAAGTAGTGGCATGCCGTATACAACCCCGCATGCGACCGGCCTTGCGCACCGCCATGCGCTCCCGACCAGGAGCCACGGCGGGCCGCGCCCGCCTGGCGAGCTCAAGATCGTCGGAAGAAACCCTTGAAGCGGTCCCACAGAATGCTGAAAAACATCCTGACCGGATTGAACTGCGCCACGGCGGGCTGCTCGCCTTGGGCCAAGGGTTTTTCCAGGCGCAGATTCACGTTCTTGCCAAATTCAGCGATCATGCGGCGGACAAAATCCTGAACCAGTCCGGAGCGGGAGAACTGCGCCAAGGGCCCTTGCAGCGCATACACCAGCTCCACACTGACCCGGCTGCCCGTCTCTCCTTGCGCCGTGACTTGATACTGGACATCGCCACGCGCCCGCGACTGGCTGAGCGAATCGACGCCCTCGCCGCGCAATACGGCGGTGCGGTGCGCTTCATTCCGCTCCAAGGTGGCATGGCCTTTAAAGGCGGCCGACATGGGACCAAACTTGATGGCGATCTTGCCCTGCACGCTCGCCCCTTCCTGAGACTCGATGACGGCCCCCGGCAAGCACGCGGCCACTTGGGGCAAATCCGTCATGAACGCCCAGACCTGAGCGGCGGGAAAACCAGCATCAAAGCCACCTTGTATGGCCTGACCCTTGCCTTTTTCCCCACTGCCCGCATCCGCCGCCACAGACTCCACTGTGGACACTTCCTCCTGCTCCGCCTCGAAAGTGACAAAACCACCTTGGGTCCAGTCCTGCTGCACATGCTGAACCACGGCGGCGCGCAAGGCCTGAACCTGATCGTCGGGCTGTTCGCGCAGCGCCTGGAGCACGGACAGAATGGCCGCCGTAATTCCCTGATAACCGGTACAGCGACAAATATTGCCGGACAGCTCGATGCGTACCCGGGCCTCGTCGGCTTCGGGCAGGCGCAACACAATGTCGCGACTGGTCGCCAACATGCCGGGCGTGCAAAAACCGCACTGCAAGGCATGGTGTTCGGAAAAAGCGCTGCGCAGCCGCAGCATGATGGGGTCGTCGTCATAGCCTTCGACGGTCCTTACCTCGTGCCCCTCGCACGCGCCGGCAAACGTAATACAGGAGCGCACCGGACGGCCGTCCACCAGGACCGTACACGCACCGCAAACACCATGTTCGCAGCTCAGATTCGTGCCAGTCAGCCGGCTTTTTTCGCGGATGAAATCACCCAGATGAGTACGCGCTTCGGCCTGGTGCGATTGTTTGCGGCCGTTTATTTGGATGGAAATCTCTGCCATGTCTTAACCTTTCAAACCCAGCGCCTGTTGCAGGCTGCGTTCCACCACCGTACGGAACAGCTCCTGATGGACCGGGTCCCGCTGCGCGAGAATCGGCTGCAACGCCGCTGCGATTGCATCCCCAGCCAGTGCCGCTGCACCGTGCCCGGCCACCTTCGCCGCCAGTTCGGGCAGAAAACGCGGCGCGCCATCCATAGCTCCGATCACCACGCGCGCCGTGCGCATGGCCGGATCGAAATAACAGGCGCAACTGGCGTCGGCGAACTCGCCGACCTTGCGGGTAAATTTATAGTAGCCCCAGCGCGCGGTCGCCGATACCGCCGGTACATCCACAGACTCGATGAACTCGCCAGCTTCCAGCACCGTGGTGTAGGCGGCCACCATGAAGTCCGCCATAGGAACGCTGCGGGTGCCGCCAGAGCCGCGCACATTCACGCGCGCGCCCAGCGCAACGCAGGTCAGCACCCAATCGGCCGCCGGATCGGCGTGGGCCAGACTGCCGCCCAGCGTGCCGCGATTACGCACGCCGCGATAGGCAATGCGGCCGGCGACCTTCTGCATCATGTGGCCGCGCAAGGCTTCGTGCAGGCCATCCTCGATCTGGGCGTGGGTCACGGCAGCGCCAATGCGCACCTGAGCGTTCACCGTACTGACCTGCTGCAGCTCAGGCACGGCGGACACGTCAAGCACACGTTCTGGACGCACCAGACGCAGATTGAGCATCGGTCCCAGCGATTGACTGCCACCCATCAGGCGCACACCACCAGGCTCACCAGCCAACGCATCCTGGATCTGTTGCAGGCTGACAGCCCGTTCATAGTCGAATTTGGCGGCCTTCATGCCTGAACCTCCGAGACGGATACCGTGCCTTGCCGTGCGGCAACGGCATGTATCGCGCTCAGCACGCGATGCGGCGTAACTGGGGTATGCGATACCTGTGCACCGATAGGCTTTAAGGCATTGTTGATCGCGGACATAATGGCGGCCGGCGGCGCAATGGCCCCGCCCTCGCCCATGCCCTTAGCCCCGAATTCGGTATGAGGCGACGGACTTTCCATATGCTCGATATGGATATTGGGTACTTCGCAAGCACCCGGCATCACATAATCGGCCAAGGTGGAGGCCAGCGGCTGGCCAAACTCGTCGTAGGGCATTTCTTCGTACAGGGCCGTGCCTATGCCTTGGGCAATGCCGCCTATGGTCTGACCTTCGACGATCATGGGGTTGATCATGACACCGCAATCCTCGACCACGACGTACTTGAGCACTTCCACCCCACCGGTACGCGGGTCCACTGCAACCACCACGGCATTGCTGGCATACGTAAAGCTTCCGGTGTCCACCTTGGGCTTATAGCCCACCGACAGCTCCAGACCCTGCGGGTCCACATCTGCCGGCAGATGCTGCGGATTGATATACCAGGCATCGGCCACCTGAGCCAGCGTCACGCTGCGGCCACCGGCGCTGAATACCGCCCCCTGGTGGTCCAGGTCCATCTGATCGGCCTGCAGCATATGCGCTGCAATCTTGCGCAAACGCGCCAGTAATTCCTTGCAGGCGCGCGACACGGCTCCGCCGGACATGACCAGCGAACGCGACGCATAGGTGCCAGTGGAAAACGGCGTACGCCCTGTATCGCCATGCACGACCTTGATATGAGGAACCGCGATGCCAAGAATTTCACTGGCAATCTGCGCAAACGTCGTCTCCATGCCCTGACCGTGCGAATGCACGCCCACGCGCACTTCCAGCCCGCCATCGGGCGTCATGCGCACGAACGCCTGGTCAAAGCCGGGGATGACCGCGGTGCCCCAACTGGCGAACACGGAAGTGCCGTGCGCCGACTGCTCGGTATACGTGGCCACCCCCAGACCGATCAAACGTCCATCCGCCTCGCCCTGCGCCTGTCGCGCCAGCACGGCCTGCACATCCACCGCCGCCAGAGCGCGACGCAGGCTTTCGGGATAATTACCCGAGTCATAGTGCTTATTGGCCACGTTCACGTAAGGCATCTGCTCGCCCTGGACCAGATTCATCAAACGCACTTCCCAGTCGGTCTTGCCCACGGCCAGGGCGATTTGATCCATCATCTGTTCAATGGCCAGGCACACACCGGTGCGAGCCACGCCGCGATAAGGCATAAAACCGGGCTTATTGGTGGCCACGCCACGCGTGCGGCAACGATAGCCGCGAAAATCATAAGGGCCAGGCAGATTGCCCAGCGCCTGGCCCACCTCCAGCCCTACCGTAAAAGGCCAGACCGAATAGGCACCACCGTCAATATCGATTTCCGCATCCAGGGCAAGCAGACGACCCTCGTGACTAATATGCGCCTTTAGCCGATATTGATGTTCGCGGGTATTGGCACCGGCAATCAAATGTTCGCGCCGGTCTTCCAGATAGCGAAAAGGCGTGCGAAACGTCTTGGCCAGCCAGGCTACCGCCAGTTCTTCCTGGTGCAGCACGCATTTATAACCAAAGGCCCCGCCCACATCGGGCGAAATCACCCGCACCTGGGCTTGATCCATACCCAGAAATTGGGCAATGCCGGTACGATGCATGTGCGGAATCTGGCTGCCGCAATACACCACCAACTGATCAGCCTGAAAATCCCAATAGGCCAACACAGCTTTGCCTTCCATAGGCAACATGCACTGACGCGACAAACTGACCGAATGCTCGACCACACGGTCGGCACGGGCCGCATGCTCTTCAAAAGCCGCGTCCGAACGCAGGGTAACGAACACATTGTCCTGCCAGCCTTCGTGCAACAGATCACCTTGGGCAGCCAGGGAGGCTTGAACGCTGCCGTATACCGGCAGTTCCTGGTAAATAACCTGCACCTGTTCCAAGACATCTTCGGCCAAGGCGCGGCTGCCGCCCAGCGCCAAGGCCACCGGCTCACCAACATAGCGTACTTGCCCGCTGGCCAAGGGAGGCATGCTGGATGCCTGATAGCTGGGCAGCGTGGATGCCGCGTAGATATCCAGGCAATCGGACATATCGGCACGCGTGAATACGTGCTGACGTACCGCATCGTCAATCTGGATCTGAGAGAGGCGAGCATGCGCCATAGGACTGCGCAGGAAGGCGACTTCCTGCAGGCCCGGCATGCTCATATTGCCAATGAAATTGCCCCGACCATGAAGGTGACGCGCATCTTCTTTGCGAAGAATGCGCGCGCCCACCCCCTGGCCACCCGGGCGTGACGGGTAACTGTGCTGACTCATGGACCTACCTTGAGGAAAACCGACTTAACCGCGCTTGCCCAATTCGCTGAACGTGAAGTTGTCCAACGCGCTCTCGGCCACTCTGAACCAGCTGGCCTCCTGTTCCTGAAAAGCCTTCCAGCTGGGATAGATCTTGGCAAAATCAGCGTTGCTTGCGGACAGCTCCTTCCACAGCTCCTGGGACTTGTCATAGGCTGCTTTCATGACGTCCTTGGGGAAGTAGCGCAGCTTGGCACCGTCTGCCACCAGCTTGCGCAACGCGCCTGGATTGACGGCATCGTATTTGGCCAGACACAACAAGGTCTGCTCGTTGCATGCTGTCTCGAAAGCCGCCTTGAAACTGGCCGGCAAGGCTTCCCAAGCGTCTTTGTTGACCATGCTGGTCAACGAAGCGCTGCCCTCGAACCAGCCTGGAGAATAGTAAAAAGGCGCCACCTTGTTCAGGCCCAGTTTTTCATCATCGTAAGGACCGATCCACTCGGCCGCATCGATGGTGCCTTTCTCCAGCGAGGAGTAAATATCGCTGGGCGGAATCTGCTGGGGCACGGCACCCAATTTGGACAAGACCATGCCGCCAATGCCGCCGATGCGCATCTTCAAACCCTTCAGGTCCTCCAGGTTCTGGATTTCCTTGCGGAACCAGCCGCCCATCTGCACACCCACATTGCCGGCCACGAAATTGACAATGTTGTACTGGCTGTACATGTCGCGCAGCAGCTTCAGGCCCCCGCCCGACTGAACCCAGGCGTTGTGCTGACGGGCATTCATGCCAAAAGACAGGCCGGTATCGAAAGTAACAGCGGTGTTCTTACCGACAAAGGCAGTACTAAGCACGTGGTTACACTCCACCGTACCGTTGCTGATGGCATCCATGTTCTGCGCATACGGCACCAGTTCTCCGCCGGGAAAGGCACGGATCTCGAACTTGCCCTCGGTCAGTTCGCTGACGCGCTTGCACAAGGCTTCGGCCGAGCCAAAAATCGTATCCAAGCTCTTGGGCCAGCCCGTGGACATGCGCCAACGCACGGTGGGATTGCTTTGCGCAATGGCCGGGGCCGCCACGGCCGCCAAGCCTGCACCGGCTGTGCAAGCGGATTTCAGCAAAAAATTACGACGCTCCATCACTCACCTCTTTCTATTATTTTGAATATCTTCACACCCCTGGCTCGTCAGGGGTCCAGGTGTTCGCCGCCAATCTGGCGCTCCATGCAGGCAGGGATTTGCCTATGGACTCCAGACCTTCCCCCCAGGGGCCGGACCGACGCTCTTGGCTGCTGTTTTCATAAAATCCTGCTTTCATCAGCCTCGATAATAGTAAGTGTGCTGACTAATTATTTTGTGGTCAAGCAGGGAAAATACCAACGCATGTCATTGATGAACTACAGAAAAGCAATATCAATACATTAAGCTTAAACTAGCAAAATCCCTAAGACTACTTATATTTTGTTTTTTTATTTATGCAGTATACTGAGTAATTATAAGCACCTATTCGGAGACTGCTGTGAACTGGATAAAAATTTCCGAGATCGACGCCATCGACAACGAAGAGTCGCAAGCCATCGAGGCGCATGGCAAAAAACTGGCCCTGCACAAACTGGACGGCGAGTTTTTCCTGACCGACAACGTCTGCACCCATCAATACGCCCTGCTGTCGGACGGCTATCTGGAAGATGGCTGCGTGGAATGCCCCTTGCACCAAGCCAAGTTCTGTCTGCGTACCGGCAAAGCCATGAATGCGCCCGCAACGGTAGACATCAAGGTCTATCCGCTGCGTATCGAAGGCAGTGACATCCTGGCCGACCTGGGCCTGGCCTGACAACCACAGTGGCTGACGGAATCTGCGACATCATGGAACACCATACTTGCGTACTGATCATCGGTGCTGGACAAGCGGCCGCGGTACTGGCGCGTGAACTGCGCAGCCTGGGCTACGCCGGCAGCATCACGCTGGTGGGTGACGAAACCCACCTGCCTTACGAACGCCCTCCTCTGTCCAAGGATGTGCTCAAGACCACCACGAGCGACGACAGCATCTTTCTACAGAAAGCCGCGTTCTACCAGGAGCAAGGCATCACCTTACTATTAGGCACTACCGTGCAGTCTTTGGACTGTGCCAAACGCCAAGCGATGCTCGACAACGGTCAGGTCTGGCAATTCGAGCACGCCGTGTTGGCGACCGGCGGCACGGCCCGCGAATTGGCACTGCTGCCGGCTGCGCAGTCCAACGCTCTGTATCTGCGCACGCTGGACGATGCCCTGGCATTGCGAGCCCGTCTGCGCCCAGGATTGCACGTCATGGTCGTAGGCGGCGGATTCATGGGGCTGGAGCTGGCAAGCAGCGCCCACGAAACCGGCGCGCTGGTCAGCATTGTGGAGGCCGCACCGCGCCTGCTGGCCCGCAGCGCACCAGCCCTGCTGTCCCAATGGCTGCTGGAACGCTTCCAGTCCCACGGCATCGCGGTACATCTGGGCCACGGCGTGCGTCAGGCACACTTCCTGCCCGATGACGCACGCCCGGTACAACTGGAATTGAACGACGGCCATACTCTGAACGGCGACCTGGCCATCGTGGCCGCCGGGCTACAGGCCAATTCCACGCTGGCGCGCGCCAGCGGCATTGCCGTGGACGATCTGACTGCCGGCATCATCGTGGACCGGCAAGGGCGCACTAGCGCGGATGATATCTATGCCGCCGGCGACTGCACCACCCAAGTCTGCCCCGACACAGCCACACGCTTGCGCATCGAATCCTGGCAGAACGCCAACGAGCAGGCCCGCCAAGTGGCCCACCTGATTGCCGATCAGCCCCCGCCCGAACGCCCCGTGTGCTGGTTCTGGACGGATGTGCTGGGCTGCAATATTCAGATGCTGGGACTAGGCAAACCCGAATTGGACTACCAGGTGCGCGGCACGATGAACAACACAGACGAAACCGTCAAGTTCATGCTGCTGGCCTTCGAGGGCCGGCACCTGCAACACGCCATTGCCGTTAATGCAGGGGCCGAGCTGCGCGCCCTGCGCACAATCATGGAACAGAATCTGCCCGTCGATCCAGACCTGCTCCTGAACCCGGCGACCAAGCTGCGCGACTACGTCAAGCACATCACAAGCACCTAACAATTATTCGAGGAGACTCCTATGTATCAAGCACAAACGGTAATAGGCCAGACAGTCGGGGCCAAGGACCGTCCCGTCGAGCACTGCATTTGGCCGCAAGACGCGCTGAACGCTATCCCGGACTGGGTCTACACCAGCTCCGATGTCTATAACCGCGAGATGGAACGTATTTTTCATGGTGACACCTGGAACTTTGTTGCCCTGGAGGCCGAAATTCCCGAATCGGGCGACTACAAACGCTCTTACGTAGGCTCCACTCCCGTGGTGGTGGCACGCGCCGAGGACGGCAGCATCAACGTGTTCGAGAACCGCTGCGCGCACCGTGGTGCCGAGTTCTGTCGCCACAATCAGGGCAATGCCACAGAATTCGTGTGCCCCTACCACCAATGGTCCTACAACCTGAAAGGCGATCTGCAGGGCATCCCTTTCAAGCGTGGCGTCAATAAAGAAGGCGGCATGCCGCGCAGCTTCAAGAATGCTGATCATGGCCTGAAAAAACTGCGCGTCACCACGCACAACGGGGTGGTTTTCGCCTCTTACAGCGACCAGGTCGAACCCATTCAGGAATACTTGACGCCCGAGATCCTGAAGGACTTTGAAGCCATTTTCCCCGGCAAGAAGCTCAAGATCCTGGGGTACTACCGCAACGAGCTGCCTTGCAACTGGAAGATGTACCACGAGAACCTGAAAGACCCCTACCACGCAACCCTGTTGCACTCCTTTCTGGTGGTATTCGGCCTGCTGGTGGCCGGCAATAAATCGCAAATGTACGTGGACCCGGTGCATGGTCGCCACGGCTACATGGCCTCGGCCAAATCGGAAGACAAATACGCCGAGATCAGCGAGGACAATAAAAAGGAAATGCGCTCTTTTGTGGACGATATGCGTCTGCGCGACGAGCGCTTTCTGGACTACATCAAGGAGTTCGACTCGCCCTGGTCGGTCACCATGCAGACGATCTGGCCCAATCTGATCGTGCAGCGCGAGATGAACACGCTGGGCGTGCGCCAGATCGTGCCCAACGGCCCCAACAGCCTGATCATGCAATGGACCATGTTCGGCTACGAGGACGACACCGAGGAGATGACCCGTCACCGCCTGCGCCAAGGCAATCTGATGGGTCCGGCCGGCTTCCTGGGCCTGGAGGACAACGAGGCCATGAAATTCGTGCAGGAAGGCGTGCGCCGCTCCAGCAGCGATGTCAACATCATCAAGCTGGACGAAAACAAACTAGGCACCTCCAATACCCTGATCTCCGAGGCGGCCATCCGCTCCATGTACCAGTATTACCGTCAGGTCATGGACCTGTAAGACGAGCTGACTATGAAAATGGATTTTTCTTTTAAACCCGCCCAGATCAGCACCGAGCGCGCCTTGGCCCTGAAAGCGGAAATTGAACTCTTTAACGCGCAATACTGCGCCACCCTGGATCGGGGCAATATCGAGGACTGGCCCCTGTTCTTCGTGCAGGACGCTCTATATCGGGTAACGTCGCGCGAGAACAGCGACTTGAACCTGCCCGTGGGCCTGGTCTACGCCGAAGGCCGCGACATGATGCACGACCGCGCCGTCGCCATCGCCCGCACGCAGATGTATGCCCCGCGCTACATGCTGCACCTGGTCACGAATGTGCGCGTGATCGATGAAGCGATCAATGGGGATATCGAAGCCGAAGCCAACTTCATGCTGATGCAAACCCTGGTGGAAGGGCCGTCCACCGTGCATCTGGTGGGCAACTACTTCGACACCTTCACCCGCCTAGGCGGCAAGCTGCTGATTAAAGAGCGCCAGGTCATCTTCGACACCGCCATCCTGGCCAACGACCTGGTCTTTCCGGTCTAGGGGAACACGACAGCCCTTG
>JQGF01000588.1_pt1 | contig 19289 bp, 19 predicted proteins | sample 210201 | NCBI WGS metagenome assembly JQGF01 (sample SAMN02947780, study PRJNA257236) | wastewater metagenome | biome: Domestic wastewater sediments; material: Domestic wastewater soil sediments and water; isolation source: domestic wastewater sediment treated with ammonia and hydroxylamine at...
AAATTGTGGAAAGGGTGGCGAAGGAAGCGGGAGTAAGGATTATTGGATGGGATTTTACCGGGTTTAGGTCAATAACAAATTCAAAAAGGCCTATTAAAAATTTGGCTGACTTGCAGGGCCTGGTTATGCGTGTTCCAAAATCTAAGGTCTTGATTGAAACGTGGAATTCTTGGGGCATCAATCCTTCGCCGCTGGCGTGGAGTGAGGTATATACTGCCTTGCAGCAAAAAGTGGTTGATGGGCAGGCATTGCCTATCCATGATATTTACAATGAAAAATTGTATGAATATCAAAAATATTTATCAAAGGCGCATTACAATTATCTTATTCAGCCTCTGGTCATTTCGGAAGCGATATACCAAGGTCAGCCTGCTGATATTCAGAAAAAAATTGTAGAAGCGGGGACTTTGGCAAGCCTCAAGAATTTTGAATGGGGTAAGGAAAATAAAAAAATAGCAGAGGATATGCTGGCATCCAAAGGGGTGGAGATAATATCGGATATGGATGAAAGCGAGATGGAGCGAAGGTCTGTTAGCGAAGTATGGCCAAAATATTACGACGAGTATGGTAAGGATGTGGTGGAGAATATTCTTACTGTATTGGGTCGTAATCCGACCTAATGGCTAGGTGTTAGGATCGAAACGGTCTGGTTGATGGTGGGCTATCTATGCTGGTAGCTCACCATTTTAGTGATTGTGGATTTAAGCGGTCAGTGACGCTCCTTATTACAGTTTGATGGTCGTAGGTGTGGTTGGTGTTCGCGGTGAAGCGTTTCTGCGCGCAACGGCCAGGATGCATACATAGTTCATTCATGTGGCCGAACGCGCAGAAACGAAGTTGGCCGTTTGGGTATTGAACCCGGTGCCGCGCATCTGTGTGATGACGTTTTACGTATGGCAATCTGAATCGGTCACGCGTAGCGTGTCGTTTCGCATACGGGAAGGGGCAATGAAGGGTGCCCTGTGCGGGTTTCTTCAGGCATAGTGCTGGCGCATCGTCGCGTAGTGTTTCTATGTAGAGCCTTCGTTCATAAGAGGCGGATTGTCGCTGCGTAATTGTTCGCCGATCCAGTTGGCAAAAAGTTCTGCCCGAGGGTCTTCGTGCAGCGGTTTGGGCGAGAGCAGGTAGTAGCTTGAGCCGTCGCGGATGAAGCCATGCGGTGCGATCAGTTGGCCGTCGCGGATTTCGTCTTGCACCATCAGGTGCGAAACCAGGGCAATGCCTTGTCCGCTCAGGGCTGCCTGAATACATAAATAAAAATGATCCAGCTGCAAAGACATGGCGTGCTTCGTGCCGTGTCGGCTTAGTCGGCTCCAGGTTGCCCAGGCCTTAGGTCGGGAACTGGTATGAATCAGCACTTGCCCCGCAGCGCCGACGGGTTGGGGATAGGCAGGCTGGCAGACGGGGCCGATGCGCTCATCGCATAACTTGATGCCGAACACAGAGTCGGCCCAGTGGAAATCGTCGCGCCGTATGGCCAGGTCCATGCCCATCTTGGCAAAGTTGACCGGCCCCCCTGCGGTCATGATATGTACGGTGACAGCGGGGTGTTGAGCGCGGAACTGTCCCAGTCTTGGGATTAGCCATTTCATGGCGATGGTCGGTTCACAGGAGACGACCAGCGCATGTTCGCGCTGTGTTTGCTGCAATTGATACACGATGTCTTCCAGGCGCTCAAACATAGAGGCGGTGACTTGTTTGAGCTGATGTCCGGCGGGCGTCAAAAAGACGGCGCGGTTACGCCTTTCGAACAATTGCACGCCAAGCGCGTCTTCCAGAGCCCGGATTTGCCTGCTGACCGCCCCGTGCGTGACGTTCAGGGCATGGGCCGCTTGCACGAAACTGCCGGTTTGCGCCGCCGCATCAAAATAACGGAACGCGGAGAGGTTTGGAATGTTCATTGTCGACGAAATGTCACAGATAAAGGAAAGCAATCATCGTTTTTAAATTATCACGACAACAATAATAATCAAATAGTGCCAGGAATGTGCGCTGCTGATATGAGTATTGATTTTCGGAGTCTTGTATGAACAGTTATGCGGTATCGTCAGAGAAAGATTTGTATAAAAATAAAAAAGTGGGAATGTCTAATGGCTTGCACGATATTTGCGCGCATTTGGCGAAAAGCAATTTTATTTTTCTGACTCAACCTGCCATGGACAGCCTTCTGGATATTGCCGCTGCCGATTGGAAGGATTTTCAGGAAAGCTGGAATCGCCTGGAACAGGATACGTACATGAAAGATGGCGGTACATACCGGTTTCGGCGGCACGCTACCTACAGTGTCGAGCCCTATGGCACGCCGCGTCTGGAGCCGGCTCAGCCCCATTACCAATCCCTGGACTACAACCCCTTGAACGGTGGCATCGCGCGTCATTTTGCACCGGTCGAACAGGCGATTCTGGATAATTCGGCCTTTCAGTCGATTTTGGGGCTGTGTGCCGCTGTGTTTACAAACATGGGGCCCTTTTACGTTTGGCATATCGAAGTGCATCAGTTCCGTATCCTGGCGCAGCAGCAAGGCGCATCGCCTACGCCCGAGGGCATTCACCGGGATGGTGTCGACTTTGTATTCATGATGCTGATCGACCGGGTCAATGTGCTGGAAGGCTGCACCCGAGTCGTCGATCTGCAGCGCCGTCCTTTGGGGCAGTTCACCCTGACCCACCCGATGGAGGTTGCCATTGTCAATGATCATCATGTGATGCATGGGGTAACACCTATTTTGCCGGAAAACGAGTGCCTGCCCGGCTATCGGGATGTGCTGGTGATCACGTTTCGCAAGAAGTCGTTTTAACGGGACTGGGCCACAAAATGCACGAGCTTATTGCTGTTGCCACCATCACCATTCTGGCTGTGATCAGTCCCGGTCCTGACTTTGCCATGGTCACCCGCAATGGCTTTTCCTTTGGACGCAAGATCGGCCTTATTTCCGCCTTGGGGATTGCCGCCGGGGTTCAGGTGCATGTGTTTTACACGGTGCTGGGCATTGCCGTGTTGATCACGCAGTCGCCCGGCCTTTTTCTGGCCATGAAGATAGCGGGAGCCGCCTACTTGATGTACCTGGGCTACAAGTCCTTCAGCAACCGCACGCCGATTACGATCGATACGGCACCAGGGCACATGCCCAGCAACTGGCAGGCATTTGGCATGGGTTTTTTTACCAATGCCTTGAATCCTAAGACCATGTTGTTTGTGGTGGCGACCTTCACGCAGGTTGTGGACCCTGGGGCACCATTCTGGCTGAATTTTTCTTATGGCGCGTTCATGTCGTTTGCCCACTGGGTTTGGTTCAGCATTGTGGCCATCGTCTTTTCCGAGAAACGCCTGCGCGCCGCCATGCTGGCCAGGCAGCGTGCCGTCGATGTGTTGATTGGTGCTTCCTTGTTTGGCCTGGGAGGGTCGTTGCTGTTCGCAAACTCGACCCTGTAAGACATAGCGTCCGGTTAGGGACGGTGTGCGGCATTTATGGTGGCATTGAAAGCGGGGCGATGAAGCCGGTACCGGTTTGTGGGTCGAGTCCTGTGTCTAGCTATCAGTCATTTGGCCTGGTTTGGTATGTATGGTTTGTTAATGGCTTTGCCAAAAAAGCTAGAGGATTTTTTGTGTTTTTGGCGTGTCTGCAGAATGAATGCGGATAAATGATAAACGTATTGTCAGACTCCTGATTTTTATTTAATAAAAATATCAGCTACCTATTTGTTTGCAATTTAAGTCGTATGATTATTAATTTTAAATAGATGTTTTTCTGATTTTCCGGAGCCTGTTTTATTTGCTGATTGTCATGCGGATTCTGGATTGCGTCGTTTATCTACTTTCGCGACAATCGTCCGCAGACGCCCAGACGCCCAGACGCCCAGACGCACAGCCGTACAGACGCCAAGGTGCCTAGATCATCCGTTTTGTTGCCCAGCGGAGCGTGCGTCTGTGGCTTTGTGTTCGGGCAGGCGTTCAGGCGACAAGACTTAATCGCAGGGCCAGCGCCGCCAGGGTCAGAAGCAGCACAGGCGTGGTCAGCACGACACCCATGCGAAAGTAGTAGCCCCAACCGATCGTCGTGCCTTTTCTGGCCAGCACATGTAGCCACAGTAGAGTAGCCAAGCTGCCGATAGGTGTGAATTTAGGGCCCAGGTCGCTACCGATAACATTGGCGTAGATCATGGCTTCTTTGACCACGCCGGTCGCGTTGGATGCATCAATCGACAATGCGCCGATCAGCACAGTGGGCAGGTTGTTCATGACTGATGACAGCAGGGCAGACAGAACGCCAGTGCCTATGGCCGCTCCCCAAAGGCCGCCCTGGGCGAATTGATCCAGCAGTTTGGCCAGGTGATCTGTCAGCCCCGCGTTGCGCAGGCCGTACACCACCAGATACATGCCCAGCGAGAACAACACAATTTGCCAGGGCGCGCCTCGCAATACTTTGCGGGTGCTGATGACGGTGCCGCGAGCTGCTGCGGCCAGCAGGACTAGCGCTCCCAGTGCGGCAAGGGCGCTGACTGGAACGCCCAAAGGCTCCAGGGCGAAAAAGCCGACCAGCAGCAAGACCAGCACGGCCCAACCCGCCCGAAACGTGGTTCTGTCTTTGATTGCCGTGGCGGGTTGGCGCAGTTGCGCAAGCTTGTAGGTGGCGGGAATGGCACGTCGAAACAGCAGCATCAGCATGCCCAGGCTGGCCAGAACCGAGACTATGTTGACGGGAACCATGACGCGGGCATAGTCGTTAAAGCTGATATCGAAATAGTCGGCCGAGACGATGTTGACCAGGTTGGAGACCAGCAGTGGCAGGCTGGCTGTGTCGGCAATAAAACCGGCAGCCATGACAAAGGCCAGCGTGGCCGTGGATGAAAATCCCAGAGCAAGCAGCATGGCCATGACGATGGGTGTCAGGATCAGTGCCGCGCCATCGTTGGCGAACAAAGCCGAAACGGCGGCTCCAAGCAGTATGATCAGCGCAAAAAGCCGCCGCCCATTGCCTGCGCCCCAGCGGGCAAAATGCAGGGCGGCCCACTCAAAGAAACCGGCTTCGTCCAGCAACAGGCTGATAATGATGATGGCAATGAAGGTGGCCGTGGCATTCCAGACAATGCTCCAGACCACCGGAATATCGGTCCATTGCACCACGCCCAGCAGCAAGGCCAGCATCGCTCCCAGGCTGGCACTCCAGCCTATGCCAAGGCCGCGAGGCTGCCAGATGACCAAGGTGAGCGTGAACAGAAAAATCAAAATGGCGGTCAGCATGGGAAAATCCGGAAAAATGCGTGCATGCGGGCAGCATGCCTGGCGTATTCAGGCTTGCAATACAGGGTGTGATGAAAGGGGTAGCGCAGCCGACGTTGCTAGTGCGACGCCAGCTCTCGGGCAGCCGATTGCAACATGGCATGTGCCAGTTTTTGCTGGGGAAGGTTGATCAGCAGCTCCAGGCGACGACGCATCAGATACATCGTCTGGCGGAACGCCTCTTGTTTTTCGGCTTCTGGCGCATCGCCTGCGGAGGGGTCGGGGTAGCCCCAGTGTGCGGTAGCCGGGTGGCCGGGCCAGAGCGGGCAGGCCTCGCCGGCGGCGTTATCGCACACGGTAATGATCAGATCCATCTGTGGGGCATCGGGGCGGGCGAACTCATCCCAGCTTTTGCTGCGCAGTCCTTCTACAGACACGCCGGCATGTTCAAGCACGTGTAGTGCCAGTGGGTTGGGGCGTGCGTCGGCGCGAGGGGCGCTGCCTGCGGAATAGGCCTTGAAGCGGCCTTGGCCCATATCATTGAGCAAGGCTTCGGCCAGTATGCTGCGAGCCGAATTGTGCGTGCACAGAAACAGGACATTGAGGGGAGGCGTGGTATCAGGCATGGATGTCAGCGGCAGATGGCTTTGGGTTGGTCGATGGTATCGGGGCACAGGGTGACCGGAGTGCATGCGGCACCCTGGCAGCAGTTTTCGGTCAGATACGCCAGCAGGCTATTCATGACGCCCAGAGCGGGGCGATACAGTACATGACGTCCTTGCCGTTCGCTCAGAACCAGACCGGCATGGGCGAGTTCTTTCAGATGGAACGATAAGGCATTGGGGGCGATGCGCAATTGTTCGGCCAGCATACCGGGGGTCAGGCCTTGCGGGCCGGCAACTACCAGAGCACGGAACACGCGTAGCCGTGCTTCGTGAGCCAGAGCGGAAAGGGAGCGTATGACGTCGGGTTCTTGCATTAATTAATAATACATCAATTGTTGAATGGTTGAATTATTAGATGGCAGCTTATGGACGCTGGAGCAAAAAGGCAACGGTTTTTGGGGCATCGGCGCAGCGGGTTTGGGTCAAGCTTCGACGGTCTGAAGCGTGTGTGGCGATGTGGCTATGGGGCGGACGAAGTGGACGCGTACGATATTGTCGTTCGGTGCTTGCGCGAATGCATGTAGACGCCAGTTCAGGCGCTCGCAGATCAGGCCGACAATGAACAGGCCCAGGCCCGAAAGCGACAACAGTTCGCTGGCATCGGGTGTCGGGTCGTTCAGGTAGTTTCGGTAGGCGTCGGGCAGGCCCGCTCCGTGATCCACAATATCGGCGTGCGTATCGGTCAGCGTGGCCTGGACCGGACCTTGGGTGTGTTGCAGGGCGTTCTGCATCAGATTACGCAGCAAAATTTTGACCAGGACCGGGTCGCCGTGTACCTGGGGCTGCGCCTGGATGTCCAGGATCAGTCGTTGCCGGGCGTCCGGCAACTGGCGCGCCAGGTCGTCCTGGATCTCGCGCAGCACGGCGGCCAGGGAAATGGGCTCATGCCTGTCCTGGCTGGATGTCCGGCGGGTCAGCCGCAGAAGAACATCGATATTGGCCGCCATTTCGTTGACCGCCCGGCGCATGCGCAGCAGCGGTGCCCGGTCGGCACTTTCCAAGCCGCCGCGCCGTTCGATCACATCGAGTGCGCCGGCAATCACGGCAATAGGCGTACGCAGTTCGTGGCTGGCCAAACCCATCAAGGATTGTTCGCGCTTGACGTAGTTCTCCAGCTCGCTCAAGAAGACATTGAAGGACTGGGCAATGGCCCGCAGTTCGGTGTCCTGGTAGTCGGCGTAGACGCGCGGCATGCGGCGGGCCGGCGTCGTGCTCCGGATCTGGGCGACCAGCTGCTGCACCGGCGCGACCAGCTTTTTGCCGGTGATGCGAGAGAGCATGATACCCAGGGCCACGACGGCCAGGCCCAGGATCAGCAGGAAACGATGGAATTCCTGTTCGCGGGTCTCAAACAGGGTAATGTCTTTGGCCAGGAACAAGTGGCCGTCGCGAATCGGGCCAGTGGTAATCAGGTAGGTATGCGCACCCAGTTTGATCTCGCCGGAAAACGGGAAGGGTAAGCCCTGGAATAGCTCGGGCATGCGTCCGTCCTGCTGCATGCCGGCCGGCACGTAATAGGCTTTGAGCGTAGCGATGTCCCAGACCAGGATTTCATTAGGGCGCGCATTATCCAGCAGAAAGTCGCGCTCGGCCTGCATGTCCATATCCAGCAAGGATTGTTCCAGTCTGTCGTTGGCGGTCAATACAGAAGCGACGGTCACCAGAAATGTGATCAGAATGGCACCCAGAACGGTGCGGCGGATACGTTTTTCGATGGTGCTGTTGCGCATGCGTGCCATTGCCATGCTTTATGTCTCGTCCGGTGTGCTCAGTCGGTAGCCGCGTCCGTGCAGAGTCTTGATCAGATTGGCTCCCAGCTTGTCGTGTAGTAACTTGCGCAGCAGATAGACATGGGTGCGCAGGGTATGTGGCTCCACCTCTTTGTCTGCCCACAGAGTCTGGGCCAGTTGTTCGTAGGACACGAAGTTGGGGTAGGCGCGTATCAGGGCTTCGGTAATGTGGGCCGGCATGCCCGATAGTTGCAGCGGGGCACCGTTGCCCAGGCGTATGCACAGCGTGCCAAGGTCAAAGCTGATGCTGCCGGCGCGCAGTATCTGCGAGCCGCTGGAACTGCGTCGGTGCAGCGCATCGATACGCATGGCCAGCTCTTTAAGGTCGAATGGTTTGACCAGGTAATCGTCGGCACCCAGGGTAAAACCGTTGACCTTGTCTTCGATGTGGTCTTTGGCCGTCATCATGATGATGGGGGTGGCGCAATTTAAGTCGTTGCGTATGCGTTGACACAAGGAAAATCCCGACATGCCGGGCAACATGATATCCATGACGATGACATCGTAATGGTTGGTGGCGGCCAGATGCAGTGCCACCAGGCCGTCCATGGCAAAGTCCAGCACATACCGGCCACCTTCCAGAAATTCGCTGATGTTGGCCGCCAGCGCGGCGTTGTCTTCGATGACCAGGATGCGTACGTGCTGTTCATTCATGGCCGCGCGGCTCCTTGGGCCGGAGGTGGAGTGTTGCTATGCCTGCCTTTGGCGAAGAATAAAGAATAATGCCGGCTCTTGAACAGGACGGGACTGTTGTCGGGCAAGCCGGCTTGGGCTACCGAGTCGTTGTCTATGGCCACAAATACCCCTTGCGGGTACGAATCCAGGAAAGCAGGCGTGATCTTGCCTTCGAGCAAACGTGCCGTATCCCGAGAATAATAGCGTGCCGAAAATGGCAGTGAGTCCACGTAGTATAGAGGTTGATCGCTGCGGGCGTAGGCCTGTTGTGTGGCGATCAGGCCACGCTCGGTTTTGAGCAGGGTCGGGTTGATCAGTGCGGCCACCCCGATCAGCAGGCCTACGGCTGGCGCGGCGGCCATCAGCAGTGGCCAGCTCAAGCGACTGGGGGCAGTGTTTTTTCGGGCAAGATAGCCGGCCAGCAAGATGGAAAAGGCGGGTAGCGAAGGCAGCACGTACGTCCACAGGATATTGCCCGATAAGGTGAAAAAGGCGGGCGTGACCAGTGCCCATGCCAGCAAAAAGCTGTGTTCTGTGCCGGTGTGCAGGGACTGTTTCCAGGACAGACGTTTGCGCAGGGCTGCGCGCAGCAGCAGCCAGAGTGCGTACGGTCCCCATGGCAAGGTGGCGAATACCCAGTCCAGCCATATGCTGCCGTAGGCGCGTTGGTGTGCCGAGCCATATAGATCGCCGTGCCAGCCTGGATCGACAAAGCGATAATAGTGTTCCCCCAAAATGAAGTAGCGCAGAAAGCCGGGGGTTTTCTGTTCCGCCAGGACGTACCAGGGCAGACTCAGCGCCAGAAACAATAGCAGTCCGCCCAGCCAGGGCAGGCGGCCCACGCAGAGCAGTGCCGTGCGGCGTTGCGCCAGCAGCCACAGAACGATGACGGCGGCAATCAGCACCAGGGCCAGCGGGCCTTTGGACAGCATGCCCAGCGCCAGTCCCAGAAAGAAAGCATAGCCCCATAGGGGGCGGCGAGTCTCTTGCTGCTTGCCCAGGGCGACCAGGCTTAGCGCAACGGCCAGGGTCAGATACGCATCGGTCAGCACGGCACCAGCCAGGACAAAGGACAGCAGGCAACTGCTGTAAATCAGGGTGGCCAGCCGGGCCGTCAAGACACCAAAACGGTCGCGGGCATAGCTGTAGATGAGCGCCGCCGTGGCCAGTGTCGCCAGCCAGGCCGGCAGACGGGCCGCAAAATCGTTGTAGCCGAACAGGTGAAAGGACAGCGCCGATGCCCAGAAAGCCAGTGGCGGCTTGCCCCAGAATGGGACGCCGGGCTCGAACCAGGGGGTGATCCAGTCGCCGGTGGCGGCCATCAGCCGGGCGATTTCGGCGTAGCGGGGTTCGGACGTATCGGCCATCGGCAAAACGGCCATCAAAACCAGACGCAGCCCGAACAGGGCCGCCAATAGCCAAAGCCAGCGACGTAGAGGTTCAGTGTTGGACATGGTGGTATTGCTCGGTGGAGGAAGTGTGCTTGTCTGCCGCGCTTTGCGTACTGCTTTGCAGGACATCGCGAATCAGATAAATGGGCCGCTGTTTGGTTTCCATATAGGTTTTGCCGACATACTCGCCCAGCAGGCCCATGGTGATCAGTTGCATGCCGCCCAGAAAAGCGATAATGGCCACCAAAGAGGGATAGCCGTGTACAGCTTCGCCATACAGAAGGGTTTTGGCGGCGATGAACAGCCCATAGGTCAAACCCGTGCCGGCCACGAGCAGTCCCAGACCGGACGCCCAGCGCAACGGTTTAATGGAAAAAGAGGTAATGCCTTCGATGGCCAGTCCGAGCAGGCCGCGATAGTTCCATTTGGTCTTGCCGGCGGCGCGGGCATGGCGCTCGTACAGCAGCTCCGTGGTCGGCAGACCTATCCAGGCGAACAGGCCTTTCATGTATCGGGAACGCTCGGGCAATTGCAGCAGGGCCTGGACGGCGCGCGCGCTCATCAGGCGAAAGTCGCCTGTGTCCTCGGGGATGTGTACATCGCTCAGCCAGTTCAGCAGCCGGTAATATAGATGGGCGCTCAGGCGTTTATGCCAGGGATCGCCCGCGCGCGAACGGCGTCGCATGCGCACGATATCCGCACCGGCACGCCAGGCGCGCACCATGTCGGGGATTAATTCGGGTGGGTCCTGCAGGTCGGCGTCCAGGGTGATGACGGCAGCTCCCGCGCAGTGTTGCAGCCCGGCTGTCAGGGCGGCTTCTTTGCCGAAGTTGCGGCTAAGACGCACCACTTTGATATTGGCCTGGGTGCAGGCCAATGCCGCCAGCGCGTCCGAGCTGCCGTCCACGCTGCCGTCGTCCACAAAGACGAGTTCGTAGCGCAGATCCAGTTCGTCCAGCACGCTGCGCAGGCGCGCATAGCAGTGTGGCAGTACTTCGACCTCGTTATAGACGGGGACCAGCAAGGAGAGCGTAGGAGCGCGTGTTTCCAGGCGCAAGGGGGCGTGCAGATTACGGATATTGCTCATGAAAATAGGACTCTCTTCGATAGCCCGTCGCTGCATAAGGCCGGCAGGGCGGTCACAAGGACTCTGTGGGGTAGGGCTTGCGCATCGTAGTGCCTGCTGCATCCAAAACAAATCAAGAAAATATCGAAATTTCGTCAAATCAGAGGGTGGTGGACGATTGTTCAAGGCCAAGGCTTCCTGCTACGATCTTTTTGTCGTTCAGGCTTGCGATCCTGCAGCTTGCTTTGCGGGTGTCGGGTTCGTCCCTTTCTTAGCCCGCCGCTAATTTTTGGAGTGTTTCATGACAGCCGCCGAACTGTCTGTACAGTTAGCCGCCATCGTGCATCCCGGCAAAGGCCATGCCGATGCGCTGTTGCTGGATTTTGTGCAACGCGTGCAAGATGGGGGCAATATTGTGCGCGGCTTGGTCCCGGGACCGCAAAGCGATCCCCAGGACTGTGCTGCACGCACAGTACGGGACCTGGAAACCGGCACCCTCTATCCGATAGGCCAGGGCCAAGGCAAGCAGCCCGGCGTTTGTTGTCTGGATCCCGATGCCTTGTTGACTGCCGGCGTGGTTTTGCGGCGTGCGCTGCAAGGCCCGGCCGACCTGGTCGTCGTTAACCGTTTTGGTATCCAGGAGGCGGCAGGCGGGGGGTTCTGTGCTGAATTTTTGGAATTGATCACGGCGGGCTATCCTGTGTTGACGGTGGTTTCCCATGCGTATCTGCCGGCTTGGCGCGAGTTCACAGGGGGGCTGGCGACCGAGCTGAATGCTGATATGGCGGTTTTGTGGGCGTGGTTTGAACAGGTGCGCGGCCAGGCGGCTGCTGATCCGGTGGCATCCTGATCCAGGCTAAGGGTGATGCTTTGTACGTGGGCCGCTAAAGGTGCGACATTTATATTGAGCAGACACGAATATGTCTGCTTGTTTTCATGCAAAAAAGAGAAAAATGACACTTCCTTCTGAAGATGCCGAATTGACGTTCCGTCGGGTAACGTCTGCCAACGTGTCCGAAATCTGCGAACTGAGCAATACCTTGTCCGATGAGCAGCGCGATTTTGTCGCCGACAATGGAACGTCGATTGCCGAAGGTTTTTGTTCGGAGTCGGCCTGGTTTCGCGGTGTGTATGCCGATGAAACCCTGGTGGGTTTCATCATGCTGCACGACGGTTCCGATTGGGACGACGGCATAGATTGCCCTGGGCCGTATCTGTGGCGATTTATGATTGCCGGACCTTTCCAGGGGTGTGGGTTTGGACGGCGTGCGCTGGAGCAACTGGCGGCGCGCCTGCGTGTGCGCGGCATCAAGCGCTTGTATACCAGCTATGGCCTGGGCGCGGGTGGTCCGCAGGCGTTCTACCAGAAGCTGGGCTTTGTGCCCACCGGCGGCATGTTCGACGAGGAAGTCGAAGTGGCCCTGGAGCTGATCGGTTGATTAAAACAGCGGCCTGGATGCCACCGTTCATCGCTTTATGGCCGGGCTTGGACGGGTTCATGATGGAGCGAATCAGGCCGGCTGCTGCATCGGGGGCCGCCGCCAGTAGGTAAAGCTGCGCAGCAGCCATTCCACGGGGCCGTACTGAAAGCGGCGCAGCCATAGGCGGCTGAGCAGGCATTGGCTCAGGTACAGAGACATGGCAACGGCCAGGATGGCACTGGGCGAGAGTTGGCCGACCAGGCCCAGGCCGACTCCGTAAAAGATCAGCACGCAGCTTAACGATTGCAGCAAGTAATTGCTTAGCGCCATGCGTCCGGCAGGTGCCAGCAGAAATTGCATGGTCGCGCGGGCTTTGCCTTGATAACTGCTCCAGGCCAGCGTGCAGTACAGGCCCATTAGTAGCGGGGCGGTCAGGATGGTCAAAATCAGTGCGACCCCCTCGGTTTGGGTGCCGATCAGGAATGTCGTGGCATAGCCGTAAAACAGGCCCGACGGCAGACCGACCATTAATCCCCATAGACGCATGCGCTGGCGCAGCACCGCGTTGGCGTGCCGATCCTGGAACAGGCGACGGCGGCCGGCGATCAGGCCCAGGCAGAACATGGCCAGCGCACATGGTCCTTGCATCATGACCAGACTGCTCCAGCTGTGTTTCAGCATGTCTATGTTTTCGGCGAGAATGTCGCGCCAGCCGCCTTGGTATTGGAGGATATGTTGCGCAAGCTCGGCGTGTGCCTTGGCCGGGTCGAAGGGACCGTCGTCAATACCGAAAATCAAGTAGGTCCACAGCGCCGCCGTGGTGGCGATCAAGCCGGCCGCCAGCCAGGCCAGAAAGCGGTCGCTGCGATGACGCAACAGCAGCAAGAGCAGGCCGGCCAGCGAGTAGGTGATCAGAATGTCAGCGGTGTACAGCAGCGTCGCGTGCAGCACTCCTAGGATAAGTAGCCCCAGCAGGCGACGCATGAAGGTGCGCGCAAAGGGTTGGCCGTTGCGCTGCGCGGACAATATTTGCAGCGAGAAGCTGTAGCCGAACAAGAACGAGAACAGCAGATAGAATTTGGTCTCTACAAAGGTCTGCACCAACAGGGCGCAGAGCTTGTCCAGAAGTGTCGTGCTCAAGGGGTTGGGCAGGCCCGAGCCATAATAGGGCGATGCAAAGACGACGATATTGACCAAAAGAATGCCCAGCAAGGCCAGACCGCGCAGGCAGTCAAGAAAATCCTGGCGTTCTGGGGAGCAAGAGACAGAGGTCATTCAGTCATCCAAGGTGACGCAAAATCGAAGGCGGGATACGACTGTCTCTTTGTCGCGGACTCGGTCAATCTGACCGATCCGGCAAGAGAGCGCAGGCGTAAAGCGGCTGATAATACTACGGTGATCATCAATACAGCGTTAGATCGTGCACCTTGAACGCCTGCCTGTGTCGGCGACAATAGCGTATCGTTTTTTGTGGGGTCTATATCGTGCATCCTCGTTTTGAGCAGTTTATCCATCGTATGGACGCTTTGATGGCGCGTGGCGCTCTGGTCGAGTCGGACATTTTGCGTCAGGGGGGCGCTTTGCTTGGCGCGCTGGTCGCCCAGGACGACTGGCTGGCACCGGAATATGCGCAGCCGCATCCCCAGTTTTATCAGCAGTACCTGCTGTACTGCTGTCCCGATCAGCGTTTTTCCGTGGTCAGCTTTGTGTGGGGGCCAGGTCAGAAAACACCTGTTCATGACCACACCGTATGGGGGCTGATTGGCATGTTGCGCGGTAGCGAGCAATCGCGCGCCTTCAGCCGTGATGCGCGGACCGGCCATTTGCAGCCAGGAGAGGTCCGATTATTGGCTCCCGGCGATGTGCAGGCTGTATCGCCCAGGGTGGGCGATATTCACGAGGTGTCCAATAGTCACGCCGATCGGGTCTCGATCAGCATTCATGTATATGGTGCGGATATCGGGCGGGTGCGTCGCCATGTGTTCGACCCGCAGACCGGTAGCGCCAAGGAGTTTATTTCGGGCTACGCGAACACGCGTCGGGCTTGAGCGCTTTGGCGATTGGGGCTCAAGGCGTATTCCAGTTTTTGAACATCTCCATGACTTGGGCCTCTGTCATGGTGGGGGTGTCGTTGGCCAGCGTGTAGTAATCGGGTTTTTTGTCGATGAAGATCTGGTTGTTGATGCGCAGTCCCTGTGCATCCTGGAACAGTCCGGCGGACAGGGCGTAGAAACCGCCGGTTTGCAGGCGGTAATACAGGTGTGTGCCGCAGTGCAGGCAAAAACCGCGCTCGGCCCATTCGGATGAACGATAGTGGGCGATGTCTTTTTCGCCTTCGATCTCGATGGTCTTGCTTTCGATAGAGAAAAACGGCCCCCCGCCCCAGCGCCGGCACATGCTGCAATGGCAGACGCCCACGTCAGTGTGATCCAGGCAGTGGATGGCGATGCGGCCGCACAGACAATGTCCTTTCATGGCTGTTCTCCGAAAAAGTTTCTCGCCTAATGGTACACCGCCTTGGCTGTGTGTCGCAGGCGTTTCGCGGGCTCAGGATTGGGTGCTTCCCTGTGGAATCAAGGTCACATCGATCCACTGCGCCTGGGTCAGTTCTGCCAGGCGCTCGGGCGAGATACGCACTGTGGAATTGATGGAACCGGCCGCCGGCATGACGATGTCATAGTCTTGCAGGGAAACGTCGCAGTACACCGGTAAAGGCGTGGCCAGGCCAAAGGGGCAAATGCCGCCCACCGGGTGACCTGTCAGGATTTGGGTGCTTTCTTGATCCAGCATGCGGGTTTTGACGCCGAAGACAGCGCGCAATTTTTTGTTGTCCAACCGGGCATCGCCCCTGGCCACGAGCAGCACGGTGCGCTCGCCTGCGCGCAGGCTCAGCGTTTTGGCGATCTGGCCGGGTTCGACCTGATGTACCTGCGCGGCCAGCGCGACGGTGGGTGTGCCGTCGGCCGTTTCGATAATGGCAATATCGGGTGCGTGCTGCAGAAAGAAGCGTTTGACGGAATCCAGGCTCATAGGACAGGTAATACAGTGACTTGTTAAACTTTTTGACGAACGACAAGTCTTAAATAGTTGGACTTGTGTGTCAACCAAGGCGCAGCAGCGTCTTTTATGGGAATTCGATCGTGTTCAAACCTTTGTTGCTTTCGGCCAGTCTGCTGGCGTTCAGCGCCCTGGCTCAGGCCGGTGGCCCCGCCCTGACCGTTTACCAGGACCCCAACTGCGGCTGTTGCGATGGTTGGGCTCAGCACATGCGCGATTCCGGGTTTCAGGTGACGTCCATCAAAACCCGCGACATGGCGCAGATCAAGCAGAAACTGGGCGTTCCGGGCGAACTGGCGTCCTGTCATACTGCCGTGGTGGAGCAAACCGGGCAGCGCGTGGAGGGCCATGTGCCGGCCAATGTGGTTCGCCGGATGATGACCGATATGCAGGTGCAGGGCGTGGCTGCGCCCGGCATGCCCCAGAACGCTCCCGGCATGGGGGAATTGGATGGCAATCTGATCACGCTGGATTTCAAAGGTCGTCCTTATTCGCGCGACTGACGGGCATGAATCAGGTGGCAAGCTGATACACGAAACTACATAGCGATACTTGTAAGGCATACGCGCCCTTGTCATTATGGGCACTCAGTGATTCTGATAAGGAGGTTCCATCCATGCAGCAATCTGTCAAAGCGTTTCTGGCTGCTGCCGCGGTCGCGTTTGGCCTCTCCAGTCCCTTGGCCATGGCCCAGCAAAGCAATGCGGCCTCGTCCGGCGCAGCCATGCCGGCTGCCACGCAGGTCGTCAAGCCGACGGACTCGCAATTGCAGCAGTATGTGGGCACTTATAAAAAAGTCGCCCAGACGGCTGCCGAATATCAACCTCGTCTGGATGCCGCCAAGACCGATGCCGAGCGTCAGTCCATCGTCCAGGAAGCCGATGAGCGCCTGGTAGGTGTGGTCAAGTCCAATGGCATGGATCTGGCCGAATACAACGGCATCAGCCTGGCTATCCAGCAGGACCCTGCCTTGCGTCAGCGCGTTGAAGGCATGCTGAAATAAAACGGCAGCGGCCGCGCTGCAGTCTCTTTAATCTGCGTAGTGACCGGGACGCCGGTCCATTCCCCTGGAGCCGATTGTCGGCCCAGGGGTTTTTTGCGTCCGCCGTATCCTGGCGGCGGCGTGGTGTTAGCCTTTGCGGCCGAACAGTCGGGCAGTGGTGTAGCGGATCTGCGACCAGATAGCTTTCAGTCCGATGGACAGCATGTTCAGTTCGCCGGTCTCGTTCTTATTGTGACGACCGCGCGCCTGCAGGCGCAGTAGCGTTTGCTGCATTTGCGCCTGCAACTGCTGGGTTTGTGCCAGCACCGCCTGGCTTTGAAGCAAAATAGCCTGTGCTTCTAGTGTGGTAACGGTCGATGTTGCCGCAGCAGGCGCGGTTGTGGTGGATGGGCGGCCTTGCGCTGCTTCGGATGCGCTGGCCAGGGACGGGGCCGTGGCGGCTAAAGGCGTGTCGGGCTGCTCGTCGGGTTCATTTTCGCCCTGGACCAGGCGTGCCAGATTGCGTTCGAATTGGCCCAGGATCTGGCTGGCGACTTCGGCGATCATGCCGCTGCCGCGTCCATACTGGGCTACGGCACCCGATAAGGTCAGCTCGGTACTGACCTCTACATCTGTACCGCCGTCTGGAGCGCTTGTCAGGGCGAAGCTGAAGTCCGAGCTGGCTGCGCCGCGCCCTTTTGGGTCCAGGCCGGCTCCGCGCAGATAGGCAATGTAGTTTTCCTGGTCCGTGCGCAGTAGTTCCGCCGTGCCGTCGAAGGCGAGCTTGATGGGGCCTAGCCGCACCGATACAGAGCCTTGGTATGTGTTGTTGTCCAGCACCCCGGTCAGGGTGGCACCGGGCAGGCAGGGCATGATGCGAGGCACGTCCAGCATCAGTGTCCAGGCCTGCTCCAGCGGCAGGGGAATATGAAACCGGTTCTTGAAATTCATGGCAGCGTTCCTGTGTTTATTGTGTTTTCTGCGTGGCCTGATCAATCAGTTCCAGCAGGCGCATGGGGCTGAGCGGGAACTCGTTAATGCACACATTCAGCGGGGCCAGCGCCTGCTCCACCGCCGAGATCACGGCCGCTGCGACGGCGATGGTGGAGCATTCGCCCACGCCCTTGACGCCCAGGGGGTTCAGTGGTGTGGGTGAGGGGCAGAACAGCACGTCGATATGGGGGATTTCGGGGGCGGTGGGCAGCAGGTATTCGGCGCAGGTCGTGGACAGGGGCTGCCCTTGCGCGTCGTAGGCCATGTGCTCGAACAAGGCATTGCCCAGTCCGTGGACCACACCGCCGACAACCTGACCCGTCACGATCAGGGGGTTGATTAGATTGCCGCAGTCCTGCACGGCCAGATAGCGTGTAATCTCGATGGCACCCGTAGCCGCATCCACCTGAACTTCGCACGCGTGCGTGGAGCCGGCATAGGTCTGTGCGTCGCAGTGAAAGTGGGCGGTACATTCCAGCCCCGGATCGGTCTGGATGGGCAGGCTGTAGCCCGGCACCCCTTTCAGCATCATGGCCAAACGCGCCAGGCTGACGGTCTGGTCCGTGGCGCTGCTGGCGACGATGCCGTAGGCGATACTCAGCGTTTCCGGTGCAGCATTCAGTACGGCGGCGGCGACCTGCAGCACTTTTTCGCGTAATTGTTTCGATGCTTGTTCTACCGCCGTGCCCGCCATGAGCGCCTGACGGCTGGCGAACCCCCCCATTCCGAAGCCGATATGGCGGGTATCCCCGGCGTGAATGTCCACGCCGCCAGGGTCAATGCCGAAATGCGCGGCGCAGATCTGCGCCAGCGAGGTTTTGATGCCTTGGCCCATCGCCAAAGCGCCGGTAAAGACGGCAATGCGCCCGGACGGGAAAATCTTGACGGTGGCCGATTCATAGGGGCCGCGGCCGGTGGGTTTGACCGCGTTGGCCAGCCCTTGGCCAAGGTATAGCCCGTGTTGCAAGGCCGCTTGTCGGCGCTGCTCGAAACCGCTGCGGTCCATCGCCTGTTCCGCCATGGCCTGCATGCGAGGAAAGTCGCCGCTGTCGATCACTAGCGGTACGCCGGCTCTGGACTTGAGCGGCTTGGTGTACGGGATTTTGCTTGTTGGGATCAGGTTCAGTTCGCGGCAACGGATCGGGTCCAGCCCGGTACGCTGAGCCAGTCTGTCCAGGAGCCTGTCCATGACGAAGGCCGCCTGCGGGTAGCCGGCGCCGCGCACGGTGGCGACCGGCACCTTGTTGGTGTAGACCACATCGGCGGTCAGGCTGAAAGCCGGCACGAGATAAGGCCCCGTCATGGACGAGGCTGCGTTATAGGGGACGTTGGTGCCTTGCGGCGTGTAAGCGCCGTGGTCGTGGACAAAGTGGCCGCGCAGGCCTCGGATGCGCCCGTCGCGGTCCGCCGCCAACGACATGGTCCAGAACTGGTCGCGTTCCTGGATAGAGGTCAGGAAGTTCTCGCGCCTGTCCTCTATCCATTTAACCGGACGACGCAACAGTCGGGCGACGGCAGGAATAACGATTTCTTCTGGATAAATCATGAACTTGGCACCGAAGCCGCCGCCTACGTCCGGTGTGATGACCCGTAACTGGTCTTCGCGCTGACCCAGCATCAGTGCCAGGGTATAGTGCAGTTCGTGGGCCATCTGTGTAGAGGACCATACCGTCAGTTCCTGGTCTGCGATATCCAGTCGCGCCAGCACGCCACGCCCTTCGATGGGGTGGGCGCAGCCGCGATGGGCGCTAAAGGCCGCCTCGATAAGAATCTCGGCACCCTCGAAGGCCTTATCTATCTCGCCATAGGCCAGTGTGTAGTTTTGCAGTACGTTGCTGTCCAGTTCGGTGCGTACCGGTGGCGCGTCTGGTGCCAGGGCCTGGCGTGCGTCGGCTACGGCGGGCAGAATCTCGAAATCGATGGCGACCAGTGCGGCTGCATCCTCGGCGATATGGCGTGATTGGGCCACGACGACGGCGATGGCCTCGCCGACAAAGGCGACCTCGTCGCGGGCCAGCACAAAGGGCAC
>JQGF01000106.1_pt1 | contig 19188 bp, 20 predicted proteins | sample 210201 | NCBI WGS metagenome assembly JQGF01 (sample SAMN02947780, study PRJNA257236) | wastewater metagenome | biome: Domestic wastewater sediments; material: Domestic wastewater soil sediments and water; isolation source: domestic wastewater sediment treated with ammonia and hydroxylamine at...
GGTTCAGGCGTTCTATGGCTGCGCCGCTGTGGGCATGCGACGGGATGGTCCATGCCTGGAAACCGTTGTATGGTGTGCCGCGGGGCTGGCCGGCAGCCGCTGCCACCACCCCACCCGCCACGAAGCGCCGTGCTGGCCGCTTGTTAGGTGCCTGAGCGGGGTTGGGCGATGGTGGCGGGGGTGTCGGCGGGCTGGTCTTGTGCCAGGAACTGGGTGGAGGGGCGGCCGTCGGCGTTGTGTTGCAGGATGCGGGCGGGGCGGCCTTGGGCGTCCAGCCAGATCTGGCCGATGCCGGCACCGTTCCACAGGCGTTCGCCACGTTGGCGGTGTTCGGGCAGGCGCGGGACAATGGCCAGGTCGCGGCGCTGGGTAAACCAGTTCAGCGGCGAGCGCGGCGCGTACAGCCAGCGGTTCAGGCGGTCCAGCCAGTCCAGCAGGCGGCGCGGAAATTCGTTTTTGATGCCGCTGCTGGTGATTTGCCAGATGTGGGGCGTGCGGTCTTGATCGCGTACCTGTACGTCGTAGGCAAAGGAATAGTGCACATCGCCCGACAGGATGACGTAGTTGCCCGGCGTGCGGGAGTGGCGAAAGATATTCAGCATGACGCTGGCGGCACCACGGTGCGCCATCCAGTTTTCGGCGTCCACGGTCAGGGCGTGGCCGGCGTAGGTACAGATCCGTTGTATGACTTCGATCAGCTTGACCCCGAACATGGGCGTGGGCGAGACGATGACGGCGGCGCTTTCGTCGAGCAGCTCGTGTTGCAGGTCGGTCAGCGATTCCCAGTCCATCAGCCCGGACGGGCGGCTGGGCAGGCGTCGGCTGCGCCAGCGGCGTGTGCGTGTATCCAGCACGATGACGGTGGGTTGGGTGCGCAGCACGTAGTTCCACTGATCAAAGGCCAGCAGGCGACCGATCAGCGCGTCCTGGGCGACCGGGTCCAGCCTGTCCTGCTCGTCGGGCGCGTTCATTAGCGCATTGCTGTCGTCCAGCAGCGGGCCAAAGACGTCGGGGCGGTTGCCCCAGCCCTGGCACAGCATATAGGCCAGCAGGGCATTGCCCACGATGCGGCGCGAAAAAGGGTGGCCGTAGGCAATGGTTTCCCACTTGGCCGACAGATTCCAGTCGTCGGTAATGTCGTGATCGTCAAAGATCATCAAGGTCTGAAGGTGCGCCAACAGGCGCGCGGCCTGGGGCAACTCGTCCCGAAAACCGTCCAGCGCCCGGGCTTCGCGCTGCCAGCGTTGCTCGTGCTGTTCGTCCAGCGCGGGCTTGGGCGGCTCGGGCACCAGTTGCCAGGGAATGGGCGACCAGACCAGCAGGTACATGGCCATGACTTCGGCCAGGGTGACCAGGTGATTGTGCGCGTTGGCCGTGGTGAAAATGGGTTTTTCCACGCCGCCGAAAAAGCGTTCGCGCAGGGCCTCGTTGGATTTGAAGGCGGGCAGCAGGTCTTCGCGGCGGTAGTAGCCAGCCGGGTGCGCGTATAACTGTTCGCTGTCGGCCACGATCGCGCCGTCCAGGCACTCGCCGTACAGACCCAGACGCCGGATCAGGGCATGGATGGCGGCCAGCATGGGGCCGGCCACGTCGTCGGCGTAGACCTGGTCGCCGCACAGTATCAGCATGGCGGGCCGGGTGTCGCTTTGGTCGATATGTGGGGCCAGCAGGCTGTCGGCGCGCGCCAGACCGTCGCGTGCGGCGTGATGCGGTTTGCGGCAGGAGCCGAACAGAATATTGTCGGCGCGGCTGCGTAGCACCAGGCTGGGGCGCGTGGCACCGGTGTGCAGCAGGTGCGGGGCCCAGTGGGCGATGCCGGCCGGGCTGCCGCCTTCTTGCGCAACGAGCAGGTCGTAATGAATCAGCGTGTCTTGCGGCAAGGCCTGTTCCAGCGCAACATCGATCAGGTGCAGATAGGCGTGGCGGCCTATGGGCACCAGGCGGCACTGCGTGGCATCCAGCACGATATGGCGGCGTGCCTGGTCGGCGGGCTGCACTTCCAGGGTCAGGGACAAGGGGGCGCTGCCGACCAGCCACATGACCAGGCGACCCGGCTCAAGGCGTCGCAGGATGGGACCGGCAAGAACGGAAGGCAGGGTGCTGAAGTCGGGGTTTGGGCTCAATCGATGTGCGACGATATAGGCTGAAAAAGACAGGTTTAGTGTAACCGTAACCCCGGTGGCTGCGCATCCGCCGTTGCGGCTGGATACGGATTGCGGCAGGTTGGGGGTGGCAGCGGCCCCGGCGCTGCGTTCGCCGCCGCGCCTATTGCTGGCGCTATACTACGCGGCGGTGATGCGCACGGATCGGTTCCTGTCGGGGTATCGCAAGGTGCCGATGGCGGTCGCATTCAGACGGGTGGATGGTTCAGGTATTTTTTACAGTGGATTATGACTCAGCATGACTCTGGCACGCCTAAGCCCACGGGAACGGCGGCTTTTTCTAAGTTTGTTCATTTGCTGCAACTGGTGGCAGACAGCCCGGAGCCCCTGAGCATCCCCAAGCTGGCGGCGCTTAGCGGGTATCCGCGGCCGACGGTGTATCGCAGCGTAGGAGGGCTGGTGGCCGAGGGGCTGCTGATCGAGTCCCTGAATGGCGAAACCTACCAGTTGGGGCCACGTCTGATTCAGTTTGCCAGCCGTAGCTGGGATCGTTCCGAACTGCGTCTGGTGGCGGTGCAGGCACTGAAAGCCTTGCGTGACCAGACGGGGGAAACGGTACACTTGGCCGTGCCCAGCGACGACCGCATGGTGTATATCGAAAAGCTGGAAAGCACCAGTGCGGTACGCATGGCCTCGTACATTGGTTCCAGTGTCTGCATGCACTCGTCCTCGGTGGGCAAGGCCTATCTGGCCGCTTTGCCGCAGGCTCAGTGTCTGGAACTTGTGCAGCGCCTGGAGTACGCCCGCTTTACGGATCATACCGTGACCACGCCACAAGGCTTGTTGGAGCAGGTGCGCCAGGTACAAGAACAAGGCTGGTCGGTCGATGACGAGGAAAACGAAGCGGGCATTTACTGTTTCGGGGCGGTGATTCTAGGGGCGGGGCAAAAACCGGTCGCGGCCATCAGTATCAGTACCTTGAAGTTCATGCAGGCCCCCGACCCTATCCAGGCCTATGTGCAGCCTTTGCTGGACACGTGCCGGCACATCTCCCAGCGCATTATTCAAAGCCCGGTCTTGGCCGACAGCAAGCATATTTGGTAAGTTCACAGCCCGGTTCCGGCGGGTAGCCGGTACATCGGGGCCGTCCACGGCGTCGGTCTTGGGCTATGGCAAGCACAGCGTCTAGGTCCAAGCCCGATTTTGGCCGACAGCCATTCGCGTGCGCCGTTCTACACCGCCTTCTTGATTTTCTCCTGATCTTGTCTGGCCGGCCCTGTCCGGCGGGCTGGCAGCGGCATTCCGTGTGCGGCGATCTGTCTGCGGACACGACGGCGGCACTGGGTTTGCAGCCGTTTGCCGATTTTGTAGACTCCCTGCGCCATCCTGTTTTGACCCCTCCTGATTTTTTATACCTCAACATTCCAGGGTTATCCCTAATGGGCGTTGCTTGAGTTGAATCAATAAAATCTCATCCATAATATGGACTGTTTGACCACAATATGGATAACGCAATGACCGACTCAAAGCCCGATTTCGATAAGCTCACGCCCTATCAGTACCCCAATCCCAAGGAAGCGGCCCTGGAAATCGTGGTTCCGCATGCGATTCCCGAGGACGAGCGGGTCTGGGTGCCCCAGGCTGAAAATGTCTGGTTCCGCCCGCTCTGTCTGAACGCCAGCCAGGGCTACTGGACCAATTTGCTGCGCGTGCGCAAGTCGGGCGTGTTGAGCCGCCACCGTCACCCCCAGGCGGTGCATGGTTTTGTGCTGAAAGGCCGCTGGCGTTATCTGGAGCACGATTGGGAAGCCACCGAAGGCAGCTACGTGTACGAGCCGCCTGGCGAAACCCACACCTTGTACGTGCCCGAGGACGTGGAAGAGATGATTACCTACTTCACCGTGAACGGCCTGATGTACTACACCGACCCCTGGGGCAACGGCACTGGTTTCGAGGACGTGTTCACCAAGATCGACATGTGCCGCAAGCACTACACCGCAGTCGGTCTGGGCGAAGACTTCGTTGACCAGTTCATTCGTTGAGCACCGATCATGACCGCATCGGTTCACTATGATTTTTCTGACCAGGTCGCCGTGGTTACCGGTGGCCGGGCGGGCATTGGCAAAGCCATTGCCGACAAGCTGGCCCAGGCCGGTGCCAGGGTGTCGATCTGGGACCTGAATGCCGATCTGTCTCAGCCGTTGCAGTTTCAGGTGGATATCGCCGATCCGCAATCGGTGCAGCGGGCGGCCCAGATGCTGTACGAGCAAACCGGACGCATCGATATGCTGGTGAACAATGCGGGCTACGCCGGGCCGACCACGCCCTTGTGGGAGTACCCGGCCGACATCTGGCAAAAGATCATCGACATCAATCTGGTCGGGGTGTTTACCACCTGTCAGGTGGTGGTGCCGTATCTGCTCAAGCAGCCGCAGGGGCGCATCGTCAATATCGCGTCTCTGGCGGGTAAGGAGGGCACGGCCAACGCTTCCGCATACAGCGCGGCCAAGGCGGGCGTGCTGGCTTTGACCAAGTCCTTGGGCAAAGAGCTGGCTGCCAGCAGCGTGCGGGTCAATGCGATTGCGCCGGCCGCCATCAAGACGGCTTTGCTGGAGCAGATGTCGCCCCAGCATGTGCAGACCATGATAGATAAAAGCCCCATGCAGCGTCTGGGCACGGTGCAGGAAGTGGCCGAAATGACGGCCTGGCTGTGCTCGGATGCCTGCTCTTTCAATACGGGCGCGGTCTTTGATTTGTCCGGTGGCCGGGCGACGTACTGATTTTTTCGCAGCACACAATAAACAACACACACGAGACACATTTATGACTCTGTTCAAACACACTTTGTTGGCCGCGTTTTCCTTTGCGGCTTTGTCCGCCACCCCGGCCCTGGCCGAGTACCCCAAGCGCCCGATCCAGATGATTGTGCCTTGGGCAGCGGGCGGCGGCACCGATACGGTGGCGCGTCTGGTGGCCGTGGGCCTGGAAAAAGAGCTGGGCAAGCCGGTCAATGTGGTCAACCGTCCGGGTGCCGGCGGGGTGATCGGTCACGCCGCGATCAGCAATGCCAAGGCGGATGGCTACACCATCGGTCTGGCGACGGCTGAATTGGTCAGCTACCGCTGGATGAAGACCTCGCCGCTGGCCTATAGCGATTTGCAGCCCGTGTCGCAGATGAACTTCGACGCGGCCGCGTTCAGCGTCAAGGCTGATGGCGGTTGGGACAGCATCGATGCGGCCTTCGAGGACATTCGCAAGGAGCCGGCTGGCAAGTACAAGCTGTCGGGTATTCCCGCCGGTGCGGCGTACCACTTGGCCTTGGCCCAGGCGCTGACGCTGGCCGATATCGATCCCAAGAAAGTCACCGTGGTGCCTAGCCAGGGCGCGGCTCCCGGGTTCCAGGAACTGGCGGCCGGTGGCGTGCAGATCGTGGCGTCGGCCCTGCCCGAAGGCAAGACCATGCGCGATGCGGGTCTGGTCAAGACTTTGGCGGTCATGGCCCACGAGCGGTTGGCCTCCTTCCCCGACGTGCCTACGATAGGCGAAGCCACGGGACGCCCTCTGGCTGCCGGTACCTGGCGCGGTCTGGTCGGCCCCAAAGGCATGCCGGACGAGGCTGTGCAGGCCATTGCCGCCGCTGCGCAGAAAGTGGCCCAGTCGCCGGAGTTTCTGGACGCCATGAACCGTGCCGGTTTTGGCGTGAAGTGGAGCAGCCCGCAGGATTTCGGGCAGTTCATGGCCAGTGCCGATGAAGCCAGCGGCAAGCTGATTCAAGAGCTTGGACTGGTGCAGCGCTGATTGCGCGAAGGGTGGTCACATGCGAATCAATGATGCTGTAACGGGGCTGGTTCTGGCGATAGGCAGTGTGTGCCTGTTTCTGTATGCCCGCACGCTGCCCCAACTTCCCGGCCTGCCGTATGGCTTAGGCACTTTTCCGTCCGTGATCGCATGTGGCTTGTTGCTGGGCAGTGTGGGGCTGATTTTTTCCGGCCTGCGCGACTGTCTGGCCGCCAAGGGGCAGGCGCAGGGGGCACCGGCCAAGGCCGCCGTGTCCTGGCGGGCTTTGCTGTATGCCGCCAGCGTGCCCGGCGCCATCGTGCTGTACATGGCGCTGGAGTCCTGGGTGGGCTTTGCGCCCCTGTGTTTTGCGATTGTCTTTGCCATGATTGCCTGGCTGACCCGGCGCTGGAAAATGGCCGCCGTGGTGGCGGCATGCACCACGGCCGTCATGTGGCTGGTGTTTGCCAAGATTCTGCAGGTTCCTTTGCCAACCATGCCGTTCTGATTTTTCTTCAAAGGAACTACTGTGTCTGCATTTTTAGATGCGCTGAACCAGGTGTTCAGCCTGCACGTCTTTCTGACGATTGTGTGCGCGGCGGTGTTCGGCCTGTTCATGGGCGCGATTCCCGGACTGACCGCCACGATGGCCACCGCCTTGCTGGTGCCGGTGACGTTTTTTATGGAGCCTATCCAGGCGATTGCGGCGATTGTGTCGGCCACCGTCATGACCATGTTTGCCGGCGACATTCCCTGTGCCTTGCTGCGGATTCCCGGCACGCCCGCCTCGGCGGCCTATGCCGATGATGCTTACCTGATGGGCCGCAAGGGCCAGCCCGGCCAGACTTTGGGCGTGATGCTGCTGTGTTCGGCATTGGGCGGGATTCTGGCCATTTTGGTGATTTCGCAGTTTGCGCCGTCGCTGGCGATGGTGTCGCTGAATTTCACCAGTTACGAGTATTTCTGGCTGGCGTTGCTGGGCCTGTCCAGCGCGGTGCTGGTCTCCCAGGGCAAGCCCTTGAAAGGCTGTATTTCCCTGGGGCTGGGTTTGCTGCTGTCCACGGTGGGCATGGATTCGGTCGTGGGCATGCCGCGCCTGACTTTTGGTAGCCTGGATCTGAGCGCTGGTATTTCCGTGCTGCCCACCATGATCGGCATTTTTGCGGTGACCGAGCTGCTGCGCAAGCTGCCGACGCTGCGCCATCCGCAGGAGACCTTGCGGCCTTTGCAGACTAGCCATGTGTTCAAGGGCGCGGGCAAGCTGATTGCCCAGAACAAACGCTCGGCGCTGGGCGGCACGACCATAGGTACGTTGATCGGCATTTTGCCGGGCGCGGGTGCCGATATTGCCGCCTGGGTGGCGTATGCGATTTCCAAGCGTTTTTCCAAAACGCCCGAAAAATATGGCACCGGCCATCCCGAGGGGCTGATTGCGGCGGCGTCGTCCAATAATGCCTCGCTGACGGGCACCTATGTGCCGGCCCTGGTGTTCGGGATTCCCGGCGATACCGTGACGGCGATTGTGATCGGCGTCTTGCTGATGAAGGGTATTACCCCCGGCCCGATGGTGTTTGTGACGGAAGCGCCGCTGGTGTATTCGGTCTACATCTCGTTTGTGGTGGCCAGCCTGTTGATGATTCCGCTGGGCTGGCTGGCGATACGCAGCGCGGGCCGGGTCTTGTCGGTGCCTGCCAGCATTCTGTACCCGATTATTTTGATGTTCTGCATTGTGGGTGCGTATTCGGCCAATAACTCGATTTTTGATGTGGGCATCATGTTGTGCTTGGGTTTGGTGGCGTATTTCCTGGAAGAAAACGGCTTCCCGTCGGCACCGCTGATTCTGGCCTTGATTCTGGGCCCGCTGATCGAGGAGAACCTGATGAAGTCCTTGATCAAGGCCGACGGCGATCTGTCCATGTTTTATGACCGTCCGCTGGCCATGTGGCTGGGCGCAATGACGGTCGTGATCTGGTTCTTCCTGGTGTTTGGGGGGGCGCTGCGCAAGCTGTTGCCTGCCCGCCAGTCCGGCGCTGTATCGGCGCGCTAATACGCTTTACCGAGAAAGACGAATCATGAGTTTTAAAGAGCAGTTGTTTGCAGGACAAACCATTCTGGTGACGGGCGCGACCCAGGGCATAGGCGCAGGGATCGCGAATTATCTGCACAGTCTGGGCGCGCGGGTGGTGGCGGCCGGTTTGGGGGCCGAGCAGTCGGTGCTGCATCCGCAGATCGAGGTCAAGTTGGTCGATGTCAGCGATGCGGCATCGGTTCAGAGCCTGTTCGATGGGGACGAGCCGTTGCACCATGTGGTGAACTGCGCCGGGGTGATCCGGCGTCAGGCCGAGCACCAGTTGGATGTGTTCGAGCAGGTGCTGGACATTAACCTGACCGGCACCATGCGCGTGTGCAGCGGCGCGCGCGCCAAGCTGAAAGACTCCGGCGGCACGATTGTGAATATGGCGTCCATGCTGAGCTTTTTCGGCGGTTCGCTGGTGCCGGCGTATGCTGCCAGCAAGGGCGGTGTGGCACAGTTGACCAAGTCCCTGGCCTTGGCCTATGCCGCCGACGGCATTCGTGTCAATGCCGTGGCACCCGGCTGGATTGCCACGCCGCTGACCCAGGATCTGCAAAACGATGCGGCGCGCTCCGGCGCCATCTTGTCGCGCACCCCCTTGAACCGCTGGGGTACGCCCGATGATATCGCCCATGCCGTGGCCTTTTTGTGCTCCGGCGCGGCTTCCTTCATGACCGGCGTGATTCTGCCGGTCGATGGCGGGTATCTGGTTGCCTGATTCCGGCCTTTAACGCTGCACCCGCTTCAGTATCCACGGCACGGCCAGGAACAGGGCGGCGGCGATATAGAAGCTGACGGCAATCGGGCTGTGCAGCAGCACCATGAAGTTGCCCTGGCCAGCGGCCAGGGCGGTGCGCAACTGGTTTTCGGCCATTGGCACCAGGATCATGCCGATCAGCAAAGGGGCGATGGGAAAACCGTAGACGCGCATGACATAGCTGAGCACGCCCAGTCCGGCCATCATGCCCAGCTCGAAGGCCGAGCCGGACACCCCCCAGATGCCTATCATGGCAAAGACCAGAATACCGGCGTAGAGCTGCGGCTTGGGAATGTAGAGCAGCCGCACCCACAGACCCACCAGGGGCAGGTTCAGCACCAGCAGCATGCAGTTGCCCACGTACAGCGAGGCGATCAGGCCCCAGATCAGTTCCGGATTACTGGTAAATAAAAAGGGACCGGGTTGCAGGCCGTAGTTCTGAAAGGCCACCAGCAAAATGGCGGCCGTGGCCGATGTGGGCAGGCCCAGCGTCAGCAACGGCACCAGAATGCCGGCCGCAGCGGCATTGTTGGCGGCTTCTGGCCCGGCCACGCCTTCGATGGCACCGTGTCCGAATTCCTGTTTGTTCTTGGACAGGTTTTTTTCCAGCGAATACGACAGCATGGTGGGCAGCTCGGACCCGCCGCCTGGAATGGCCCCCATAGGAAAACCAATGGCGGTGCCGCGCAGCCAGGGTTTCCAGGAACGCTTCCATTCGTCGCGGGTCATGAAGGCTTTGCCGCGTATGGGAATGATTTCTTCGTTCTGATGCCGAAAGCGGCTGGCCACATACAGGATTTCGCCCACGGCAAAGACCGAAACCAGCACCACGGTCAATTCCACGCCGTCCAGCAGGTCGGGCATGCCGAAGGTCATGCGTGGCTGGCCGGTCATGGCATCGATGCCGATCACACCCAGGGCCAGCCCCAGGAACAGCGAGATAAAGCCCCGCACCCGCGAGGTGCCCATGACGACCGCGACCGAGGTAAAAGCCATGACGGTCAACGCGAAATAGTCCGCCGGGGTGAAGATAAAGGCCAGTTCAGCCACGGCGGGGGCGGCGAAGGTGAGCGCCAGCGTGGCGATGGTGCCGGCAATGAAAGAGCCGATGGCGGCGGTGGCCAGGGCGGCGGCACCGCGTCCGCGCCGGGCCATCTTGTTGCCTTCCAGTGCCGTCATCATGGAGCCGGCTTCGCCGGGGGTGTTGATGAGGATGGCGGTGGTGGACCCGCCGTACATGGCACCGTACAGCACGCCGGCAAACATGATGAACGCCGATACCGGCCCGACCGACACGGTGACGGGCAGCAGCAGCGCGATGGTCAAGGCCGGGCCTATGCCGGGCAATATGCCGATGGCGGTGCCCAGTACGGAACCGATCAAGGCCCACATCAGATTCATGGGCTGCAGGGCCACGCCAAAGCCGTGCAGCAGCATGGACAAGGTATCCATTTACACCCCCGCGATCGGTAAAAAGCTGCCAAGTTGCAGGCCCAGCCTGCCGAACAAGAACCAGCAGGCGCTGCCCAGTGCCAGTCCTGATATCAGGTCCAGCAGCGCGCGGCGCGAGCCCAGGGCACGCGCCACCAGCATGAAGCACACGGCGGCGGTCAGGGGCAGGCCCAGCGGCTCCATCAATAGCGACGGCAGCACGGCGGCCAGCAGCACGGTCAGAAAGGGGCCTTTGTCCATGCCGGGGTCGGCGGCCCGCTCCTGTTCGTCAAAAGCCGTGCCCCGGCTCATCTGCACCAGCAGCAAAATGCCCAGCGCGATCAGTCCCGCCCCGACCAGCGCCACGAACAGGCCCGGGCCGATGGCGGCGTATTGCGCGCTCAGCGTCAGGGACGAGGATGCATACAGACAGACGGCCCCCGCAAGGATGACCGCCAGCCCCAGCCACCAGGGCTGCCGGGGTACAGATGTCATGGACTATCTCCGCAGGCTTACTTGACCAGACCCGCGTCGTGCAGGATGGTGTTGATGCGTTGGCTGTCGGCCTGGATGAACTGGCCGAAGGCTTCGCCACCCAGGAAGTAGGGCTCCCAGCCCAGGCGCTCCATTGTGGCGTGCCATTGCGGGCTGTCGTTCAGCTTGGCGAACCGCTCCACCCACTGGCGGTAGTTTTCTTCGGGCATGTCCACCGAGCCCAGAATGCCGCGCCAATTGGCGATTTCCACGTCGTAGCCGGCTTCCTTGAAAGTGGGCACATTGTCCAGGCCTTTCATGCGTTTGTCCGAGGATACGGCCAGGATGCGGATGCGACCGCTGTCGGCAAACTGTTGGAACTCGGAAATGCCCGAAATACCGGCTTTTAGCGTGCCGTTGACGATGCCGGTGACGGTATCGGCTCCGCCGGCCTGGGGAATGTAGTTCAGCGCGGCGACCGGAACCTGGCCTTTCTGGGCCAGCAGGGCCAGCGCAATGTGGTCCACGCCGCCGGCCGAACCGCCGCCCACCGGCGTGCCGCCGGGGCTGGCTTTCAAGGCCTGCACGAAGTCGTCCAGTGTTTTGTAGGGCGAATCGGCCTTGACCGCCAGCACCAGGTATTCGGCGGTCAGGCGCGCCACCGGCTTGAACTTGCTTAGGTCGATAGGCGATTTGTTCATGGAAATCGAACCCACCGTAATGGCACCGAACACGGCCAGCGCATCGGGCTTGCCTTTTTGCGAGCGCTGAAAGTCCGCCAGACCGATGGTGCCGCCTGCGCCGCCTTTATTGGTAAAGCTGACGGTGCCGGTATAGATGCCGGCCTCGTTCATGGCGTGCATGGCTTGCCGGCCGGTGGAATCCCAGCCGCCGCCGGGGTTGGCGGGCAGCATCATGCTGACCTGGGCCTGGGCGGCCAGGGAGCCGCCCAGCAAGGCAGCGGCCAGCAAAGGGCGCAGAAAACGGTGGATTTTCATGGTTTGTCTCCTAGGAAAAGGCGCAGTGATGTTTTGATTTTTTTCATTCATGCACAGGGGATAGTACCCCATGATGGCGTCGTGGCGTTGGGGCTGACCAAAGACTGTTCAGTATTGTTCATACGAACATTTTTGAGTCATAAAACTTTCATCTGAGCGTAACGGGGGCGTCATATAGGATTTCTACACTGCCTGCTATTCAAACGAAACCCATGTGCAGTGTTATGAATCTTTCCGTTCGGCAGAGCATTATCGTGGACTTGCTGCGGGCCCAGGGCATGGTGTCGGTGGATGGCCTTGCCACGCATTTCGGCGTGACCCCGCAGACCATACGCCGTGATCTGAACCATCTGTACGAGGCCGATCTGGTGCGCCGCCGACATGGCGGTGCCGAACTGAACGTGACCGAGCGCAATGTGTCGTTTCAGACGCGCCGCATCACGCAGTTACAGGGCAAGGCGCGCATCGGTCGCGCTGTGGCTGGGCTGATTCCGCCTGGTGCCAGCGTGCTGCTGGGCTTTGGCACGACGCCCGAGCAGGTTGCATTGGCCTTGGCCGATCACCAAGACCTGACGGTGGTGACCAACAATATCAGCGCCGCGTTGGCACTGACGCATAACCTGAGCCACCGCGTGGTGCTGGCAGGCGGGCAGTTGCGCCAGCCCAATCCGGAAATACTGGGGCCGGAGGCCGAGCGCCTGTTCAATAGCTTCAAGGCGGATTTCGGCGTGTCGGGGGTAGGCGGCTTTGATTCGGACGGCGCTTTGCTGGATTTTGATATGGCCGAGTCCGATTGCCACAAGGCGTTGCGCGGAAATTGTCGGGTGCGCATTCTGGTGCTGGACCACACCAAGTTCGGGCGTCGCGCGCCGGTGCGCAGCGGTTCGCTGGACGATGTGGATATTCTGGTCTGTGACCGCGCCATACCGGAGCCATATCGGGAGCAGATCCCGGACCGGGTGCAGGTTGTCATTGCCGACGAGGTGCAGCCATGAGCCGCGCCGCGATCGAGCTGCAAGGCATCGGCAAGTCCTGGGGCGAGCACGCCGTGCTCAAGCAAATGGATCTGTCCATACAGGAAGGGCAGTTTACGGCCTTGCTGGGGCCGTCGGGTTGCGGCAAGTCCACGTTGCTGCGCATTATTGCCGGTCTGGAAACGCCCGATCAGGGCCGTTTGCTGATTAATGGCGTCGATGCAACCGAGCTGGAACCCGCCCAGCGCGGTTTGAGCATGGTGTTCCAGTCCTATGCCTTGTTTCCGCATTTAAGCGTGGCCGACAATATTTTGTTTGGCCTGAAGGTGCGCCGCGCCGACCGCAAACAACAACAAGAGCGGCTGCGCGAAGCCCTGGCCCTGACCAATCTGGAGGGGTTGGAAGAACGCAAGCCCGGCCAGTTGTCGGGCGGCCAACGCCAACGCGTGGCCCTGGCGCGCAGCATTGTGTCGGGACACCGCATCTGTCTGATGGACGAACCCCTGTCCAATCTGGACGCCAAGCTGCGCCATACGGTGCGCCACGAGATCCGCGCCCTGCAACAGCGTCTGGGCTTGACCGTGGTGTATGTGACGCACGATCAGACCGAGGCGATGGGCATGGCGGACCACGTGGTGCTGCTTAATGCCGGTCGTATCGAGCAGCAGGGCGCTGCCCAGGCGCTGTATGGCGAGCCTAACAGTGTGTTTACCGCCGGTTTTATCGGCAGTCCACCCATGATGATGATCCCCAGCGACCACGTGCCGCTGGGCTTGTGGCCCTCGCGCCGCCAGTTCGATCAGCCGCATCGCGTGCTGGTGGGCGTGCGCCCGGAGAATCTGCGCTTGCAGGACGCCGCGCCCGAGCATGTCGAGGCCACCGTGGAGCACCAGGAGTTCCAGGGAGCCGATGCCTATGTCTATGTCCGTCTGAACGATGGCCGCACCTTGATCGTGCGCGCGCCGCACAGCCACCGTGTTTCGGCGGGCATGCGCTGCGGTCTCAGTTGGGACCCGGTCCATGCCTTTTATTTTCACCAGGACAGCGGGGCGCGTCTGCCCACGCCGTCATCCGCACTTCCAGCCTAACCTTACAGCGAGTCTTTCATGTTGAAGAAGTATCTGCTTGCCACATCCAGCGCCGTGTTGATGGGCCTGGGCACCAATGCCTACAGCGCGGTGGAGTTGACCATGTATTACCCCATTTCGGTCGGCGGTCCGCTGACCGAGGTGGTGGACGGCCTGATCAAGGACTTCCAGGCCGAGAACCCCGAAGTCAAGGTCAAGGCCGTGTACTCCGGCAATTACGACGAAACCCGCATTCGCGCCCTGTCGGCGCTGCGCGCCGGCGAGCCCGTGCAATTGTCTGTATTGGGCGCGCTGGATACCCATGATCTGGTCGAGCAGGGTTTGGTCGAATCCTTCAGCGACCTGGCAACGGATAAAGCCAGCCAGGATTGGCTGAAAAGCTTCTACCCGGCGTTGATGGCCAATGGCACCCTGGAAGGTAAGGTCTGGGGCATTCCTTTCCAGCGTTCGACCATTGTCATGTTCTACAACAAGGACATGTTCCGCGAAGCGGGGCTGAATCCGGATCAGCCGCCCAAGAATTGGGACGAACTGGTGCAGACGGCCCAGAAGCTGACCACGGACAAGCGCCACGGCCTGATGATTCCGTCCACCGGCTACCCGTACTGGATGTTCCAGGCGATGGCCTTGCAAAATGGCCGCCAGTTGATGAACGAAAACGGCAATCAGGTTTACCTGAACGATCCCAAATCGGTCGAGGCTTTGCAGTTTTTCCATGATCTGGCCTACAAGCACAAGGTCAGCCCGGCCGGCACGATTGAATGGGGCACGCTGCGCCAGTCGTTTGTGCAAGGTCAGACGGCCATGATGTGGCACACCACCGGCAACCTGACGGCCGTCAAGAACGAAGCCAAGTTCGACTTTGGCGTGGCCATGCTGCCTGCCAAGGAAAAAGCAGCCTCGCCCACGGGCGGCGGTAACTTCTACCTGTTCAAGGGGGCCAGCGACGAGCAAAAGCAGGCAGCCCTGGGCTTTGTGCGCTGGATGACGGCTCCCGAGCGTGCCGCCAAATGGTCGATGGCCACGGGTTATGTGGGCATCAGTCCCGCTGCGTACGAAACCCAGGCCCTGACGGAGTACGCCAAGACCTTCCCGCAGGCCTTGGTGGCGCGCGATCAGTTGGCTGTCGCCTCGCCCGAGTTTGCGACTTACGAGACGGCCCGCGTGCGCGAACTGCTGTCCAACGCCGTGCAAGCCGCCCTGACCCAGGCCAAGACGCCCAAGGCCGCTCTGGATGATGCCCAGACGGCAGCCGAGCGTTTGCTGCGTCCTTTCAACTAAGCGGATCGGACCATGGCTGAACCATTGCGAGTGCTGCGTAAAGAATGGGTGTTTGCCTACCTGTTGCTGACGCCGCTGTTTGTGCTGTTGAGCATGTTTGCCTTTATTCCGGCGCTGCAAACGCTCTGGTCCAGCCTGCACAGCAAGGGGACGGCTCGCCGTCCCGCCCAGTTCGTCGGCATGGAAAATTACGATGCCATGCTGGCGGACCCGACTTTCTGGCTGGTGCTGGAGAACAACCTTTGGTATGCGGTCGTCGTGATTCCTGTGTCGATGGCGCTGGCTTTGCTGATGGCGCTGTGGGCCAACCGGGCCATGAGCATGCGGGGCTGGGTGCGCTGCGCCTACTTCACGCCTACCATGCTGCCCATGATTGCGGCCGCTAATCTGTGGTTGTTCTTCTATACCCCCGACTTGGGCTTGCTGGACCAGATTACCGGCCTGTTCGGGCAAGGCCCCACTAACTGGCTGGGTCAACCGCAGACGGCGCTGGGTGCCGTCATAGTGGTGACGATCTGGAAGGAGGCGGGGTTTTTCATGATTTTCTACCTGGCTGCCTTGCAGACCATTCCGCCCGAATTGCGCGATGCGGCCCGCCTGGAAGGGGCCAGTCGCTGGCAGTATGGGCGGCGCGTGCTGTGGCCGTTGCTGGCACCCACTACCTTGTTCATCTTGATCAACGCGCTGATTAATTCGGTCAAGCTGGTCGATCACCTTTTCATCCTGACCAAAGGCGGCCCCAACAATGCATCCAAGCTGCTCTTGTATTGGATCTGGGAAACCGCGTTTGCCTATATGGATACGCCGAGCGCCGCCGTGCTGACCGTGATTTTGCTGGCGGGTCTGGGTCTGATCGCTGTTTTTCAATTCCGCTACGCCGAACGCCGCGTGCATTACCAGTAAGCGCTATGGATACCGTCTTGATTGCTCCTGCTACGCGGCGTGTCATGCGCCTGCCGTCCCTGGATACGCTGGGTGCGCATGCCCTGGCCCTGCTGTGGATCGCCCCTTTGCTGTATGCCTGCTGGGCGGCGTTCCGCGACCCGTCGGCCGCGCTTAATTTTGACTGGCGTTCGGGCTGGACGTTGCAAAACTTCAGCGCGGCCTGGGATAGGGCGCCCTGGCTGCGCTACATCCTGAACACGACCTTGCTGGTGCTGACCATTCTGGCCGGACAGTTTGTGCTCTGCACCTTGGCTGCCTATGCCTTTGCGCGTTTTCGTTTTTTTGGCAGTCAGTTTTTATTCATGCTGCTGCTGTTGCAGTTGTTCATCCTGCCCGAAGTGCTGATTGTGGAAAATTACCGCATGGTTGCCTTGCTCGGCTGGACCGATACGGTCTGGGGCATGGGCGTGCCGTACATGGCCAGTGCCTTTGGTGTGTTTTTGCTGCGTCAGGCTTTCAAGCAGGTGCCGCGCGAGCTGGAGGATGCGGCCCGGCTGGAAGGCTGTAGTCGCCTGAGCGTGCTGTGGCGTGTATACGTGCCGCTGGTCAAACCGGTGTATCTGGCCTATGCGCTGGTGTCCGTGTCCTCGCACTGGAACAATTTTCTGTGGCCGCTGGTCATCAGCAGCTCCGAACATACCCGGCCGTTGACCGTGGGCCTGTCCTTGTTCGGCGCGCCCGAAAGCGGGGTCAGCATCGCCTTGATCAGCGCCGCCACCTTGATGACCATTTTTCCGCTGTTGCTGGGCTTTTTGTTGTTCCAGAAGCAGTTCATGCAGGCGTTTTTGCGCGCCGGCATACGTTAAGGATTATTCATGAAAATCATCCAGATCTCGGATCTGCACATTACCCCGCCCGGTGGTCTGTTGTTTGGCTCGGACCCGGCAGACCGCTTGCGCAGTTGCGTGCGGCACATCAACCGCTACCATCCGGATGCTGACCTGTGCGTGCTGACCGGCGACCTGACCCATGCCGGCCACCCTTTGGCCTACGAGCGGCTGCGCGCTGTCTTGCAGGAGCTGACGGTGCCCACGCGCCTGCTGATGGGCAACCATGACAGCCGCGAGGCGTTCTGGAGCTATTTCCCCGCTGCGCACACCGATGTGCCGGGCTTTGTGCAGCATGCCCAGACGTTGGGTCAGTGGCGGGCTATTTATTTGGATACCTTGCAGGATGGCTACACCAATGGCTATCTGTGCCAGACGCGCCTGGACTGGTTGCAGGACGAGCTGGCCCGACATGCCGGGCCGGTGCTGCTGTTTTCGCACCATCCCTTGCCTGCTTTGCAATACCCGTCCATGGATTGGCTGCGCCTGAGCAATGCCCAGGCGCTGTTGCCTATGCTCCAGGCGCACCCGGCACCTGTGCATCTGCTCTCCGGCCATGTGCATCGATGCTCGGCCGGCATCTGGAACGGCTTGCCGTTTACGACCGTCAGCGGCACCAATCATCAGCACGAATTGGATCTGGTGCGCACCGGCGCGGCCACGTCCACGTTCGAGCCGGCCAGCTACGCCGTGATCCTGCCCAACGAGGACGGACTGACCGTGCATTTCCAGCCCTTTGGCTACGAAGAGCTGCGTTTTCCGTATACCGGGGATATCGGCGCACTCAAGTGCATGTAAGCCACACTTTGTTTTACATCAAACTTTCCAGTTGAGCGCAAGATCGATATACTTAGCGCCTATCAAGGGGAGTAGCTTATCTTCCGGCGCATCGTCATTACGGCAGTGTTGCAGTCATCTGCACATTCCCGGTGCCTGGGCAACCACAGGTTGCAAGCAAGACCTTGCCATCATGGGCAAGGTGAACTCTCCACAATCGAGATGGCCTGTGTCCCTGGTGGAGCAGGCCATTTTGTTTGGCGTCGTAAGCGGGCCGTTCCTGCAGGCGACGGGCTGTGCAAGATGGCCGACTGGTTTCCATTAAAAAACTTGAAGAGGCGGGCAACAGATGCTTGAGCTTTTGCAGACAATCAGTTGGGCGGCAGTGTTTCAGATCATCATGATCGACATTTTGCTGGGGGGCGATAACGCCGTGGTTATTGCGCTTGCCTGCCGGAATCTTCCGGCCAAGCAGCGTATGCAGGGCGTGTTGTGGGGTACGGCCGGTGCCATCGGTTTGCGCGTGGTGCTGATCGCCTTTGCGCTGACGCTGTTGGCGGTGCCTTACCTGAAGATCGTGGGCGCTTTGCTGTTGGTGTGGATCGGCGTCAAGCTGCTGATCCCCGAAGATGACGCACATGGCAATGTGGAAGGTGGCGCGACCTTGTGGAAGGCCATCAAGACCATTATCGTGGCCGACTTTGTCATGAGCCTGGATAACGTCATCGCTATTGCCGGTGCCGCCCAGACGGCCGACCCCGATCATCAGATCGGTCTGGTGGTCTTTGGCCTGGTGGTCAGTGTGCCTATCATTATCTGGGGCAGCACGCTGGTGCTCAAGCTCATCGACCGTTTCCCGCTGGTGGTGACGCTGGGCGCGGCCTTGCTGGGCTGGATCGCCGGCGGCATGCTGGTGACCGACGTGGTCTTTGTGGAGCATTTCGGCACTCCTTCCACCACGACCAAGCTGATTGCCGAAGCCGTTGGCGCTGCCTTGATCGTTGTGCTGGGCAAGGGCATCGCTGCCCGCAAGCGCAAGTCGGTTCAGGCCTGATTCTGAACCCGTTCTGGCCCAGGGGCTTCGCGCCTGGGCCGGTTCCGGGTTAAGCTTGAATGATTTTCCAAACAAGGAGTACATCATGGCACAAGCCTCCGCTCGCCACATTCTGGTCAGCACCGAAGACAAAGCGAACGAACTGAAAGCCGCCATCGAAGCCGGCGCTGAATTCGCTCAGGTCGCCAAGGAAAATTCCAGCTGCCCATCGTCGCGCCAGGGCGGCGAACTGGGTACGTTTGGCCGCGGCCAGATGGTTCCCGAGTTTGACCAGGTCGTGTTCAGCGCCCCAGTGGGCGTGGTTCAGGGCCCCGTCAAGACACAGTTCGGCTACCACCTGGTGGAAGTGACCGACCGTCAGGACTGATTTCTGGCCCCGACGCGCAACCCGCCACGGCGGGTTGGCCCGATCCCTGCGCAGCGCAACGACGCTATGCAGGGATTTTTTTTGGTTCTTTGCCTATTGTCGAGAACCATTGCTCATTAATAAGCGGAATACAAACGCTAGAAATCGCCGTTCAAGTCTGGGGCTGGGCCGTCCGGGCTGATGGTTTGCCGGTGCTGCGCACCGGTGCCCTTGTCAAGCACGCGGGCCGGGCGCAGCCTGAACTCCTGGGGTGTCTCGTCCA
>JQGF01001543.1_pt1 | contig 19143 bp, 17 predicted proteins | sample 210201 | NCBI WGS metagenome assembly JQGF01 (sample SAMN02947780, study PRJNA257236) | wastewater metagenome | biome: Domestic wastewater sediments; material: Domestic wastewater soil sediments and water; isolation source: domestic wastewater sediment treated with ammonia and hydroxylamine at...
TTGTCCGGGTCGACTTCGCGCTTGTAGTTCTGGAAGGGTTCCAGTTCTTCCTGGGTCAGGAATTCGTATTTGGTCAGGCCAATGCCGTGTTCGCCGGAGATGACGCCATCCAGGTTGCGGGCGATCTGCATGATGCGCGCCACGGTGACGTTGGCCTGTTGCAGCATGCCGTAGTCGTCGGAGTTGACCGGAATATTGGTATGCACGTTGCCGTCGCCGGCGTGCATGTGCAGGGCCACGAAGACACGGCTTTTCAGGACGCGGTCGTGGATGGCTTGCAGTTCGGCCAGCACGGCGGCGCAGTCCGCGCCGGGGAAGATGTGTTCCAGGGCTTCGCGGATCTCGGCCTTCCAGGATGTGCGGATGGTGTGATCCTGCAGTAACTGGAAGATGCTGGCTTGTGGCTGGGCTTGCAGGCGTGCGTCGATGGCGGTCGCATCCAGCGGCACGCCGAGTTCGGCCAGAGCCTGCCGGCTGTCGGCCAGTGGTGTATCCAGGTGGTCTTGCAGCCATTGCCAGCGGCGGCGCACGGTCTGGATGACTTGCAGCGCGTCGTGGCGGCGGGCTTCCAGGATTTCTTCGCGGGTGTGCTCGGCGTCGTCCGGGTCTTCGATCTTGCCCACGGGCAGATCGCCTTTCAGGAAGTCTTCCAGTTCGCGCGTCAGGCGCAGCTTGTTGTCGGTGGAGAGTTCGATATTGATGCGCTCGATCTCTTCGGTGTATTCGCCCATGCGGCGCAGCGGAATGACCACGTCTTCGTTGATCTTGAAGGCGTTGGTGTGGCGCGCGATGGCGGCGGTGCGTGAGCGGTCCGCCCAGAATTTCTTGCGGGCCTCGGCGCTGACGGCCACAAAGCCTTCGCCCGAGCGGCCATTGGCCAGGCGCACGACTTCGGAGGCCGCTTTGGCTACAGCGTCGGGGTCGTCGCCCACGATATCGCCGATAAGAACCATTTTGGGCAGACCGTTGCGCTTGCTCTTGGTGGCATAGCCCACGGCGCGCAGGTAACGCTCGTCCAGGTGCTCCAGACCAGCCAGGATGGCACCGATACGCTTGCCCTCGCCATTCAGGTAATCGATGACTTCGACAATGGACGGCACGGCCTCTTTGGCCTGGCCGAAGAACTCCATACAGACGGTGCGGGTGTGCGCAGGCATGCGGTGCAGCACCCAGCGCGCCTGGGTGATTAGGCCATCGCAACCTTCTTTCTGGATGCCGGGCAGGCCGGCCAGGAACTTGTCGGTAACGTCTTTGCCCAGACCTTCCTTGCGAAAGCGTCGGCCTTCGATGGCCAGGGTTTCGGTGCGCAGCAACTGCGCGCCGGGCGCATGACGGCCATCAAACCATTTGAGCTCGAAGCGGGCCATTTCCACATCGTGGATCTTGCCCATGTTGTGGTCCAGCCGCGTGACTTCCAGCCAGTCGCCCTTGGGGTCCACCATGCGCCACCAGGCCAGGTTGTCCAGGGCGGTGCCCCACAGCACGGCCTTCTTGCCGCCGGCATTCATGGCGATATTGCCGCCCACACAGGAGGCATCGGCCGAGGTGGGGTCGACTGCAAACACCGTTCCGGCCGCTTCGGCGGCGTCGGCCACGCGGCGCGTGACCACGCCGGCACCGGTCAGGATGGTGGTGACAGGGTGGTCCATGCCGGGCAAAGTGCTGGATTCGGGCTTGCCGATGGCGTCCAGCTTTTCGGTGTTGATGACCACCGAGCGCCAGGTCAGGGGAATGGCACCGCCTGTGTAGCCGGTGCCGCCGCCTCGCGGAATGATGGTCAGCTTGAGCGCGATACAGGCCTTGACCAGCGCGGCCATTTCGTTTTCGTGGTCGGGAGTGAGCACCACGAAGGGGTATTCAACGCGCCAGTCGGTGGCGTCGGTGACATGCGAGACGCGCGACAGGCCATCGAATTTGATGTTGTCCTTGGCGGTCAGGCGCGAGAGGCTGCGCACGACCTGCTGGCGCAGTTCGCGGGTGTCGTTGAATTCTTGCTCGAAGGCAGCCACGGCTTGACGGGCGGCCAGCAGCAGGCGCATGACTTTGGCGTCGCGCTCGGGCACGGCGCTGTCGCGGCGCTGGTCGATTTCGTTCAGGCGGTGGTTCAGCGCTTCGATCAGTTGGCGCTGGCGCTTGGGGTTGTCCAGCAGATCGTCCTGCAGGTAGGGGTTGCGCTTGACGACCCAGATATCGCCCAACACTTCGAACAGCATGCGTGCGGAGCGGCCGGTGCGGCGCTCGGAGCGCAGCTCGGACAGCTTTTCCCACGCTTCCTCGCCAAGCAGGCGCAGGACGATTTCGCGGTCTGAGTAGGACGTATAGTTGTACGGGATTTCACGCAGGCGCGGCGTGTCGGTGGTGCTTGCCTGGGAGGCCAGGTACTGACTTGCGATGGGGGCGTTCATGGCGATAGTTGGCAGTGCCCGTCAAGGGCGCTCGGACTCGAGCGGATGTGCAAAAGACAAGTGTATACGAATACCCGCCCGGCTGCCCTCATACCAAGGTCGGGCGTGCTGTTTATGCGGCGCGAACAAAGTGGTTTACCACCCCAGGTGGGGAAAGATCCACAGCAATCCTGCCGTCATGGTTATGTAGCGGGCCAGTTTGCCGATCGCCATGTAGAACACGCAGGGCCAAAAGGGCAGGCGCAGCCAGCCGGCCACGGCGCACAGAGGGTCGCCGATTGCGGGCAGCCAGGAAAATAGCAGGGCGGCCGGTCCCAGCCGCGTCAGCCAACGGGAGCTGAAAGCATGCCAGCGGCCGGCCGCTTTTTGTTTCAGGGCGGCACCTTGAGCGTCGTCGTCCTGGTGCGGATGCTTTTGCCGCCAGGATTCATAGGCTTTTTCCGCGCCCGCGCCCATGGCGTAGCTGATGGCTCCGCCCAGCGTATTGCCCAGCGTGGCGACCAGCACCGCCGGCCAGAACTGGTGGGGCGACAGTGATACATAGGCGAAGACGGCAGGTTCCGAGCCCATGGGCAGCAGCGTGGCCGATACCAGACTGACAGCAAAGATCGCGCTCAGGCCGATTTCGGGTAGGGACAGGGTGGCCAGGAGCCATTGAATCGAGTCGTGCAACCAGGCTTGCATGGGAAAGGGTCGGGTCTGAAGGGGGAAAGTGGACGCCGGCAGGGGGCAGCGCCTATGGTATTCTGTTTTTCTTTTCCGGTGAGGGCTTCTGCGCATATGGGCAGCAGAGCCGCCGATACGGCATTTAGCCGCGTGGCAAGCCGGTTATTAATTTAAGCCTGAATCATGTCGAACGATTACCTAAAGCGAATACTCACCTCGAAAGTGTACGACATTGCCGTCGAAACACCTCTGGAACCCGCTCCCCAGGTATCGGCTCGAATTAGTAACACGGTGCTGCTCAAGCGCGAAGACTATCAAGCGGTCTTCAGCTTCAAACTGCGCGGTGCCTATAACAAAATGGCCAATTTGTCGGCAGCCGAGCTCAAGCGCGGCGTGCTGGCGGCCTCGGCGGGTAACCATGCGCAGGGCGTGGCCATGTCGGCCCGCAAGCTGGGTTGTCGTGCGGTCATCGTCATGCCCACCACCACGCCGCAAGTCAAGATCGACGGCGTGCGCAATCTGGGCGGCGAAGTCGTGCTGGCGGGCGACAGCTATTCGGATGCGTACGAGCATGCCATGGAGTTGCAGAAGGCCGAAGGCCTGACCTTTGTCCATCCATTCGACGACCCCGATGTCATTGCCGGTCAAGGCACTATCGGCATGGAAATCCTGCGTCAGCACCCAGGCCCTATCGAGGCGATTTTCGTGGCCATCGGTGGTGGCGGGTTGGCGGCCGGCGTTGCGGCCTATGTCAAGGCGCTGCGGCCCGAGATCAAAGTCATTGGCGTGCAGACCGAAGACTCCTGTGCCATGGTGCGCAGCATCAAGGCGGGTCGTCGTGTCAATCTGTCCGACGTCGGTCTGTTTTCGGATGGCACGGCAGTCAAGCAGGTCGGTTCCGAGACGTTTCGCCTGGTGCGCCAGTATGTGGACGACTTTGTGGTGGTGGATACGGATGCGGTGTGCGCCGCCATCAAGGATGTGTTTCAGGCCTCGCGCAGCGTTCTGGAGCCGGCGGGTGCGTTGGCTTTGGCGGGTGCCAAGCGTTATGCGGCGCAGCACAAGCTCAAGAACAAGACCCTGATTGCGGTAACGTCGGGTGCGAACATGAATTTCGACCGCATGCGCATGGTGGCTGAACGTGCCGACGTGGGCGAGGCGCGCGAAGCTTTGTTTGCCTTGACCATTCCCGAGCGCAAGGGCAGTTTCCGCCGCCTGTGCGATGCCTTGGGCACGCGTTCGGTGACGGAATTCAACTATCGCATGTCCAATCCCGAGCAGGCGCATGTCTTTGTGGGTATGTCGATTGCATCGGAAGCCGAGATCGCCAAGCTGGAAGAGCGCTTCCTGAAGAAAGGATTCGGCACCTTGAATCTGACTGGCAACGAACTGGCCAAGACGCACCTGCGTTATATGGTGGGCGGCACATCCAACGAGGCCACTAACGAAATGCTGCTGCGTTTCGAGTTTCCCGAGCGACCTGGGGCGCTGCGCAAGTTTTTGAGCAGCATGAACCAAGACTGGAATATCAGCCTGTTTCATTACCGCAACCAGGGCGATGACTATGGTCGGATCTTGATAGGCATACAGGTGCCCGCTTCGGACAAGAAGGAATTCAAGACCTTCCTGGATACGCTGGGCTATCCGTATTGGAACGAAACCGACAATCCGGCGTACAAGCTGTTTCTGTAAGTGATTTGCGTGCTCGGGGCTACTTTGGGCACGAATACGAAACCCCAAAAGCGGAGCGTGGCTTGGCTTTTGGGGCTTTTTTTTGCGTTGCGTTCAAGGTTGGCAGTCGAGGCAAGGATTTGCCCATGCGTAGTATCGCTTAGATGCGTAATCGGCCCAGGGCCAGCCGCATGGGCTCCAAGCTGTCGTGCAGCCGCTGAAAGGCTTGCTCCTGGCGGATGCTCAGGGCTTGGGCCTGTTCCAGTGTGATCACTTCAAACCCGAGGGTCTGGCCGGGAAGTCGCTGGGCGAGCAGGGCCAGGTCAACGCTGGCAACCTGCGCGATGCGCGGGTAGCCGCCTGTCGTCTGGCGATCGGCCATCAGTACGATGGGCTGGCCGTCGTTGGGTACCTGGATGGTGCCAAAGCAGGTGGGGCCCGAGAGCAGTTCTTGTTGCGTGTTGCGCTGGAGTGGTTGGCCTTCCAGCCGGTATCCCATGCGCTCGGAAGCAGGACTGATCCGGTAGGACTGTGTCTGGAACAGCGTCAGTGATTCCTTGGTGAACAGCCCAGCTTGTTCGTCCAGGACGACGCGGATGCGTTCGCGCACAGGTAAGGCCAAGGCCGAAGGCAGGTAAATGCGCGCCTGATCCAGTTGTTCCTGTAGCTCGTCCAGTGCCTGGGCATCGAGCGGTAAGGAGGTCGCCAGGGTCAGTAGGTCGTTCTTGCGCAGAGCCCGTCCGTCCAGTCCGCCCAGGCCGACACGCATGTGTGTGCTTTGACTGCCCAAGGCACTGGGTACGGCAAAACCGCCGTAGACGGCCAGGTACGCGCGCGCGCCTTGGCCCGGATGGGCCGATTTCAGGGTCAATGTCTGTCCGGGACGGGCCAGCACGGGGCGTTGCGGGGCAATGGGCCGCTTGTCCAGGGCAGCGCCCAGGTCTGCGCCGGCCAGGGCGAAGACGCAGGGGGCCTCGAATACCAGTGTGGGTCCGCTCGCGGTTATTTCCAGACTGGCCAGATCGGTATCGGGAATATTCCCCGCTAGTAAGTGGGCCAAACGGTGGGCGCGTTCATCCATTGCGCCGCCAGGAGATACGCCCAGGTGTTGGTAGCCATAGCGCCCTCTGTCCTGCAGGCTGGTCAGCAGGCCGGGTTTGACGATGCGCAGACTCATGATGCGGTCCAGTGCTCGAATTGTTCGGGTGATATGGGCACGAAGCGTACCTGATCGCCCGGCTCCAGCCGCGCGGGCGGCGAACGCAAGGGGTCGAACAGGCTAAGTGGAGTACGGCCGATCAGGTGCCAGCCTCCGGGAGAAGCGTTGGGGTAGATGATGGTCTGTCGGTTGGCGATGGCGACTGAACCTTGGGGCAAGGTCGTGCGTGGTGTCGTTCGGCGAGGCAGGTTCAGCGCGTCAGGCAGCATGCCCAGATAGGGGGCGCCGGGGGCGAATCCGACCATAAACACCAGCTGCGGCAGGCTGCTGTGCAGTTCGATTAACTGTTGCTCGGTCAATGCTAACTGGCGGGCCATATCGGCCAGGTCGGGGCCGAAGTCGCCGCCATAACAGACGGGTATGTCTACCAGCGTGCCGGTCTGGACAGCGGTATCTTCTAGTGTGTCCAGGGTCTGGTGGATATAGGCCTGCAGCCGTTCGAGCTGATCGCTGCTGCCGTCAGGCAGGAAGTGAATCGCCACGCTGGTGAAGCTGGGTACCAGATCGCGCACGCAGGTGGGTGCCCGGGCACGCAACAGGCGGGCGGCCTGCGTGCAGCGCAGACCGGTGTCCAGGGCAATGCCGCCGCCGAACTGAACCAGCAGGCAGCGGTCGCCCTGTGGAATAAGTTGCCAGGACGTGGACATGCTTATTTGGCGAAGAGGGAATCCAGGTTGTTGAAGGCTTTGAACTCCAGGGCATTGCCCGAGGGGTCCATAAAGAACATGGTGGCCTGTTCGCCGGGTTCGCCCTTGAAACGGATATAAGGTTCGATGACGAACTGGGTTCCCGCTGCGACCAGCTTGTCGGCTAAGGCTTGCCAGGTCTGCATGTCCAGCACGATGCCGAAGTGGCGCACCGGTACATTGTGGGCATCTACGGCGCTGGTGGCCAGGCTACCGCATTCTTCGGGGGCCAGATGCGCCACGATCTGGTGGCCGTAGAAGTTGAAGTCTATCCACTGGTCCGAGGAGCGGCCTTCGGGACAGCCCAGTGTCTGACCATAGAATTGGCGCGCCACGGCCAGGTCGTGAACGGGAAAGGCAAGGTGAAATGGGCGTAGCCCGGTCGATTGCGACATGCTTGGCTCCTGTGCGGCGCGTGGCCGACAATGTGGTCAGAGCCGTTTATTGTAGGGCCAAGCGCACGCGGGTGCAGGTCAGTTGTCCAGGATGCGGACGCGGCTTTTTGGAAAGCGCAATGTAAACAGGCTGCCCACGCCCAGACGGCTCTGGATCTGCAGTTCGGCATTGTGGCGCATCACGATATGCTTGGTGATCGCCAGGCCCAGGCCCGTGCCGCCGGTGGAGCGGGAACGGCCCTTGTCTACGCGGTAGAAGCGTTCGGTCAGGCGCGGAATGTCTTGTGGGGCGATGCCTATGCCGGTGTCTTGCACCGAGTAACACGCATCGCCGTTATCCAGCACATACCAGCTGACGGTAATGGTGCCGTCCTTTGGGGTGTAGCGAATGGCGTTGGTAATCAGGTTGGAGACGGCCGAGCTTAGTTCGGTTTCCATGCCCTGGATGGCCAGGCCGGGGTCTAGATTGGTGACAAAGGTATGCTGCCCGCCGGAGATGGCTTCGCCTTGTTTGAGCGCGCTTTCGATCAGATTGCTGACCTGTACCGTTTCGCCTTCGACCGTGGGCGAAGACTCCAGTGTGGACAGGGTCAGCAGATCGGCCACGATGGATTGCATATGCCGGGTTTGCTCCAGCATCATGGCCTCGTAGCGTTGGCGCTGCTCAAGCGGCAGGCTTTCGGCAGGCATGTCCTGCAATGTTTCCAGAAAGCCCAGCAGCACGGTCAGGGGGGTGCGCAACTCGTGGGACACATTGGCCACGAAGTCCTTGCGGGTGGTCTCCAGCTTTTCTACCTGGGTCACATCGCGGGTGACGATCAGGAACTGGCCCAGGCCGTAGGGGGTCAGTTGCAGCAGCAAGGATTTTTCCAGACCGTCCCTGTTGATATGCAGCAGCAAAGGGCCATCCCAGCGCAATTGGCGGGCATAGCGCGAAAATTCCGGCGCGCGCAGAATATTGAAGATGCTGTGGTGGCGGTCTGTCGCCAGATTCAGACCGATGTGTTCGCAGGCGGTCTGGTTGCACCATTGCAGTTCCATTTCTGCATTCAGTGTGATGGCGCCGTCGGGCAGTGCTTCGGCGGCCATCATGATGCCGTCCACATGACGGTTCAGGTCCAGGATTTCTTGGCGGTCGCGCCGCAACTGGCGGTAGACCGGAGCCAGAATCGCGTCCCAGGGGCCGATGGAGGGGGGCGGCGGGTCGTTTAGGTTGCGTGTCCACTTCTGGATGCGGGACACATGGGCCCCACTGACCAGCACCATGATGAGTAGGCCGAAAGCCAGGCAGGCAAAGCCAGTGGCCGGACCGAGCCACCAGCCCATGATGGCCCCGAAAATGGCCCAGAGAATAATAGACGTCAAGGTGCTGAGCATGGGGGGTCAGGCTGTCGGAGCTTTTTCCAGTGGAGAGAGGGCAAAACGATAGCCTGAGCCGCGTATGGTTTCAATATGTCTGTCGTGTCCGGTGGGTTCCAGCGCCTTGCGCAAGCGGCGGATATGCACATCGACGGTACGCTCTTCCACGAAAACGTGATCGCCCCAGACTTGGTCGAGCAGTTGCGAGCGCGTAAAGACCCGTTCGGTATGCGTCATGAAAAAGTGCAGCAGGCGAAACTCGGTCGGGCCTATGGTCAGGGCCAGACCTTCGCTGGACAGGCGATGCGTACTGGGGTCCAGCTGCAGATTGCCGATAGTGATCATATCGTCGGTCAACTGGGGTGCGCGGCGGCGCAGCACGGCCTTGATGCGGGCGATCAGCTCTTTTGGAGAGAAGGGCTTGGTGATGTAGTCATCGGCACCGGCCTCCAGACCGTCTACTTTGTCCTGCTCCGAGCCTTTAGCCGTGAGCATGATGACCGGAATGTGACGCGTGCGCTCGTCGGTGCGCAGCTTGCGCGCCAGGCTGATGCCCGACGAGCCGGGCAGCATCCAATCCACCAGAATCAAGTCGGGCAGTTCGGCGCGGATCAGCACCTGGGCCTGTTCGGCATCAAATGCGCGCAGCACTTTGTGGCCGGCGAACGAAAGATTGACGGAGATCAGTTCCTGGATCGCGGGTTCGTCTTCCACGACTAATATGCTTGTACTCATTGTTTCTTCAGACTGGTCCGATACAAGGGGTGAGAGGGCAGCGAGGGTATGGCGTCATCATATGGCGTGAATGTTTCAAGTTTGTGAATGTGCATAAAACTGCAATATGACGGTGTCGCAATCGCGCTGCATCCCAGGGGATGGCGCGTGATGCGGTGGCCGTACTTTTTTTTCCGCTACCCGAAAACTGCGTTACGATTACGGCATTATGGAAACACAGCGTCCTCATTCCTCTCCTGCCCAGGATTCCGCCACGCATTTCGGTTTTAAGACCGTTGCCGAAAATGAAAAGGCTGGCAAAGTTGCCGAAGTCTTTCATTCGGTGGCCAGCAATTACGACATCATGAATGACTTGATGTCGGGCGGTCTGCATCGCATCTGGAAGTCTTTTACCATTGGCCGGGCCGGCGTGCGCCCTGGCATGAAAGTGCTGGATATTGCCGCAGGCACGGGCGATCTGACCCAGTCGTTTGCCCGTCAGGCGGGCGATGATGGTGAAGTCTGGCATACGGATATCAATAGCTCCATGTTGCGTGTGGGGCGTGACCGTCTGCAGGATAAAGGCATTTTGACGCCATCGGCGGTGTGCGATGCCGAACATCTGCCTTTCCCGGACGCTTACTTTGATCGTGTTTCGGTGGCTTTCGGGCTGCGCAACATGACGCACAAAGATCGTGCGCTGGCTGAAATGAAACGCGTGCTGCGCCCAGGCGGCAAGTTGCTGGTGCTGGAGTTCTCGCGTGTTGCCAAGCCTTTGCAGGCACCGTACGACTGGTACTCTTTTAATATCTTGCCGCGCATCGGCAAGTGGGTGGCCAAGGACGAAGAAAGCTACCGTTATCTGGCCGAGTCCATACGCATGCATCCCGATCAGGATACCTTGGCCGACATGATGCGTGATGCCGGTCTGGAACGTGTCCAGTATTTCAACCTGACCGCCGGCATTGCGGCGCTGCACGAAGGCGTGCGTCTGGATTGAAACCGACGATTTTCGAGGCAACGGCACCATTCGGTGCCGTTGCCTTTTTTGCCTTAGACGGGGCAAAAAAATCTGGTATGGTGGAAAGTGTCATGTTAATGTTCAGCTTTCCGTAAGCTTTCTTGAATAATCGACTGGGGTGACTCCAGATGGCAGCGGGCAGAACCCGATGCCGCAGGCAGATCACATCAGCCAGGAGTGGTGCACTATGTCTAGCCGACTTTCTCGTTTTCTCATGGCCGTTGTGCTGGCTGTCAGCACCGGCGCTATGTTGACTGTTTCTTACGACGCCGAAGCGCGCCGCGCGGGCGGCGGCTCCAGCATGGGCCGGCAGTCGTCCAATGTCACTCAGAACCGTTCTGCCGTTACGCCACCTGCTGCCGCCAACAACACCGCACGTTCCGCCGCTCCCGCAGCCGGCGCTGCTGCGGCTGGCACGGCTGCCGCCGGTACGGCCGCCAAGAGCGGTATGTCCCGCTTCCTGGGCCCGATCGCCGGCATTGCCGCCGGTCTGGGTATTGCTGCCTTGCTCTCTAGCATGGGCTTGGGCGGCGCATTCCTGGAAATGATGTCCAGTCTGCTGTTGATCGGTCTGGTGATTTTTGCGGTTCTGTTTATTGTGCGCCGTCTGCGCGGCTCGTCCGCTCGTCCTGCCATGCAGCAGGCCGGTGCCCAGCCCATGATGCGCAACAACAATCAGGCCCCTACGCCTTGGCAACAGTCCAACCCAGCGCCCGCCGCCGCGCCTGCCGCTGCTCCGGCTGCTGCCGCTGCTGCCGTGCCAGCCCCTCCGGTGGACGAGAGCTGGTTCATCCCCGGCGATTTCGATACCCCCACCTTCCTGGCCAATGCCAAGAAGCAGTTCGTGGAAATCCAGAAGCTGTGGGACAAGGGCGACGTCGAGCAACTGCGCAATTTCCTGACCGACGATCTGCTCAAGGAAGCCGCGCCGCAGATCATGCAGCGTCAAGGCGATAACGTGACCGAAGTCGTGTTGTTGAATGCCGAGCTGCTGGGCATTGAAAAAGTGGCTGATGGTCACCTTGCCAGCGTGCGTTACTCCGGCATGCTGCGCGAAGCCGTCGGCGCAGATGCCTTCCGCTTCGAAGAGGTATGGAATCTCTTCAAGGCTGACGGGGCGGGGTGGATGTTGGCCGGTATTCAGCAGATTCCGGTCGACCCCAACGCCTGATCGCTGTTTACGTATACAGCCGCCTTCCCGAAGAAGGCGGCTGTTTTTTTGTTGTCGGGCAGGATCAGGGCAATAGCGTGCTTGTTCCTGTTGTTCGGGACATCGAACTGTGTCTATGTCGGGTTAAACTGACGTTTTCATTTGACGGATTTGCCGGCATGGGCCGCAAATCCACATGGACATGCCTGGTATTTCTTCCTTCCTCGACCCTGCCGCCGTGGGCGTGCGCCTGCTTAACGCCTTGCTGCGTCGCGAGGATTGGGCGCGCGAACGCCTGCGCGCCTATGCCGGCAAGACGGTCGCGCTGGCGCTGGGCCGTTTGCGTCTGGTCTATACCATTACATCCGAAGGTGGGCTGGACCTGGGGCATCCCGCCGTGGTGCCCGATGTCACTCTGACTTTGCCTGCCGAGCGTTTGCCGGATTTGCCACAGGTGATCCAGGATGGTGACTTCAGCCGCATTGCTCAACTGATGCATGTGCAGGGCGAGGCCGGTCTGGCCAATCTGGTGTCCGAGCTGGCCGCTCATCTGCGCTGGGATGCTGAAGAAGATCTGTCCAAGGTTGTGGGTGATGTCATGGCTGTGCGTCTTGTCGGGGGAGCTCGGCAGGCGTTGGCTGGTCTGCGTGATCTGGGGCGTCGCCTGGCAGGCAATACGACAGAGTATCTGTCTCAGGAAAGCGGCTTGCTGGTTAGTCGGGACGAGTTGGCGCGGCTGCGCGAGCAGACCGAGAGTTTGTCATCCCGGCTGGATGGCCTGGAGCGTCGCCTGGATGCCGGGCAAGCCAGAGTGAAAGGGCGCTGAGTATGTTTTCTTTCTGCCGTCTGTTCACTATTTTGCTGGTCGCGTTCCGCTACCGCTTGGACGAGCTGGTGCTGTCGAGCATTCGTCATCCCTGGGCGTCGCGCTTGCTACGTCTGGTGCGTCTGGGCCGTGCGCCTACCCTGCCGCGTGGGGTGCGCCTGCGACTGGCCTTGGAGAGTCTGGGCCCCATCTTTGTGAAGTTTGGACAGGTCTTGTCCACGCGCCGCGATCTGATTCCCCTGGATATTGCCGAGCAGTTGGCCTTGCTGCAAGACCGCGTGCCGCCGTTTCCGTCGGAAGTGGCGGCCGCGACCATAGAGAAAGCCCTGGGGGCACCGCCGCAGCAGTTGTTCAAGCAGTTCGACATGCAGCCTATCGCCTCGGCTTCTATTGCCCAGGTGCATTTTGCCCAATTGCACGACGGTCGGGAGGTGGCCGTGAAAGTGCTGCGTCCGGGCATGCACGAGGTCATTTTCAAGGATTTGCGTCTGATGCGGGCCATTGCCGGCCTGGTCGAGCGTTTGGGGGCGGACGGACGGCGCTTGAAACCGCGTGAAGTGGTGGCCGAGTTCGATAAATACCTGAACGACGAGCTGGACCTGATCCGCGAAGCGTCCAATTGCAGTCAGCTGCGTCGCAATTTCTCTATGGAAAAGGAGCGCGCCGAGCTGTTGATCGTGCCCGAGGTCATCTGGGAATATTGCGCTTCCTCGGTCTTTACCATGGAGCGCATGAAAGGCATTCCAGTCAATCAGATCGATCGCTTGCGCGCGGCCAATGTGGACATGAAGGACCTGGCGCGCAAAGGGGTGGAGATCTTCTTTACCCAGGTATTTACCGACGGTTTTTTCCATGCCGACATGCACCCGGGCAATATCTATGTGTCCGATGCGCCCGAGACGCTGGGACGGTATATTGCCTTGGATTTCGGCATCGTCGGCTCTTTGTCTGAATTCGACAAGAATTATCTGGCGCAGAATTTTCTGGCTTTCTTTCGACGCGACTACCGGCGAGTGGCGCAATTGCACATCGAGTCGGGCTGGGTGCCGCCGCAGACGCGCGAAGAAGAACTGGAAGGTGCTGTACGGGCGGTGTGCGAACCTTATTTCGACCGGCCCTTGTCGGAAATTTCTCTGGGACAGGTGCTGTTGCGCCTGTTTCAGACGTCGCGCCGTTTCAACGTAGAAATTCAGCCGCAGCTGGTGCTGCTGCAGAAAACCCTTCTGAATGTGGAAGGGATGGGGCGGGATCTCGATCCAGAGCTGGATCTGTGGGATACCGCCAAGCCGTATCTGGAAAAGTGGATGTACCAGCGTATCGGGCCGTCCGGACTTTATCAGCGCTTGCGACAGGAGGCTGGGCAGTGGGCCCAGATACTGCCGCAGCTTCCGCGTCTGGTCCATGCCAATCTGGACAGACCCGATACCCGGCAGGCGCTGAACCAGGAAATCAAGCTGTTGCGCCAGTCGCAGCAGCAGACCAACAAGCTGCTCACGGTGCTGTGCGCCGTATTGGCAGTGGCCCTTGGTGTTGCTATCTGGGCGTTGGTGGGACGATGAAGTGTGACTTCCACGCGACGCGTCGGTTTTTTTTAAGAACTGACATATTTCTGATAACCGCGGGTTCTACGATGGACGCATGCCTGCCGGCCCATATGTGCGCCGGCCATCAGCAAGTCCGTTTGGCCGGCCTTCGCGCCGCTGTCATGGAACCGCTTGATTCTTTTTAGGAATCGTTATGCTCTACCACGAATTGTTCAAGTCCATGGAGGCGGTGCGCTGGAATCTGGCGCAGGACATCCCTTGGGACGATTTTGATGGCAGCAAGCTCAGCGACGAGCAGGCCTACACCATCAAGATGAATGCCATCACGGAATGGGCCGCGTTGCCGGCTACCGAGATGTTTTTGCGTGACAACAAGGACGACAGCGATTTTTCCGCGTTCATGTCGGTCTGGTTCTTCGAGGAGCAAAAGCACTCGCTGGTGCTGATCGAGTACTTGCGCCGTTTTCGTCCCGAATTGATGCCTACCGAAGAAGAGCTGCACAAAGTGCGCTTTGACTTTGATCCGGCCCCCGCGATGGAGACGCTGATGCTGCATTTTTGCGGCGAAGTGCGTCTGAATCATTGGTACCGCCGCGCCGCCGACTGGCACACGGAGCCTGTGATCAAGGCTATTTACAAGATCGTGGCCCAGGACGAAGCCCGTCATGCTGGCGCGTACCTGCGCTACATGAAGCGCGCTCTGGTACACAAGGGACAAGAGTTTGGCTTGCAGGCGCGCATGGCGTTTGCCAAGATCGGTGTGTTGATGGCGTCGGCGCATCGCACGGCCCAGGCCCTGCATCCGACCAATTTGCACGTGAACAAGGCGATGTACCCTGAGGACACCGTGCAGTCCAAGCTGCCTTCGCCAGGCTGGCTGGAGAACTGGCTGGATACCCAGATCCGTTTCGACAAGGAATGGGAACATAAGGTCAGCACGCGCATTCTGCACAATATGTCTTTGTTGTTGGGCAGCTCTTTCGAGACCGTTCAGGAGTTGAACCGCTATCGCAAGGAGTTGACCCGTCAGGCACCGGCCGAGTCCTTGATCCTGACATGACAGCGCGTTTCGAGGCCAAGATTCTGGATCGCGACGAGTTGGCCCAGGCTATCGCCCAGGGCCGCTTGCCGCGTCCGCTGGTCTTTACCAATGGTGTGTTCGATCTGTTGCACCGTGGTCATGTTACCTATCTGGATCAAGCGGCACAGATGGGGGCTGCGCTGGTGGTGGGGGTCAATGCGGACGACTCGGTGCGCCGTTTGAACAAGGGCCCCGAGCGTCCCATCAACGGCGAGCAGGACAGGGCGGCATTATTGGCGTCCCTGGCTTGCGTGGACGCCGTGGTGATCTTTCCGGAAGATACGCCCGAGGCTTTGATTGCCGCCTTGCGGCCAGACCTGATCGTCAAGGGTGGTGACTACGATATGGAAGTGCTGCCTGAAACGGCGCTGGTGCGCAGCTGGGGTGGCGATGCGCGCGCCATTCCGTTTGAGTTCCAGCGTTCGACGACATCGCTGGTAAAGAGGCTGCGTAGCTAGCTGCCGTTTGCGTTGGCAGACGGTTCCAGCAGTTGGTTTACGGCACGCAGGTCGCTTTCGTCCAGTGTGCCGCTGGCGGCCTTCAGGCGCAGGCTGTTCATCAGAACGTCGTAGCGCGCTTGCGATAGGTTGCGTTGCGTTTCGTAGAGCTGTTGTTGAGCGTTGAGCACATCGATGTTGACGCGCACGCCGATCTCGTAGGCCAGCTTGTTGGCCTTCACGGAATCCAGACTGGATTTTTCGGCGGCTTCCAGGATTTGTACCCGGCTCAGCCCGCTGGTGACGCCCGAAAAATACTGGCGTGTCTGCTGAATGGCTTGTTGCTGAGCCAGTTGCAATTGATAGCGTGCCTCTTGCAGCCGCGAGGTCTGTTCGCGCACTTGCGAGGATGTTTCGCCGCCGCGAAAGATCGGGATGCTTAGTTCCAGTCCGATGGCGCTGTTGAGCGACCGTGGGCCACCGCCAGACTGCCCGAACAAGGTCTGGTCGCTGCCGCTGCCGGTCTGCGCTTTCAGGGCCAAGGTCGGCTGGTGTTGCGCCTGGGTGCTGTTCAGTTGCTCTTGCATGGCGCGGCTGTTCAGGTCGGCCAATGCCACAGACAGACCTGATTGGCTGGATTGATCCAGCCAATCCTGCAGCCTGGCTGGCTGAGGGGCGGGCAGGCGCAACGGATTGCGTAGCCTGGCCAGTTTTGCGGGTCGTTCCAGCGTCAGGGCTGCCAGTTTGTCTTGCGCAACCTGTAAGGTGTTTTCGGCTTGCAGGACTTTGGCGCGGGTCAGGTCCAGGCGGGAGCGCGCTTCGTAGGTGTCGGTAATCGTGGTGCCGCCCAACTGAAAGTTCTGGTCGGCGGCACGCAGTTGTTCATCGATAGCGGCTTGTTCGGCTTTCAGGGTGGCCAGAGCGTCCTGGGCGGCAAGTATGTCGAAGTACCCCTGGCTGACGCGCAGCATCAAGGCTTGCCTTTCCAGAGCAAGCTGGACATCGGCCCCTTGCGCCAGCAGTTGGGCGCGTTCGTATTGTGCCCAGGCGCTACGGTTGTAGATGGGCTGACTCAGGGACAAAGACCAGAGGGCGCGGTCCGAGGAGTGCCGCGTGGAAAGTCGACTGGTCTGGCGTCGTTCTTGTAGTTCGGCCGTGCCGGTGGCCGTGATCTGCGGCAATAACTGGGCGCGGCTTTGGGGAATCCGTTCCTGATCCGCCTGGCGGGCCGCCTGCGCTGCCCCGAATTGTGGTTCGCGGGCCAGCGCCTGGTTCCATGTCTGGAGTAGATCCTGGGCCTGAGCAGCGCCGCTCAGGATGCCACAGGCCAGGATGCAGACGCGCAGGTGGGCGGCGACAGCCATGCAAATTGTTGTTTCAGAACCGGAATTGAGACACGGCGGTGCCGCGCAATGGCTTGATCCAGGTATCGAACAAGGGGGTGGTCTCGAAGCTGGCGGCGCTGGTGCGGGTAATGCGCACGGCGGTCATGACGGGGTTCTGACCGACCACCACGACCAGCCGGCCGCCGATACAGAGCTGATATTTCAAGGCATCGGGGATGGTGGGTACCGATCCGGTGACCAGGATCGCGTCGTATTCGGTGGTGCCCCAGCCGGCGTGCGCATCGCCCACTTCGACTTTGACGTTGCGCACATTGTTGCGCTGCAGGTTTTCCTGGGCGAAAGCGGCCAGCTTGCTGTCGATTTCCACGGAAGTGACTTGCTGGGCCAGATGGGCCAGCAGGGCGGCCTGATAGCCCGAACCCGTGCCGATTTCGAGCACGCCGTCGGTGGGCTGCAATTGCAGATCCTGCGTCAGACGGGCCTCGACCTTGGGCGAGAGCATGGTTTCGTGGGTGTCCACGGCGTTGATGATCAAGGGCAGCTCGGTGTCCGAGAAGGCCGTCGAGCGCAGTGTCGAAGGAACATAGCGCTCGCGCTGTACGGAGAACAGGGCTTGCAGCACGTTTTCGTCGGATACGTTCCAGGGTCGGATTTGTTGTTCGACCATGTAGTAGCGGGCACGTTCGAGTTCAGACAGCGCGGTGATGTTCATAGCTTCCAGAAAACTAAAGGCGTGGCAAAGAATCAATTATAAGCCAGCGCACCAATATCGGTGCGCCGGCGCTTAGCAGGCCGGCACCATGGCATGCAGCAAGGCGCTGGCATTGTTGACGGCAATAGGCAAGAAAGTGTCGAAGTCCATGTGCGCGCCCTGATTGGCATTGTCGGAGATGCTGCGTATGCAGACAAAGGGCAGCGCGTTCAGATAGCAGACCTGGGCAATGGCGGCGCTTTCCATTTCGCAGGCCAGCGCCCCGAAAGTCTGGGTCAGCCATTGGGTTTTTTGCTGGCAGGCGATGAACTGGTCGCCGGTTACGATCCGTCCCACGTGAACCTGGTGGTTCTGGATGTGTCGGGCTGCATCCAGAGCGAGCTGGAACAGCGCTGGATCGGCTGGGAAGTCGAAGGTGTCCAGCCGGAAAAGCTGGCCGGGCGGCAGTCCCAGCGCCTGCAGGTCCATATCGTGCTGCACCAGCGTGTCGGCGATGACGATGTCACCGGGTACGATGCCGGGGCCCAATCCACCCGCAATCCCGATATTGATCAGTCGGTTTACGGAAAACTCTGAAATCAGCAACTGGGTGCAAGTGGCGGCATTGACTTTGCCCACGCCGCACACCACGGCTACCACGGATTTGCCCAGGTAGTTGCCGCAATGAAACGTCATGCCTGCGCGCTGGTGGGTGCGGGTATCCTGCAGGCGGGCCAGCACGACATCCAGTTCTTCGCGCATGGCCACAATAATACCGAGTGTAGACATGATGGCTCCGGGCGTCGTGGCGGACGCCGGCAAGTAATCGTGGTTCAGGAGGAGGACCAAAGGCGATGGAAGTGGTGTACCGGCCCGTGGCCGCTGCCCACATCCAGTTCGCCTGACCGTGCAATGGCCTCGTACAGATATCGCTTGGCGGCCAGGGCCGCGTCCGGCACCGAGTCGTGCTGGGGCAGCAGAGCGGCCAGCGCGGCGGCCAGCGTGCAGCCTGTGCCATGCGTGTTGACGGTGTCGATGCGTCGGGCCGGCATCTCTATCATCTGATCGCCATCGTGCAGCAGATCTATGCAGTCCGAACCGGGCAGGTGACCACCTTTCAGAAACACCCAGCGCTGATCGCTGTGGTTCATCAGGCGGCGCAGACGTTCGGCAGCCTGGCGCATTTCTTTCAGGGTCTCGACGGGACGGGCTTCGAGCAGCACACCGGCTTCGGGCAGATTAGGCGTGATCATGGTACACAGCGGCACCAGCCCTTCGCGCAGTGCGTTGACCGCCGAGCGCTCCAGCAGATGATCGCCGCTTTTGGCGATCATGACCGGGTCCAGCACCAGGTGCCGGGGCTTGAAGTGCGCCATGCGTTCGGCCACCACGCGGGTGACGGCTTCCTGGCCCAGCATGCCGATCTTGACGGCAGCAATGCGCACGTCGGCTAACAGTGTGTCGATCTGCAGGCGCACGAACTCGGCTGGAACGGGGCTGATGCCGGTGACGCCCTGGGTGTTCTGGGCAGTCAGGGCGGCGATCACGGCCGTAGCGTAGGCACCCAGGGCACTCATGGCTTTGACGTCGGCCAGAATGCCGGCGCCGCCGGAAGGATCGACTCCGGCGATGGTCAGCGTATTGGGAATCATGGAATCAGGATGTGCGGGAGTGAATCAGCCCCTCGGTCGGCGAACTGGGGTCTGCGTCGTAGTATTTGCGCGGCACGCGGCCCGACAGGTAGGCCTGGCGGCCGGCCTGCACGGCCAGGTTCATGGCGCTGGCCATCAGGATGGGCTGGCGGGCTCCGGCGATGGCGGTGTTCATCAACACGCCGTCGCAGCCCAGTTCCATGGCGATGGCCGCATCCGAGGCCGTGCCCACGCCGGCATCCACCAGGACCGGCACCGAGCTTTGATCGATGATCAGGCG
>JQGF01000531.1_pt1 | contig 18880 bp, 17 predicted proteins | sample 210201 | NCBI WGS metagenome assembly JQGF01 (sample SAMN02947780, study PRJNA257236) | wastewater metagenome | biome: Domestic wastewater sediments; material: Domestic wastewater soil sediments and water; isolation source: domestic wastewater sediment treated with ammonia and hydroxylamine at...
CTGACCGCGGCCACCAAGATGGCCGGCAGTCCCGGCATGTGCTTGCCGGTAGCGCGCAATGCGGGGCAGTGGGTTATCGGGGCGTCGTTGGGCCTGTACTTTACGCCCTCTATGGTGCGTTTGATTGGCGGCAATGCGCCGTTTATTGCGCTGGGCATGTTGTTCGCCCTGGTGTTGTGCTGCTTGGGGACGCTGGCATTGACCCGCTTTGCTGGAACCGATCTGCGGACCGCATGGTTTGCCAGCGCCGTCGGCGGGGCCAGCGAAATGACCAGCCTGGCCGAACGCTATGGCGCGCGCCCCGATCTGGTCGCCTCGGCACACGGCTTGCGGGTGCTGATGATCGTGCTCATCATTCCATTCGTGTTCGAGGCTTTGCAGTTCCAGGGAACACAGTCCGGCGCAGCAGTGCGGGCCGACTTTCTGGATGTGCCCGGCCTGGCATTGCTAATACTGCTGAGCAGCGCAGGCGGCGGCTTGTTTCAGGTACTGCGTTTGCCTAATCCCTGGGTCTTGGGGCCGTTGCTGGTCGTGGGCGTGCTGACGTATAACGACGTGCTGCTGTCGGGTCTGCCGGTAGAAGTATCCAATCTGGGGCAACTGTGCATAGGTTGGGCATTAGGCGATAAGTTCGGCCCTGACTTTTTTCGTCGCGCACCACGCTATCTAGGCGTGGTAGCGGTCAGCAATCTATTGAACTTGTCCCTGGCATTCGGTTTCGCCTATGTGTTGTTTCGTATTTCCGACATCCCTTATCCCACGCTGATCCTGGGTGTCAGCCCCGGCGGGATTGCCGAAATGGCCATCACGGCTAAGGTTCTGCAGTTGGGCGCACCCTTGGTCACTGCGTTTCAAGTTGCGCGCATGATCTTCGTGCTGGTGCTGACCGGACCTTTATACAAAGCACTGGACAGGCTCAAGCGTTTTGCATGATCTTGATTGATCCGGCAGGCTCGCGATCCATGCCGCAATGCTCGAACACGATCGGCGTAGTCTGAAATGACCGCGTGTTGTCGTTGACAGTGCGGCTCAGCACGGTATCCTTAGTGGAGCCTAAATTTGGCGCCATTTTTTGGATACTCAATGAGTCAACTCCCTCCTTACCGTACAAGTCTTCGCTTGACGCAGAAACAGCGCGAGCTGATCGACGACTTGTGCCGTTCGGACGGCGGTAAAGTAACCATGAACACCTGGATTGCGAAAGCGGTCGAAGAGAAAATTCAGCGCGATACGCAGCCTGGGCAGGATCAAGCGATTCGTTCTGCCCGTCCAGGTCGCCGCTTCTACGAATTTTTCGCCGGCGGCGGCATGGCCAGGGCAGGATTGGGGCCTAACTGGGATTGCCTGTTCGCTAACGACATCAGTCCGATGAAAAGCCGGGTGTATCGCGACAACTGGAACGGTGGCCTGGACTTGCTGGTGCAGGATGTCAATACGGTCACATCCGAGCAATTGCCGGAACAGGCCGATCTTGTCTGGGCATCGTTTCCGTGTCAGGACTTATCCTTGGCAGGCGCTTATAAAGGAATAGGGCGCGCGCTGGATGCACAGCAAACGCGCTCGGGCACGTTTTGGCCTTTTTGGGGCCTGATGCAAAACCTGATGGACGAAGGCAGAGCGCCCACCGTGATTGTGCTGGAAAACGTCTATGGCGTGCTGACTTCTAATCAGGGCCAAGATTTTGCTGCAATCGGCTCCGTACTGGCGGAGGCCGGGTACCGTTTCGGTGCCATGGTGATTGATGCATGTTACTTCGTGCCGCAGTCTCGTCCGCGCGTGTTTATTGTGGCGGTTCGGACGCAAGTCGATATTGCGCCGTCGCTGATGTCGCCGGGTCCTGTCGAGCCTTGGCATCCCGCGCGTATGGTCAGCGCTTATGCCGGACTGTGCCCGGCAGCGCAGAAATTGTGGGTGTGGTGGGCTTTGCCCATGCCGTGGACGCCGGTTAACACCTTTACGGCGATCATCGAAGAGAACCCCCAGGGCGTGACGTGGGACAGTGTCGAGAAAACGCAGCAATTGTTGGACATGATGAGTCCGACCAACCTTGCCAAGGTGCGTGCTGTGCAGAAATCAGGTCAGCGCAAGGTAGGTGGCTTGTACAAACGCACCCGTCTGGACGAACAGGGCCATAAGGTGCAACGCGCCGAGGTCAGGTTCGATGACCTGGCCGGTTGTTTGCGTACCCCGGCCGGCGGGTCAAGCCGACAGAGTATTTTATTGGTCGAAGGCGATACCATTCGGTCACGCCTACTGTCCCCCCGAGAGGCGGCCCGTTTGATGGGCTTAGACGATAGTTACCAATTGCCCAGCAATTACAACGATGCCTATCATGTGGCCGGCGACGGCGTGGCCGTACCTGTCGTGCGGCACTTGGCACACTGCCTTTTTGAGCCTATCCTGGCTTAATTCCCTGCTCTTGGTGCGAATCAGCAGATCGTGGTGTTTTTATAGATGCCCAGTCAACCCGTCAGGGGGGAGTCAGCCGTTATTACCGTTTTCGTCGGTCTGGGTATCCGCGAGCCCAAACAGCGTTTTGTGATACTTTTGCAGTCGTTCGAAATGGGCATCCAAGGCGCGCGCTATTTGCGGTGAATTCTTGACGGTCAGAAAATGATCGACCAACTGCGCGTAATGGACGGCCTGACGGGGCAAGCGTTGGCTTGCGTCCTGACGTTTGCGGATTTCGTCATCCGTCATGATTTGAACGGTTTGTGACGGCTCAGGCGGCGAACTGTCGATTGTATATTTGGGGACAGTCCCATTCATCAAGGGCGAACGCGGATTGAAAGCATGAAAGAGCAGGGCTTCAAGATCATCAATTCCAGCGACTGAATCGACAGGGTAGGCCCAAACATAGGCAATCTCCCAGACATCAATCTGTCTGTTGGCAATAATGTCTGACCGTGCGGACGTCAGGTGTCTGGCCACCCGACGGCGAATCCCGTCTTTGGATTGACCGACATATATAGGCACATTGTCCAGATCGCACAGCACATACACTCCGATCCGGCTGGTCAGTGTCTTGACCGCATTTTTCCTGAACGCAAAATCCGTCATCTTCCGATTTCAACCCGTATATGTCAGTGCCAAGAGCGTGGTGTCACTCGGCATGCCCCAGTTCTAGTGTAACGGGACCGAGAGCAGCTTATATGCGGTGGCAGCAGAATCGAACAGGCTCTGCCGGGGCATTCAGCCCTGCACGCCGAGTTATAGGTGGTTTGTGGTCTGCAAACCCTCGCGCTTATAGTCGCCGCCTCGTATTCCCTGGCTCCAGGCTAGGTTATCCAGATACCATTGCACTGTTTTGCGTATACCTGTGTCGAAACTTTCGCTCGGCGTCCAGCCCAGTTCATTTTTTATTTTGCTGGCATCAATTGCATAGCGGCGGTCATGGCCAGGGCGATCCTGGACATGGGTAATGAGCTCTCGATAATGACTGACGGGGAAGGTTGTATCGGGGGGGGCAAGTTCCTGCAAGACATCGCACACCGTGCGAACCACGTCTATGTTCTGTTTCTCGTTGTGGCCGCCTATGTTGTAGGTTTCTCCGACTTTGCCTTCGGTCAGCACGAGACAGAGGGCACGGGCATGGTCCTCGACATACAGCCAGTCACGGATCTGCTCCCCATTTCCGTATACCGGCAACAGCTTTCCGTTTAGGGCATTCAGAATGGTGAGTGGAATTAATTTTTCAGGAAAGTGAAATGGGCCGTAGTTGTTGGAGCAGTTGCTGATCAGGGTCGGAAGTCCGTAGGTCCGCATCCATGCGCGAACCAAATGATCGGAGCTGGCTTTGCTGGCTGAATATGGGCTGCTGGGGGCGTATGCCGTGGATTCAGTAAACAGGATGTGCTCTGCGCCATGGACATACGAAGGATGAGGCAGATCGCCGTAAACCTCGTCGGTGGATACATGGTGGAAGCGAAACTGTTGCTGGGCGTGATTATCCAGCTTTTGCCAATATTGACGAGCCGTCTCGAGCAGATGGTACGTCCCGAGAATATTGGTTTCCATAAAGGCGGCGGGACCATCGATTGATTTGTCGACGTGACTTTCCGCTGCCAAATGCATGATCGCGTCTGGCTGATGTAGGCCGAATACGCGCTCCAGGGCATCACGGTCGCAGATATCGATCTGTTCAAACGCATAACGGTCTGAACCGGCTATGTCGCGCAGATTGGCAAGATTGCCCGCGTAAGTCAGTTTATCGACGTTGATGACGTGATGGTCTGTGTGCTGGATGAGGAGGCGGATGACCGCCGAGCCGATAAAACCGGCTCCTCCGGTGATCAGGATTTTCATTGAATAGGTTGTGCAGAACGATTGATCGCGGTTGTCAGGGTCGTGACGATATGCTCTTGCTGGTCGTCGCTCAGTCCTAGCCATAGCGGTAGACGAATGAGCCGCTCCGAGTGCGTATTGGTAACGTCCAGCTCACTGTGCGCTCGGCCATAGCGCTTCCCTCCTGGTGAGGAGTGCAAGGGAACGTAGTGGAACACGGAGAAGATCTGCTCGGTCTTGAGTTTATCCAATACACTTTGTCGGTCTATATCTGGTGCCAGTAACACGTAATACATATGGGCATTGTGCTGGCAGTCGCTGGGTATGAATGGGCGCGTGAGCCAACCTATTTCTTCCAGTGGCTGTAGCAGCGCGTGATACCGTTGCCAGATTGCCAGGCGCTCGTTGGTGATTCGCTGCGCATCTTGAAGCTGGGCCCATAGGAATGCCGCTATCAACTCGCCAGGCAGGAATGACGATCCCACTTCCTGCCATGTGTATTTGTCCACCTCACCACGAAAAAAACGACTGCGATCAGTACCTTTTTCACGTATGACCTCCGCGCGCACGGCCAGCGCGGGGTCCTGAACCAGTAGCGCTCCGCCTTCGCCGGAAATGACGTTCTTGGTTTCGTGGAAGCTGTATGCACCCAGGTCACCGATGCTGCCCAGTGCCCGGCCTTTATAGCTTGCCATCACGCCTTGGGCGGCATCCTCAATGACACTTAGTCCGTGTCGCCGGGCAATATTCATGATGGCGTCCATGTCGCACGCGACACCGGCGTAATGGACTGGAACAATGGCTCGGGTGCGGGCCGTGATAGCGGACTCGATCAGTCTCTCGTCCAGGTTCAGTGTGTCGGGGCGTATATCGACAAATACCGGAATCCCGCCTCGAAGCACGAAGGCGTTGGCAGTGGATACGAAAGTGAACGAAGGCATGATGATTTCGTCACCTGGCTGGATATCCAAAAGCAGTGCGGACATTTCCAGAGCGGCGGTGCAAGAGTGCGTCAATAAGGCCTTAGTGCTGCCGCTATAATTCTCAAGCCATTGGTGACATCGCTTGGTAAACGTGCCGTCGCCGGCCAGCATGCTGGCCGATGCCGCTTCAATAATGTGCTGTACCTCTTTTCCGGTCATGAATGGCCGGTTGAACTGGATTTTCTGAGTCATTGACTGTCTCCTCCTTGCAGCCTGTGCCATTCGTCGGCAACGGCACGCAGATAAGCACTGTATTCGCATATTGGCATGCGTTCGATCAATGCCTTGAACTGATTGATGCACAGGAATCCACGAACGAGCGCCGCTTCTTCTGGGCAACCGATTTTTATACCTTGGCGGCGCTCGATGGCCTCGATATACGAGGAGGCCTCGTGCAGGGCGGTGCTGGTTCCGGCATCCAGCCAGGCAAAACCGCGACTCAGACGTCGCACTTGCAGCTTGCCCCGCTTCAGATATTCCAGATTCACATCGGTAATTTCAAGTTCGCCGCGAGCGGAAGGCGCAATGGTTCGTGCAATATCCAGGATTGTGTTGTCGTAGATATAGACGCCCGGCACGGCGTAGCTGCTTTTGGGGTGTTGCGGCTTTTCTTCGATGGATATTGCGCGGCCGGTACTGTCGAACTCCACGACACCGTATCGTTGTGGGTCTTTGACATGGTAGGCGAAAATCGTGGCACCGCCCGTAAAGCCCGATACCGCGCGCGGGAAGTCGTCCCCCCCCGAGAAAATATTGTCGCCCAACATCAGGATTACATCGTCGGAGCCGATAAAGTCGGCCGCGATCAAGAAGGCTTGTGCAATCCCTTCAGGCTTGGCTTGTATGCGGTAGTCGATACTCACGCCCCATTGGCTGCCGTCGCCCAGCAAAGACTGAAACCGGGGCAGATCGACGGGTGTGGAAATCAGACAGAGCTCTTTTATCCCCGAAGCAATCAGCACGGTCAGGGGATAGTAAATCATAGGTTTGTCAAAAACAGCTTGCAGTTGCTTGCTGGATATCTGTGTCAGGGGGTACAGGCGCGAGCCGGCACCGCCCGCTAGAATAATAGCTTTCATGCGGTTTCCTTGTTCTTCTTTCTGGCTACGGCAAGTCGCGAACCCCCCAGGGGAAGATTCACTCCACATTTGATCAATGCTTGTTCAGCCCGCATGGCGGTGTAGAGACTTTCGTTGATCAGCTTGGGCAAGCGAAGCTCGGCCAACATATCGTGTTCAGCCGTTGAGTCCGTTTTTTTGCGGCGGGAAAGCAGCATGGCTGGCAGTAGCACGCTGACAAACGAGGTGTTGCGTTCGATAGTAAAATCCTGCGCCAGCAGCTTTCGTGTCAGTTCGTCATTGGTGTATCGGCGTACATGGCAAGCGTAGTCGTCCGTGGCGCTCCAGAGCCAGGGGTGTTGCGGTACGGTCAGCAGTAAAATGCCGCCCGGCTTCAATGCTCGGTGAAGTTGCGCCAGAACCTTTTCATCCTCTTCGATGTGCTCCAGCACATCGAAGGCACCGATGGCGTCGAACTCGTCGACATAAGGAATTTGACGGGCATCCATCTGCATAAATTGGGCATCAGGCAGCCGGGCAGCCGCCTGGGCTAGGCCATCGATAAAAATTTCACTGCCTTGCAGGTGGATTTCAGGACACGTTGCGGCAATACCCGAGAGCACAAAACCCGTACCACAACCAACTTCAAGAAGAGACTCAGCTTGAGGCTGATAAGTACGTAACGCCCAGATAATCAGTTCGTTGCGGGCGCGAAACCAGAAGTTTGTGGCTTCTAATTGGGCTAGCGTAGCGAAATATTCGGGCTTGAAACCTCCGCCGGCCTTTGCAAGGTCGGGAGCATGCGCCACGACACCGTTCAAATACTGTGGTTCATGGCCACACGCTGGGCATGTCCATGCAGGCGAGGAAAAAGGATGATTGCATTCAATACAGGATTTCATGGATTTGGCGTGCTGTTACTGTCGTGACCTGCTGTAAATACAAAAATTCGAGAAGCAATAAATAAAAAAATGGCAACGATAAAAATGGCTGCAGCTTGGACGAACTGATGAGGAAAGCCAAGCCAATCGTAAAACACGGCAAGCAGTGTAATATTCAGTACGTACCCAGAGAGTTGGGTGGCAATGTACCGGATGCCTGCCTTGCCGATATGTCCGTGGTGTCGAAACGTGATGTGACGATTAGCGAAAAAACCGATAGAGGCGCTGATGGCATATAGCGTCGTCACGGTCAGTTTTGGGGGCAGGCCGTAGCCGGTCAAGACAAGATAAAAGCCGTAGCCGATACCGTTGCTCAATAACCCTATCAAAGCATAGCTGATCAGTTGTCGGGACGTTTTTGTGGAAATGATGGGCGTCTCTGTTGATTTCATTCGAGCATGGCTAAGCCGAAACCAGTTTTCCCAAAACCATTGCCGTTATACAGCATATAGCGATGTTCTCCATGGTCAAAGACAAACGGGTACTCGATCATCTCAGAGTCCCACCCCGTGTCCGAGACATCGATGCCCGGGTGCTCCAGATTCAGCCTCCATGCACTGCCGTCAGTGGAGGTGGCATGGCCGATGCGGTAGGTCGTGCCGGAGCCATTGCGGTAGGAGAACCACATATCCAGGGTGCCGTCTTGGTTTCGTGCGACGGTAGGTCGCGAAAAAGCCTGTGCAACGCCCAGTTCATAGGGTATCGATAGTCCCTGACGAGTCCAAACATGACCATCCTGGGAGTCCGCGTGTTGGATCACATGCAGCATTTCGCCATTTCCGGCATCCCAGGTGAGCGTCGAGCCGTACCACATGTCAAAGCCGCCGGTAGGCCGTGCGCAGACCCACGGGTAAGACAGGCTAATCGGGTCCGTGGGATCGCTTGCCATGAAAGGGCCTGAGGTATCGAGTTCAAGCGTGATCTGGGGCGTTACGATCAGGCGGCCGATATCGCCTCGCCAATGTCCGTCTGAGGGAGTCTGCCAGCCCATGAACAGCATGTATCGGGTGCCGTCAGCTTCGTAGCAGTTTCCAATACTGACACCATCAGCAAAGAAGCTGCCTTCAGGACCATGCTGAAAAAAGGGAAGAGCATGTTCTTGCACAATACGGCGCTGAACAATGTCCATGTCCACGGCACCGACCGAGGATCGGTTCCTGGCATCGCGACCGCTGAAAAAAATGCGATAGATATCGCCCTCAAGATGCACAGGCAGTGGGTTGGCAGCATGCGACACCAGCTTCGGGTGTTGACCGCGTCCATTGGGTGTGTAGATTTGTCCGAGTTTGATCCAACGGGGCATCATATATCCTTCAGACGGGAGCTGGGGACGCGCGATCGTACACTGGCCGTGCCGCCGTACACGCCGTCAGGCTCGGCATCGGACAACAATAGCGCCCCTGCACCAATGACACATCGATCGCCTACGGTGATATGGTCGCGCAACGTGGCGTTGACGCCGATGAAGCACTGCTCGCCAATGACCACCCCTCCGGAGATGACGGCATGAGACGCCACAAACGTGTGATCGTGGATAACGGAATGATGGCCGATGTGATTGCCGCTCCATAGGGTTACATTGTTCCCTATTTGCACAAACGGCTGGACGGTATTGTCCTCGAAGATGAAGCAATTTTCTCCAATCCGACCCTCATTGAGAATGGTCGCGCGAGGGCTGATGTAGCTGGCGCATTGGTAGCCCATTTTTTTGGCGGCCAAGTACTTTTCTTTGCGTATGGTGTTTAGTTTCGAGTAGGCCAGAGCGATGTAAATGCTGTGGTTTTCAGGTGGCAATAGATTTTGCAGTTGCTCGAATGGAGTGACTGGAAGGCCGCAGAATGTATCTTCTTTTATGTATTCGGAATCTACGGTAAATGCGGATATCTCATATTCGGAATCGTTCTTGAAGTAAAAATGAGCAAGCTCAGCCATCTCTGTATTGCCAAATATGATAAGCGGCTTTTTCATTTTTCTGCCTTTTCGTCTGGGTTGTATTGATAGATATGCCGAACGATGGTGTATGGTCTTTGTTTTACTTCAGAAAATATCTTGGAGAGATAGATGCCAATTATTCCGACGAATGAAATAATCATTCCTCCAAGAAGCCAGATAGACGCCATAACCGAAGTCCAGCCGTCTAGTGGAGTGGAAAAGAAAAGCCAGTTAAATACTAGAAATCCGATATATATAAAATCAAAAAATGAAATCAATAGACCCACATAAAAAATGCCAATCAGAGGTTGGTTGCTGAACGATGTAATGGCATTGATGAGGTGTGCCAGTTTTTTTCTGAATGTATAGGTGGTTTGACTAGTGCTGTGCTTGATGACTTTTCTTGGGTTCTGCTGAAATCCAGTAATCTGCCATAGGCCAGCAATCAGTATCTCTCTTTCTTTGTGGCTCAGGAGCGCATCGACGTAGCGTCTGCTCATCAGTCGCGCAGTAACCAGATTATCGGGTAACTTGAGCCCGGCCAATGCGTTGAATATGCGGTAGAACCATTGCCCGCTCCAGCTTTCAAACCAGTTGCCCTTGCGTTTTTGCTGCACGCCATAGACAACATCACAGGCTTGGGCATTCATCTGATCGGCAAAGTCTATCAACCATTCGGGCTCCTCTTCGAGGTCGCTGTCGATCAGGAAAATGCGTTCTCCTTTTGCGTGCGCCAAGCCCGTCATCATGGCTTTGTGATGCCCAAAGTTGCGTGATAGATCAATCACAACAATATGAGAGTCCTGTTCGGCTTGCTCTAATGCCCGTTTCAGACTGTCGTCGGGCGATCCATCGTTGACCAGAATAAGCTCATAGTCGTCTTGGGCTATGGTTTGTGCAGCGGCAGCCGCTCTTTCTAGGAACTCTCTGATGTAGGGGGCGGATTGGTACAGAGAGGCCACAACCGACAGTTTCATTTTGTATGCCTCATGTGACTGGAGGAGAGACTGCCGCAGTTGAACAGCATGTCAAGAATGGTGACGCCATGTGTAAACGCGCCCCAGAGCTGTGGGTATTCTGGGTACCCGCTGTAGTCGAACCAGGTGAGCGAGATGCCTTGTTCGTTGAAGATTGTTTCGTCCATATAGCCTTTGGCGGCGGGTCCCGATATGTATTCGGTGCCGCCTGCTTGAGCGCAAAGGTCGACCAAGCGTTCTGTTTTGCCATCTATCAGTTGGTAGTCCCATGAGTTTGAAATAGTGGTTCGGATCTTCAGGTAGTCGCAGATAGAGCAGATGAGCAGGCGATTCAGCTCGGAAAGAGTTGGGGGCAAAGCGTCGCGGTATAACGGTTCCAGCCATTCAGCAATCTCTTTGAAGTGAGGGGCGCGGCTATAGTTCTGGACGAGCGCTTTCCAGTGGTCCTGGGCCCAGGCGGTTCCTTCTATTTCTGTTTCGCGAATTTTTTGATGATACTTGCCCTTGACGCGGACGGGAACAGTGAGCCATTGGACACCCTGTGGGGTTTTGATCTGGTTGCGATTGCGCCAGTCGCGCCGCGTGTATTGCATGTCGTCGTAGAGAATGAACTCATCCACGGCGGCAATCATGTCAAAGTAGCCTTTCCATGGGATGTAGTTTGACTGGACGATGGCAACTTTCTTCATTTCGGTTCCTTTGCTCGTGTTGTCCGGCAGTGTGTTTCTGCATCGTTCGGCAACAGTGGCCTATATAGTTCTTGAGTGCGTGCCTCAGTATATCCGCCAGCGCCCGGCGCTGTTTGCCACGCTCCTACACGTTCATAGTCCTGGGGGAAATTCATACCGAGCTCGCTCAGCAGGGTTGTCGGCAGGTGGCGCGGGCCTGTCGGCTCGACTAACAGCCAGGCTGCGGCGATATTTTGGCAAGGCGTAGGAAGCAGAGCGGCTTTGGCCAGGTCGGGACTGCCTGGATAGCCGCCGATCATCCAGGCCTGTCCTATGCTGTAGGCACCGAGCGCATACAGAACCCCAGGGGATTGGCCGGATAGATCTATTACGGGTGTTTGAGGCTGGAAACCGGCGTCGTAGGCGATCTTGATGGCAGCTGATAGATAGTCAGCATAGCTTGACGACAGAATCAGAGTTGAGCGCTGCGGGCCGATTTCAAGTGCGGTTTCATTGAGATGGAGGGGGCCTGGCTGTCGGTAAGGGCGCTCCAGTCCTGTTTGTAACAAGGCGGCAATGAGCGCCTGTGTGACTAGTACCAAGGGAACAGCAAATGCCCAGGATGCCAGTTTTCGGGCCAAGGGAGCAAGTAGCGTGAAGGCGGCGATCAGCCAGAAAAAGATGGCGGAACTTCCGACTTGCCAGTAATTTCCGTTCGAGCCAAATGCATAGATGTATGGCATCACCGCCCACAAGGCAATAGCGGCCCATTGTGTCAGAGGTGTTTGCAGCAGTAAACGTAATTGACTGAACAATAGGCTGGCCAGAATAATGGCATAGATAATGCCGAATATTAGAAGGTTTTGGAATTTCCCTACGCTAAGGCTCCAGTCGGAGAAGTTAAATAACGTATAGGGTATGAGTAGAAATATTGTGATTAATAATGGGGTAGAGATTAAGGTGATTTTTGATTTGTGGCTCTCTAGCCATGAAAATAAGATGATAAAAAAAGAAACTGAAAATATATAGAATATAAGTTTATTTTCTTCGTCGTTAAGAATAAGTTCTTCTAGGCGAATAATCTGATCTGGTGTATGGCCGCCTCCTAGGTAACGGGCAAAATCAAGGCCAACTTGAAATCTATTGATAAAGCTGGCGATATTGCCATCGATGAGAAGCGAGCTGGTGACTAGAAAGAAAATCGCACTGAAAATGGATATAAATATCAAACTCAATGAAAATTTGCGGGCTAGCAGTAAATAGACGGGGGTGATGATCGCCAGGGCAAGCGCCGTGCTTGGCTTGGCCATAAAGGCCATCCAGCCACCGAGTCCTAGGGTAATGAATCCGGCTACACTTATGCGAGTAAGTGATTTTTCAGCAAGTATTAAACCAATGCTTGTGACTAGAAGGGCCTGTAATGCCAAGCTGTTATAGCTGGGAGTGAGTAGCCATGTGTCAAATAAGAGCAAGCTGCTGCATGCGAGGCCTGCTGATATGCTGTGCAGAATTATGGCAGAGTGTGTGACGAGAGGGGTGGCCCTGCTGAGATAGATATATACTAGCGCCCAGGAAAGAAAGAAAGTTATAAGTAAATTCGCCCTGCGAAGATTGGCGATGTCTCCATCTAAAATTAAATATAATGGATGGTATATATAGCCAAACTGCGTTAAAGAGAATTTATAGAGATAAGGGGTTGAAATCCAATTGAGATAAAAAGACTCATCGGTAAAATCGAGGCCATAAGAGCTGAATTTCAGAATTTGAAATAAGATTAAAAAGGTTCCTGCCGCAGATAGTGCTACCGTTACACACTGTGGGATTGTGATGGCTGTGCGTGGATTCTCTTTGGGTAGGGCCATTAACGCTGCTCGCAGGGCGATTTAAAACCGACACAGTTTACTCGCAGCGCTAGGTGAAGTCAGCCGGGCAGGCAGATGGATCGCTGTGGAAACCAGCTCCTTGATCTTCACCTGCGTCATGGGGCAAAAAAGGAGTGTGGAGGGTCCGAGGCGGCGCTGCTGGGTGTTTTCGTACGTGTAACCCCACTCTTGTCTGGCACAGTGAACACGATCCCGCCTTGATAGGCAAGATCGACAGCTGGCTGCAAACGCAAAAAAGCCCAGCGGTTAAGCTGGGCTTTTTTGATAATTCTGGTGGCCTGGGGCGGAATCGAACCACCGACACAAGGATTTTCAATCCTCTGCTCTACCGACTGAGCTACCAGGCCATGTACTGCTCGGTAAAAACGAAACTATACCACGATTTTTTTGTTGTGCACACAAAACAACAAAAAATTTTGTGCTTTCTTGCGGCGTATCCAGGTGCGGCGCGCTTGTGCCGGCAAACCGACCCTTTGGCAAGAGGGCAGATTATAATCATAAAATATGTTGTCGCGGCGTATTTTTGTCAAAACGCGTTGTGGCGGCGTAAAATCAGGTGCATCACACGCGGCTTGCACAGGCATAGCCGCTTGTTTCGGTCTTTTCAGGGCTTTGGCCTGTATCGCTCATGTCAGTAGATGTCTTAACCTTCGGGCTCAACCATGTGTCCGCGCCGGTTTCCGTGCGCGAGCGCGTGGCGTTCCCGATCGACGTGTTGAAACCGGCGCTCGACACCCTGCGCTCGGCGTTCGGCAATGGCGTGCGCGAAGCGGCAATCCTGTCTACCTGTAACCGTACCGAAATCTACTGCGCGGCCGAACCCCAGGTTGCCGAACGCTTGCCCGAGTGGATGGCGGATTTCAACAGTCTGCGCTCGGCTGAACTGACCCCGCACCTGTATCGCTACAACCAGAACGAAGCGGTACGCCATGCGTTTCGCGTGGCCAGCGGCCTGGACTCGATGGTTCTGGGCGAGCCCCAGATTCTGGGCCAGATGAAAGATGCCGTGCGCGCCGCCAACGAGGCCGGTTCGCTGGGCACCTTGCTGCACCAGTTGTTTCAGCGCACCTTCTCGGTAGCTAAGGAAGTGCGCACGCAGACGGCCATCGGCGCGCATTCCGTATCGATGGCCGCCGCCGCGGTGCGTTTGGCCGAACGCGTTTTTGGCGATCTTTCCCAAGCCAAGGTGCTGTTCATCGGCGCAGGCGAAATGATCGAGCTGTGCGCCACGCACTTTGCGGCGGTCAACCCCTGTCGTATCGTGGTGGCCAACCGCACGCAAGAACGGGCGGAAACGCTGGCTTCGCGTTTTCTGGCAACTACCATGAAGCTGGCCGATATTCCCGATCGTCTGGCCGAATTCGACGTGGTCGTCTCCTGTACGGCCAGTACCTTGCCCATATTGGGGCTGGGCATGGTGGAGCGTGCCGTGCGTTCGCGCCGCCATCGGCCCGTGGTCATGGTCGATCTGGCCGTGCCGCGCGACATCGAAACCGAAGTCGGCCGTCTGGACGACGTTTACCTGTACACCGTCGACGATCTGGGCCGGCTGGTCCAGCGCGGCACGGACGCCCGCCGCGCTGCGGTGGTTCAGGCCGAAGCCATTATCGACACCCAGGTGCAGCAGTACATGCATTGGCTCAGCAATCGGGCCATTGTCCCGGCCATTCTGGATGTGCAGCATACGGTCGATCAAGTGCGCAAGCACGAACTGGAGCGGGCGCAGCGCATGCTGGCCCGTGGCGAAGATCCTGCCCAGGTTCTGGAATGGCTGGCGCACGGCCTGACTCAGAAATACGTGCACGGCCCCATGGCCGAGCTGAATCGCAGCGAAGGTGCCGAGCGCGAGCAACTGTTGGATCTGTTGCCCCGCCTGCTGCCATCCACGACGCGTCGGCGTTAGCGTTTCCGGCGGCTTGTTTCACCGACTTCCTGCGGTGCAGCCAGATGTGTAACGTCGCCCTGCGCCCAGGCCTACCGTTTTCCCTTTAGGCTGTTCCCTCTATGAAAGACTCAATGCGCAGCCGGCTGGAGCAACTGGCCCGCCGTCTCATCGAAGTGGATGCTATGTTGGCCGAGCCCGAGATCGCCGGCAATATGGACGAGTTCCGCAAATTGTCGCGTGAGCGTTCTGAGCTTGAACCTGTCGTGACCGCTTTTACGGCCTATGAGTCGGCCGAGGCGGACCTGCAGGCCGCTCAGGAGATGATGTCCGACCCTGAGTTGAAAGAAATGGGCGAAGAGGAGTTTAAGCTGGGCAAAGAGCGTATCGGGCAGTTGGAGGACGAATTGCAGATCCTGCTGTTGCCCCGCGACCCCGACGATACCCGTAACGTATTCATTGAAATCCGTGCCGGCGCAGGCGGTGACGAAAGTGCGCTGTTCTCGGGCGATCTGCTGCGCATGTATATGCGCTATGCAGAAAACTGTGACTGGCGTACTGAAATCATGTCCGCCAGCGAGGCGGATTTGGGTGGCTACAAAGAAGTGGTCGTGCGCATCGAGGGGCAGGATGTCTATGGTCGCCTGAAGTTCGAGTCGGGTGCGCATCGCGTGCAGCGGGTGCCCGAAACCGAAGCGCAGGGCCGCATTCATACGTCCACTTGCACGGTGGCGGTGTTGCCGGAGGCCGAAGGCCTGAGCGAAATCACCATCAATCCGTCTGATCTGCGTGTGGATACCTTCCGCGCCAGCGGGGCTGGTGGCCAACACGTCAACAAAACCGATTCGGCTGTGCGTTTGACCCACTTGCCTACGGGACTGGTGGTGGAATGCCAGGATGATCGTTCCCAGCATCGCAATCGTGAAAAAGCCATGCAGGTGCTGGCCGCCCGCCTGAAGGACAAGCAACAGCGCGAACAGTCCGACAAAGAAGCGGCCCAGCGCAAGAGTCTGGTGGGCACGGGCGACCGCTCCGAGCGGATTCGCACCTATAACTTCCCGCAGGGACGCATGACGGATCATCGGATCAACCTGACGCTGTATAAGCTGGGTTACATCATGGATGGCGACCTGGACGAATTGATTAAAGCCTTGCTGTCCGAGCATCAGGCCGAGCAATTGGCTTGCTTGGCAGAGGCGTGAGCATGAGCCGGTCGCAGGATCTGTCCGGGCATTCGTGCGAAAGCCAGGCACGTCCCTCGGTCGATTCGATGCAGCAGGCAGCGGCTTCCAGTGACGCTGCCGATACCCTGCGTGCTTTGCAGGCAGGCAGCAGCCTGCCGCGCCTGGAGCGGGATATGCTTTGGATGCAGGTGTTGGGCGTGAGCCGTTCATGGCTGATTGCGCACGACACAGACCGCTTGCCTGAACAGGCCGTTCAGGCGTATCACCGCCTGGAAGCGCGCCGTCTGGCGGGTGAGCCTATGGCTTATATCGTGGGGATGCGGGAGTTCATGGGGCATGACTTTCTGGTCACGCCGGATGTGTTGATTCCGCGCCCTGATACGGAAACGCTGGTCGAACAGGCTTTGTGGTGTTTGCAGAATATGTCTTCGCCCCGGATTCTGGATCTGGGTTGCGGCAGCGGTGCCATTGCGGTGTCTTTGGCTCTGGCGCGCCCGGACGCACAGGTGGTGGCGACAGACTTTAGCGCACCCGCGCTGGAAGTGGCGCGTTTAAATGCCCAGCGACTGTGTGGGAAAGTCGAATTTTGCCTGGGGAGTTGGTACGATGCCGTGTCGGGTCAGCCGCTTTTTGATCTGATCGTGTCCAACCCGCCGTATATCGCCGCTGACGATGCGCATCTTGGACAAGGGGATGTGCGCTTTGAGCCGCGCCATGCCCTGACCGACGGTGCCGATGGTCTTCGGGATTTGCGTACAATAGTCCAGGGAGCCGGGTCGCATCTGCGCCCGGGAGGCAGTCTTCTCATGGAACACGGCTGGGATCAGGCCGACCATGTGCAGAATATGCTGCGGCACGCCGGATTTACCCAGGTCGCCAGTTATGCCGACCTGGCCGGAATAAGGCGGGTTACAGGCGGTCAACGTTAATTCTTTTCTTACGAGAACATCATGAGTGAAGTTCAAGATTTCATCCGCGAAACGGTCACGGAAAACCCAGTCGTTCTGTTCATGAAGGGCACGGCGCAAGCCCCTCAGTGCGGCTTTTCTGCCCGCACGGTGCAAATTCTGCGTGCTGTCGGTCTAAGCCAGGTCGTCATCGTCAACGTGCTCGATGACGCCGAAGTGCGCCAGGGCATCAAAGATTATTCCAACTGGCCCACCATTCCTCAGCTCTATATCAAGGGCGAGTTTGTTGGCGGCTCCGATATCGTGTCCGAAATGTACGAAAACGGCGAACTGGAAACCATGCTGCGCGAGGCCGGGGCTCTGGAGTGAACACCAAGCGCCGCTTGGTCATCGGCATGACAGGCGCAACAGGTGCCGTTTATACCGTGCGCCTGTTGCAAGTGCTGCAGTCCTGTCCGGACATCGAAACCCACTTGGTGATCTCGCCCTCCGGGGTGCTGAACATCAAGTACGAGCTGGATATAGATCGGCACGATATTCAGGCGCTGGCCGATCACGTACACAACTTTCGAGACGTGGGCGCGACCTTGGCCAGCGGCAGCTTTCCTACGGCGGGCATGGTTGTTGTGCCGTGTTCCATGCGCACGCTTGCGGCCGTGGCGCACGGCTTGTCGGATAACCTCATTACCCGAGCGGCGGACGTTACCCTGAAAGAGCGCCGACGACTGGTCATGATGGTGCGCGAGACGCCGTTCAATCTGGCGCACTTGCGCAATATGACAGCGGTTACCGAAATGGGCGGCATTATTTTCCCGCCCATGCCGGCGTTCTACTTACGGCCCAAAAGTATCGATGACATCGTCGATCACACGGTGATGCGAGTGTTGGAGCTGTTCGATATTCAGGTGCCCGGCGAACGCTGGGACGGGTCACAAAAGCCCGTTTGATGCGCAGCGGCGGTTTTTTTGCCGCTTGCTTTGTCTCGGTACGGCCAGATAGGTTTCTGGCTTATGTGTCGGGCCGGTGTCTTAACAACCCCCGGGCCTATGGGTCTGAGGGTTTGTTGTTTGCGCGTTTAATGGGTTGTGGATTTGTTCCGGTTGGGCGGATAGGTTTTACTGCCCCGAGCGCCGCTTGCTGACAAAGATCATTTTTTGTTCACCGGCAGCCGCGGGTTTGGCAGGCGTAAAGGCGTCCGTGCGTTCGCTGTTGTCATCGACGGCCGCGTCTGTGCTTGGGTCCAGGTCGCTGGGCATCAGCCCTGTAGGCAGGTGGTCGTCAAAGTAGTCCTGATCAAAACCGGTGTCTCCGTCCGGGTCGGCCTGGCCGGTGACTTTCAAGTCCACGAAGTTATACAGCTGCGCATCCATCAAGTGCGAGGGAATCACGCGTGTCAGTGCGCCAAAGACGTTCCACGAGCGGTGAGGGAATTTCTTGTCCCATTCGGCGATCATGCGGTTGATTTCCTGGCGCTTCAGGTTTTCCTGGGAGCCGCACAGATTGCACGGGATGATGGGGAACTGCTTGAGCTTGGCGTACGCGATCAGATCTTTTTCCGGCACATAAGCCAGTGGGCGGATCACGATATGTTCGCCGTTGTCCGACATCAGTTTCGGGGGCATGCCTTTCATGCGTCCGCCGTAGAACAGATTCAGGAAAAAGGTGGCCAGAATGTCGTCGCGGTGATGGCCCAGAGCGATCTTGGTGGCCCCGAGTTCCTTGGCGACGCGGTACAGAATGCCGCGACGCAAGCGCGAACAGAGCGAACACATGGTCTTGCCTTCGGGGATGACGCGAGTCACTACCGAATAGGTGTCCTGTGTTTCGATGTGGTAGGGCACGCCCAGTTTTTCCAGGTACTCGGGCAGGATGTGGTCGGGGAAACCAGGTTGCTTCTGATCCAGATTGACGGCCACGATATCGAATTTGATGGGCGCTCGTTTTTGTAGCGTCATCAACACATCCAGCAGGCCGTAAGAGTCCTTGCCGCCGGACAGGCAGACCATGATCTTGTCGCCTTCCTCGATCATGTTGAAGTCACCGATGGCGCGGCCCACCTCACGCATAATGCGTTTGCTCAGCTTGTTGTCATTGACGCGCTGCTTGCGTTCAGCCTTGCTGGCAAACACGGGAGTCTCGGTTTCGGAAGGAGGGAGGGTGCTGGTGTCTTGGGACATAAG
>JQGF01000426.1_pt1 | contig 18589 bp, 16 predicted proteins | sample 210201 | NCBI WGS metagenome assembly JQGF01 (sample SAMN02947780, study PRJNA257236) | wastewater metagenome | biome: Domestic wastewater sediments; material: Domestic wastewater soil sediments and water; isolation source: domestic wastewater sediment treated with ammonia and hydroxylamine at...
TCGTCCACTGGACGAATCACACGCGTCCTGCTCGAACAGCACGCCCCTTGCCTCCCGCCCCAGCATCCCGCCTGCGGCGAAGGCCCTGACTCGCCCGCCGGCCTGCTAGGGTCGGCCTGGCGAGAACAGCACCGCTGTGCTTGGCCCAAACGGCCCAAGCAATACGAAGCAATCCCCGGTATTGAGCGAAGAATCAAAAAAATCCCCGAAGGCAAGGTGGGCTTGCACTTCGGGGACGGTCCGCGCAAGGCACGGACCGGGAACAGGCTTGGGTATTACAGCTGGGCGGGAATGCCCAGGGCCGGATCGCTGACACCGTGCTTGCCCGACTCTACGCGACCGGCGAAGCGGCGGTAGTAGCTGGGGTCGCTGTTGCTGCGCACCACAAAGTCGTACCAGTGGCCGCTGGAGGACAGGGTCCAGGACTGTTTGGCTTGTTTGCCGCCTTCAACCGTGATCTCCCAAGGACCGTCCTCGCGGTAGGCCATGGATTGGATCGTGAAGGTGCAGGCCGATTTGCCGCCGTTCATCAGCTCCAGGTAGACATCGCCCTGAGTCACTTCGTAGCAGACACGGATCTCGGGACGAGCGTTCTCGGCTTTCTCGAGCACGCTGACATCGCCACGGAAATGACGGTGAAAACCGTTCGGACCCAGAACCCACAGGTCATAGTGGCCCAGGTTATCCGCCTGCGCGTCCCATATATCGTCCAGGATCTGGCCGGGTTCGACCATGTAGCGGCGTGGGATGCGGTCCAGGTTCAGCTTGTCGTAGACGTGGAACACAGCGGCGGCTTTGCCGGTGTTGGAGAACAGCAACTGCACACCCTTGCTGCTGTCGCAGCGTGCGCTGACATGCAGTTCATACGGCAGGGCACGCGATGGGCGCACGCCGGTCTGCTGCATAGGGATGCGCTGATTGTCCGTGGGAATCGGAACTTGGGGCAGACGGCCTTGATCGTTGCGGATGGTGTCCGCTTCCTGACGGTTCAGACGGCCCTTTAGGGTGGGCAACGGTTCGTTATTGGGGCTGGCAAAGTTGAAGGCGGTGGTCAGGTCGCCGCAGACCGCACGGCGATAGGCGCTGATATTGGGCTCCATCACGCCAAAGCGTGCTTCCATGAAGCGGATCACGGACGTGTGGTCGAACACTTGCGAGTTGACCCAGCCGCCACGGCTCCAGGGAGAAATGACGTACATGGGCACGCGCACGCCGGGGCCAAAGACCTTGCCGTCGCGAGGTGGCTGACCAGCCAGGCCTTGAGGGCTAGGGTAGTTGTAGTACTCGAAGGCGATCTGCTCATCAGTCAGCGTGGTCTTGCCGGCAGGCTTGCCGTCGGCATCGATGGACGGGGCCGATGGCGAAGGCACGTGGTCAAAGTAGCCGTCGTTCTCGTCAAAGTTCACCAGCAGTACCGTCTTGCTCCAGACTTCGGGGTCGGCGGTCAGCGCGTCCAACAACTCCTGTGTGTACCACGCGCCTTGCACCGGACTGGATGGGCCGGGGTGCTCGGAGTAAGCAGCCGGAGCCACTACCCAGGAAATTTGCGGCAGATTGCCTTCCTGGATGTCTTTGCGGAATTGCTCAAAGAAGCCACCGTCCGGCATGGTGTTGGCAATGCCTTTGTACAGCGGATTGCCTTCGTTGTCGGCCGGGTCATAGGGCGTATTGGTCGGTTTGCCCGATTGCTCATTGGCGCGGCGGTATTGCTTGAAGCCAGCCAGCGAATTGTCGGTGAAGTTGTCGGGCAGGTTCTGGTAGACCTTCCAGCTGATGCCGGCTTCTTCCAGACGTTCAGGGTAGGTTTTCCATTCGTAGCCCAGCGCCGAACTGTTCAGGCTGTCCCAGGCGTTGTTGACGGTACACTCGCCCGAGCCGGTCGGCCCGTTGGTGCCCGTCCATAGGAACATGCGGTTCGAGTTGGTACCCGTGTGCATGGAACAGTGGTAGGCATCGCACAGCGTAAAGGCATTGGCCATGGCGAACTGGAACGGCAGCTCCGCTTCGCGGTAAAAACCCATCGAATGCTTGTTCTTGTACTTGGGCCACCAGGACATGCGACCGTGATCCCAGGCCTGTTGGCCGTCTACCCAGGCGTGGGGTGTACCGTTGACGCGCTGTGCATTGCCCTTGGTGCTGTCCAGGTGATAAGGCAACACGGTTTCTGTGGCGCTGACATTTTGTTGCCAGACATTGCGGCCATTGGCCAGCGGAATGGTGAAACGGTCGCCAAAACCGCGCACGCCTTTCAGGGTGCCGAAGTAATGGTCGAAAGAGCGGTTTTCCTGCATCAGGACCACGATGTGCTCGACGTCCTTGATGGTTCCGGTCTTGTTGTTGGCAGGAATGGCCAATGCTTTGCGGATACTGGGCGGGAAGGCGGCCAGGGAACCGGCGGCCAGGCCGGCACCGGTCACATTGCGTAGGAAATTGCGGCGTGAAGTCATTGTTGCAAGTCTCGTAGTCCGATCAAGGGGCGCATTTCAGCTGCTTGGGGGTTTCGGGAGTGGTTGGCGTTTCGGGGTCAACGGGGCGGTCGGGGCTGGTCGCTCCGGCTCCGGACGAGCCACCGCCGTCGCAGGCGGCCAGCAGGCCGCACAGCAAAGCCAGGGCAGCGGCGCGCTTGAGGCGACCGAAGGCGGCGGAATGGATGCTTGGATTCATAAAAATTCCTTGGTCAGAAATCAGGGTTGCAGGCTGGACAGGGGCTTGCGGGATTCGTAGATGCTGGTCAGTTCGTCGGTCGTCAGGGCGCGCTCCCAGATGGCCAGTTCGCCGAAATCCATATTGATGTCGCTGCGTTTCCAACGTTTGTAGTACTGGCCGGTAACGTCTTCGGCCAGGCCCAGTTCGTTGGTGCCGGTACCGACCAGGGCGTTCAGTGTGCGATCTTCCAGGGGTATGGAGCCGAATTGAGCGCCGCGCTTATTGTCGAAAACATGGCCGCGCATGATCTTGCCGGTCTTGTCGATAACGACGGCCACATAGGCCCACTCGTCTGGCGTTACGTAGTAGCCCTGGCTTTCGTTGCGGCCGCCGCCATAACCGGCGTTAAAGCGGATGTCGCAGCCGCCATTGTTAAATAAGTCCAAAGCGAAGCCGGGGTTGCCGCCTGAGTCGTAGTTTTTGTTGGCCAGCATCGAGGCGCCATAGCTGTGGCAATTGTTGGGTGTGCGGAACCAGAAACCGATGGTCAACTGTGGGACGCCGTCTTTTGCGAACAGATCTTGATTCAAGGCTAGGCGATAGCCGCGATTACCGTTGGAGTCGGCATTGGTGCCTACGATACGCAGGGCACCAGTAGGCGTAGTTGGGTCCAGGAAGTCAGCAGCGATCAGTTGACCCGCTGGCACTTCAGCCGTAAAGGTTTGTAAAGTGGTGAGGCCTTGGCTGTCTGTCAGCGGTTGGGCCGTCATAGGGTAGTAGCCGGTCAGGCCGGTTTTGAGCGTGCTGGCCAACTTGGGCGGGGGTTTGTAACCTGCCTCGACCTGCATGGTGGATGCGGCCTGGCCGGACTGGATGGTGTAGCGGAATGAATAGACCTGGGCTGCTTCGGAAATAGGCAGAGCATCCGAGTGGCTGGTTGCGCCGGCCGGCAAGGTGGCCACCAGTTCGCCGTCGCGCAGCACGCGTACTTCCTGATCGGCGTTGCCGATCAGCTTCCAGTGCAGATCCACGCTGTTCTTTTTTTCCTGCTTGCTGAAACCGACATTGCGGATGCTGGTGCCTGCCTGCAGCGGGGAGCCGCGAAAGCGGTAGTCTTTACCCAACGCGCCCAGATGCGACAAAACAGTGGGCGCAATGTCGATGACCGCAGCCAGGCTGTTCATGTCTGTACCGGCATCCACAGCGCTATCGGGAGCCGAGAGCGACGCCAACGTTTTGTTGCTGGCGATGAAGCTGGTCTTGTTGCGGTTGAATTGCGAACCGGTCGTGCCGCCAAATTCGTCCAGGCCGTAGCCGGTCGTGACGATCAGCAGCCAGTCTTCGCTGGATTCGGCTTGCTGACGCTCTTGAATCAGGGCGGTCAGCTTGTCCAATGTGTCCAGGGACTGTTGCACGGCCTGCGCGTAGGCTTGGCTGCCCAGACCATGCTCGGTGGCGGCACGGGCGGGCGCTTGCAATTGGGCCAAGATCAGCGATTTTCCTTGTTGCAGGTAGGCTTGTGCCTGCTCGTCTACACAGGGATCTGAATCGGTGCAGTTGGCCGCTTCCAGCAGCTTGCCGGCTTGCACATCGGCTTGCAGCAGAGCGCGATAGTCGCCTGTGCTGGCGGCCATTGCCGCTGTCTGGGGTTCGGCAGCCAGCGAGAAGAGCGTGGGGGCTTTGAGTTCCAGCGCTTCTACGCCCACGCCGCGCAAGCCGTGCTGGTCGGCCCAGGAGCCGGTGACCAGGGAGGCCCAGCCGGGGATGGGCAGCGTGCGCTGTTCGGCGGCGGTACCTGCGTAGCCGCCGGTCTGGGCGGGGGCGACGGACAGTGCGCTCAGGGCTGGGTGTTTGCCGCTTTGGCGGGCTTGCAATAAGGCTTCATAGGTCAGGCCATCAATGCTGACGACCAGGGCTTTTTTGCCACCCAGGGCCTGCTGCTTGCCGGTATCGGGCGTTGTTGGCTGTTCGGGCTGGCCGGTGGCGGGCGAGCCATCGCCGCCGGAGGAGCCGCTGCCACAGGCGCTCAGCAGCAACACGGCAGATAAAGATAAACAGGCCTGACGCAGGCGGCGCACAGGAAAAGGGGGACGTGCAGATAAGGACATACAGCCACTCGTTCTGAAAAAGGAAAGGGAGGGCCGGACTGTGCGTGGGGTGGGCTGCCCAGTCGGCATCGGATCAGGACGCAGGCAGTGTAGAAAGAGCGTGTGACCGCTCCGTTAACGGAAGGGAAAATCCATTGATGATTGGATTTTTTTATATGGGTTCAGGTACTTTGGGTCGCGGTGGACGCTTGTTTAACCCAGTGTTGCTGCGGCTTGCAGAGATTGTTTCATCTCTATGTCGTGTTTGTTGCGGATCGGGAAATTATTTGAAATACAAACAATAAACGGCTTGATCATTAAAGGATTTTGTATTTTCCACTGATCGACCGTAGTCGGATGCGGGCCATTCACGGTTGTATCCGCGTGGCTATCCCACGGTTCGCAGACAGCAAAAAAGGGTTTTTCGAGAGATGTCGGGGGGGCTTCATAGTGGGCGGGACATCCGTGTACGCCGTACCAGGTATCAGCCATACGCTGAATGTTCTGTTTGGCATGAATGCGTATAGCCGGGGCTATGTTATTGCTGTGCTGAACCTTGAATGGCGTCTTCAAAAAGCCCGTTCCTCATCGACCTGGTAAATTGGTTCTTGGAAATTCTTCGGAGAACCAAAAAAAACGGGAGCCAGGCTCCCGTTACTGTCCCGGTAGCGGGGTGTTATTGGGCTTTGGCCCGCAGGCGGCCGCCGCTAGGGGTAGAGTGCGCGCCCAGCATCACACCGTTAATGGTTTGGCCGTACAGGTCAGACTTGGCGTCGTGGTATTTTTTTTGGGTTTCTTCTACCGATCCATTAAAGCGCGGGTCCTGGGGGCGTTCGTGGGCGTTCATGTAATAGGCCACATCCCAGGCTTGCTGGTCGGTCAGGCTGTTGCCCTTGCCCAATGGCATATTGGCTTTGATAAAAGCGGCTGCCGTCGGAATGCTGTGCATGCCAGCTCCCCAGTTATACGAGCCGTCGCCCCACAGGGCGGGAAACACCATGCGTTCGCCCACATGCTGGCCTGCGCCGTCGGCACCGTGACAGAGCGCGCAGTTCTGGGCATAGACTTGTTCGCCGCGTACGTAGTCGGGCTTTTGCGCAGGCTCAGCCAGGCGTTTGAAGCCTTGCCCTTTCAGTTTGACACCGGTGGGAGCGCCCTGCGCCAGCCAGTACATATAGCTTTCCAGCGCCACGATGGTTTGATCATCGGGCGGCGGCATCTGGCCGTTCATGCTGTAGCGAAAGCAGCCTTGCAGACGTTCGGCCAGAGTATTGACATGGCCGTTTTTAGATCGATACGCTGGATATAAGACATAGGCAGCCCATAGCGGCGAGGCGTTTTCGCGGCGGCCCGCATCCATATGGCAGCTGACGCAGTTCAGTTGATTGCCCACGAACTGGCTGGCGTTCTGGGGCGTATTCAAAAAAATAGCCTGACCTTTAAGCACCATTTTGCCAAAGTCATTATCTGGGATGCTGTGCGCATCCGGCGGCGAAAACGATGGGGCAGCATCCCCTAGGTCGACGGCCTGGGCCATGCCCGTGGTGAGCATGGCCAGGCTACAGGATAGGACCAGGGCGCGCAGCTCTGAAGTAATGATGCGATTCATGGCTTGCTCCCTTGTGCAACGGCAGGATGATTCAGGCTGGCGGGTAGGGTGGCGAAATAGTCGGCCGTGGCGTTGATCTGGGCGTCCGTCATGCGTTTGGCAATTTCGCCCATCAGGGCCAATGGACCAGGGGCGCGTGTCCCGTCGCGCCAGGCCTGCAACTGGCTGCGTATATAGCCGGCAGGCAGGCCGGCCAGTGCCGGGAAGGACTCGCCTACCCCTGCGCCGCCGGGGCCATGGCATTGAATGCAGGCAGGAATATTATTGTTCCAGTCGCCGCGATTGGCGATCCATGCACCCAGTTGTTCCTGGGCGGGATACAGATCCACATGGGCACCCAGCTTTGTCTTGTCGACGGGCGCGGGCAATTGTGCATAGTAGGCCGAGACGGCCTGGATCTGCGCGGCTGTCATGGCCTTGGCAATGGGTTGCATGATGGGGTTGGCGCGCTTACCCGAGGCCAGATTTTCCAGTTGTTCGGCCAGATAACTTGCGCCCTGAGAAGCCAGAAAGGGAAAACCGGCCGGAGCATTGCCTTCACCCTGGGAGCCATGACAGGTAGCGCAAGCCAGGACGCCACCGCTGCCCGATGTGGCCAAGGCTTTGCCTTGTTCGAGCGGCTCGTTTGCTCCGGCCGGCGCGGCACTGATCAACAGCAGTGCAAGCACCAGCCATCGGCTCGCCGGGATACGAGGATACCGTATGGTTTGCATGATTTTTTCTCCCAATAGCTCTTTTTTATTCTATGCCTCAAATTGAATTGAGTCATATGTAAATTTTTTTTACTTATATAGAAACTTGGGAGAATGTTGATCTTGCGCAAGGCAAAGCGTAGGACGAGTCAATGTCCAGCGTCGGTAAGGGTTGGACTGTCATGCGTGGCAAGCCGCTGAGCGCCTGGATGATGGGCTGGGCCTGGGCGGGCGGGGCGCTGCTGATAAACACGCTGTGGCCGCCGGCGGATCGTATACCCAGACAGCCAGCCGCGTGCAGACGGCGGCGCACCTGGCTAGCCACGGCGAAAGAAGGCTCCACTATCTGGAAGCGCCCGGCGCTTAGACGTTCGATGCTTGGGCGCAGAAAGGGATAGTGGGTACAGCCCAGGACCAGCGTGTCGGCGCGGCTGCTAAGGGCAGGTTTCAGGTAGCGGTGCAGTTCGTCTTCCACATCGGGACCATCCAACTGTAATGCTTCCACCCGTTCGGCCAGGCCAGGGCAGGCAATGCGTACGACTTGGACCTGGGCGGCATGCTGGTTTATCAGGTTCTGCAGGCCTGTGCTTTCTATGGTCCGGCGCGTGGCCATCAGGGCGATACAGCCGCTGCGGCTGAGCGCAGCCGCAGGCTTTACCGCAGGCTCGATGGCAATGATGGGGACGCTGAAATGGGCACGCAGATAAGCGGCGGCCAGCATGGTGGCCGTGTTGCAGGCGATGACGATGGCTTTGCAGCCTTGATCCAGCAGAAACTGGACCAATTGGGCTGTGCGCGCTCTGATCCAGTCGGGCGACCGGTCACCGTAGGGGGCATAGCCGGAGTCGGCCAGATACAGCAGGTTTTCGCCGGGCAACGCCTGGCGTATGGAGCGCCAGACGGACAGACCGCCCACGCCGGAGTCGAAAATGCCGATAGGAGCATTCGAGGGCGCACGCCCCGCGAACGGATTCATGGTCTGAAGCCAATAATGCCAGGAAAAAACGGAAGCTATATTATGGCCCGTTTGTTTCGCAGGGGTAAGGGGCAAGCAGCATGGGCAGCCACATCTGTCAGGGGGGCGGATCAGTGACTGGCAGGAAAGAATCAGGCTTTTTTGACGAATTCGGTCTTTAAGCTCATGGCCCCGAAGCCATCGATTTTGCAGTCGATGTCGTGGTCGCGGTCAACCAGACGGATATTTTTGACTTTGGTGCCCATTTTGATGGTGCCGCCGGAGCCTTTAAGCTTCAGGTCTTTGATGACTGTGACCGTGTCGCCGTCTTGCAGGGCGGTGCCGGTCGAGTCTCGATAGACGCGTTCTTGCGTTTGCGCCGACTCGATGGCCTGTGCGGGCCATTCGTGCGCGCATTCCGGACAAATATACAGAATGCCGTCTTCGTAAGTGAACGTGGACTGGCATTGGGGACAGGCGGGCAGGCTGGTAGTCATGGGCGTACAGGCAAACCGTTAAATACAGAAGAAAGCCAGTATAGCCCTTATTGCCAAAAGGGTTATTTGCGCCGCCTGCTGCGTTCATGGCCGGAATAAGGCAGGTGTCGGTGGTGGGCGATCAGCCCCCGGTCCCCGATCGTGCATGGGAAGCCGGGGGGGATCGTTCAGACCGGATCGGGCGAACGGGCGTACAGCGCGGTGGCTTCGGATGTCACCAGGGCCTGATAGCGCTCGAAGTGGTTCAGAATGTCGTTGATGACCTGCCCTGAACTCAGACCCATCAGGTCGTAACCACGGCTGCCGTCGGCAAAAACGGTGCGGACCTGCCATTCGTGCGGGCGGGTCTGTTCGTTCTTGGCGGCGGCGGCGGTAAAGCTGGCAACCCGGCGCGCCTGCATTTGCACGCCATAGACAAAGTTGCGCTGACCTTCGGCCTCAATGGTCAACTGAGCCTGATCATCCTGACTTGTGTCCAGCGAGACGTTCAGATTGCGCTTGCCCAGTTCCTCAGCCACGGCTTGCAAGGCCGGTGTGGCCACTTCATCCAGAAAGCGCTTGGCATCGCGACGGGTCGGACTGTGCAAAATAGTGGACAGGCGGCGTCGCCAGGAGACTTCCGTTCCTGGTGCCGGTCCAGTGGCAGGGCCGCTGGCGCGGCGTAGACGCGACATATCGGCTTTCATGCCTTTGAACAGCCCCAGAATCAACAGGAACATGATCAGGGCAAAAGGCAGGGCGCTGACCAGGGTAACGGTTTGCAGCGCCGTCAGCCCGCCGGCCAGCAATAGCAGGGCGGCGGCGGTGCCTTCCAGCGCGCACCAGTAAATGCGCTGCCAGACCGGCGCATCTTCCACGCCGCCGGCGGCCAGCGTGTCGATGACCAGCGAACCCGAGTCGGCCGAAGTCACAAAGAAGATGGACACCAGCAGCACGGCCAGGGCGGAGGTCAGACCCGACCAGGGCAGGTACTCCAGGAACTCGAACAAAGCCACCGACGCATTGGCGGCGGCGTCCCGGGCCAGTTGGCCACCGGCGACAGTCATGTCCAGGAAAATAGCGGTGTTGCCGAACACCGTCATCCAGAAGAAGGTAAAGACCGTGGGCACTAAGAGCACGCCCAGAACAAATTCGCGCACGGTGCGTCCGCGCGAGATGCGGGCGATGAACATGCCGACGAAGGGGGACCACGCAATCCACCAGGCCCAGTAGAACAAGGTCCAGGCTTTCATCCAGTCCTGTTCGCGAAAGGCTTGGGTGCTAAAGGAGCGGGCAAAGAAATTATCCAGATAACCGCCAATGTTCTGCACGAAGGCATTCATCAAGAAAGAGGTCGGGCCCACAAAAAGCACGAACAGCATCAGGGATACGGCCACCAGCAGGTTCAGCTCGGATAGCCGCCGTATGCCCACATCCAGTCCGCTGACCACAGACAGGGTGGCCAGCGAAGTGACCACGACGATCAGCGCGATCTGTACCCAGGTTTCCTGTGGCCAGCCGAACAGGTGTTCCAGCCCGGCATTGATCTGCAGCACGCCCAGGCCCATAGAGGTGGCGATGCCGAACAAGGTGCCGCAGACAGCGAAAATATCCACGCTGTCGCCGATCCAGCCCTCGATGCGTTTGCCGAACAGGGGATACAGGCCCGAACGTATGGTCAGCGGCAGGTTGTAGCGAAAGCAGAAGTAGGCCAGGGACAGACCCACCACGGCATAGACGGCCCAGGCGTGTACGCCCCAGTGAAACAAGGTGATGACTTGGGACTGGCGCGCTGCCTCGACTGTGCCGGCTACCCCCGAAGGCGGCGCGGAAAAGTGTTGCAGCGGTTCGGCCACGGCAAAGAACATCAGACCGATACCCATGCCTGCGGCGAACAGCATGGCCATCCAGGTCAGGTAGGGGTAGTCGGGTTCCGAGTCATCGGGCCCCAGCTTGAGGTTGCCGTAGCGGCTCAGTGCCAGATAGACGATGGCAAAGAAAAACAAGGCCACGGCCAGGATGTAGAACCATCCAAAACTGCGAATGACCCAGTCCTGGAGTTGTTCAAAGATAAGGGCGGCGTCCTGCGGAAAGATGATGCCAATCAGCAGGAAAACCATGACGATCAGTGTAGATCCCCAGAAAACCCTCGGATGTAGGGTGCTTTTGAAAGGCAGGCCCATTGCATGCTCCGGTTGTTGCTTGGTGGAGCAAGCTTAACGAGAATGAATCCGAAGTTAAAGGGTCGATAGTTCAAGAAGTGTATATTTCAGGGTCGGAATGGATCATTGGGCAGCAGCAACTCCTGGCTGTCCGCCTGGCGGGTCAGCTCCAGCTGGTGCAGCACACTGGCGCTGGCCGTATGGCTGGCCGAATGCAGATCGGTGCCGTGCAGCAGCCGGGCCAGCAGCGTGGCGGCGAATAGGTCGCCTGTTCCTTTGGCGGCGCAATCCACGCGAGGATGGTTCAGCAGGACGGCCGAATGCGGATTGCGACGCACCTGCAGCAAACCGATCTGACCGGCGTGCCAGGACAGGGGGGCGGCGCTGGTGGCAATCAGCCATTGCGTGCGTCCTTTCAGCAGCGAATGTGCGGCGTGGGCGGCTTCTTCCTGGGTGTCTGCGGGCAGACCCGTCAGCAAGGATAATTCGTACCCATTGGGTGTTAAGCCTGTCGCCAGCGGCAGCAGCGTCTGGGGATAGGCCCGCACCAAGTCCGGGTCGACATAAGTGCCTACATCAAGATCGCCGATGACCGGGTCTACGATCACTAGAATATCGGGATGTTGTTGCAGCAGCCGGCGCAGCCAGCGCGCAATGACAAAAGCCTGTCCGGCGTTGCCCAGATAGCCGATGAGCACGGCGCGGATCGCCTTCAGGGCACCGCGCCTGTCCAGGTCGGCCAGAAAGCCGTCCAGCCAATCGGCGGGCAAAGCGCCGCCGTGTACCGTCGGGTACTGCGGGTTGTTGCTGAGCAGGACGGTGGGCACGGCGGCCACGGTCAGGCCGTGTTGGCGCAGGGTGGGAACGGCAACATTGTTCCCGACCCGGCCATAGATGACTTGAGACTGAATGGAAACTACATCCACCTGACATGGATGTAGTTCCCGGGCTTGCGCCAAGGCGGCAGGGTTCATGCTGGGCAAGCGACAGCAGCAGGCTGCTTGACTTGACTGAGCCAGTTCTCCAGCACGCGGCGCGATGCAGCGTGCAACTGTTTGCCGATCAGGGCGGCATCGGCGCGCAGGGTGGCCGGATCGATATCGGCCTGGCCCAGTTCGTTGGCGTGGCCGACCAGCCAGCGCTCCAGCTTGCTGGTGTCGGCTTCCAGGTGAAACTGCAGGCCCAGTACCTGAGTACCGAAGGAAAACGCCTGATTGGCACCTACATTGGTTGCAGCCAGGTGAACTGCGCCGTCCGGAATATCGAACTGATCGCCGTGCCAGTGCAGGACCGGAATGCCCTCAATGGCAGCCAGGGCGGAATCGGCACCGAAATTGGTCAGCGTCAGCGGCGCAAAGCCGATTTCCTTTGTGCCCAGCGGGTAGACATTGGCACCCAAGGCGCGTGCAATCAGTTGCGCGCCCAGGCAGATGCCCAGCAGGGGCTTGCCGGCCAGCAGCCACTTCTGGATCAGCGCCAGTTCGTCGGCAAGGAAAGGGTAGATCTTGTCGTCGTAAGCCCCGATGGGGCCGCCTAGCACGACGAGCAGGTCTGCATCGCGTTCGCTTAGGTGATCCAGCGGTTGGACGGACGGGTCCACATACTGGATCTGGTAACCCTGTTCGAGCAGAACGGGTTCCAGCGTGCCCAGGTCTTCGAAGTGGATGTGGCGCAGTGCAAGGACTTTTTTCATGGCGGTCTCTGTAAATCCAGTAAAGAGGACGTTAGCTGGTGGTGCCGATGTCCACATTGAGGGTGCCGGACAAGGGGAAGGTGCAGCAAGCCAAGGCGTGACCTTGGGCCTTGTCTTGGTCGCTCAGGCAGAAATCGGGCTCGAAGCGGCAATCGCCATCGCTATTGGCGATGCTGACCCGGCAAGCCCCGCAGATGCCGGCCCGGCATTGACTGCGTATGGGTACCTGACCGGCTTCCAGCATCTCCAGCAAGCTGCTGCCGGGCTCGGGGGACAGGGTCAACCCCGAGGCGGGAACATGAATCTGCAGCGGCGCACTGCCGGGAACAGGTTCGATATCCACCGCAGGGGCCGCCGGTGGGGAAAAGGCTTCGATCAGCATGCGCGAAACAGGGTGGGCCTGGACGGTGTATTCGCGCAGCGCCTGGGCAAAGCTGTAGCTGCCGCAAATAACCACCGCTTCCGGGTCCTGCAGGTGTTGCAGTGTTTCGGATGAAGGACGTCCGACTTTGAACTGGGCGCTGCTGCGGATATTGTCCCGCGTCACGAAAACGCTCAGCGAAAACCAGGAGGCGGATAGATCCAGCGCCAGCAGTTCGTGCAGAAAAGGGATGTCCGAGACGTGTGGAATGCTGAGTAGCAATTGCACGTAAGGGACAGCCTGGCCTTTGTTCGCCCGGTGTGCCAGTTCGCGCAGCAGGGCGATGGGAAGGGTAATGCCGATGCCGCCTGCGATCATGGCGATGCGCTGGTAACCCAGGATGGAATCCACCGAAATATCGCCGGCCACATATTGCAGCGGCACGGTCATGCCTTCGCGTAACGTAGCGTGCAGATGGTCGGATACGCTGTTGCGTCCCGACCCCTTGACGGCGATTTCAAATAGATCGTCGTCGGGTTTGCGGGTAATGGAGTACAGGCGCTGCTGGACGATGCCGCCGGTATCCGGATAGCTGAGCGCGACGTGCTTGCCGGCCTGCAACGATTGCAGAAAGTCGAAATGTCCACCCTGCACGCGCAGGGTGAATACCTTGACATTGCCTGCTTCGGGCCGGACGGTTTCGCAGCGTGCTTGAATGAGTGGGGTCATTGCAAGGCCTCTTGATGTTCGGATTCGGCTTGTTGGGCCGCGCCGGATTTGCCATTCAGGCCGATACGGCCGATCAGGCTTTCGACCGAATCGGTATAGACGCCGATTTCGTTGCTGTCGCCGATGTCGTGCAGGATGTCGCGGGCATTAGGGAACTTCAGCATGGAAAAGACTTTTTCCCACGCGCCCAATTCGTTGTTGGCGAACATTTCCACCGTGCGCAAGATGACAGCGCGCATGTGTTCGCGCTCTTTCTGGCTCAACCCCTGCACGATGTCCGACGCCACGAAACTGAACACGCTGGAGTGGCTCCATTCGTCCATGGCATGCGTGCGGGTGACTTCGTGGCAGATAGACTGGATGCCCTTGTCTTCGGCCATGGTCTTCAGGTAGTCGGTGATCAGGGTTTCGGAAGCGCAGGCGATGGCAAAGCGCGTCAGGCGTCGCTCCGACTCGGAGCCGCATTGACTGAGCAGATTGTTGCGCCAATGAACCAGGTTGAAGTCCGAGAAGTCCAGAGGCTGCAGCTTGCGCTTATCGTAGATATAGTTGCAAGCCATGATGGACATGCGGGTATGCAGTGCTTCGTCCAACAGGGCCTGGGACATGACATCTTGCAGCAGGCCGCGGTTGGCGCTGGGCGGTGGAGTCTTGATGATGTCTTCGCAGGTCGGAGTGACGACATTGCATTCGATGTAGATGGTCTTGAGGTTGTAAATCCCCCAGGCGTAAGACAGGCACTGCGATTTCAGATCTTGCGGGGCTTCCAGCCAAGCTTGATGATTGCGAAATGGCAACAGGCTTTCGCTGAAGTCATCTTTGTCCGGATCAAAAGCCAGACTCCAGTAGTCGGGAAGTTCCTGGTTCACGGCAGCCCGGTTCTTCCAGAGTACGGACAGTTTGTGCAGCATATTGCGTACGGCGTCATCGGTTTCGTAGTTTTTGATCGTCATTTCAAATTTCCTTGCTGTTGATTGCGATCTTGTCGAAACGCAGAGATCGCGTCCAATGGCTTCCGTCCGTATTCCAGTTTCGGAATTCGCCGGTTGCCTGTAATTGATTTATTCGCCATTTTTAATAATGGTGTAATAAATTCGTATCAGGTTCTGCTGGTATCTGCGTATTAATGCTGCGTTGCCAGTTCCTGCTGTTTCTTTGGCTCTCCTTTAATCTTTCCTATATGAAAAGATGTCGGATTTGCAGTAAAGAGGGCATAATCAAAACCGTGCATCGCATGTGCTGTACTGTTTCAAGAGCCAGCAGGCTGAATTCTAATGACGGTCTGACAGTAAATGACAGACCGTTTTTTTTGTATTTAACAGACCACTTGATCATAAATATTTTGTGCGCTGCAAAAATGGCAGTCGTGATCCGTTAAATTCCTGTGAAATCAGCGTGTTCTCTTTATTTTTTAATTCTTTCTATTTTTCTGTGATCTAAGAATATGACAAAAAAAGTGGTCTGGTCATTTATTTTTAAATGGACTGCTTTTAATGTCGTCATAGCGCATAGCATATTTATTTTTGGGCATTTCCGGTTTGTTCAAGGGTGGACATACGCTCTTGCCAGCGTTGGGCTTTCAGGTACGGATCGGGAAAGCTGCCCTTATCGACACAGGAATGCGCATGAAGAGTCTCGCCGGTGGCGAAGCCCACCAACTGCCTCTGGTAGGTTCGCAACCCCTGCAGCAGATCGACCGCAGCCTTTGGGACATTCTCGAGGCCGAGCGTCGTCGTCAGCAGCACACGGTCGAACTGATTGCCTCCGAAAATTACGCCAGCCGCGCGGTATTGGATGCGCAGGGCTCCTTGCTCAGCAACAAGCAGGCGCAGGGCTATCCTGGACAGCGTATTTACGGCGGATGCGATCAGGCCGATCAGGCTGAAGAACTGGCTATTGAACGGGCCAGGCAATTGTTCGACTGCCGGCATGCCAATGTTCAGGCGCATTCGGGCAGCCAGGCCAATCTGGCGGTGTATCTGGCGTTGTTATCGCCCGGTGATACGATTCTGGCCTTGGACCAGCGCGCAGGCGGCCATGTCAGTCACGGCTCTGTCGTCAATGTATCCGGGCGTTGGTTTCAGACCCGGGCTTATGGCGTGGATCGAAGCACGCAATGGGTGGACATGGACGAAGTGCGCCGTCAGGCGCGCAGTGAACGTCCGCGCCTGATCATTGCCGGTGGTTCGGCTTATTCGCGTACGCCCGATTTTGTCGGTTTTCGCGCAATCGCCGACGAGGTCGGAGCGTATTTCATGGCGGATATGGCGCACAGCGCCGGTCTGGTGGCGGCGGGGGCCATAGAATCTCCGGTGTCTCAAGCGCATGTCACGACCTTGTCCACGCATGGAACCTTGCGCGGGCCGCGTGGCGGCATGATTCTTTGTAACGATGCCAGGCTGGCCGGCAAGTTCGATGTCGCCGTCTATCCGGGGCTTCAGGGCGGGCCGCTGGTCAATATGCTGGCCGCCAAGGCTGTGGCCTTTGGCGAAGCGCTGCGGCCCTCGTTCGCCGTGTATGCTCAGGCCGTCATGGACAATGCGCGTGTCCTGTGTCGTCGCTTGGCCGAGGGGGGGCTCACTGTCGTTTCGGGTGGAACCGACTGCCATTTCGGCGTGGTGGACTTGCGTCCGTGGGGGCTGGACGGCCCCTTGGTGGAACAGGCATTGATGCAGGTAGGCATCAGCCTGAGCAAACACGCCGTGCCTTACGACGATGGCGATGGCTCCTATTCGGGCATACGCGTGGGCAGCGCCGCATGTACGTCCCGGGGCTTGAGCGAGGACGACTTCAAGGAAATCGGCGATATGATTCTGGCCTTGTTGGGGGGCGTGCGCAGCGGCACCCGCAGTGCGCGTACTGAAACTGCTATCCGCGAAGGCGTGGCCGGCCTTAACCGGCGCTTTCCTTTGCCTTACTGAACGCCGCGTCGTGTCAGCCCTTGCCTTGGCGCAAGGCATTGGACAGGCGCAGCATGGCCGATTCGATTTCGTAGGCTGTCAAAGACGCATAGCCCAGCATCCACCCTTGTTGCTTGTTCTCGCCCAGATATAGCTTGCTTAAGCCGGGCAGCAGGACACCGGCGCTCAGACCGCGCCGCAAGGTGTATTCCTCCGACCAGCCTGGTTCCAGAAAACAGGGGATTTGCAGACCGCCTTCTGGGCGTGTGGCATGCGCAATGCCTTGCAGGTGTTCGCCTATGGCTTCAAACATGATTTCGCGTCGGCCAGCATACAGTTTGCGCATGGCACGAACGTGCGAGTTGTAGTGCCCGTCCTCCATGAAGCGGGCCAGTGTCAGTTGCAATATTTGCGGAGTGTGCCCATCCATGATGCTGCGTGCCTGTGTAAATGGCTTGACCAGCTCCGGAGGCAAGGCCATGTATCCCATGCGCAGGCCCGGGTACAGCGTTTTGCTGAACGTACCCAGATAAATGGTGCGTTGGTATTTGTCCAGACCTTGCACGCACGCCGTCGGCAGACCGTCGTAGTGAAATTCGCTGTCGTAATCGTCCTCCAGAATCCACTTGCCGTTCTCGGCCGCCCAGCGTATCAGTTCCAGACGACGTTCCAGCGACAAGGTGGCACCTGTGGGGTACTGGTGCGAGGGCGTTACGTAAATGCAGTTGGCCCCGCTGCGCTCTTCGTGCAGCAAGTCAGTGCGCAAACCTTGATCGTCCACCGCAATCGGTACGATTCGCGCTTCGGCCGCCTCGAAGGCTTTGCGTGCGCCGAAGTAGCCGGGGTCTTCCATCAGAATGGGCTTGCCGGCATCGACCAGAAGCTGGGCGCACAGAAACAAAGCTTGCCGCGTGCTGCTCAGGATCAGTATCTGGTCAGCCGATACTTTGGCCCCGCGCTCCAGGTTCAGGTAGACGGAAATGGCCTTGCGCAAAGGCTCGGTGCCCTGGGGGTCGCCATGCAGCAGAATATTGCCGCGATAGTCTTTCATGGCTTGGCGTTGTAGCCGTTCCCAGACATCGGTGGGGAAGTTGCGGGTCTCGGGCAGGCCGGTTGCAAAGGCTTTGATGGTTTGCTGGTCCGATATGCCGCCGCTCTCGAAAATGGCTCGGCCACGGCGGCTGAGTCCGGCACCGGGCTCCGTAATGCCGCGTTTGAGATCTTGCGCCTTGATGCGTCTGTAGGCACTGCCGCGCAGCTCGGTGCCCACGGATTCGGAGACATAGCTGCCCGATCCTTCCCGACGCACGATAAAGCCGTCGCGATGCAGTTGCACATAGGCGTTCTCCACAGTGTCCCGCGCCATGCCCAAGGACTTGGCCAGCGAACGTGTGGCCGGCAGTTTGACACCTGGGCCCAAGGCACCGTCCAGTATCAGGGCCCGCAGGGCCCGTTGGATGCGCTGGTGCAGGTCCAGGCATTGCAGGTCTACGTCGTTCAGACGCATTTTTAAAGTGTCGAGTTCAAAAGAGCGGGTCATGCGGTCTGCTCCAGATAATGTCAATGGTCTGCCGAGTCAGACCATTGTGCTCGTAGACTGTCAGCTTGTCCTTGGAGCTCCGATTTTGCATCTGGACTCCGGTTTTCAGGCTTGTACAGGGTCTTGTCACGTATGTTCCGGTCTTTGAATTTCAGTGCGGGTCCCAGCGCACTGCCTATGGATGTTCTGCTGCAGATCCGCGACGAATTCTTTGATTTTGCCGGCACAGGCATGTCTGTGCTGGAGATCAGTCATCGGTCCAGGCCTTTCATGGACTTTGCCCAACGAACCGAGCAGGGTCTGCGCCATGCTTTGGGCATTCCGCCCGCCTATCAGGTCTTGTTGCTGCAAGGCGGTTCGTATATGCAGTTTTCTCAAGTGCCCTTGAATTTGCTGCAGCAAAAAAAAACGGCGGATTATATTCATACGGGATTGTGGTCGGGTCAAGCGGCTCAAGCGGCGCGTCAGTACGGGGAAGTCAGAATCATCGCCAGTTCAAAAGAAACCGGATTTGATCGAGTTCCTTATTTTGACGAAACTTATATTAATCCGGAAGCGGCTTACTTGCATTACACGGAAAACGAAACAGCGCATGGTGTGCAGTTTTCTGTTGCGCCGCCCACTCGTGTGCCTTTGGTGTGCGATGCCTGTTCCAGTCTGCTCTCCAAGCCTTTGGATATTGGCGCGCATGGCTTGATATATGCCTCTGCGCAAAAAAATATGGGAGCCGCCGGCGTGA
>JQGF01001733.1_pt1 | contig 18483 bp, 16 predicted proteins | sample 210201 | NCBI WGS metagenome assembly JQGF01 (sample SAMN02947780, study PRJNA257236) | wastewater metagenome | biome: Domestic wastewater sediments; material: Domestic wastewater soil sediments and water; isolation source: domestic wastewater sediment treated with ammonia and hydroxylamine at...
TCCCAATCAATGGCACTGTCAGTCGTACGCTCTTGTAAATGGGGGTTATGGCAGTAGCCACAGCGCCAGGGACAGCCTTGCACAAAGATGACAGCAGCGAGCTTGCCCGGGTAATCCGTGGCTGAGAAAGGAGCGCAGCCGCCCACTTTCAATGTCACGTTGTGCGTGTTGGCCTTTGGGTAAGGGGGGCGTGTGGCGTACGTCATATTATTAGCGGCTAGCCTGGCTGGAAGGGACGGCGCTGCTCAACGCAGTGCTGGTTTCTGTGAAGTAGCGTCGCTCATGAAATTCACCTTGCTTGCCAATATTGAAAGACGACATGGGACGGTGGTAGCCCATGACCCGTGTCCATATTTCGCAGGGCTGGCGCTCGGAATCTTGGAGAGTGATGGTTTCGGTGCTCATAAGAAAACTCCTTGGATAAAAGGGCCGTCACAAGGTCGGATGTGTTCGGCCACGGTGTGCCACGAGGCGGGTTAGCAAGTCGCGGTCAAGCTAAGTGGGTTGTCCGGATTTAGTGGAAATAGGCAGGACAAGTAGCGTTCGTTCAGGGGTGGCGGTCGGGTGTCCGAGAGCTGCTTTAGTAGGCGGATGCTTCTGGTTGGGCAGACACGTTTACTTTTCGCGTTGCTGGTTCTTTGTCCTGCTCCTGCCTTTGTGTCTGTTGCGGCTTCGGTTTCTGCCCCTGTCCGGTTGGAGGGGTTTGCGGGTTCGGGCACGTCGGAATGGACGCTTCGTTGCGAGTCTGTGCGATTTTGTTGACCAGTAGTTCCTTGTCGCAGTGCGGGCAGAATTCGTGTTTCCCCGACAGATAGCCGTGTTTGGGGCAGATGGAGAAGGTGGGCGTGACGGTGATGTAGGGCAGGGAAAAGCGGCTCAGGGCTCGCTGCACCAGATTGCGGCAGGCATCGGTGCTGGACAGAGCCTCGCTCATGTACAGGTGCAACACTGTTCCCCCCGTGTATTTGCCTTGCAGCTCATCCTGGCGCTCCAGGGCTTCGAAGGGATCTTCGGTAAAGCCGACGGGTAATTGTGAGGAGTTGGTGTAGTAGGGCATGTGCGTGGTACCGGCCTGCAAAATATCGGGCCAGCGGGCGCGGTCTTCTTTGGCAAAGCGATAGGTGGTGCCTTCCGCAGGGGTGGCCTCCAGGTTGTACAGATGTCCGGTACGTTCTTGAAACTCCACCATGCGCTGTCGAATATGGTCGAGCAGACGCACCGCGAACTGGTGCCCCCAGACGGTACACAGGCTCTCCTGATCCTGGGTGAAGTTGCGGATCATCTCGTTAACGCCATTGACTCCCAGCGTGGAGAAGTGATTGCGCAAGGTGCCCAGATAACGGCGCGTGTAGGGGAACAGTCCTTGGTCCATGTGGTGCTGAATAACGGTGCGCTTGATTTCCAGGCTGTCGCGGCCCATTTCCAGCAGTTCATCCAGACGAGCAAACAGGCCGGCTTCATCGCCTTGATACAGATAACCCAGGCGGGCGCAGTTCAAGGTCACGACACCCAGTGAGCCGGTTTGCTCGGCAGAACCGAATAAGCCATTGCCGCGCTTGAGCAGCTCGCGCAGATCCAGCTGCAGGCGGCAGCACATGGAGCGGATCATGTTCGGCTCCAGCTCGGAGTTAATGAAGTTCTGGAAGTAGGGCAGACCGTACTTGGCCGTCATGGCAAACAGGCGTTCGGCATTCGGGCTGTACCAGTCAAAGTCCCGGGTGATGTTGTAAGTGGGGATGGGGAAGGTGAAAGCCCGTCCACGGGCGTCGCCCTCGCTCATGACTTCGATGTACGCCTGGTTGATCATGTCCATTTCGGCTTGCAGGTCTCCGTAGCAAAACGGCATTTCTTCACCGCCGATTTGTGGCACCTGTTCGCGTAGGTCGTCGGGACACACCCAATCAAAGGTCAGATTGGTAAAGGGCGTTTGTGTGCCCCAGCGCGAGGGCACATTCAGGTTGTAGATCAGCTCTTGCATGCATTGGCGCACGTGCTTGTAGTTCAAGCCGTCCTTGCGGATGAAGGGGGCCATATAGGTATCAAAGGAGCTGAAAGCCTGGGCGCCGGCCCATTCATTCTGCAAGGTGCCTAGAAAATTGACGACCTGGCCGACAGCACTACTGAGATGACGGGGAGGGCCGGATTCGATTTTGCCGGGCACGCCATTGAGTCCTTCATTCAGGAAGGTGCGCAAGGACCAGCCGGCGCAGTAGCCAGAAAGCATGTCCAGATCGTGGATATGCAGGTCGGCCTGACGGTGTGCCTGGCCGATCGCTTCGGGGTAGACATGACTGAGCCAGTAGTTGGCAATCATTTTGCCGGAGCTGTTCAGAATCAACCCGCCCAGCGAATAGCCCTGGTTGGCATTGGCTTGTACGCGCCAGTCCTGGCGGTCCAGATACTCGGTAATGGAGCGGATGATGTCCAGCTGAGCAACGGGACGCGACGCGGTTTCCTGGGTAGCCATATTGTTCACCAAAACCTATATATAGTGATTTTTACGATTCACGACACTATATATGGTGGTTTTTGGTGGGGCTAGGTGATTGTTGTCCAGGCTTGATCTAGGTTAATTTTGTGCTCGGAGCGACAAGGTCAAGGGGTGGCGGAACGAAGTCTTTGGGCACACCTTACCCTTATCCTTCTTAGGTGGGGATTGTTGAAGGCGAGAGGGTCGTGTTGCCAGGCGTAAAGAGGGGCTATGCTCTGCTACGCAAGCACACTGTTTGCGTGCAGGTAGCGCAAGAGCGGCTTGGCTCCTGCCGGTGGAGTCGCGCAGTAGCGTGTTTAGTGGTCGAACCGGGCTTGCAGCGCAGTACGCAGTGCCTGCTGATACTCGCTGACTTGCTCAAGCAGGCGTGCCTCATGGGAAGCCCAGCCTTGTTTCTGTTCTTCCGTGCGAGGGGGGGCGGGTGACCAGGCAGAATCCGGAAAGAACGGATCGTCCTTCCAGCGAGGAATGAGGTGCCAATGCAGATGCGGAACCTGATTCCCGAATTGAGCCAGATTGATTTTGGCGACTCCCAGCTGTTCACGCTGGATTTGCTCCACCACATAGACCGCCGCCATGAGGTGCTGCCGCTGTGTTTCAGACAGGTCTGTCATTTCAGCCACATGCTCTTGCCAGATCACCCGTGTATAACCGGGAAAGGGGCTGTCTGTGACGGCCAGTACCTGCAGCCCTGCGCCCGACCAGAGCAGTTGATCGGGCGTCAAGGCGCACAGGGGGCAAGCGGGGGTGCTCATGCAGGCTGACCAAAGAACAGGTTCTGCAAGGCTACGCCTGGATCAGGTTCACGCATGAACGCCTCACCCACCAGGAAAGCCTGGACCTGGTTATCGCGCATCAGGGCGACATCCTCAAGGGTGTGGATGCCGCTTTCGGTGACAACGCGCTTTTCGCTGGGGATGAAGGGCAGCAGGTCCAGCGTGTTCTGGAGGTCGGTCTCGAAGGTGCGCAGGTTGCGGTTGTTGATACCCAGCAGGCTGGTTTTCATTTGCAGAGCAATATCCAGTTCGGCGCGGTCATGTACTTCAACCAGAACATCCATACCCAGCTCGTGCGCCATGGCTTCAAATTCCATCAACTGATTTTGCTCCAGGGCTGCGACGATCAGCAAGATGCAGTCTGCGCCCATGGCTCGGGCGTGAATGATCTGGTAGGGGTCAATAATGAAATCTTTACGCAGTACGGGTAGCGCACACACGGCACGCGCCTGGCGCAGGTGATCGTAAGAGCCTTGGAAATACTGGATATCCGTCAGGACGGACAGGCAGGCCGCACCATGGGCGGCATAGCTGGCGGCGATTTCGGTGGGGTTGAAATCGGCACGGATCACACCCTTGGACGGGGAGGCTTTTTTGACTTCCGCAATAATGGCTGGCTTGCCTTGGGCAATCTTGTCTTCAATGGCGCTGGCAAAGCCGCGCAGGTCGTTCCGGTTTTTCGCCTCGCGCAGCAGGTCGGACTCGCTGCGCAACTGGCGGGCGGTAACGACTTCAGCTCTTTTGGTGTCGAGGATCTTGGCCAGAATGTCGTTCATGGGTTTAACTTCCTTGTATAAGCGCGGAATTGTTCGAGTTTTTCGCGGGCGGCACCGCTGGCAATGGCCTCAAAAGCCATGCGCAGGCCTTGTTCAATGGAGTCGGCGTGGTTGGCAGCATAGATGGCCAGACCAGCATTGAGGCCAACAATATCACGAGCGGTGCCCTCTTGGTTATTGAGGGCTTCCATAATCATTACGGCGGATTCTTCTTTGCTGGAGACGCGAATGCTGCGGTTGGAGGTCATCGCCATTCCGAAGTCTTCGGGGTGAATCTCATACTCGCGCACTTGCCCGTCCTTGAGTTCGCCCACCAGGGTGGCCGCTCCCAGGGAGGCTTCATCCATGCCGTCCTTGCCGTGCACGATCAGCACGTGTTTGGCCCCCAGGCGTTGCATCACGCGAACCTGAATGCCTACCAGGTCGGGGTGGAACACGCCCATCAACTGGTTGGTGGCACCGGCCGGGTTGGTCAGAGGACCCAGAATATTGAAAATGGTACGTACCCCCAGCTCCTTACGCACGGCAGCGACATTTTTCATGGCGCCGTGGTGAGCGGGGGCGAACATGAAGCCGATATTGGTATCGGCAATACTTTGCGCCACTTGCTCGGGTGAAAAGGTCAGGCGCACGCCCAAGGCTTCCAGCACGTCTGCGCTGCCTGAGGAGGACGATGCGCTGCGGTTGCCGTGTTTGGCCACTTTGACTCCGACGGAGGCGGCTACAAACATGGCAGCGGTGGAAATATTGAAGGTATTGGAGCCGTCCCCGCCTGTACCGCACATATCCAGCAATTCGTCGGGGTTAGGGGTAATCACAGGGGTCGCAAATTCGCGCATGACCTGGGCAGCGGCGGAAATCTCACCGACGCTCTCTTTTTTGACACGCAGGCCCATCAACAAGGCGGCTGCGATCTGCGGTGACATTTCGCCACGCATCAGCATGCGCATCAGATGCAGCATTTCATCGTGGAAGATTTCCCGGTGTTCGATACAGCGCACCAGTGCTTCGGTAGGAGTGATGGTGTTCATGATATTAGCGGTCCAGAAAGTTCTTCAGTAAGGCGTGGCCATGCTCGCTGAGCACCGATTCGGGGTGAAACTGCACGCCATAGACGGGCAGGTCGCGGTGGCGTACGCCCATAATCTCGCCATCTTCGGTTTGGGCGGTCACTTCCAGGCAGTCGGGCAGGCTGTCGCGCTCGATGGCCAGGGAGTGATAGCGGGTGACATTAAAGGGCGAGGGCAAGTTGCGGAACACATCCGTGCCCTGGTGGGTGATGGGGGAGACTTTCCCATGCATGATCTGTTGCGCACGGATAATGCGCGCACCAAAAGCATGCCCGATGGCCTGATGCCCAAGACAAACGCCCAAAATAGGCAGTTTGCCGGCAAAGTGCTGGATCAGGGCGACAGACAGGCCTGCATCCGCAGGGGATTTGGGGCCTGGCGAGACGCACAGATGGCTGGGATTCAGGGTTTCAATCTCTTCCAGCGTGACCTGGTCGTTGCGTCGCACCACTACCTCCTGCCCCAGTTCTCCAAAGTACTGGACCAGGTTATAGGTAAACGAGTCATAGTTATCGAGCATGAACAGCATGGGAATACTCCGGCAAAAAGAAAGTGGCAGTGGGGCGATTAAATAGGCTCGTCCAGACCGAATTGCACTTGTTCGGCAGCGCGGATAACCGCCCGTGCCTTGGCTTCGGTCTCTTGCCATTCTTTTTCTGGATCGGAGTCGGCCACAACGCCGGCCGCGGCCTGCACATACAGCATGCCGTCCTTGATGACACCGGTGCGAATGGCAATAGCCAGATCCATTTCGCCCGAGTAGCTCAGGTAGCCTGCAGCGCCACCGTAAACACCACGGCGTACGGGTTCCAGTTCATCAATGACTTCCATGGCGCGTACCTTGGGAGCGCCCGTCAGGGTGCCCGCCGGAAAGGAAGCACGCAAGACGTCCATCTGACTCATGCCGTCTTGCAGTTCCCCGCAAACGTTGGAGACCAGATGCTGTACGTGCGAATACCGCTCGATGGCCATGGTGTCAGTGACCTGGACTGTGCCGGTTTTGGCGATGCGGCCAATGTCATTGCGGGCCAGATCGATCAGCATCAGGTGTTCGGCGCGTTCTTTGGGGTCGGCCTTGAGCTCGGCGGCCAGTGCTGCATCGGCCTCAGGGGTGGCGCCGCGTTTGCGGGTACCGGCCAAGGGACGAATGGTGACGCGTTCTATATTGCGCCCATCCTGACGGTGCTCTTCTTGCCGCACCAGAATTTCTGGCGATGCACCTACCACCTGGAAGTCGTCAAAGTTCCAGAAGTACATGTAGGGAGATGGGTTGAGCGAACGCAGGGCACGGTACAGGGACAAGGGGGAATCACGGAAAGGCTTGGTGATGACCTGGCCAATCTGCACTTGCATCAGGTCGCCAGCGGCAATGTAGTCCTTGGCGCGGGCGACGGCTTTCAGGTAATCCTCTTTGTCGAAATCGCGCTCGCATTCGGTCTGCATGCTGGCGTAGGCGTAGGGAATCACCACAGGCGAGCGCAGTTTTTCACGCAGCTCTTTCAGGCGGCGCTTGGCCAGCACGTAGGCCTCGGGTTGGGCGGGGTCGGCGTAGACCAGCAAATAGGTGCGTCCGGCCAGGTTGTCCACAATCACCAGTTCGTCCACCTGCAGTAGCATGATGTCCGGCACGCCCTCTTCCTGATCGGCGGGGAAGGGCTTGCGGTTGGCGCCCAAAGACGGTTCGATGTGGCGAACGGTGTCGTAACCGAAGTAACCGGCCAGGCCACCTGCGAAACGAGGCATGCCAGGACGCAGAGCGACTTTGAAGCGGGCCTGGAATTGTTCGATGAATTCCAGTGGATCGCCTTCGGCAGTCTCCACCGGCTTGCCATCGTGCAGCACTTGGGTGTGACGCCCGTAGCTGCGGATGACGGTACGGGCAGGCAAACCAATAAAGGAGTAGCGACCGAATTGTTCGCCGCCCACAACCGATTCCATCAGGCAGCTATAACGTCCACCTTCGGGTCCGTTGTGCGCCAGTTTCAAATAAATCGACAGGGGTGTATCCAGGTCGGCGTAGGTTTCCGCAATCAGGGGGATGCGGTTAAAGCCTTCTGCTGCTAGGGCATTGAATTCTATTTCTGTCATTGGGATCTCGAGGGTCAGTGGGTACGACGAGCCGGACAGAAACAAAAAAAGCCCGGTCGTTGCGATTACCGGGCTTATTTCCTGATGGCGCTACGCTGTGTACTACTTTGCAGGCGCGCCAGACTTCAAGGTTATATCTACCCGATACACGAACGCCACCAGCGCCAATAAGCGCCGTAGATGGTGGATGCGTGAGTGCGAGTAGACATGAATTTTATGACGTAAATATGGTGTTTCGTTGGTTGCGCAGCCAGATGGCCGCATCAGCAATAGAGGCAACTATACCATCGGAATCCAGGCTTTGCACATCCTTGCCTTCGTTATAGCCGTAAGGAACCAGCAAAACCGGGATGTGCGCCGCACGTGCCGCCTGGGCATCGTTCATGGAATCGCCGATGACCAAAGCCTGCTGGGGGCTGAGATTCATCTGTTCGCACGCATGCAGAAAGGGCAGGGGATCGGGCTTTTTGCGTGGGCAGGTATCGCCGCCCACAAGCAGTTCGAAATACGAGGCCAGCCCAGTCTGTTCCAGCAAGGGGCGGGCAAACTGTTCCGGTTTGTTGGTGACGACGGCCAGACGCAAGCCCTGATTTTTGAAATCTTCCAATCCCTCTAGCACCCCGGGATACAGGCGGCTGTGTTGGCCATTGCACAATTGGTAATGGTAATAAAATGATTCCAGTGCCTGAGAGGGGTCGGCCAGCGGTTCGGGCAGGTCCGTCAAGGCGCGCTGCACCAGATTTTCCGAGCCTTTGCCCACGAAGGTGGCGATGCGTTCCTCCGGGAGCACAGGCAGACCGAAGTCAATACGCATGGCATTACACGCGGAGGCCAGGTCCGGAATGGTATCGAGCAGCGTGCCATCCAGATCAAACAGTACAGAGAAAATATTCATCTTTTTGTAGCGAACTTGTGACAAAATATTGTCAAATTCCTGTTAAGGTCGAGCAGAAAAGTTTTCGGAACATCGGGTTTTCATTTCGTTTGATTCATCATGTTAAAGCTCCTTACTGCGCGCGGGCTTATCAATTTAGTGAGCAAACCGTATTTTGGTACAAGATTGGCTTTCGATAGTCCGTTCAGTCAGGTCCTAGGAGCGGAAAGATGATGCTCGATACATTTCATCAGATTCTCGTAGAAAAACAAGTTACGCCGGTTTTTCAACCCATCGTGGATTTGCAGTCGGGCTTGATTCTGGGCTACGAAGGCTTGATTCGGGGGCCGAAAGACACCAGTTTTTATTCGCCGCTGGCCCTGTTTGATGCGGCCCGGCAGTGCGGGCGTTTATGGGATCTGGAGGAGCTGTGCTGCCATACCCTGGTCAGCAGTTTTAATCGGCAGGGTCTGGCGGGCAAACTGTTTTTGAACTCCAGCCCGGATGTGGTGATGCGCATGTTGCCTTCGGCCCGTCTGGAGCCGCGTACCGGCATGCCGCAACTGCATGGTATTGACTGGAGCCGGGTGGTGGTGGAGCTGACCGAGTCCGAGCGCACCGACAGTTACGATTATCTGAACCAGGCCCTGGAGCTGTATCGGCAGGAAGGGCTGCAGTTTGCCATTGATGATCTGGGCGAAGGCTATGCCTCGCTGCGTTTGTGGTCCGAGTTGCGACCCGAATACGTCAAGATCGATAAGTATTTTGTACGCGATATTGATACCGATGTGCTCAAGCAGCAATTGGTCCGTTCCATTTGCGATATCGCCAGCCACGCGCAATCCACGGTGATCGCCGAGGGCATTGAGACGGGGGCGGAGCTGCGCACCTTGCGCTATTTGGGCGTGACCTGTGGTCAGGGGTATTTGCTGTGTCGCCCCCAGCCCAATCCACCTCCTCAGTTGGAACCTGCCCAGGCTGCTTTGTTTGGCCCGTCCAGCCTACAGGTTCAGCGGCATGTGCATGGCCGCAATTCCATGAGTGTTCGACGCTTGCTGCGTCCGGCGCCAGCCGTGCCGGACAATACACCGACCAACCGCGTGTATGAACTGTTCCAAAGCCACCCCGATTTAAGTGCGGTGGCTTTGCTTCGAGGGGACAGGCCGACGGGTATTTTGCGTCGTAGCCAGCTCTACGACCAGCTTGCCCGGCCCTATCACCGGGAGCTGTATGGCAACAAGCCTTGCTCCCTGTTCATTGATACACCGCCGTTGATTGTCGATTGCGACACCAGCGTGCTGGAGTTGGGGACCTTGATGACACAAGGGGCGGGTGATGCGCTCAGTGATGGCTTCATTATTACGGGTGCGGGCGAATATTTGGGCCTGGGCTCCAGCGTGGAGCTGATGCGCGAGATTACGCAGATTCAGATCATGACCGCCCGGTATGCCAATCCCCTGACGCAATTGCCGGGCAACGTGCCGATCGACGAACATATCGATGGTTTATTGCGCAACCGGCAAAACTTTGCGGTCTGTTATGCCGATCTGGATCATTTCAAACCTTATAACGATCTATACGGTTATCGCAAAGGCGATGAGCTGCTTCGCTCGATGGCGGAACTGTTTACCCGCTATACCGTAGCGCGCATGGACTTTGTCGGCCATGTGGGCGGAGACGATTTTATTCTGGTGTTCACCAGTCCGGACTGGGCCGAGCGTTGCCAAGGCATTTTGGACGAGCTGGAAAAAGAGCTGGAGTCTCTCTATCGCCTGGAGCATCGGCAGGCAGGCGGTTATATGGCGGAGAACCGGCAGGGCGTGCTGGTATTTCATCCACTGGTGAGCCTGTCTTTGGGGGTAGTGACGGTTGATGAGCCCGAGTTGTACTCGGGCTCCTTGATTGCGGAGCTGGCCAGCTCCGCCAAAGCGCAGGCCAAGCGCGTGCAGGGCAATGCCTTGTTTGTGGAGCGTCGCCGCCCCGACAGCCTGGTACGGCAGGGCGGCTACAGCCGCAATGCGATGTTGCAATAAACGCGTGCTCGGCCCGTCCCTGAGCAGGCCGGGTGATCAGGCCTGTTCGGCCAAGGCGATTTGCGCACGCATGTCGCGGATGACCTGGGCGTAATCGGGCTGCCCGAAAATCGCAGATCCGGCGACAAAGGTGTCGGCACCGGCGGCACGGATGGCGCCGATATTGTCCACCTTCACGCCTCCGTCAATTTGCAGCAGGATGGGCTGGCCTCCTTGCGCGGTCCAGGCATCAATGCGGGCACGAGCCTGACGCAGCTTGTCCATGGCACTAGGGATGAAGGCCTGTCCGCCAAAGCCAGGGTTCACGGACATCAGCAGAACCAGGTCCAGCTTGTCCATCAGGTGATCCATCCAGTTCAAGGGGGTGGCCGGGTTGAACACCAGGCCGGCCTTGCAACCGTGGTCACGGATCAGCGCCAGCGTGCGATCGACATGGCGGGAGGCCTCGGGGTGAAAGCTGATGTAATCGGCGCCCGCTTTGGCAAACTGGGGAATCAGCGCGTCGACGGGCTCGACCATCAGGTGTACGTCAATGGGAGCGGTGGTGTGGGGGCGCAGCGCGGCACAGACCATGGGGCCGAATGTCAGGTTCGGGACAAAGTGGTTGTCCATGATGTCGCAGTGAACCCAGTCGGCACCGGCGGCAATCACATTGCGGACTTCCTCTCCCAAACGGGCAAAGTCGGCCGATAAAATACTGGGAGCGATACGAGTGGAGCTGGCTTGGGACATAATAGGTGCCGTAAAGATTAGACATCACGAAAATCGTGGCCATATGTCATCATTATAGTTTCAAGCCGGGGGGCCGTGCAGCGCCCCGTGTATGTACAGCCGTAACCTGGAATCCATCATGAAGCCTGACGATATTGAGGTGCAGATCACGCCCCAGTACCTGCCTGAGCAATCCGAGCCCGATAGCAATCAATACGTGTTTGCCTATACCGTCCGGATTACCAACCATGGACAACAGACGGCCCAGATTATCAGTCGTCACTGGATCATCACGGATGACAACCAGCAGGTTCAGGAAGTGCGCGGTCTGGGCGTCGTAGGCCAACAGCCGGTTCTGGCTCCAGGCGAAACCTTTGAGTACACCAGCGGCTGCCCCCTGAACACGCCGTTTGGCACCATGCGCGGCAGCTACCAATGTGTTGGTGAAAATGGTGTGCCCTTTGAGGTCGCCATTCAGGAGTTCATCCTTTCTTCTCCCCGTACCTTGCACTAAGGGTCACCCCCAGCCATGAAGATAAAGTATTGCGTGCCAGCCGTTCTGCTGGCCTTGGGCGCCTGTTCCACTACGCCTGTGGACCGGGATGCTTCGCCAACGGCTCCGGGTACTGCCGAAAGCGGGCCGGATATTGCACTGCAGCCGTTGCGCGTGCCGTCCCTGTCTGCCTTGCCCGAGACCCCGGCGCGTGCGCTGGCCGGGCGCTATCAGGCCGTGAACTGGTCGAGCCTGCCGGGCTGGCAGGCAGACTCGCTGGATCATGTCTGGAAAGGGTTTATCAATAACTGCAAGGGCCTGATGCGTCCTGTCAGTGGTTCGCTGGCCATGCCTGCTCGCGCCAACCCGCGAGCCTGGCAGCCGGTATGTCAGGCGGCGGCGTCCGCTGGACTGGATGCCAATACCCGGGATACGGCCGCGGTGCGCAATTTTCTGCAACAGCACCTGCAACCCTGGCGCCTGCTGACCGGCGAGGGCCAGGTGGCACAAAACACGGTCACAGGCTACTACGAACCCTTGCTCAAAGCCGCGCGCTCCCGTAGCTCCGGCTACCAATGGCCGCTTTTTGCCGCGCCCGATGATTTGCTGACCATTGATCTGGGGAGCTTGTATCCCGAGCTGGCAGGCAAGCGTATTCGTGGCAAGCAGGTTGGCAAGCGCATCGTGCCCTACGACACGCGTGAGCAGATCATGGCCCAGCCGGAGCGGCAGCCGCCTGTGATTGTCTATGCACAAGACCCGGTAGAAGGCTTCTTTCTGCAGATTCAGGGCTCAGGCCGCGCTATCTTGCCCGATGGGAGTGCGGTTCGTCTGGCCTACGCAGACCATAATGGCCGTCCATATGCCTCGGTAGGCCAATGGCTGGCCAAGCAGGGCGAGATGCCTTTGGCACAAACTTCCATGCAAAATATCAAGGCCTGGGCCAAGCGCAACCCGCATCGTGTCCAGGAAATGATGAACGTCAATACCGCCATGGTCTTTTTTAAGGAAGAAGCCATTGTGGACCCGGATCTGGGCCCCAAGGGCGCTTATGGCATCCCCCTGATCGGCTTGCGTTCCGTGGCCATTGATCCGACCTATGTGCCTTTGGGCACGCCGGTGTATCTGGCGACCTCGCAACCTGCCAGCAGCCAGCCCTTGCAACGGCTGGTCTTTGCCCAGGATACGGGGGCTGCCATCAAAGGCCCTGCTCGAACGGATCTGTACTGGGGCACCGGCGATGAGGCGGGTGCGCAGGCCGGACGCATGAAGCAGCAGGGGCAAATGTGGCTGTTGTGGCCACGTCAGGCAGGAGCACCAAGCGCGCGATGAAGAAAGAACGAATTGTTGTGTGTGGTGGCGGCCTGGCCGGGATGGCCAGTGCTCTGGGGCTGCGCAAGGCCGGATTTGAGGTCAGTATTTTGTCTCCGGCCTATAAGCCCATGCCATTGGCGGCCGGACAGTACCACCCCCGCGTCTATGCTGTCTCCGTAGCCAGCCAGCGTTTTTTGGCGCAGCTGGGGGCCTGGAATCTGATGTCAGCCCAGCGCATCTCGCCAGTCCAGGCCATGGAAGTGCATGGGGACGGCGGCGGTTGCCTGAATCTGCACGCCTGGCAGGATGCTCAGGACTGTCTAGCCTGGATTGTGGAGTCGGGCCAGATGGAGCAGGCGCTGTATCAGGCATTGCAAGTGTTTGGAGTGCCCTGGATTGAAGATCGCTTTGAGCGCCTGGAAGGCACTACCATGGTGACCGCCGGACAAAAGCGCATCAGCGCCGAGTTGTTTGTGGGGGCTGATGGTGCCCGCTCGGGCCTGCGTGCTGCCGCCGGCATTGAGCATCAGGGGCGTGAATACGGGGACGCAGGTCTGGTGGCCCATTTCAATGTAGAGCGCCCGCATCAGCACGTCGCCTTGCAGTGGTTTACAGGTGATTCGATTCTGGCGCTGCTGCCTATGCCCGATGTGGATGGCAAACCGCAAGTGTCCATGGTCTGGTCTGTACCGCAAGCGCAGGCGGACAGGGTACTGGCCCTGCCGCCGCAAGAGCAGGCCCAGTATGTACAAAACAGCCTGTTCTCCTTATCCAACGGCCGTCTGGGAGCGCTCGAACTGCGCAGTCCTGTCTACGGCTTCCCCCTGACTTTTGAACGCAGCGGCATGGTGGCGCCCGGTGTGGCGCTGGTCGGTGACGCCGCGCATCGCGTACACCCCTTGGCCGGTCAAGGCCTGAATCTGGGGCTGGGCGATATCGAAACCCTTATCAAGGTCTTGTCCGAACGTAGCTCCTATTACTCGGTCGGAGATATGCGCGTGCTCAATCGTTACAAGCGGGCCCGCGCCGAACCCATTGCTGCCATGCGAGCCGCGACCGATGGCCTGTATCGCTTATTTGCTGCGCCAGGGGCGCCGGTCTCCATGCTGCGCAATGTAGGCATGCAGGTCGTGGATCATTTGCCGTGGGTAAAACGCCGCCTGATTGCGCATGCTGCCGGAGTCAGCCCCGGTGCCCTCCTGTTTTAAGACCGCCCGAGTTTTGTCGATTAGCAAAGGATGTACGTCATGAAGTTGCCCCTTCGTTCTGTCTTGGCTCTGGCGCTCTTGTCGCTTGGCAGCCTGGTCCAGGCTGCCGGCCCTGCCAAAATAGACGCCCGTTTTGAAACGACACGCCAAGCCTTTGAGGCGGCTTTTCCGGGCGTGACGGTCGATGGCATCCGGGCCACTCCCTTTCCCAATTTACTGGAGGTAGAGGTAGGGGGGACCTTGCTTTATACCGATCCCCAAGCCAGTTTTGTGATGCAGGGCTCTTTGCTCGATAGCAAAAGCCGGGTTGACCTGACCGAGCAGCGCATGCAGGAACTCAATCGTGTTTCTCTGGATGAGTTGCCCCTGGATAAGGCGATCAAGCTGGTGAAGGGTGACGGCAGTCGTCAAATGGTCGTTTTTGAAGATCCCAATTGTGGTTACTGCAAACGTCTGCATACGACGTTGCAGGAGATCGATAACGTTACGGTCTATAGCCTGATGTTTCCTATTCTTGGACCGGATAGTCGCCGTAAAGCGGAAGATATCTGGTGCGCTCAAAATCCCGCCAAGACCTTGAGTGATTGGATGGGAGGGGGAGTGCGGCCCGAGAAGGCCTCGTGTGAGCATCCCTTGGATCAATTATTGGCCGTGGGACAGAAATTGCGTGTTCAAGGCACCCCGGCGATTTATTTCGCGGATGGCAGCCGCGCCGATGGCTGGCTTCCTGCCGCGCAGTTGCAGTCTCGTCTGCAGGCGGCTGCCCAGTAATTATTTCGCCCCGTCTTGCGCTAGAACAACCCGCTCTTGAGCGGGTTTTTTTATGTCATAGTGTTATGAAAACTATAATTATTTATGAGGCACGATTTTAAAAGAACCTTGGCTGGAAAATAATCCTGTCGGGGTTTGCGGGGTAAGGCTGACGTTATTTTGAAGACAAAAAATTTCAAACGCCACATTTGACCATTCTTTACTTTGTGCTCTGTATTCTAGAAGTGATAATTCCAACTATTGATAAAAATAGTACTGTCGGCTCGCGCTGGGTGCGTCGCGAGACTGCTAATAATTAAATAGTAGGCGCTTATGGAACATGCACGCTGCGTGTTGATTGTTTTGGAAGAAGGCGAAGGCTTGCATTATTGGCTGGAGCAATTGCGGGTTTTCGGTACCAAAACAAGCGTTGTCAGATCTCTGGAAAAGGTGGCCGAAGCACGTCAGGCCCGGGCAGAGCTGTTGCTGTTCCCTGTTGAGGCCGGTTATGTCCCCTTGATGGTGGCCAAGCTGCGTAATGATTTTGGCTCCCTGGGGATTGTGGTGGTTCAGTCCGGCCTGTCTGCCAGTGCCCGCGTGCAGCTTTTGCTGACGGGGGCCGACGCCTGTCTGGCACTGGATGTGCAAGTGTCTGAGCTGATGGCCTGGTGCCATGCCGTGCGCCGCCGTAATGTGTACGCCGCTATTCATACTACCCAGACGGTGGAAGAGCCCCAGGACCCGGTCGGGCAGGAATGGACCTTGCGCGATAAAGGCTGGACCTTGGTGGCTCCTAATGGCGTGGGCCTGGAGCTGACCCATAGTGAACGCCAATTGATGGACGCCTTTGTCCGTCATGCCGACGCTCGTTTCAGCCGCGAGGATCTGATGCGCGACAAAGGCTTGGCCGCCAGCGACAGCCGGGCGGTGGACTCTCTGATCAGCCGTTTGCGCCGCAAGGCCAGTCGGGCCGGAATCGCCTTGCCGATCAAGTCGGTGCACGGTTGGGGCTACACCTTCACGGGCAAGCTCCTGGCCCAGCCCGAACCCCAGGACACGGAAGTCATGGAGTTTTACGCCCCGCGTGACGAGCAGGAAGCTGCTCAGCCTACCCCGGTGGAGTTGTTGCGTGCCCTGGAAACGCTGGATGTACTTGACCCGCGGGCCAGTGAAGCCTTGTCCTTCTCGTATCAGTTACGGGTGGCCACCAGCACGGGCCAGTACAGCGGGGTCGATGCCCAGGTGTTCTGGACCTCGCCCACCGGGCTGAGACTGTCGTCCGACCTGATTTTGCGCCATATGCCCGACTCGATACACCGCCAGGCCTTGTGCGAGTGGATGCTGCGCACCCTGATGGCAGATGTGCGCCGTTGGTGGCAGGACTATTCGCTGCGCGCCAGTCACATCGGTCTGAAGTTGCCCGTAGACATGCTCTTGCCTATTTACAAGCGCATACCTGGCCTGCTGCGGCAGTTTGAGCTGCAGCCGTGTTGTGTGGAGCTGGATTTATTCAGTGAAGACGAGCTGGAAGAGACACCGGAGCTGATCCAGGCCTTGCAGTATCTGAAAGACCATGAGATTCAGGTGTGGTTGACCAGTGCTGATATTGAAAACTACAAACTTAACCGTTTGCGCGGCTGGCCGCTTACTGGGGTCAAGCTGGAGGCCGACATCATTCAGCGCGCCTGCCGTGAGCCCACCTTTAAGGCCTTGCTGGAGACCGCTTGTCACTTGTTGAGCGAGCAGGGTTTCGAGCTGGTCATCAAGGGGGTGGACAATCTGGAGCAGCGCGATCTGGCCTTGAATCTGGAGCTGGGTCATTACCAGGGCCGTCTGACTTCGGAGCTGATGTCCGAGGACGGATTCCTGCTGACGTTGGCCAGTAGCGAACCCTCTTTCGGACAAGGTCCCGACTCGTCCCGACGGGTGAGTGGCAGCATTTTGTAAGCTGCCTTAGCATCCAGTCATCTCTATATGTAACTTTAATTAAGTATTCAAGCCCTAAGCCGTTACCCAGCTTGTCCGATGGGGCCTTCTCAACAGGCCGGCCGCCTTTCAGCGGTCGGTTTTTTGCGTATCTGGGACCTGTCTTTTCAGCGTTGCTCGGGGAATATGATGCGTTTGGGCTTGAAACAGAAGTTGTGGTTGCCGCTGGCCTTGAGCCTGCTGGCGTTGCTGTCGGTCTTTGCGTTCGATAATTACCAGCTCTACCAGGCGCAATTGCAGGAGCGCAAGGATAGCTTGCAGCAGATTGTGACGATTGCACGGCAGATTACCGGCGACTACGAAAAACTGGAGCGCGAAGGTGTGTTGAGCAAAGAGGCCGCTCAGCGTCAGGCTTTGCAGCGTGTCGCCAGCATCCGCTTTGGCACGGAGGGCTATATTTCCGTTCTGACCACCCAGGGCGTGTCCATCATGAATCCGACCCGTCCTGACCTGGAAGGCAAAGACATGAGTGATCTGGCCGATGCCAATGGCGTCAAGTCCTTCAAGGAGCTGGCGCGTATCGGAACCAATGGTGGCTCGGGTTTTCTGGAGTATGTCTGGCCCAAGTTAAGCGACCAGAAGGTCGCGGCCAAGCTGGCCTATGGCGTGGGCATGCCCGAATGGGACTGGGTGCTGACCTCCGGCGTGTATATCGACGATATCCAGTCTGAATTTACCGACAATCTGCTGCTGTCAGTCGGGGTATTGGCCTTGCTTGTGATTGTGTTGAGCGTGGTTGCTGGCATTTTGGCGCGTCAGATTTACCAGGAGCTGGGGGCCGAACCTGTGCTGCTGCGCGATGTCTCGCATGCGATTGCCGATGGCGATCTGCGCGTATCGCACGATGTGCGGCAGATTGTGCCCGGCAGCGTCATGGCGTCGATTGAACAAATGCGTACCCGTCTTGCAGAGGCATTGCGCACTATTCAGCACAGCAGCGAAGTGATTGCCGACGATGCCGTGCAGTTAACCACCGGCAATCTGGAGCTATCCAGCCGCACGACCCAGCAGGCTGCGGCCTTGCAGGAGACGGCGTCGGCCATGGAGGAAATGACGGGCACCGTGCGCATGAGCGAAGACAATGCGCAGCGGGCGCAGGAGGTGTCTACCAAGGTGCAGCAGACGGCCCAGCACGGGGGGCAGATGGTTGGTGAACTGGTGGATCGCATGGGGGCGATCCGCGATACCAGCCAAAAAGTGGCCGACATTACCAATGTGATCGATTCCATCGCCTTCCAGACCAATATTCTGGCTTTGAATGCAGCGGTCGAAGCGGCGCGTGCCGGCGAACAAGGGCGGGGTTTTGCGGTTGTGGCGGGCGAAGTGCGCGCTTTGGCGCAGCGCACGACGGCGTCGGCGCGCGAAATCGCTTTGTTGGTCGAGGCCTCGTCCACCAGCACGCGCGAAGGCGTGGAGCTGATGGAGCAGGTGGGCCAGGTGATCGAGGAAATGGTGACGGGCAGCTCGCAGGTCATGACCATTGTTCACGAAATCGCCGCATCCACGCGCGAACAGACCATAGGCATCGAGCAGATCAATGTGGCCGTCAGCCAACTGGATTCGGCCACGCAGCAAAATGCGGATATGGTCGATCAGGTGGCCGGTACGTCCGGTGAGTTGCAAGAGCAGGTGCAGGAGCTGAACCGCTTGATCCAGACCTTCCGTTTAGAGTGAGCCGACAAGGCTTAATTGATAGTGGTTCTCATTATGTTTGATCGTATACTGGCTGCTGGTTCATTGTTTTACCCAGGGTGTGTTGCCATTGTCTGTTGTCCCGGCCTTGCAGGTCGTGTGACGTAGCAGTGTGTCGATCCGCCCTGCCCGGGAGCTTGTATGTGGCGTATGCGTGCGGTGGTGGTGGGGTGGGCAGTATCGATGACGGGGATGGCCTGGGCGGCGGCGCTGCCTTCGGC
>JQGF01000145.1_pt1 | contig 18465 bp, 14 predicted proteins | sample 210201 | NCBI WGS metagenome assembly JQGF01 (sample SAMN02947780, study PRJNA257236) | wastewater metagenome | biome: Domestic wastewater sediments; material: Domestic wastewater soil sediments and water; isolation source: domestic wastewater sediment treated with ammonia and hydroxylamine at...
TTACAAGCCTACGCTTCGGATCGCAGCGAACTGGTCGTGACCAGCAAAATGCGCAACGATCTGGTGTCTCAGGCCGACCGCGAGGCCGAACAAGCCTGCATCGCGGTATTGCGCGAGCGTACGCCCGACATGGACATCGTGGCAGAAGAAAGCGGCGGCGTCAGCACAGGCAAGCCTACCTGGTACATCGACCCGCTTGATGGCACCACGAACTTCCTGCACGGCATTCCCCAGTACGCCGTCTCCGTCGCCCTGATCGCCCCTGCCGGCACACAGATGGACAACGTCGTGCTGAGCGAAGACACACCCGTGATCGCCGTGGTCTACGACCCCAACCGCGAAGAGCTCTTTACCGCCATGTACGGCGTCGGTGCCTGGCTGAACGGCAACCGCATCCAGGTCTCGCAGGCCAAAACCATCGCGGACTCGGTACTGGCCACGGGTTTTCCTTTCCGGGATTTTTCATTTGCCGACCAATACATGCCCGCCCTGCACGCTGCCATTACCGGCAGTCGTGGCGTGCGCCGCATGGGTGCCGCCGCGCTGGATCTGGCCTGGGTAGCCTGCGGCCGCTACGACGGCTATTGGGAAATGGGTCTGGCACCGTGGGACGTGGCCGCCGGCACCTTGTTGGTGCGCGAAGCCAAGGGCATATGCGGTGATCTGTACCAGCAACAACCCTGGCCGATGGACGGCTATGTGTATGCCGGCAATCCCCAGATCGCGGCGCAATTGCTGGATATGACCGGCCCCCACCTGACGACCCCACACCTCTAAGCCCCCACCTGCCCGGCCGGAATTTGTCTGGCCGGGCAGGTGCACCGACACGGCTGCGGCACCTGAACAGCGGCCAAGAGGTTAGGCCACCGGTGCCTTCCTGGCCTCTTCGTCACGCAAGACGCGCCGCAGAATCTTGCCCACATTGCTCTTGGGCAGCTCATCCCGAAATTCGATGATGCGCGGTCGCTTATAGGCCGTCAGCCGCTCTTTGCACCAGCGCTTGATCTCATCTTCGGTCAGGGCGGGATTGCGCCGCACCACAAACAGCTTGATGGTCTCGCCGCTGTGCTCGCTGGGCACCCCGACGGCAGCCACCTCAAGCACATCGGGGTGGGAAGCCACTACGTCCTCGATCTCGTTCGGGTAGACATTAAAGCCCGACACTAGAATCAAATCTTTCTTGCGATCCACCAACCGGATACGGCCCTGCTCGTCCATGATGCCAATGTCGCCCGTTTTCAGAAAACCATCGGCGGTAAAGGTTTTGGCCGTTTCTTCGGGCTGCTGCCAATAGGCCGACATCACCTGCGGCCCCTTCACCGCCAGTTCGCCCTGCTCGCCTTGCGCAACTGGCCGCTCCTGATCGTCGAGCAAGATCACATCGGTCGATGGCAAAGGAAAGCCTATCGTGCCGCTATAGACTTTGGAGTCGGTCACGTTAACGGCCACCACGGGCGAGGTCTCGGACAAGCCATAGCCTTCGATCAGGGCGCTGCCGGTCAGCGCCAGCCAACGCTCGGCCACCGTTTTTTGCAATGCGGCCCCGCCGGCCAGGCACAGCCTGAGCTGAGCAAACGGCAGCTTGCCGAACGGCGCATGATTGGCCAAGGCATTAAACAGCGTATTGACCGCCGGGACGATGTCGGGCGGATTGCGCTTCCAGGCCTTGCAGATGGAATTAAGATCGCGCGGATTCATGATCAGTACCAAATGCATGCCGGCATACAAGGCAAATAAGCCGCATACGGTCAGCGCAAAGATGTGATAGAGCGGCAAAGCCACCATCATGGTGTAAGCCGGCCCTTTGAAATCGCCCAGGGCCGGATGACCTACCGCCTCGACTTGCAGCACATTCGCCATCAGATTGCGCTGACTGAGCATGGCCCCCTTAGGGCGGCCTGTCGTGCCGCCGGTATACTGCAGCAAAGCCAGATCGTCGGGTCGCGCAGGCCTGCGGCGCAACGGCAGATCCGCCCCTTGCTCCAGTGCCTGGTGCAGGCGCAACGCGCCCGGCAAAGAATACGCGGGCACCATGCGTTTCAGATAGCGCACGGCCAGATTAAGCATCGTCCCCTTAAACCCCATGCAGTCGCCTACCGTGCTGATCAGCACATGGCGCGGCTGCAGCGGCTTGGGCACCTGCTGCAATACATGCGCGAAGTTTTCCAGGATGACGATGACATCAGACTGGCTATCGGCCAGTTGATGCTCCAGCTCGCGCTCGGTGTATTGCGGATTGGTATTGACTGCAACCATGCCCGCGCGCAGCGTGCCGACCAGGGCCATCAAAAACGGCAAGCCATTGGGCAGCATCAGCATAACCCGGCTGCCTGGCTCCAGCCCTCGGGACTGCAGCCACGCGGCGAACGCGTCGGCATGTCGGTCCAACTGCCCGTAGCTAAGGTCGTAACCCATAAAGGTCAACGCCGTTCTGTCCTTGTGCTTCTTGATGGCGGCATCCAAACAATCGATCAAGGTCTGCTCGGGATCGAGCCGGATATCCCGGGGGACCGAAGGCGGATAATGTTCCAGCCATGGTTTTTGCTGAGTATCCAAGAGCTTGTCACCTAATTCTGGTTTATTTATGGTTAACTTTACTCTACCTTAATGTTCATGCACACGAACAGGACTGCATCATGAAGCTGCTCGAACCCATTTCCGCCTGGTCCCACGAAATCGCGGCCATACGCCGCGATCTTCACGCCCATCCCGAACTGGCCTTCGAGGAAACCCGCACCGCCGACCAGGTCGCACACTGGCTCAAGCAATGGGGCATCCCTGTGCACCGCGGCCTGGGCATAACCGGCGTGGTCGGCATTGTGCGCGGCACCGGCGGCGACGGGCCGTCGGTGGGCTTACGCGCCGACATGGACGCGCTGCCCATGCAGGAGCTGAACGAGTTCGACCACAAAAGCCGCCATGACGGCAAAATGCATGCCTGTGGTCACGACGGCCACACCGCCATGCTGCTGGGTGCGGCCCGCTACCTGGCCGAACACCGCGATTTCGCCGGCACCGTCTACCTGATCTTCCAACCCGCCGAAGAAGGCTTTGGCGGCGCGCGCGAAATGATCAACGACGGTCTGTTCGAGCAGTTTCCTATGCAGGCGGTCTTTGGCCTGCACAACTGGCCCGGCATGCCGGCCGGCACCTTTGGCGTGCGTCCGGGTGCCATGATGGCCTCCAGCAACACCTTCAAGATTCGCATCGAAGGCAAGGGAGCACACGGCGGCATGCCCAATCTAGGCGTAGATCCCGTCGTCACGGCCGTGCAACTGGCGCAAAGTCTGCAAAGCATCGTCAGCCGCAATGTGGACCCGCTCGAACCCGTGGTACTGAGCATCACGCAGATCCACGCCGGCTCGGCCGATAACGTCATCCCCAACGACGCCCTGATGAGCGGCACCGTACGCACATTTTCCAACGAAGCCCTGGAGCAGGTAGAGCAGCGCATGCGCGAGCTGACCGAGCACACCTGCGCCGCATTTGGCTGCCGCGCCCAATTCAGCTTCGATCGCCGCTACCCGCCCACCCTCAACGATCCGGCCCAGGCCGCGTTCTGCGCTCAGGTCATCCGCGAACTGGTGGGCGAAGAGCGCCTGCGCCAGGACATACGGCCTTCCATGGGAGCGGAAGACTTCTCTTTCATGTTGCAAGAGGTGCCCGGCTGCTACGTCTGGCTGGGCAACGGCGACGGCGATCATCGCAGCCACGGACACGGCCTGGGCCCCTGCATGCTGCACAACGGCAGTTACGACTTCAACGACACGCTGATTCCGGTCGGGGCCAGTTACTGGGTCAAGCTGGCGCTGGACTGGCTACAACACCATCGCTGAACCTTTAACAAATGTTTAACGGCGAGCACAAGGCTTGCCGTTACAATGCCTGTTGCTTTGCCTGCCGTGTGCGGCTCGCTTGTGCACTGCGTTTATCCGCCAATCCGTACCACTGGAGTTTTCGTGAGTACCCCCAGCACCCTCTCCCAGTTGCCCGACGGCGCGCCTACGCTGCGCGTCATGCCCATGCCCTCCGATGCCAATATCCATGGCGATGTGTTCGGTGGCTGGATCATGTCACAGGTGGACATCGCAGGTGCCATCCCGGCCACACGACGCGCCCAGGGCCGGGTCGCCACGATTTCGGTCAATGCCTTCACCTTCAAACAGCCCGTTTTTGTAGGTGATCTGCTCAGTTTCTATACGGAAATCATCAAAACAGGCCGCACGTCCATCACGGTCTCGGTCGAAGTCTACGCAGAGCGCAAGCGCCTGCAGCTGGAAACCGTCAAAGTGACCGAAGCCACACTGACCTATGTGGCCACCGATGACGAGCGCCGCAGCCGTCCGCTGCCCCCTCTCTAAGCAACAGCAACAGGCAGGCCTATGCAGGAACACCCGGTTTCCCCCTCCGACCCTCGCCCCACACCGCGCCGGCTGGAGCCGGAAGACGCACAGCAAGCCCTGCATCGCCTGCAGAACATCCTCAAGCGCCAGGAAGTAGTCGAGTCCCTGGCTCAGCGTCAATTCGAGGACGACGACCGCTCCAACCTGCTCGAAGGCCTGATCCACCGCCAGCACGAGGCCGAGATCAAAGGCATTATCAACGACCTGCATCCGGCCGATATTGCCTTCATCCTGGAATCGCTGCCCGAGCTGGAACGTCAGGCCGTCTGGCAACTGGTCAGCTCCGAACACGATGCCGACGTTCTGCTGGAAGTGGCCGACTGGGCACGCGAATCGCTGATCCGCTCTATGGATTCGGCCGATCTGATTGCCGCCGCCGGCAATATGGACGCCGACGAAATCGCCGATCTGGTGCCGGACCTGCCGCCGGATGTGGTCGCCGCCGTGCAACGCGGTCTGACGGACGAAGAGCGCGCGCAACTGATCGAGGCCATGGGCTACCCCGAAGACACCGTGGGTGCCATCATGGACTTCGACATGGTGCGGGTACGCGAGGACGTCACCCTGGAAGTGGTGCTGCGCTATCTGCGCCGCCTGCAAGAATTGCCCGATCATACCGACCAGATCTTCGTGGTGGACCGTGCCGACAAGCTGCAAGGCACGCTGTCGCTGACGCGCATGCTGGTCAGTGAACCTGAAACACTGGTATCGGCGGTCATGTCCACCGACTACCTGACGCTGAACCCGCTGGACTCGGACTCGGACGCCGCCGGAGCCTTCGAGCGCTACGATCTGGTGTCCGCGCCGGTCGTGGACGATATGGGCCGCCTGATCGGCCGCGTCACCATCGACGAGGTGGTGGACGTGCTGCAGGAAGATTCACAGGAACAAGCCCTATCGCGTGCCGGTCTGCAAGAAGACGACATCTTCTCGCCCATCCGCACCGCCATCCGCAACCGCGCGCCTTGGCTGCTGATCAATCTGTGTACAGCGGCTACCGCCTCTTTCGTGGCATCGCGCTTCGAGGACACCGTCAGCCATATTGTGATACTGGCTTTTCTGATGTCGATTGTGGCTGGCATAGGCGGTAACTCCGGCAACCAGACCATGACCATGATTATCCGCGCGATCGCGACCGGTCGTGTCTCGGGTGCCAATATCGTGCCGCTGATCAAGCGCGAACTGCTGGTGACGTTCCTGGTGGGTGCCTGTGGTAGCGTTGTCACGGCTTTCTTTGCCTGGTTCATTTCCGACTCTATTGCCATCGCTGCGGTGATGATGGCCGCCATGATAGGCAATATGCTGCTGGGCGCAGCCCTGGGCGTACTGATCCCCATCTTGCGCGACCGCTTCGGCAATGACCCTGCTGTGGGCTCGTCGGTGCTGCTGACCTTTGCCACCGATTCGCTGGGCTTTCTGCTGTTTCTGGGGCTGGCGACCGTTTTTCTGCTGTAGCCTGTGCAAAAAAACGGCTCATCGCTTATTGCCGGGAACCACTGTTCATTCATGAACAGAATACGAACCCCAGAAACCGCCGTTCCATTCCGGGGCTGGGCCGTTCACGCTTTGCCCTGATGATGCATGGAGTTGTTTCGGCAAAGAAACGCATTGAGCGATCCGCTGATGTGCAGGTCCCGTACAGACGGGTAAGACGGTTTGCCGCGGGCAGTCGTACTTCAGCGGCAGTGGGCACGCCTCTCAATGTCCCGATGCATCCGTCGCATCGGCATCCTGCAGCAGCACCTGCAAGCTCTCTGGCACACCTAGCGCATGGCTATGCTGCAAGCGCGGCGTGGCGGCTGTGTGCTCAAAAAAATCCAGCACGCCGTTCATGACCCTGGGCCGCAGACCGGCCTGCTCCATCTGCTGCTTGACCTGCACGACTTCGTCACGCCGACGCACACCATGCACCAGATGCGTGCGCACGCTCAGCTCCATGAAGTGGCGCAGGCCATGATGATCCAGATCTTGCAAGACCTCGTACAGCTCGGCACGCAAGCCCAGGCGCTCGGCCAGCATCAGGTTTTCGATGGCCAGGGCTTCCAGCCCCTTGGTCATCTGGCTACGCAGCAGTTTTAAGCGCATGGCGTCACCCGCCTTACCCGGCAGAACCCGCACAGCAGCCCCGACGACGCTTAAAAGCGCAGCCGCCCTGCCAGCCCCCTGCCCTGCGGCAATCAGGGCCGTATGTACGCCCGTGGTGGGCACCGAGCCCATAATGGCGATGTCCGCAAAATCAATATCATGCTGCGCGGCCATATGCCCGATGTCCTCCATCGTCTGCGGCTCACCCGTACACACGTCCATATACAGGGTGCCACCCGACAGCCAGGGCAATATGGCCTGCGCCACTGTGCTGGCCTGCGCCCCGGTGACAGCACACAACACGCCCCCCACCGTGCGCCAACCATCGGTCGGCACCATGCACAGTTGCGCCCCCACCTGCTGCGCCAACGCCTGCGCCTGTGGTGTTGCGCGCCGTACCAATAGAAAGGGGATTTCCAGTCCAGCGGCTTTCAAAGCAGGGCCATATGCGCGCGCAACTTCGCCCGCACCAACCAAGGCAATACGATCCAATTGGGAAGACATAATCAATGAGACATAAAAATAAAACTAAATAAGCCAAGCGACGCCATCACGCCTAAAGCCGCTGTGACATTCCAATACTCATGCCGTTAGCATCTGGCCTGACGCACAGACGGACGAATGAGGCACAAACAAGAGAGAGCGTAAAAAAAACCCACAGACCGAAATCCGTGGGTTTCTTATCAAAGTCGCACTTACCCTTTCAGGCAAGTCTGGCAACAATTATGCCAGCCGGCCATGACACTGCTTGTACTTCTTACCGCTGCCGCACGGGCAAGGATCGTTGCGGCCTACGCGGGGCACCTCGCCCTGGGGTGTTTCGTTCAGGCCGGGGTCCTCGCCGCTCAAGGCGGCGTCGTAATCCGAATGGTGGAAACGCACGTTGACGGGCGGCGGCGTATCAACGGCCACTTCTTCGGCCTGCTCGGGTGACTGAATGCGCACGGTCATCAGAACCTTGACGACTTCGTCGCGCACGCGATCCAGCATATCGGAGAACAAAGCAAATGCTTCGCGCTTATATTCCTGCTTGGGATCTTTCTGAGCATAGCCGCGCAGATGAATACCTTGACGCAGATGATCCAAAGCCTGCAAATGGCCACGCCACTGCGTATCGATGGACTGCAGCAACACCGCGCGCTCGAAATTACCCCAGTTGTCCTGTCCGACCTGCTCGATCTTGGCCTGCAGCAGACGACGGGACTCCTCCAGCACGCGATCATGCAGATCGTCGTCGGTCAGATTGGATTCCTGCTCCAGCATGGCGGCCAATGGCAGCTCGATCTGGAAGGTGCTGGCCAAGTCCGTGGTCAGGCCAGGAATGTCCCACTGCTCTTCCATGGACTCTTCAGGCACATACTCGCGGAACAGACGGCTGACGGCCGCTTCGCGCAGACTGGCGACGGTCTCGGTAATGTCGGCCGACTCCAGAACTTCGTTACGCTGCGCGTAGATGACCTTGCGCTGATCGTTGGCCACATCGTCGTATTGCAGCAATTGCTTGCGGATATCGAAGTTGCGGGCCTCGACCTTGCGTTGGGCCGATTCGATGGAACGGGTGACCATGCGCGCCTCGATGGGTTCGCCCTCGGGCAGACGCAGACGCTCCATGATGGCGCGCACGCGGTCGCCCGCGAAAATACGCATCAGCGAGTCTTCCAGCGACAAGTAGAACCGCGACGAGCCAGGATCGCCCTGACGGCCAGCACGACCGCGCAACTGATTGTCGATACGACGCGATTCGTGGCGTTCCGTGCCAATGATACGCAAGCCACCGGCTTGCTTGACCTGCTGATTCAACGGCTCCCAGGCGGCGCGGATAGCCTGGATTTTTGCTTCTTTCTGCTCGGCGCTCAAAGATTCGTCTTCACGAACCTGGGCAATCGCACGTTCGATGCTGCCGCCCAGCACGATATCGGTGCCGCGACCGGCCATATTGGTAGCGATAGTCACATGCCCGGGCATGCCGGCTTCGGCCACGATGTCAGCTTCGCGGGCATGCTGCTTGGCATTCAGAACTTCGTGCTTGACGCCGGCGGCAGTCAGGCGCGTGGAAATCAGCTCGGAATTTTCGATGCTGGTCGTTCCCACCAACACAGGTTGACCACGCTCGTGGCAGTCCTGAATATCCTTCAGAATGGCGTTGAATTTTTCGTCATCCGTCTTGAAGACCTGATCATTCTGGTCCTTACGGGCCAGGGGACGGTTCGGCGGGATAATGACGGTTTCCAGGCTGTAGATTTCCTGGAACTCGTAGGCTTCCGTATCGGCCGTGCCGGTCATGCCGGACAGCTTTTCGTACATGCGGAAGTAATTCTGGAAGGTAATGGACGCCAGAGTCTGGTTTTCGTTCTGGATACGCACGCCTTCTTTGGCCTCTACAGCCTGATGCAGGCCATCGGACCAGCGGCGACCGGCCATGAGGCGGCCTGTGAACTCGTCCACAATGACGACTTCGCCATCCTGCACCACATACTGCTGATCGCGGAAAAACAGATTGTGAGCCCGCAAGGCAACCATCAGATGGTGCATCAGGGAAATATGGCGCGGCTCGTACAAGGACTCGCCTTCTGGCAGCAGGCCGATTTCGGTCAGGATCTGCTCGGCGCGCTCGTGACCGGCTTCGGAAATATGGACCTGCTGGCCTTTTTCGTCGACCCAGAAATCGCCTTCGGGTTCCGGTTCGGTGGGGCGCGGCTCCTGTGTCATGCGGGTCAGCATGGGCGGGACCACATTCATGCGCACGTACAGCTCGGTATTGTCTTCGGCCTGGCCGGAAATGATCAGGGGCGTGCGGGCCTCGTCGATCAGGATGGAGTCCACCTCGTCGACAATGGCGTAGAACAGGCTGCGCTGGCGACGGTCCTCGGCGCGATATTCCATATTGTCGCGCAGATAGTCGAAGCCGAATTCGTTATTGGTACCGTAGGTGATGTCGGCCTGGTAGGCGGCGATTTTCTCGGCATTGTCCTGCTGAGGCACGACCACGCCCACGCTCAGGCCCAGGAAATTGTACAGACGCCCCATCCAGCCGGCGTCGCGCCGGGCCAGGTAATCGTTGACCGTCACCACATGCACGCCTTTGCCGGCCAGCGCATTCAGGTAGACAGCCAAGGTAGCGGTCAGGGTCTTACCCTCGCCGGTACGCATTTCCGAAATCTTGCCGTTATGCAGCGCGATCGCGCCCAGCATCTGCACATCGAAGTGGCGCATGCCAAACACGCGGATACTGGCTTCGCGCACAACGGCAAAGGCCTCGGGCAGCAAGGAATTGAGGGAAGCACCATCGGCGACGCGCTGGCGAAACGCCTGAGTCTTGGCAGTCAGTTCCTCGTCGCTGAGCCCTTTTAGAGAGGGTTCAAGCGCATTAATCTGTGCGACCAGCTTGCGGTACTGTTTAAGCAATCGGTCGTTGCGACTGCCAATAAGCTTTTTCAGCAATGAAACCATTCTTGTGTCGTCAATGTGGGCGAGGCTGCAAGGGCTTGCAACAATACCCCATTCCTATATCAGGTTAAAGGGAAGCGCAAGAAAACAATACAGTTTAACGCACATGCGTCCAGAGCAACTACTTGCCCGGCTCCAATTGTGCGATCTGATTGTCCAGGTACTCGCGCGCCGGCAAAAACAAGTTAGGGTCCAGCGCATGACCGGCCATGCGCACCTCGAAATGCAGATGCGAACCAGTGGACTGCCCCGTGGAACCGACACGAGCGATCAGTTGCCCTTTTTCTACCACATCGCCCAGCTTGGCGACGATGGAAGAGGCATGGGCATAACGGGTGCTCATGCCATTGCCGTGATTGATTTCCACCAGTTTGCCATAGCCAGGCACATAGCGGGCTTCGGACACCACGCCGCCGGAAGCCGCGTAAATGGGCGTGCCTTTGGGGGCCGGAAAATCCAGCCCCTCGTGCAGGGCATGCCGACCGGTGACCGGATGCCGACGCCAACCGAAGGAAGAAGCCACTTCGTCATAATCGATGGGTCGATAATTAGGCAGGCGGGCTTCGTTGCCCGTGCGCTCAGTCAGCACCGAATCAAGCATGGTGAACCAATCCTGTTGCTCGGACATCTGCTTGGCCAGATGATCCAGCTGTTCGCCCAGGCGATCCGCGCTCCAGCCCAGATCAGTGCCGGCCAGGCTGGAAGCCAGGTCGGCATCTTGGGCAGGCATGGAATCGGCCAGTTCGGGATCGGTATAAGCAATGCCGGCCGCTTTGGCTACCCGCTTGCTGACCCCATCCATCTCGATCAGTTTGGCCTGCAGATCACCCACCTTTTCGGCCAGCCGGTTCACATTGTCCTGCATGGCATCGCTGCGCGCCTGCTGGCTGGCATGCGCGCCCGCATCCTGGCCGGACACGGCATCGCGTTCGCTCCAGTGCGACTGAACCCAGGCGCCGGCACCTGCCGACACCCCCAACGAAGCAGCGGCCAAAATGGCGATCAGCGCCTGCCGCAAGCCTTTGGCGTTAGAATCCAAGGACTTCTTGTCTTTTTTTCGATTCACTTTGGTAAAACCTCGAACATGACCTGGAATCCGCATTCACCATCGGCGACTCGCAAACGCGGCGGTGGCCAAAGCCACGCCTTGGGCTGGCTGGCCGGTGACCAGCAGGGTTCCCAGGTTCTGGAAATGGCCCGGCAGCTTATGGCGGCGCAGACCCATGTCAGCAAGGCCTTGCCACCCGCTTTGGGCAAGGCATGTAAGGTGGCCCGTATAGACAGACAACAATTGACGCTGGCAGTTCCCAGCGCGGCGCACGCTGCCAAGCTGCGGCAGTTGCTGCCCACTGTCATGCGGCGCTTGAATGCCGCTGGCTGGAACATTACCGATGCGCTGGTGCATGTACAAGCCCATTTGTTCGCCGGCGAGACAATAAAGCCCGAGCGACAAATCCAGCCGCTGGACGAACGCGCCCTGGCGTCGTTCGAGCAATTGCGCGACGCTCTGCCGCAGGGGCCGCTGGCCGACGCTGTCGCCAGGCTGCTGCGGCATCATCGCGGCTGAGCCGCCTGCCGTAGCGGGCGGCGCACCGCGATCAGGCGAATTTCCACTCGCTGGTATAGGCACGCGGCGCAGCCGCAGCCGACTCGAACGAGACCAGTTCCCAGCTATCCTGGGCGGCCAACAAGGCGCGGGCCAACTGGTTGTTCAAGCCGTGACCCGACTTGCAGGCCACGTAGCGGGCGATCAGCGGATGGCCGATCAGATACAGGTCGCCGATGGCGTCCAGTATCTTGTGCTTGACGAACTCGTCCTCGTAACGCAGGCCATCGCTGTTGAGCACGCGGTACTCGTCCATGACGATGGCATTGTCCAGGCTGCCCCCACGGGCCAGCCCGGCCGCCCGCAAGGCTTCCACTTCGCTGGCAAAACCGAACGTACGGGCACGGGCGATGGTTTTGACGTAAGAGTCGCGGGCAAAGTCCACTTCGGCAAAATTAGCGGTCGCATCAATGGCCGGGTGGTGAAAATCGATGGAGAACTGCAGCGAAAAACCTTCGTACGGTTCCAGGCGCGCCCACTTAATATCCTGCCCTTCGCCTTCGGAGACTTCGATAGGCTTGAGCACGCGCAGAAACTTCTTGGGCGCGGCCTGCTCCTGCAGGCCGGCCGAACGCAGCAGATACACAAACGTACCGGCGCTGCCGTCCATGATGGGTACTTCTTCGGCGGTCAGATCCACATGCAGATTATCGATGCCCAGGCCGGCAATGGCCGACATCAGGTGCTCGACGGTGGAGACGCGCACATTATCCTTGATAAGCACAGAGGCCATGCGGGTGCCGCCGACCTTGTCGGCCTGGGCCGGCAGGTCCACGACTTCGGGCAGATCAACGCGGTGAAACACAATACCGGTATCAGGCGCCGCGGGACGCAACGTGATTTCCACGCGACGGCCGGAGTGCAGGCCGACTCCCTTGGTACTGATGATGTTCTTGATGGTGCGCTGGCGAAGCATGGTATTTTTGTACTTGTAAATCGTTGTTCGTACAGAGGATTGTAACCGCGTTGCGGGTTATCCACTATAAGTTTTGTGTTGCTACACCTTGCTGTCAAGCGATCGTTTGCAACAGAATCCAGAAACAAGAACGCCTCCCTGGCGCGAACACCAGGGAGGAGTGTGGGAGAAATCAAACAGGCGAATCGGGTATCGCCTGATTTGACTCAATCAGCTTGCTTGCGCAGGAAAGCCGGAATGTCGAAATGATCCATACCGGCGGTTTCCAGGGCACGCACTTGGGCCGAAGCCTGGCTGCGTGGATTGCGGATCACGGCAGGCACATCCGCATTGGCGTAATCGGCACCGATGACGGGCATGTTGTCCGTACCGGTACGCAGCACTTCCTCGTTGTTCTGCACCAGTTGCGGACGCGACTGCTTGCGGCCCAGGCCGGTCGCAACCACGGTCACGCGCAGGCTGTCGCCCATGGCTTCGTCGTAGGCCGTGCCGAAAATGACGGTGGCGTCTTCAGCGGCATAGCTGCGGATGGTGTCCATGATCTCGCGGGTTTCGCGCATTTTCAGCGATGCAGAGGAGGTGATGTTGACCAGCATGCCACGGGCACCGTGCAGGTCCACGCCTTCCAGCAGCGGGCAAGCAATGGCGCGCTCGGCGGCTTCGCGGGCACGGTTCGAGCCCGAAGCAACCGCCGTGCCCATCATGGCCTGACCCTGCTCGCCCATGATGGTCTTGACGTCCTCAAAGTCCACGTTCACGTTACCTTCGACATTGATGATCTCGGCAATGCCAGCGCAGGCATTGTGCAACACATCGTCGGCAGCCTTGAAGCAGTCGGACTGGGTCGCGTCCTCATCCATCAGGTCGTACAGGTTTTCGTTCAGCACCACGATCAGGGAATGGACGTGCTTGCTCAGCTCTTCGATCCCTTCTTCGGCCATGCGCAGGCGGCGATTGCCTTCAAAAGAGAATGGCTTGGTCACCACGCCCACGGTCAGAATGCCCAGTTCCTTGGCCACTTCGGCCACGACAGGGCTGGCACCCGTACCGGTGCCGCCGCCCATGCCGGCCGTAATGAACACCATGTTCGCGCCGTTCAGGGCCGCACGGATTTCCTCACGCGCCGTCTCGGCGGCGGCACGGCCCTGGTCGGGCTTGGCACCGGCACCCAGGCCGGTGCGGCCCAGACGGATCTGGATGGGGGCTTCGCTGCTGGCCAGGGCCTGCGAATCCGTATTGGCGCAGATGAAATCCACACCCTGCACGCCGGAATGGATCATGTGCGTGACGGCATTGCCGCCCGCTCCCCCCACACCGACCACCTTGATAACCGTGCCGTTGCGGCTGGTATCCAACATTTCAAAGTTCATCATGATTGACTCCCACTCAAACACAAATTAGTAAATTTCCAACTCGCTTCCCCGATACAGCTTCGATTTGGAATCGCCTCAAAACACCTGCCAGCCTCTGGGCTCGCAACCGGTTTGAATCGCCTCCCGGACAGCCCTTGCGGACCACCCCTTTCAGGCATCTGCATGCCTTTAATTCATGAACCACTCTTTCATGCGCGCCAGCAGGCCTTTGACACTGCCTTTCTGCTGGGCAACCTTGCGGCCCCGCGCACTTTGCAAACGCGCCTCGGTCAACAGACCCATGACCGTCGAAAAACGCGGATTGCGCATCACATCGGCCAGACTGCCCTCGTAGCTGGGCACGGCGACCCGCACCGGCTTCAAGAACACGTCCTCGGCCAGTTCCACGATGCCGGGCAACATCGCCGTGCCGCCCGTCAAGACCACGCCCGAGGACAGCAGGTCCTCGTAGCCCGACTCGCGCAGACTTTGCTGCACAAAAGTAAACAGTTCTTCCACGCGCGGCTCGATCACCGCGCCCAGGGCCTGACGCTTGACCTGACGATTAGGCCGATCGCCCAGTCCGGGCACTTCGATCATTTCCTCGGGATGGGCCAGCGATTGCTTGGCCACGCCAAAACGCAACTTGATTTCTTCGGCATCGGGCGTGGGCGTGCGCAGCATGGCAGCAATATCACTGGTGATCTGGTCGCCGGCGATAGGGATCACATCCGTATGGCGAATGGCACCGCCCGTATAAATGGCAATGTCGGTCGTGCCGCCGCCGATATCGACCAGCACCACGCCCAGTTCCTTCTCGTCGGCTGTCAGACACGACAGGCTGGAGGCCAGCGGCTGCAGGATCAGATCCTGCACTTCCAGGCCGCAACGGCGCACGCATTTAACGATGTTTTGGGCGGCACTGACGGCACCGGTCACGATATGCACGCGCACTTCCAGGCGCAGACCGCTCATGCCGATGGGCTCGCGTATATCTTCCTGCGAGTCCACGATGAACTCCTGGGTCAGCACATGCAGCACTTGCTGATCAGTCGGAATATTGACGGCTTTGGCCGTCTCGATCACGCGTGCCACATCGGTGGCGGTCACTTCCTTATCCTTGACGGCCACCATGCCGCTGGAATTAAAGCTGGTGATGTGGCTGCCGGCAATGCCCGTATAGACTTCACGGATCTTGCAATCAGCCATCAGTTCGGCTTCCTCCAGCGCGCGCTGGATGGAGTTGACCGTCGTCTCGATATTGACAACCACCCCCTTGCGCATGCCCTGGGACTCATGCTGTCCCAGACCAAGCACTTCAAACCGGCCTTCCGGCAGCACTTCGGCCACCACCGCAACCACTTTGCTGGTGCCGATGTCCAATGCAACGATCAGGTCTTTGATGTCACGAGTCATAGTGTTCTTTACTTCACAGGGGTAGATGGAACCGGAGCCAGCGTGATCGCAAAGCCATTCGGATAACGTAAATCGGCGCTTTGCAGCGTGCGGTCGCCCAAGCGCTGCATCAGGCCAGGCCAGGCCTGCACAAATCGTTCTATACGCACGGCAAAGGGCAAGGCCCCTTTGCGTCCGTGCGGGTCGGCAATATCGGCCGCAGGATCGCGGCCCAGATTCAGCTGCATGCCGTTCGAGAGCGTCACGTCCCAGGCATAACGTGGGCTGAGCGCGACCTCGCGCACCTGTACATCCAGAGGGCCGAACCAGCGCGCCAGCTCCGCATAGCGCTGCACCACCAGCCGCTCGGAATTGGGCGGACCGCTTAACTGCGGCAGTTGCGCATCGTCGGGAACCACCGCCTGATTGGCCGCAAACGCCTCGCCCCAGGTGTTGATCATGTCGTTCTCATTCCAGTAGGCCAGCGGCTGCTGCTCTTCGATGCGAACTTGCAGCGTATTGGGCCAGACCCGCCGGATCTGAGCACGCCGCACCCAGGGCGCGGTTTCGATCAAGGCACGGGACTTGTCCAGGTTGACCGTAAAGAAGTTGCCCTCCAGACGGCCCGCTACCGTGGCCTTGACGCCTTCGGGCGTGACATAGGCCAAGGGTTCGCCTTGCGACGATTCGATCTGGATACGCTCGATATTGAAATACGGACGACGCACAGCCCAGATGATGACCCCGACGACCAGCGCCGACACGGCCAGCAGCGCCAGCGTGTTAGCGATCAGATTGGTCAGGCGGGCATCGGAAAACATGTTCCAGGCTCCTTGGGTTTACACGCTGCGGGCGATGGCCTGCACTTTGCAGCGCGCCGTCGCCAAAATGTTCACGCACAGCTGGGCATAACTGACTCCCTGGGCTTTGGCAGCCATGGGAACCAGCGAATGGCTGGTCATGCCGGGCGAGGTATTCATCTCCAGCAGCCAGGGCCGGTTCTGCTCGTCCAGCATGAAATCGGCCCGCGCCCAGCCTTCGCAACCCAACGCCTGAAACGCGCGCACGGCCAGATTCTGCACCTGGGCCGTCAGCTCGGGCGACAAGTCGGCAGGGCAGAAATACTGGGTTTCGTCGGAGTAATACTTGTGCTCGAAGTCGTAATTGCCTTGCGGGGCGACGATATCAATGACCGGCAAGGCACGCGCCTGCTCGCCGGTGCCGATGATGGGCACGGTCAGTTCGCGGCCGCGGATAAATTGCTCGGCCAGCACGACGGTGTCGTAATGCATGGCGGTCTGAAACGCTGCCAGCGCCTGATCGGCCTGATCCACACGCACCACACCTACGGTGGAGCCTTCATGCGGGGGCTTCATGATCATGGGCACGCCCAGACGCTCGACGGCGGCGGCCACGCCCGAGGCGTCGGTCAACTCAACAAAGTCCGGCGTCGGCAGGCCCACGTGCTGCCAGACCCGCTTGGTCATGATCTTGTCCATGGCCAGACTGGAAGCCATGACGCCGCTGCCAGTGTAGGGAATACCCAACCATTCCAGCGCGCCTTGCAATGTCCCATCCTCGCCGAAGCGGCCATGCAGCGCAATGAACACGCGGTCAAAACCAGCCTGGGCCAGATCGGCCAGGCCTTTTTCGCCCATGTCAAACAGATGCGCATCCACACCCATGCTGCGCAAGGCATCATGAACCCCTTGGCCCGACATCAGCGATACCTCGCGCTCGGCAGACTTGCCGCCGTACAACACGCCTACTCGGCCAAAATCTGCTGTCATGCCATTTCTCCCAATTGGGCAGGAATCCGGCTGATGGACCCTGCTCCCATTACCAACACCACATCCCCGTCGCGGACAAAGTCCAGAACGGTCTGTGCCATATCATTGATTTCCGCGACAAAAATCGGTTCAACCTTGCCCAGCACGCGCACGGCGCGGCTTAGCGCGCGACCGTCGGCGGCCACCAGAGGCGGCTCGCCGGCAGCATAGACCTCGCTGAGCAGCACCGCATCGGCCTGACTGAGCACCTGCACGAAATCCTCGAAGCAGTCGCGGGTACGCGTATAGCGATGCGGCTGGAACGCCAGCACAATGCGCCGGTCCGGCCATGCGCCACGTGCGGCCGCCAAGGTAGCAGCCATTTCGACAGGATGGTGACCATAATCGTCAACAACGGTAAACGTGCCGCCGCCCTGTCGCTCGGAGACAGGAAAGTCGCCGATCAGAGAAAAGCGTCGGCCCACGCCGGTAAACTCGCTCAGGGCACGGGCAATCGTGGCGTCATCGACGCCCAGCTCGGTCGCTACTGCGATCGCCGCCAAAGCATTGAGTACATTGTGCCGACCGGGCAAATTCAGGCATACGGACAGCACCGGCAGATCGCCTCCCGCCCCTTTACGCTGCACATCAAAACACATGGTCGTGCCGCGGCTCTGGATATTGACCGCCCGCACCTGCGCATCGCTGTCTATGCCATAGGTCGTGACAGGACGAGATACAAAAGGAATGATTTCGCGCACATTGGCGTCATCGCTGCACAGGATGGCGCTGCCGTAGAACGGCAGGCGATGCGTGAAATCGATGAAGGCGCTTTTAAGACGCGCCACGTCGTGACCATAGGTGTCCATATGGTCCACATCGATATTGGTCACGATGGCCATGACGGGCAACAGATTCAGGAAGGAGGCATCGGATTCGTCAGCCTCGACCACGATGTACTCGCCCTGCCCCAGACGCGCGTTCGCACCGGCAGAGTTCAGACGCCCGCCGATGACAAACGTAGGGTCCAGCTCGCCGGCGGCCAGCAAGCTGGCGACCAGGCTGGTCGTGGTGGTCTTGCCATGCGTGCCGGCCACGGCAATGCCGCGCTTCAGGCGCATCAGCTCGGCCAGCATCAATGCTCGCGGCACCACAGGGATACGTGCAGCCCGGGCGGCCAGCACTTCGGGGTTATCGCCGGCAATGGCGGTGGAGGTGACGATAGCCCCCATGCCGGCCACGTTCTCGGCCTTGTGGCCGATGATAATGCGCGCGCCCAGGCTCTCCAGACGGCGTGTTACCGCCGTTTCCTGAATATCGGAGCCGCTGATGGCAAAGCCCAGATTCAGCATGACTTCGGCAATGCCGCTCATGCCCGATCCGCCGATACCTACAAAATGAATTCGTTGAATGCGGTGTTTCATCCCGCCCTCCTTGCCGCCTGCTGACATGCTTCGGCAATGTGCTGCGTGGCATTCAACTGTGCATGTTC
>JQGF01000041.1_pt1 | contig 18394 bp, 14 predicted proteins | sample 210201 | NCBI WGS metagenome assembly JQGF01 (sample SAMN02947780, study PRJNA257236) | wastewater metagenome | biome: Domestic wastewater sediments; material: Domestic wastewater soil sediments and water; isolation source: domestic wastewater sediment treated with ammonia and hydroxylamine at...
TGTGACGCCAGTCTGGATGCCCCTGAGCATGAGATCCGTCGTTTATTGGCAAGCTCGGCGGATAAGGTCATCGTACTCAAGCCCTATCACCGGGTCTTACTGAGCGCTTTGCTATTGTTGGCGCTGGTGTTGACGGTCTTTTTTTCCTGGCCCGAGCGGGTGCTGCGACAAGCGCATCTGGTGTCGGGCGAGCAAGCGCTGGAGCAGCGTGCGGATGGACTGGTGCTGTTATTGGGGCCCGACTCCGCACTTGAGCTGCGAGAGTATGAGGACCGCTTGAATGTGCAGTTGCTGCGTGGTCAGCTCACCTTGCAATTGGCGGATCAAGCCCAGAAAAGTGTAACGGTATTTACCAGTTTTGCGCAGGCACGTAGTAATCAGGCGCAGTTTTCTGCCTGGCTGGATAATAATCAGATGAAGTTTACGGTCATGGCTGGATCGATCGAGGTGTCCAGCGGGACCTGGTGGCGTCGCCAGACGCGGGTGCTGATTCCCGGTCAACATGTCTTTGTGGATCGATGGTCTGGGATGAAACGGGTTCAACCCGCTCCCATAGCGTTGAATAAGGCCGACTAATAGTCGGCCTCTTACATTTTGGCGAGCCTAGAACATCCAGTTCAGGAACAGTTTGCCGTTTATATCGGCACGGCTGTCACCCCATAAACGGGTATGGGCCGACAGTCCTACACGCAAGCGTTCGGTTTGCTGCAGGCTGACGCTGGCTCCCAGTGACAAGGCATGGCGATCCACCCGTGCATAGCGACCCTCAAAGTCGACGGCCGGAGCACTGGCAAAAGCGGCCTGCTGGGTTTGATGGCGGTGCAGCAAGGCCTGTTCCCAGGCCAGCGAGACGGACGTGTGCAGTTGGCGATCCTGTCTGAGGTCCCAGTTTTGACGCAAGGTCAGCCCGATTGAGGCCTGCAAGGCTTGCTGACGGCTGGAATCCAGACGTAGACGGCTGGCGGCATCCCCCTCTTCTTCCAGACCGGGACGACGGTAATGGATGTAATCCAGGGCCAGAACGGGGCCGATGCTGCCGCTCTCGCCCAGAGCCCAGTTGTATCCGGTCTGTATGCCTGCCGAGAGGGCATGACCGGTCCAATCCGCCGCGGGGCGCGCTTGATAGCCCGCAACGCTGATAGTGCGGTTCATCTTGCCCTGCTCCATGCCCACTCGTACGTGAGCCAGGCCGTTCCAGCCTGGCTGAGTATCGTCACGGTAGCGGGCATGGATGCCCAGACCCAGGCCGGTCAACTTGCTCTTGGCTTGGAAGGGGGCGTCGATATTCACGTGTTGCTCGTTGGCATTGCCGTGTATGCCCAGGCTCCAGTCACTGCCTTCAGCACGATGTTCAGCCCCCAGCATGACGCCATAGGTTTCGCTGCGGTGGTCCACATCGTTGCTGCCTAATTGCCAGTGATAGCGACCGCCGTACGTGTGGATGAAGCTTTGCCAGCCACTGTGGGTGTTGCCCCTGGTTTGACGCAGTTGTTCGGACACCAGCTGTTCACGGCGCAAGGAGGCAGCGGTTTGAGCGGCGTAGGCACCTGCGCTTAACTGATCCAATGCCAGTCCAATATCGCTGCCATCTGCACGCGAGAAGTCCATGGCCTGATATACGGCTGCTAGAGCTTGCGTGTCTGAGGAGGCCTGTGCCAGGCTGAGGCCCACTGCGGCAGCATTGGGCGAGGCTGCATATTGCGAATAGGCATCTTGATGACGGCTGACGGTCCAGCCCTTGTCGGTGCTTTGTACCTGCAAGGAGGGAGAGGCCAGGGTTGCGCTGTATACGGCAAACTGCCCTTGCGTCTGACTGGCGGTGAACACCTTGTTCTGATCCAGCGTCCAGCCGTTCTGATACCAGTCCGGTTGCAAGTCCACCTGCAGTTCACCATCGAGCTGAGCCACACCCTGTACGTCAATACGGTCGTTCTGGGTGGTGGATGCTTCCGCCAGAATCCGGCCCTGGGCACCTTGGACAAAATTGCCCTTGATCGTCATGGTCCCGTAAGAGTTACCTGGACTGAGCGTGCCGTTATTCGTGAAGTTGTATTCGGGATTGAGGGTAAATTGGCTATGGCCGTACAAGGTCGCACCTTGATCGACACGCAGGCCATACAGCTCATGTTCTCCATTCAAGGATGTGGCGCCCCCGGCGATGACGACCGCCAGATTGTTCAGGCCTTTGATATTGCCGTCATAGCGCATCTGGAAATCGGGGTCGGCATTGGCGGTAGCGCGGCCGTTCTCATCGGCCTTCTGTCCAAAGCTGATACGGGTCAGCAACAGGTCCCCATTGGCGTCACGGCGATTGTAATCAGAGGTAATGTCGCCTGTAATGGTTGCGCCCTGCAGAACATGGATGTTTTGCACCCAGGCATTGTCCGCGATATGGATGGCCGCCTTCCGGCCCGACAAGGTGCCCGACAGGTCATACCGCTTAATCAACGCGCCTTGCAAAATCGTTGGTACAGCAAGACCTTGCCCTTCCGACTCGACGAGCCAGGAGCCGTGATACTCATCGTCGCTTCCCATGGCATTCTGGCCAAAATCAAACAAGGTCCCGATGCCATCCTGACCGTCTGCCCGGACTTCGCCTTTCTGGACAATATGGTGATGACGTCCATAGCTAAATTGCAGGCCACGCCCATACGCTCCCAGCGCATGAATTCGGGTAGCGTCCGGGATGATAAGGGTGTTTTCGCTGCCATCGACACGTACACCTACGCCCCCGGGTCCCGCACTGAGCAGGTCCGCTGCCTGGGTGATGGTGTTGCGTTCGCCATAAATATGCAGGCCCAGACCCTGCGTGGCCCTGTTGTATTGGCCAGGCAGGTAGGCAGTGCCTGCTTGGTTACGTGCAAAGTAGCCCTGCGTGTTGGTCAGGGTGATGTCGTTGCCGTAGACCGAATAACCAAAGAAATTGCGGCGATCAATATTCAAACCAATATCCTGCAAGGCAGCGATTTCGGCTTCCATCAGATTCACGTAGTTGCGATAAGTCTGGTGGCTCATCAGGCTGTTGCGCAGCTCCGTGTGGCTCATGTAGTTGCGGTCTACCCCGTACTGCGGTTTGTCATGGTAGTTCAGGATGCTGACGGGGATGCCCGGCATAGCGCCGTTGAGCACCTCTTGCACATGGCTGCCGGTGAAATACCCGTTGTCCTGGCGCAGATCAAAGGCATCGGGCTCGTAAGGATTGCTGCACACGGAGCACAGGATTTTTTGCCCTGGGGTGGGTGCGCGGCCCTGATCGTCGCGCAAACCCAAGGCCCATGGGCTCAGATCGTTCAGAAAATAGGGGTCGGGCGGGTCGTTGCTGTTTTCAGCCAAGTTGTCCGCCACCGTGTTGCTGATCCCTAAAGCGTGGGCCAACTCGTGGAAAATCACGGCGTTGTAGTCCACTTTGCCCGTGATGGGCAATTGGCTGGGGGTGACGGGGGCGGTATCCAGATCCAGTTCTCCAACACCGATAACAGCGTCGGGGTTGTCGGGAGAGCCCGGGAAGATGCCTTGTAAGCGTGCCTGCAAGGCCGATAAGGTGAAATGAGGGTTGGAGGGGCTGGTCAGAGATGCGCCATATGCGTTGGCGTTCTTGCCGTTCATGGTGCCAAGATTGATGACTGCTGGCGTGTAGTTGGCCGGCAGATCGATGATCTCAGCCCAGCGTTCCAGCGCAGCCCGGATTTTCAGTCTGCCATTCTCGTCAATATCGCGGGGGGAAACACGGGGGTCTGTTTGTTCAGTCGTATCGTAGCCCCCATCATCAGGCCCGTAGATTCGTAACTCAAAGGCCTGCTGGCCTTGCTTGTTCAAAATGAATTCTGTTTCGTAGGCATGCGTGCTGCTGGCCCAGCTCAAGGCCAACAGGGTGTGGCCCAGTAGTGCTTTGATTTTGAAGTTCATTGGATCTAAGGAAAGGGGGACGAAAGGTAGAAGGCACTTTCCGTATAAAAGTAAATAAAAGTGTCTTGTTTTGCTACTTATTTCGCTGACGACGGAGGCGATTGAGTAAATGGCGCAACATCTGATTGGACCCTGACGGTAAAGATTTACGCTCGGTCAGCCGTAACCTCTAAGGAATAAAGTGTTAAAGAGAGGAAACTATGTCGATAGAAATCAGTGGGCAGGGGTTGGTACATCAACAAACTATGCCTGTGACCGAGCCTTTGCACGCGACCGCCATGACGCCCCCGGCAGTATCCGGGCAGAATGAAAATGCAGCTGTAGACTCATCGGTGCGTATTACCGTGAGCTTGTCGCCTTTGGGAAAAGAGCTGTCCCTGACGAGTCAGCAGGCCAGCAAGATAGAGCGCGACAAAGATATTGATGACAGCTCCCTGCCCGATGGCATTAAAGAGATTCTTAAACGAATCCGTGATTTGAAAGAGCAGATTCAACAAAAGTTGATGGAGCTGCAGCGAATTCAGGCCAATGACACATTGAGCGAAGCGCAGAAAAAACAGGAATTGGAACGTGTGCAAGCGGAGCTGACCAGCCTGAACGGTGCCTTGTCCAGTGCGCATGCCATGTTGAACAAGGTCATGGACGACATTGAGCTAGGTGGCGAAGCTCGTATGGAGGTCGGGGATTTATTGATGAAATAAAGGTCAATCCACTGGCTCTGGGGGGCGGCTTGAAGCGCCACCCGCAGTGCCAGTGGAACAGCATGATCCCGTTGCTGCATTCTTCACGGGGTCCGAGCATCGGTGACCCGGCCCAGCACGTGTTCAGGGCTGGGCCGCTACCGTCAATGCCTGTGCGATCTTGTGATTGAGCTGGTGAGGCGACATGAGTTCGGCGCTGACCTGAGCCCGGGTATGAATGATGTAGGCGGTCGACGGTTTCAGGTCAATGCAGTACACGACCAGCGAGCCGCCTCCTAAAGGGGCAGCGCCAATATACACGCCCAATTCGTCGTTGATGCTCGGATCAGTGCGCTGATGGTACCCCTCCCCTGCAGCCGTCTGTCTGACGGTATCCACACATTGGGCTACGCTTAGGCGGGAGATGGAGCGCTGCTCGGCCTCCAGCTCCAGAGGGTGCAGGTGCTGGGCGTGTGCCGTCCAGGCGCCCTGCAGTAATGCGGCCATCAAAACCCATTTGCTGACTGTGCACATGATGTCCTCCCGCAGGAGACGATGGAACGTTCAGCATAGACCTGATTGATAAGGACAGGCTTTGACAGCGTGTAATTCAGCGGGAAAGTCGGGTTTTTACTGAGGCAAAAACGGGACGTTCAGCGACAGGGATGGAACAAGACCGTTGCAGGTGTTTCGCCCCTGTGCCCTGCTGGTGGCTCAAGCGGACCAAGATGCTTCGTACAGCGCTGAGTTCGCAGGCTGATGCCAGATAGGGACAGGAGCGACCGGGGGCAGGTCCAGTATTACTTCCCGATGCAGAAACTGGAAAAAATCTCCCCTAGCAAATCGTCGCTGCTGAACTCGCCGGTAATCGAGCACAGGTCCAGGTGGGCCAGACGCAGTTCCTCTGCAAACAGATCCAGCACCTGATCGCTGTGGGTGGCATGTTCTGCGGCCAGGCTCAGGTGGTACTCCGCCCGTTCCAGGGCCCGCAGATGTCGTTCACGTGCCAGCCAGGGGGATTCACTGCCGGGGTTCCAGCCTGCGATATCCAGCAAGGTGCGGCGCAGTGTGTCCAGACCGACATCTTTACGGGCAGAAATGGGCAGCACGGTGGCGCCGCTTTCCTGGGCAGGCAAGGCAGCCTGTTGCTCGGCGCTCAGCAGGTCTATCTTGTTATAGACGCGCAGCACGGGCACGTGCGATGGCAGACGAGTGGTAATGGCACTATCCAGTTCGTCTTGTGGGTTGCGTGCATCGAGCAGATGCACGATCACGTTGGCCTTGGCGATTTCATCCCAGGTTCGGGCAATGCCGATGCGCTCGACCGTATCCTCGGTTTCACGCAGACCGGCGGTATCCACGATATGCAGGGGAATGCCATCAATGTGGATCAACTGCATGACGCGGTCGCGGGTGGTGCCCGCAATATCGGTCACGATGGCCACGTCTTCGCCTGCCAGCGCATTGAGCAGGCTGGATTTGCCCACATTGGGCTGGCCTGCCAGTACGACGTGCAGGCCCTCGCGCAGAATCGCCCCCTGGCGCGAATGCTGCAGGATGCTTTCCAGCTCGTCCTGAATGCCTTGCAGCGTGGCGGCGGCCTGGTATTTTTCCAGAAAGTCGATTTCTTCCTCGGGAAAATCCAGGGTGGCTTCCACCAGCATGCGAAGATGGATAATCCGGTCGGCCAGGGCGTTGACCTTGTTGGAGAACACGCCGGACAGTGAGGCCACCGCACTGCGGGCAGCGGCTTCCGAAGAGGCGTCAATCAGGTCTGCCACGGCTTCAGCCTGGGCCAGATCCAGTCTGTCGTTCAGGAAAGCGCGCTGGGTAAACTCGCCGGGTTCGGCCAGTCGCAGGCCCATCTCCTTGCCGGCTTCCAGGCAGCGATCCAGCAAGCGGCGCAGTACAGCGGGTCCGCCATGTCCTTGCAGTTCCAAGACGTCTTCACCGGTGTAGGAGTGCGGGCCTTTGAAAAAAAGCGCGATGCCCTCGTCGATGGCCTGGCCTTGTGCATCCTTGAAGGGCAAAAAGTGCGCATGACGCGCTTGCAGCGTACGACCAAACAAGGTTTGAATCAGCGTATCAAGCTCCTTGCCGGATACACGGATAACACCAATACCACCCCGGCCGGGGGCGGTGGCAATAGCCACAATAGGGGAAGAGCTGGACATGGTCAGATCGATCAAAGAGGCGGAACAGAACCGTATTGTAATGGAGGCGACGGACGGTTCGGGCTTGGAGCTAAGGCCTGTGCAGGTGGTTGAAATACGTGCGTTTATGGGGGAGTGGCCTAGGCTCTTGAGAATCAGGCAATCAGGCAATCAGGCCACTATTGGGATCACTTGGCAGAGCTCAAGGCCATTGAAAAAGCGATGGGCAGTGTCATCACCGCGGCTGTGGCCTGTCGTCTGCGCCTGGGTCCTTAATGGTTGTTGACACACACCACCAGAATTTCCACGCTTTCTCCGTGTTCACACAAGTACAGGTGTCCCAGGTTGCTCTTGAAGTAGATACTGTCGCGCGCTTGCAGTACGTGACGGCGACCGTCCTGAAACTGCATGGTCAACTGCCCTTCAATGACAAAAATAAACTCTTCGCCTTCGTGCTGACTGAAGTCACTGGCATCACGAGGTTTGCCTGCCAGCACGCGCCCATGCATGGGTGTCATTTTCTTGTTGATCCATTCTGAGGCCAGCATGCCGTATTCATAGCGGTGTGTATGGTAGGTGACCGTGCGCGAAGCCCGTCCTACCAAAATATCCATCCCCGATTCGTTCTGGTCGCGCGGCGTTTTGAACAAATCCGACAGATCCATTTTCAAGGCCCGGCTGACGGCCAGAAACTTCTCGTAGCTCAGACCAATCAGGCCACGTTCTGCCTTGGATAGGGTGGATAGGGATACATTGGACAATCGTGCCAACATAAGCAGGGTCAAACCCTGTCGTTTGCGTTCATCGCGTATGCGAGCCCCCATGGCGGTTTTGCTTAATAAATTGGGAGCGGGGTTAGCTAAGTCTTTTGTCATAACCTAAAGAAGTAATAAACGGCTTTCTTATAGATATTATTAATTTTCTTATAAGAAAACTCTGTCCTATTGTATAGAACTACACGCTTTACGCTGGAGAAAGAAGGCATGACTGCGATGTTTGATCCTACTGCTTATCCCTCTACCTCGGTGGAATGGATAAAAAAACTGATTGCTTATGATACGACAAGCCGGGAATCTAACCTGGAACTGATTCACGACGTGCAAGCTTATTTGCAGCAGCAAGGCTTGGAAACGGTGCTGACGCATGACGCCAGTGGTCGCAAGGCCAATCTGTTTGCCACCATTGCCGCCGCCGATGGCACCCGCACCGGCGGCATTGTTTTGTCCGGCCATACGGATGTGGTGCCGGTAGATGGGCAGAACTGGAGCAGCGATCCTTTCAAGGCCGAAGTGCGTGATGGGCGGCTGTATGGTCGTGGCACCTGCGACATGAAGGGTTTTGTCGGCGTCACCCTGCAACTGGTTCCCGAGATGCTGGCGACCAGGCTGTCCAAGCCGATTCACCTTGCGTACTCCTATGATGAGGAGGTGGGTTGCGTAGGCGCCCCGGTGATGATTGACGATCTGGTGCGTCGTGGAGTCAATCCCGAAGGTTGCGTGGTGGGGGAGCCAACCAGCATGCGTACCATCGTTGCGCATAAAGGCATTAATGCCTATCGCTGCCGTGTGCATGGTCGCGCCGCGCATTCTTCGCTCACTCCCAAGGGCGTGAACGCGATTGAGCATGCGGCGCGCATCATTACCGCTATCCGCGATCTGGCCGATGATTACAAAAGTATGGGTCCGTACGATCATGATTTCGATGTGCCTTTCACGACCTTGCAAACCAGCATGATTCGCGGCGGTATTGCATTGAACACCGTGCCCGATTTGTGTGAGTTTGAATTTGAATATCGCAACCTGCCTGGCGTGGACCCCGAGCCGATCCTGCAGGAAATCCGTGAGTTTATCGATCTGAAGGTTTTGCCTGCCATGCGCCGCGAGCATCCGGATGCCTTGGTAGAGCTGGAAAAGCTGGCCAGCGCCCCCGGGCTGAATCCTGAGGAGCAAGCGGCCATTACCAAGCTGGTACGGGAACTGACACGTGATGACACCGTGCGCAAAGTAGCCTATGGCACCGAGGCAGGCCTGTTTCAACAGGCCGGTATTCCTTCGATTATTTGTGGGCCCGGCAATATTGAGCAGGCTCACCGCCCGGATGAGTACGTGGAACTGGCTCAAGTGGAGCAGTGCGAGCAGTTTTTGCGCGCCTTGATCCGCAGCCAGGCCGTCGCTTCTTAAAAAAACAGACAAACCGGTTTCAACGACAATCCATGACAACAGACAAAGTTACCCAGGAAAACGTGGTGCAGGCGCATGAGCGTCTGCGCCCCTATGTGCGCCAGACGCCCGTGTTCGATTATCAGACCGGGCGTCTGGATAGCGCCGTCAATTTCAAATTTGAGCATTTGCAGGCCTCGGGCACGTTCAAAGCACGGGGGGCGTTCAACAATTTGCTGAGCCTGTCCGAAGACGCACGCCAGCAAGGAGTGACCTGCGTGTCGGCCGGCAACCATGCGGTGGCGGTGGCCTATGCGGCCCATCAAATGGGTGTGAAAGCTAAGACCGTCATGATCAAGACAGCCAGCCCGGCGCGCGTAGCCCTGTGCCGCGAATATGGGGCCGAGATTGTCTTTGCCGATAACGGCGAGCAGGCGTTCGAGCTGGTGCGCCAGATTGAAAGGGACGAACAAAAGACCTTCATTCATCCGTTCAGCACCTACCCGACGGTATTGGGAACTGCCACGCTGGGCTATGAGTGGTTGCAGCAAGCGGGCAAGCTGGATGCGGTCCTGGTGCCGATTGGTGGTGGTGGGTTGGCCGCGGGTGTCTCGGCCGCCGTCAAGCTATGGCAGCCTGATTGTGTGGTTTATGGCATTGAACCTGTGGGTGCGAACGTTATGGCACTTAGTCGCCAGGCGGGCGAGCCGCAAAAAATTGGCGCGATGCACTCCATCGCAGATAGTCTGATGGCTCCGCATACTGACGAATTCAGCTTCCGCGTGTGTCAGGACAATATCGATACGCTGGTCACCGTCAACGACGACCAGATCCGCGCTGGAATGCACTTTCTGTTCAATGAGTTCAAAATGGCCACCGAGCCGGCCTGTGCCGTGGCAACCGCCGCCTTGATGTTTCCCTTGCGCAAACATCTGGCCGGGCAACGGGTGGGCGTGCTGTTTTGCGGCTCCAATACGGATACCGACACCTTTGTCCGCCACATCACTACGCCTGTGGCTCAAGGTTAATCATGACGCTGAATGTGTATGTCGCAAAAGCTCAGGAAGTGTATGAGGGGCTGGAGATGGGCGCTGCCATTGACCTGATGCGCCAAGGCTTTATTGCCCTGCAGCAAGGGCGTATTGATCAGCCTTTACGCACCATTGTGCGCAGCGATTTGTCCTGTGGGTTTCTGGGCATGATGCCCGCCTGCATCAATATGCCCGAGATCTATCCCGAGCCCTTGTACGGCGCCAAGATGGGTACGCTGTTTCCTGACAATGTTCGCCTGGGCAAAGACCCTCATCAAGGCTGTGTACTTTTGATGAGCGGTTTGACCGGCGAGACGCGTGCCATTGTCGATGCCAGCAGCGTAACGGCGTTACGGACTGCAGCGGTCAGCGGCCTGGCAACCGATTTGCTGGCGCGCCCCGATGCCAGCGTGCTGACTTTGTTTGGCGGCGGCCATCAGGCTTTATGGCAGTTGCGTGCCGTCGCGCAGGTGCGCCGTCTGAGCAAGGTCTTTGTGATTACGCGTTCGCCCCAGTCGGCCCAGCATTTTATTGAAGAAGCCCAGGCTTATCTGGACTGTCCCTTGATTGCTGAGGTGTCGGCCGCGCAAGCCGTCTCCCAGTCTGATCTGGTGCTTACGGCCACCAGTTCGGCCACACCTGTTTTGCAGCGTGAATGGCTGCGCCCCGGCACCCATGTCACCGCCATGGGCTCCAGTACGCCGGCCAGCAGTGAGCTGGATGGCCCCACCATGACGGCAGGTCGCTTGTTTGTGGACCGCGCCCAATCGACCCGTAATGAATCGGGTGAATTTTTGAATGCCTGCAAGCAGGGTTATCTGTCCGCGGATACAGAGTTGAACGAGCTGGGTGCTGTCTTGCAGGGAGAAGCCGCCGGGCGCATGAACGATGAAGAGATCACGATTTTCAAGTCTTTGGGACTGGCATTTGAGGATGTGCTGACGGCAGCTGCTTTGCTAAGCCGCCATGCCGCCCAGGGCAAGGGACGAGTAGTAGCACTTTAATAGCGTCAACTAGAGGTAGGGAGACAAGTGATGAAAAAGCAATGGGCGCAGGTTTTGCTGGGAACAGCGTTGGCATTGGCGTCAGGCCTGTCGGTGGCCAGCAAGTTGCCCGACACCATACGTTTGGTCGTGGGTTACCCGGCCGGAGGAACGGCAGATGCCGTGGCTCGTGTATATGCCGAACAACTGCGTGAAAAACTGGGTGTCAATGTGGTGGTGGACAACCGCGCAGGCGCGGGTGGGCAGGTTGCGGCTCAAGGCTTCTTGCGCTCGCCCACGGATGGTTCGGTGCTTTTGGTGGCGAACAATCACATGATGACCACCCTGCCCCTGACCGTGAAAACAGTCAGCTACGATCCCATGAAGGATTTTGCGCCGGTAGCCGTGATCGCCAAATTCGAGCATATCTTTGTGGTGGGCAAAACCACGCCCGCCAATACCTTGGCAGAGTATGTGGAGCTGGTGCGCAAGGAGCCGGAAAAATACGGCCACTACGGTATTCCCGCCCCTGGCAGTGCCCCCCAGTTCATGGGTTACAGCATCGCCAAAAAGAATGATATCCAGATGTCTCCTGTGCCTTATAAAGGCGGCGCCCCTTTGATTAATGACCTGCTGGGCGATCATATCCCTGCTGGGGTGGATGCCGTGGGCATGATTACTGAACATGTTGCCGCCGGTTCAGTTCGCGTGTTGGGAATTACAGGCGAGCAACGTCTGCCTATTCTCAAGGATGTGCCTACCTTTGCAGAAATGGGCTACGGAGACCTGAAGGCTTCGGGCTGGATGGGAATCTTTGCGCCCCTGGGTATGGAGCCGGAAATGGTCAAGCAGTTCCAGGATGCGTTCAATGAAGTGGCCAAGCTGCCTAAAATTGAAAGCGCGATTGTGCCGATCGGCTTTCGACCCGAGTCGGGCGATGCGCAGGAACTGGCCCGTACGGTTCAGGCGGATCTGGATACCTGGGGACCGATCATCAAGGAGTCGGGGTATTTGCAGCAGTAAGGTGCCAGACCAGGCACAACAAAAAACGCCCTGCCTTTGTGTAGGGCGTTTTTGCGTGCAACGGGTTTATTTCACCGGCGTACACAACTCCACCACGATGCGCTCGGGCGTCTGTACGTAAGACACCATCTGCCCCCAAGGCTTTTCCTGTGGTGGCGCCAGTTCTGTGCCCCCTTCTGCCAGCGCTTTGGCATGAGCGGCAGGTACGTCGTCACACACCAGGGCGATTTCGATACCCAGCGGTACTTCTGACGCGTGCGGTGATAAATGACCCTTTGGATAATTCATGTACGCCAGCATTTCCGCCGCAAAGGACAGGGTCGTTTGGCCGGTTTCCAGCTCGCCGTACAGCCCGGTCTCATGCAACATTTTGGTGGACAGGCCAAAGGCGCGATTAAAGTAGTCCAGTGCCTGGCCGACGTCAGGAACATAGATGATGGTGTAGCCAAATTTCATGGTGGGACTCGGTAGGGAAACGCAGGGCCAGTGCAAATAAGATCGGCCCCCCGATTGTAGAGCGGGGGGCCGATCTTTTTAGGGCTTTACAGACCCGGCCAGGGTTTAAAGCTGTCCGCGTCTGCTCAGTTCCGCTCGCACACCTGCGCCATAGGCGGGGTCTGCCTTGGTGAAGTGGCCCAGCTGACGCTCGATGATTTCTGTCGGCACGCCTGCCATGGCATCGGCAATATTGCTGAACAGACGTTGCTTTTCCTCGTCGTTGAACAGGCGAAACAGATTGCCAGGCTGCGAGTAGTAATCGTCGTCTACCCGGTGATCCCAGTGGTCTGCAGGCTGGCCGTCCAGCGCCAGGGGCGGTTCGCTGCGGGGAGCCTGTTGCCATTCACCTTGGCTGTTGGGCTCGTAGTTGATCGTGCCGCCGTTATTGTCGCCAGTACGCATGGCGCCATCGCGGTGGTAGCTGTGAAACGGGCAACGGGGGGCGTTCACCGGCAGCAGGCCGTGGTTTACGCCCAAGCGGTAGCGCTGGGTGTCGCCGTAGGAAAAGATACGGCCTTGCAGCATGCGGTCAGGCGAGTGCCCAATGCCGGGGACCAGATTGGCCGGCGTAAAGGCGGCTTGTTCAACCTGGGCGAAGTAGTTGGTGGGGTTCTCGTTCAGTTCCAGCATGCCCACATCGATGAGCGGGAAGTCGCCATGTGGCCAGACCTTGGTCACGTCAAAAGGGTTGATGTGGTAGTTGCGCGCCTGCTCTTCGGTCATGACCTGAATACGCAGCGCCCAGCGTGGGAAGTTGCCCTTTTCGATGTTCTCGTACAGATCGCGTTGCGAGCTTTCACGATCCTGGCCCACTACCTTGGCCGCTTCTTCATTGGTGTAGTTGGCAATGCCTTGCTGGGATTTGAAGTGGAACTTCACCCAGTGGCGCACACCCTTGTCATTGATCAGGCTGTAGGTGTGGGAACCAAAACCGTGTTGTTGGCGAAGGTTACAGGGCAGGCCCCGATCGCTCATCAAAATAGTGACCTGATGCAAGGATTCAGGCGACAAGGACCAGAAATCCCAGGCAGCGCTCATATTGCGCAGGTGGCTGCGCGGGTCGCGTTTCTGTGTATGGATGAAGTCAGGGAATTTCAATGGATCCCGTATAAAGAAGACAGGAGTGTTATTGCCCACGAGGTCCCAGTTTCCGTCTTCGGTATAGAACTTGATGGCAAATCCTCGAACGTCGCGTTCTGCATCGGCGGCTCCTGCTTCACCAGCTACGGTGGAAAAACGTAAGAAAACGGGGGTGCTGCTGCCTGGCTTGAAAACCTTGGCCATGCTGTACTGAGTGATGTCGTGCGTCACGGTAAAGGTGCCGAACGCGCCCGAGCCTTTGGCGTGCACCACGCGTTCCGGGATGCGTTCACGGTCAAAGTGAGCCAGCTTCTCCAACAGCCAATAATCCTGCATCAGGACGGGACCACGGGGGCCTGCCGTCATGGAGTTCTGGTTCTCCTCAACAGGACGGCCGGCGGCGGTCGTCAGGGTTTTCTTACTCATTGTGATTCTCCGTTGAAGCTGACCCGACCTGAGGGGGCGGGTCGTTTTAAGAAGTTGAGATCAGTCTACTGGCCTTGGTCGAAATAGTTAAATCAAATGATTTTAGTGAACGCATAGTTTTTCGCTATATTGACGGGCTTTCCTCCCGATCATAGCGGTAAGTAGAAACACAGAAAATGACATTTCTACGAACGGGCCAGACAAGGAACGTTAATAAATGACCAAAGACGGGTTTTTAGTGCGGTGTGACAAAGCATTATTGGCAGGCCGTCGCGTTTAGTGCAATCAGGTATAAGCAACAGGCGAAAAAAAACCCCGCTAAGGGTAGCGGGGTTTTCTGGGCCAGAACGAATTAGCTATTGGCGGCTTTCGCGCTGTTCTTTTCGATCTGCACCATGATGTAGCGCTGCTGGGCGATGGACAAGATGTTGTTCACGCACCAGTACAGAACCAGACCGGCGGGGAAGAAGAACATCATGCCACCAAAGACCAGAGGCATCAGCATCATGACCTTGGCTTGCATTGGATCAGGCGGTGTTGGATTCAGCTTGATCTGCAAGAACATGGTACCCATCATGATGGCGGGCAGAATCATCCAGGGGTCGCGCGCGGCCAAGTCGTGAATCCACAGAATCCACGGCGCACCGCGCATCTCGACGCTGCCCAGCAGCACCCAGTACAGCGCAATGAACACAGGGATCTGAACCAGCATGGGCAAACAGCCGCCCAGCGGGTTGATCTTCTCGGTGCGGTACATCTCCATCATGGCGGCATTCAGCTTGGCCTTGTCGTCGCCAAACTTCTCGCGCAGCGCTTGCATGCGAGGAGCAAATTGCTTCATCTTGGCCATGGAGCGGTAGCTGGCGGCCGACAGCGGGAAGAAAACCAGCTTGATCAGCACGGTCAGCGCCACAATGGCCCAGCCCCAGTTACCCAGCAAGGAGTGCAGCCAGGTCAGCAGTTTGAACAAAGGCTTGGAGATGATGGTCAGCCAGCCGTAGTCGACGACCAGATCCAGGCCGGTTGCCAGTTGCGACATGGCTTTCTGGTCTTGTGGGCCGACCCACAGGGAGGCGTCCACAGCCTTGCTTTGGCCGGCATCAATCGAACCGACCGATTCCAGCGTGCGCACGGCGTACAGGTTGTTGCCCAGCTTCAGGATCTCGTTGGTGCGCTGCACGTCCTGGACCGGAACCCAGGCGGTTGCAAAGTAATGCTGCACCATCCCGATCCAGCCGTTATCGACGTTGCGCGCGTAGCTGGCCTTGTTCTTGTCGATGTCCGAGAAGGTGATTTTCTGAAACTTGTCGCCGCTGGAATAGACCACAGGACCGGTGAAGGTGCTGTACAGGCGGGACGAATCAGGTGGGTTGTTGCCGTCGCGGGTCAACTGCAGATACAGGCGCGGGTCAATGGCAGCGCCGCTATTGTTCTGGATGTCGTGACGAACCTGAATGTCGTAGCGACCCTTGTGCAGGGTGTAGGTTTTGGTGACCTTCACATCGTCCGAGGTGGCTTCGAACACTACATCCAGCGTGTCGCCGGTCATGTTGTGCTGGGTCGAGACCAAGGTGAACGGGGTCAGGTGATTGGGCAGGGTCTGCCCGGCGGCGCCCACAATACCGGATTGGGCCAGGTAGATGGAGGCCGGCGAGTTGTCCAGCAACACCATGGGTTGTTCAGGATTCTCGGGCGAGCCGTATTTCAACAGTTCCGCTTTGACCAGCTGGGCACCTTCGGTGCTAAAGCCAAGCTTGTAGACGTCCGTTGTAATGTCGATGGTTTGCGCTGTCGCGGACACCGCGCTGTTGCTCGATGGCAAGGCAGCAGACGCAGTGGGCTCTTGAGCAGCGGGAACACCCCCATTTTGGGCAGGTTCGTCGGAAGCTGCTGGCGCTTGTGTGGTGGCCGGGGTAGAGGCAAACAGCGATGGCTTGCCGTTATATTCCTGCCAGTTGTTCCACAGCAGCAGCAGTGCAAAGGAGAAGATCATCCAAAGGATGGTGCGTCGGATATCCATAGCGCCTGTATCACATTTATAAAGCTGAGCAAAAGCTTAGCAGTTTAACGTAGCTGGTCTGCAAACAGGGGGTTGCCTTGAAAAACAAGGCGCAGACCAGGACGATTCTAGAAAGTGTTGCGGTCTTCGGGCGTGCGAGCGGGCACGGGATCATGCCCTCCCTTGCACCAGGGATTACAGCGGCAGATACGCACACCACCGAGCCAGAGCCCTTTGAGCGGGCCATGAATGTCAATGGCCTGTAAGGCGTAGTTCGAGCAGCTGGGAGTAAAGCGGCAGTTTCGTCCGATCCAGGGGCTCAGGAAAAACTGGTAAAAGCGGATCGGCGCTGACGCCAACTTGCGCATCATGGCCGTACCTTGGCAAACAAGGTGTCGGCTTCGGTGCGAACCAGTTGCTTTAAGGCGGTCAGCGACACCTGGGGTACCTTGCTGTGCAGCCGAAAGACATAGGCGGCATTAGGCAAACCTGCGCGTTTGTGGCGGAAGGTTTCACGCAAGATACGTTTGATGGTATTGCGGGTGACGGCGCGATTGGCAAAGCGCTTGGGGACGATCAGTCCCAAACGGGCGCCTTCGGTTTGCTGTGGATCTTCGCCACGAGAGCGAGTGACCACGAACAAAGCCCCGCGACCTACGCGTTGTCCCTTAAGTGACAGCGCGTATTCGGTGGGGCTATGTAAGCGAGCCGTAGCTGGAAAGGAGGCACGCATGATGCGTAACGTGGGAGCCGGGCTTTAGAAAGATCTATTGCCCTGGGCCACGCATCCCGACATGGCTTATACAGCCAGACGTTTGCGACCTTTGGCGCGACGTGCGTTCAAAACAGCGCGACCACCGCGAGTTTTCATGCGAACGCGAAAACCGTGGGTACGCTTGCGACGGGTAACAGAGGGTTGGTAGGTGCGTTTCATGGTGTATCCAAAAAAATGAGCCGCCAGAAATCGCAGAAAATCTCCACCCCGACAGCACAAAGGCTTGGGATCTGGCAACAGAAAATCGTGTTAAGCCCGTCATTTCAGCAAATTCTTTCTGTTGTGTCAATTATTTAGCCCGATATTACGCAACTAAATTTGTTAGCCTGTGGATAACTTGGCACAGCTCAGGGTAGAATCGAGGTTTACAGAAGTGATGACCGATGAATGAATTCTGGCAGTCCTGCGTTCAGAAATTGGAGCAGGAGCTTCCCCCCCAACAAATAAGTGCGTGGATTCGTCCACTGGTTCCCCTGGACTTCGATAGTGAGGCCGGGGTGTTGCGCGTTTCTGCTCCTAACCGTTTCAAGCTGGATTGGGTCCGCAAGAATTTTGCTACGCGCATCGAGGAACTGGCCTCGGATTTCTACGAATGTCCCGTAACGGTTCAGTTCGAGCTGCCTTCGGCCAGCGCGGCGCCTCGTCGCGCCCTGGCTGACCGGGCCGCGCCCGCGCCTGCCGGCAGTCCAGCCGGTGAGAACCTGGCCCCGCCCGGCGCCAATCCGGCCGTGACCGCGGTGGTGGATGCGGTACAGGATCGCTCGCGCCTGAATGCCGAACTGACCTTCGACAATTTCGTAACGGGTAAAGCCAACCAGCTGGCACGCGCTGCGGCCTTGCAGGTGGCCGAGAATCCTGGTGTCTCCTATAACCCGCTCTTTCTGTATGGTGGCGTGGGTTTGGGCAAGACACACCTGATTCACGCGATCGGCAATGCGCTGGTCGCCAATGGCAATGGTGTGCGGGTACGGTATGTCCATGCCGACCAGTACGTGTCAGACGTGGTCAAGGCCTACCAGCGCAAGGCGTTTGACGAGTTCAAGCGTTATTACCATTCGCTGGATTTGCTGCTGATTGACGATATTCAGTTTTTTGCCGGCAAGAACCGCACGCAGGAAGAGTTTTTCTACGCCTTTGAAGCGATGGTGGCCCAGCGCAAGCAGATCATCATCACCTCGGATACGTATCCCAAAGAGCTGGCCAATATTGATAGCCGCCTGATCTCGCGCTTTGACTCCGGTCTGACCGTGGCCATCGAGCCACCCGAGCTGGAAATGCGTGTAGCAATTTTGCTGCGCAAAGCTCAGGCCGAAGGCATCGCCATGCCGGAAGAAGTGGCCTTCTTTATCGCCAAGCATTTGCGCAGCAACGTGCGTGAACTGGAAGGAGCTTTGCGCAAGGTCTCGGCTTATGCCCGTTTTCATGGTCGCGATGTCCTGACGGTGGAAGTGTGCAAGGATGCGCTCAAGGATTTGCTGTCCGTCTCCAATGGGCAGATCACCGTGGAAAATATCCAGAAAACCGTAGCCGATTTTTATAAAATCAAGGTCGCGGATATGTACTCCAAGCGCCGCCCCGCCAATATCGCCATGCCGCGTCAGGTGGCCATGTATCTGGCCAAGGAACTGACCCAAAAGAGTTTGCCGGAAATTGGCGATCTTTTCGGTGGCAGGGACCACAC
>JQGF01002262.1_pt1 | contig 18353 bp, 21 predicted proteins | sample 210201 | NCBI WGS metagenome assembly JQGF01 (sample SAMN02947780, study PRJNA257236) | wastewater metagenome | biome: Domestic wastewater sediments; material: Domestic wastewater soil sediments and water; isolation source: domestic wastewater sediment treated with ammonia and hydroxylamine at...
GTACTGGCCCAGTGTTCCATGATCGAGCGCGAAGTGCGCACGGGCCAGTTGACGATCCCGTTCTCGCTGTCGCTGCCACTGCCCTGGCCTTACGTGCTGAGCTGGCGCGCCGGTATTGTCGAATCCTCCGACTTGCGCGATTTTCACCGCTGGCTGCTGAACCGGGGCCGTCAGCAGGAAAACCGCAACCAGGACCTGCTGGCGCACAATGGCACACCCTGGCCGGCCACCGCTACCGACCAGGACTAGCAGTAAGTACGGGCAAGGTCAGCGAGGCCTGAAAACCCGAAGCGCGACCCGGCACCGGGGAACTAAGCACCAACTCCCCGCCTGTGCGCTGGGCCACTGTGCTGACCAACGCCAAACCCAGCCCGCTACCCTGGGCATGACCGCCTGCGCGCTCAAACCGCTGTGTCAACCGTTCAAGAGCCTCCGGTGGCACGACAGGCCCATCGTTGATCACGGTCAGCCGGCCATCACTGCTCAACACTACGTCGACCTGCGCCCCCTGCGCGCCATGACGCAGCGCATTTTCCACCAGATTACGAAACAGGATCGCAAACATATCCGGGTCCAGATCGGACAACAAAGGCTCCGGCGGCAAAGACAACACGATACGGCCCGCACCCAAAGCCCGGGTCAGATCCTGCACCAGAATACGCGCCACAGGCCGCAGGTCCGCGACCTGATCCAGGCGCAAACGCCCCCCTTCGGCTCGCGCCAACTGCATCAAGCGCTCGGCCAGCCGCGTCAGGCGTTTAAGGGTCGCCTCGATATCGGCCGCACGCGCTCTGGCTGCCGGATCAGGCGTCTCTACCTGCAGACGTTGCGCCTGGGCTATCGCCCCGGCCAGCGGTGTGCGCAATTCGTGCGCCGCATTGGCGGCAAAGCTGCGCTCGGCCTCGAAAGCAGCCGCCAGACGCCCCAGCACCACATTCAGGGCTTCGGCCACCGGCGCGGCTTCAGCGGGAAGATCACTAGCCGGCACCGGCGACAGATCGCGCGCACTGCGTCCCGCCAGGCGTTCACGAAAACGGCGCAGCGGTGCCAGGCTGGCCTTCACCACCACCACTATCGCCAGCAAAGCCACCGGCAGAAAGACCAGCAACGGCAGCCCCAGGCCCAGCAAGATCTCGCGCGCCACCAAGGCACGATGCGCCAGCGGCTCGGCGACCGTCAGCCGTATCGTCCCCTGCAAGGCCTCTTCGCTATACAGCCTATGTGTCGCCGACTGCCCCAGGCCGACGCCGCTCCAGGCCGGAAAATCCCCAGGCTGGGCATCATGCGACTGCAACAGCACACGGCCCTGTCCATCGCGCACGATATAGGTCAGCAGCTCGGTGTGTTCGCGGATTTCCGCCAAACGCTGGGTAACGCCCGCTTCCTCGCGCTCCAGAATATCAGCGACCGCCAGGGGCAGAATGCGCTGCGCCGTCTCTTGCAAGGCGGAATCGAACACATCGTCCACCGCATGGCGCAATAGCACGGTGGTTACCGACGCCGCGCCGATCCAGATAATCGTCAGCAATACGCCGATCGACCAGCCCAAGCGTCGTTGCAGGCTGCGCATGCGGGCCATGTCAGGCCTGTCCCAGGCGGTAACCCAGGCCGCGTTCGGTTTCGATAATGTCGCTGCCCAGCTTTTTGCGCAGGTGGCTGATATGCACCTCGATGGTATTGCTGCCGACTTCGGCGTCAAACGCGTACAGCTTGTCCTCCAGCTGAGCTTTGGAGAGTAATTGGCCCGGTCGGGCCAGGAAGGCCTCGAACAAGGCCCATTCGCGGGCCGTCAAGGACACGACATGCCCTGCGCGTAGGACGCGATGGGCGGCCAGATCGATCTGCAACTGTCCATGCGTCACGACAGGGTTGGGATTGCCGCTGTAGCGGCGCGCGACCGAGCCGATCCGCGCCGACAATTCGGCCAGATCAAACGGCTTGACCAGATAATCATCCGCCCCGGCGTTCAGGCCCTCGATCCGATCCGAGACCTGATCCAGCGCCGTCAGAATAATGACGGGCGTCGCATCGCCGCACGCCCGCAGATGGCGCAAAAACACCAAGCCTCGGCCATCGGGCAGCATCAAATCGAGCAGCACCAAATCGTACGCCACCCCGGCCACGGCCGCCTGCGCCGCATCCAGACGCTGCACCCAATCCACACCGTGCCCGTCGCCGGCAATCTGATCGCGCACGGCCAGCCCCAGCACCGCATCGTCTTCAATCAACAGAATACGCATCGACTCTTCCTTGTGAAGCGGCCAGCGTGGCAGATCCAGCTGATGCGAACCTGAAGCCTACACGCCGCCCGCTTCAGGCTGGCATCACATTGGCCGGGCATTCTGAGCACATCAAGCATAAAGGAGCACTGTCATGAAGTCATTTTATCCCCTGGCCCTGGTCATCGCCCTGACCTATTCCACTGGCGCGCTGGCCAGCGAAGATTGTCATCGCCCTATGGCGGACTGGCAATCACGCGATCAGGTCAGCGCCCAAGCCACGGCGTTGGGCATCACCACCGAGCGATTGCGCATCGACGACGGCTGCTACGAAATCCGTGGTCGGGATCAAGCCGGCAACCGCATCGAATTAAAACTGGACCCAGCCACCCTGGAACCGCTTGGGCTGGAAGTGCGTTTTGAGCCTGGCGCAGATACCTCCCGCTACCTGCCACGCGTACAGCCTGCTCCCCAGCAGTAATCCCACAGGATCACCATCATGAAAACACTGATTTCCTGCCTGACCTTGGCCGCTGCCGCAAGCCTGCCTACCCTGGCCGCTGCCCGCCCCGTCACCCTGACGACAAACCTGAAGGACTATGGCGGCGACGGTGCCTACTTGGCCGTCTACCTGACCGATGCGTCGGGAGCCTATGCCCGTACGCTCTGGGTAGCGGGCGAAAAATCCAAATACTACAAGCACCTGACGGACTGGCACCGCGCCACTGGCGGTGCCGCCGCAGCAATCAATGGAATCACCGGGGCCAGCGTCGGTGCAGGCCAGACCTTGACGATCTCGGCCGATCTGGAGGATGCCTTATTTGATGCAGGGTACACCTTGAATATCGATGCCGCCGTTGAGGACATGCGCGATAGCCCGCGCGATCTGAGCGTGCCGCTGACCACAGCCGGAGCGGGTCAAACCACCAGCGGACGGCGTTATGTGTCCACGTTCAGCTATGGCTTTTAACCTTTACCGGAGAGCACCGTGAACCTGCGCTCACTGCACCGATGGCCGGGTCTGATCGTGGCCGCTTTATTGATTGTGACCGCGCTGAGCGGAGCCGCGCTGTCGGTGTTCCCTGCCCTGGAAACACTGCGTACCCCCCAGCCCGAGACGTCATTGAGCCTGGCCGATCTGGCCACACGGGTGCAGGCGGCCCATCCTGGCATTGAACAGATCAAGCGCGCGCCCTCGGGACAAATCAGCGCCTGGTGGTTCGAGGCCGGCCAGCCCGGCTCGGCCATTGTCGATCCCTCTACCGGCCAAGCAATCGCCCCAGCCGAACCGAACCCACTGCAACGCTGGCTGACCCAGTTGCACCGCGCCTTGTTTCTGGGCGACGGCGGACGGCTGGCGACGGCCGCCGGTGCGCTGACCCTGCTTTTTCTGTCTTTGTCGGGCAGCGTACTGATCGCCCGACGCACCGGCGGCTGGCGACGCTGGTTCAGCCGCCTGCGCGGCCCCCTGGCCGCGCGGTTGCACACAGAGATCGCGCGCATCGTCTTGCCGGGCCTGATTCTATCCAGCGCCACGGCCCTGTGGATGGCGGCAGAAACCTTTGATGTCATTACGATTGATGAACCACGCCTGGAAGCACCCGCCCAAATCAGCCCGCGGGCCAGTCTGAAACCGGCAGACATGCCTGCGCTGCAAGCCATCCCAGTAGCCACGCTACGCGAGCTGAGTTTTCCCGATCCACGCGACAGCACCGATGTTTTCACCCTGAAAACCGACCATGGAACCGGGTATGTGGACCAGGGCACCGGAACGGTACTGAGCTGGCAACAACCCAGCCTGTTGCAATCGCTCTCGGAAACCATTTACATGCTGCATACCGGCCAAGGTGCCGCCATGCTGGGGCTGCTTCTAGGTATCGCCGCGCTGGGAGCATCGATCCTGGCTGCAACGGGCGTGCTGATTTGGTTGGCCGCAAGAAACAAACGGCCCGCATTGCACGGCAACGCACCCGCTGCACAAGCCGACACCGTGGTCTTGGTCGGCTCCGAAGGGGGCAGCACCTGGGGCTTTGCGGCAACACTGGCTAACGCGCTGCGCCTGGCCGGACACACCGTTCATATTGCGGCCATGTCCTCGTTCAAGCCGACACGCTACCGCCACGCGCAACGCCTACTGATTCTGACCGCCACCTATGGCGATGGCGACGCCCCTGCATCAGCCAAAGGCTTTCTGGAGCAATTGGACACAATGGACAGCGCCCCTGCTGCCCCCCTGGCCGTCCTGGGGTTTGGCGATCGCAGCTTTCCGGCCTACTGCGCCTTTGCCACCGCCGTAGAGCAGGCTGCGCGGGCCAAAGGCTGGGCGACACTCTTGCCGCTGGAGACCATCGACCGTCAATCCGCACAAGGTTTTGCACGCTGGGGCCAGGCCCTGGGGCAAGCAATCGGTATACCGTTGACCTTGAGCCACCAGCCCGCATCGCCTGCAACCACAACCCTGACGCTGATCGAGCGCCGCGATTACGGACAGGCCGTTCACGCACCCATGGCTATCCTGCGCTTTGCGATTCCGGCGAGCACACCAGTGCAACGCTTGATGGGCCAAGGCTTTGCCCGATTCGAGGCTGGCGACTGGCTGGGCATCGTACCCGAAGGGTCCTGCGTGCCGCGCCTGTATTCCCTGGCATCCGGCTCTACAGACGGGTTCATCGAAATCGTCGTGCGCAAACATGAAGGCGGTCTGGCCTCCGGCCAACTGACTGCCCTGCAACCCGGCCAGACCGTCCGCGGCTTTGTGCGGCGCAATCCCGACTTTCATGTCGGCCATGACCGCGCCCCTCTGATCTTGATAGGAGCGGGCACAGGCCTAGGCCCGCTGGCCGGTTTCATACGCGCCAATACGCAGCAGCGCCCCATTCACCTGTTCTTTGGCTTGCGTAATCCTGACAGCGACTTTCTGTATCGCAAAGAACTATCGGCCTGGCAGGCCCAAGGCCGCCTGGCCAACTTGTCCACCGCCATCTCCCGCGCCGATCAAGCCCGCTACGTACAAGACGCGCTGCGCCAAGAAGGCCCGCAGATCGCGCAGGCAATTGCTCAAGGGGCCAAAATCATGGTCTGCGGCGGTCGCGACATGGCACGCGGCGTCGCCCAGGCGCTGGCCGAAATATTGCAACCGACCGGCTTGACGCCGGCCATGCTCAAGGCAGGAGCACGCTATGTCGAAGACATCTACTGAAACCGTACGGCACGCCCTGCATGGTCCCACGATGGGTACACGCTGGTCGGCTCTGTTCTATGCAGCGCCGGGATTGGACATCATGCCCATCCAGGCCGCGCTCCAGCTGGCCGTTCAGCGCGTCGATGCCCAAATGTCCACCTGGAATCCCGACAGCGACCTGATGCGCCTGAACAGAGTTCCAATAGGCCAATGGGTCACCATTCCCGCCGATCTGGCCCGCGTGCTGGCGCTGGGCCTGGACATCGGCCGAGCCAGCGCCGGGGCATTCGACATAGGCATGGGGGATGCGGTACGCGCCTGGGGCTTTGGCGCACAAGCCGCCCAGGAAGCGGCCATACGCGCCGCCCTGACGACACAGCGACATGCCGCCCACGATCTGCTAGAACTGGATGGCAAACGAGTGCGCAAACAAGCGCCGATCTGCCTGGATCTGAACGGCATTGCCAAAGGCTACGGGGTGGACCAACTGGCCCTGACTCTGCGTCGCTTCGGTATTACCGCCGCGCTGGTGGGCATAGACGGCGAGCTGCGGGCCCTTGGCCTGCGCCCCGACCGCCAGGGCTGGGCGGTCGCCGTTGAGGCTCCCGATCCGGACCAGCGCGCGCCCCATTCCATGCTCGTGCTGCACGATGCCGCTGTCGCCACATCAGGCGATTATCGGCACTGGGTCCAGGTTCAGGATCGCCGACTATCCCACACGATGGACCCACGACGGGGCGCTCCGCTGCCGCACCCGCCCGCCTCCGTGACGGTGATCGCCCCCACCTGCGCCCAAGCCGACGCCTGGGCCACCGCCCTGATGGTTGCTGGCCCCGACACGGGCATGGCACTGGCGGCACAACACGGTTTAAGCGCTTTGTTCCTGCTACGCGGAAAACAGCATGAACTGTCTGCACGCGCCTGCGGCGCACTGTTTTCCGCGCATCCGGGTGCCGTCACCCAGCCCACTTAAACGTGGGCGGTTTCCGAGGCCACGACAGCGGCCAGGGACTGGGCGAAGTACTCGATATTGGACTCGTTCAGGCCGGGTACGCTGATGCGGCCCGAGTCGATGATGTAGATGCCGTAGTCGCGACGCAGCGCCTCCAGCTGCGGCAGGCTCAGGCCGGTATAGCAGAACATGCCGTGCTGTTTGACGAAATAGCTGCTGTCGTACTGCGGAGCGATTTCCTTCAGGCGTTCGTGCACCAATTGGCGAACCTGGGCGATGCGCTCGCGCATGGTCTGCACTTCGGCTTTCCACTCCTCGAACAAGACCGGATCGGCCAGCACGGTGGCCACCGCCTGTCCGCCATGCGAGGGCGGATTGGAGTAAATGCGGCGCGCTACCGCTTTGAGCTGGCCCAGTACCCGGCCAGCTTCTTCGGCGCTCTGGCACACTACGGATAAGCCGCCGCAGCGCTCGGAGTAATACGAGAAGTTCTTGGAAAAGGAGTTGGCGACCAGAAAACTCAGGCCGGCATCGGCCATGGCGCGCACGGCAAATGCGTCTTGGTCCAAACCGCGGCCAAAGCCCTGATAAGCCATATCCAGGAACGGAATCAGCTTGCGCTCTTTAAGGACCTCGATCAGTTCCAGCCACTGCGCATCGCTTGGGTCTGCGCCGGTGGGATTGTGGCAGCACGGGTGCAGCAGCACAATGCTGCGCTCGGGCAAAGCCGCGATGTCCTGCTTCATGCCGGCAAAGTCCAGACCGCGCGTGGCCGGATCATAATAACGATAGGAATGCGTAGGAATGCCCGCGCCCTGAAAAATGGCATGGTGGTTATCCCAGGCCGGATCGCTGATCCACATTTCGCTGTCCGGATACGCATCGTGCAGAAAGTCTCCACCCACTTTCAGTGCGCCGGTGCCGCCCAACGTCTGAATGGTGACGATGCGGCCTTCGACCCGGGCCTTGCGGTCTGCGCCGAATACCAGCGCCTGGACGGCATCGCGATACGAAGCCAGGCCCTCGATGGGCAGATAGCCGCGCGGCAGGCCTTTGGCGGCCCACTGATCTTCGGCCCGCCGGGCGACATCCAGTACGGGCAGACGGCCCTGGTCATCGTAATACAAACCCACGGTCAGGTTGACCTTGCGCTCGCGCGGATCGGCGTGAAATGCTTCGCTCAAGCGGAAAATCGGATCGCCGCCGTAGGCCTTCAGATGCTCAAACATGGTTTTTCCTTGAAAAATTCGGCATGCAGGCCGCCCTTGCGGCTCTGGCATAGAATGCATTCGATACGTGCCACACGACATAATAGGCGCTTGCGCAGACGCTGAGCGCACCAGCGGCCCAAACTGCTGCAGACCACCTTGTGCGGCGGCACTTTGTCATCGTTCACGATATTGGCGGGCATGCACAGCCGGCGCAAGACCGTTAACATGGGGTTTTCCCCAAACCCATGAGGAGCCCGCCGTGTCCGTATCGCCGCCCACCCCCTCTTTTGCCTGCCCGCTGCAAGGTGCCAGCAACTTTCGCGACGTCGGCGGCTATGCCGCGGGCATAGGGCACGTTCGCAAAGGACGGGTGTATCGATCCGACCATCTGGCCAGCCTGAGCGCGCAGGATGTGCAGCACCTGCAAGCCCTGGGCATTGCCCGTTCTCTGGACTTTCGCGGCGCGCACGAACGCCAGCGCTCACCCTACCAGTACGATTTCCTGGTCAGCCACGCCCTGACCGTGGAGCCCACTATTTTGCCTGATCTGATGGCCATGACCCGCCAAGGCCGGCCCGATGCCAACATGGCGCGCGCCGTCATGAACAAAACCTATACCGAGTTCGTAACGCAGCATTCGGCCACCTTCGCGCAGGTGTTTGACCAACTGCTGGCCAGCGACGCTCCCGTCGTCATGCACTGTACCGCCGGCAAAGACCGCACCGGCTTTGCCGTCGCGCTGCTGCACCGCAGCGTCGGCGTGCAGGCGGACGACCTCATGCACGACTACCTACTGACGCGCCAACTGTTTCGCCGCCCCGACCTGCCCGACAATCGGGGTTTAAGCGAGGAAGTGCTCAACATTTTGTGGGGAGTGGAGCCGCAGTTTCTGGAAACCGCCTTCCAGACCATCGATAGCCACTACGGCAGCTTCGATCGCTATGCGCAGCACGCCCTGAAGCTGGACAAAGAACGACGCGACGCCTTGCTGGAACGCTACACGGCGTAAGGTGCGCGCTGCCGTCCGGGCCGATTAAGGCGCAAGGTCCACCGTCTCCAGCTCCCAATGCCCGTCCAGGCTCAGGGAGCGCCCCAGCACGTTGCGCCAGGTTGCCAGATCGTGCATAGGCGTAAACAAAGGCATGCAATACCGCGGCTGCAACATATCCGCCAGCCAGCGCAGGTCGGTCAGGCGCGGATGCACGTTCCAGCACAACATATGCGTGCCGCGCGGTGCGTGGGGTGCCAGATACCCGGTATGCACCAACAGGCGCCCGAGCTGGCTGTCCGGGCCGGCAAACGCGGCCGGCCCGCCGTTGCGTATTAACTCGCCGGCTGTGCCAGTCAGGCCATCGGCATCGCCAGCCAGTACCAGATGGGCTTCCGGATCAAAAACAGCCGCGCGCGGCATCAGGTCGCGCAATTGCTGCTGCACGCCCGGCAGCAACAATTCGGCGCTCTGGCAAATCATACGGGTCAGGTTTTCGTAGCAATCGGCATCCATGCTCCAATCCGCATGACCATGCTGATGCCGCCACAAGGCAATCTCGATGGCCCGTCCACTGGGTGGCACGGGCAACAACGCCGGCTGCCCTTGCAACAATTGATCCAGGGCCTCCGCCGCCACTTGGCGCGACTGGTCGTACAAACCATACGACGCATCAAGCAAGGCCAAGTGCGCAGGCGGTGGCAGATCAAAGGGGAAAAGCAGCGACTCGCAGGAAAAATCGCCACTGTAGAACACGCCGCCACCCACATCCAGATGCAACCAGACACCACCCAACGCATGCCCCGACAAACCCGTCCGCACCGCGATCCCATCGATATAAGTCGTGCCCCGCATGGGCAATTCCCGCCAGATGCGGCCAGCCGGCAAGGCCCGCGCCGTGGCCGCGGTGGCATAAATAGGCACATGATCGGGCAGCATATGCACGGCTCCCATATGATCATGATGGTCATGCGTCAGCAAGACCGCGTCCACCTCCAGTCCCTGCGCCCAGGCACACGATTGCCCCGGGTACAAAGGGCCGCCGGCATCGAGCAGCAGACGCAGGCCACAGGCCTGCACCAGCACAGCGGCGGGCGACTTACCACCCTGCCCGCTCAGCACACTCACGGTGACGCGCTTCATGCGCTGCCTCCCGCTCTATCGATGCGGCATTCCCCTGCCCGCAGACCAGCCCTGCCGACCACGGACGCAAAACCGCTCATGCGCCAGCGCACGCAAGAACAAACAGCAGGAGCAGGCTCCACAACAGCCCGGCAAGCAGGAAAGGACATAAATTTAAAGAACCGGAGCGCCTGCGCAACTCCGAGAAGAAAACCAGGACAGGATCAGGTTAAACAAGAGTTCTTTCAGTCCTGTTAAAGATTTATGTCAGTACGATGGCAAAACCGCTGGCTGCCGCCACACGGCACCAACGCCATATTGCACGGCCCCAAAAAAAGAGCGCCGCAACGGGCGCTCCAAAGGGGACTGCAAACCGCGTCAGGTAATCAGTGGCGTCAGCAGCAAGGCCAGAGCGGCCGCCGTCAGCAGACGCATCACAATGCCCAGCACCGCCGCCTTCATGGCCTCTTTCTCCGTCAGATCAGAACATTCCGCCCAAACCACCGGAATCTGACCGAACACCGCCGACAAGGGCAAGCCCGACGAAGCCAGTACAAACGAGCCGACCACCAGCGACGGGTCCAGCGTCGCCGCCATCGCCTGCAGCTTGCCCATCGCCAGGGTGGGGCTGACCAACACGGCCAGCAAGCCGGTTTCAGGATGAATGTTCAAGGCCAACAGCCCCCGCTCCAGGACGGTGCTGACCGGCTGCCAAATACCGACATGATCCAGTAGCCCGATCACACAGAACACCAGGGCCACAGCAGGGATCAGAATCAGGAACAACAGCTCCACCCCTTCTCGGGCCGCTTTGAACAGCATGGGCGCAAAATCGATGGTGGGCGTAAAGCGTGGGGCCGCCAGCAAATCCACCGAGCGTATGTCGCGGTACACCAGCCGGGACAGGATCAGCGGCGATAGCAGCAGGGGGCCAAATACCGCAATCAACACTACGGCAAATACGTTAACCCCCGCAAAAGTCAGCGCCATCATGCCCAGCATGAAGGTGGAAAAAGATTGCTGGGACTGCACCATGGTGGCCACGGCGATTTTCTGCTCGTCCTTGGTGGCACCGGCCTGGCGCAGCAGCGGACCGGAAATACGACCAGCCGCATTGATATCGCCGAATATGTTGTAGACGCTGGGAATGATGACCGCCGGGTTGATGCCGATCGCCCGCATCGCCGGCATGAAAACCCGCATCATGGCGTCCGTGAACCCCAGGCGCTCCAGCAACCGCCCGATAATCACGCTGATGATGACCGCCACCCCGACCTGCCCGGTCAGGAACACATCCACCACCACGGGCTTAACCTTCTTCAGAACCGTGTCGAACGCACCCGACAAGGTGCCGGGAAAAAAGAACAGCGTCAGTAGCGCCAGGCCCAGCAAGGCCAGGCCCACGACTTCGATCCGCTCCAGCGAACGGCGTCCCGCCGGCGGGGTGTGCACTACCTTGTCGATTTCTATTGCTTTGTTATCCATGTCTCTCTCCGTCTAGGGGGGATGGATGCTACTGAAAGCTCAACACGTTTTTGCCCATCAGATGAGCCGTGGAGAAATGCCGGGCATACTCGCGCAGACGCGTGCCGCCTACCTGATGCACGGGCGTGGAGGTGACCCGATCGCGGAACACGACCACCTCCACGTCGTCGAGCAAGGCGCTCAAGGCATACGCTAACGGCAGGCCATTTTCCAGAATCTCCAGCACATGACTGTTGCCGACCAGAAAATTCAAACCCAGTTCGCGGGCGCACTCGATCAGTGCATGCCCGTCGTAGACGCGGCTGATGGAAGCCAGCACCGTGTCCACATCCGGGTTTTCTGCCAGTGCCTGACGCAAATGGTCCGGGTTAAAGCCGGTATGAGGAAAGATATGCAGAATGCGGCCCACCGGACTGCTGCGTTCGCCCAGACGGATCGCGCCGCGCGTCAGCATGCTGGTTTCCTGAATATCGTCATTGCCCTTAATGCGGCGTTCGGCCTGCAGTACCTGCGCTTCCAGATCCAGGCCCATAAAACCATCCAGACGATCCAACATATCGCCCAGCGTGCGCACCCCATCCAACGGCTCTCCCACGAACATCACATTGCCATGAATGCCGCCATAGGAAATATCACTTTTGCACACCTTATGGCCATGCAGGTAGGCAATGCCCGGATGCAAGCCATGAAAGGCTTCATGGCATTCCAACGCCGCAATGCCGTACAGATCCAGATAGTCTTTAAGCGTGACGCCACCGCAACTGGCCGCATCCGCAATCGGGTGGTGCGCCACGATGGCGTCTACCCCGGTTGCGCCGGCCAGCTCGATGCTCAGCTCGGACATGGTCATGCACACCGCCACCTTGCGCACTGCTTTATTGGGATCGCCATGGATCAGGCCCGGTATCTCCAGCACCTGCTTGCCATAAATTCCCGAGGACTTCCAGATCACGAATGGATGGTGGCCGTGCTTGACCTCGTCCATACAGGACACCATCCGTCCCCCTGTGATTACATTCAATGCATCCAGCAAATCGGCTACATGGGCCATTTTCTTGTCTCCAAAAAAAAGCCGGCCTCCGGCCCTGGGTTTACCCAGTGCCCGAGGCCGGCGGTATTGAGCGCTTCCTGTCGGCACCTTTCGCAATCCCCCCCCACAACCAGGGCACGATTCAGGATCGGGAGACGCGCAACGCGCCCGCCCCCGCGAAAGGACAACAAGACTGTCTACCAGTCAGCTTTTTGTTATGGACAAAGAATTCAGCACACCGGTTTGCGCCGGCGCGGCTGCATTCATATCCTGTTTTTCAACATCACCACCGTGGAGGACAGCTGCGCGCTGGCATCGTAATCCTTGAAAATCGCCAGCACATCCAAACCATACTGTTCCACCAAGGTCTGTCTCATCTCCTTTTTAAAGGCCTTGATCAAATACAGATCGGCCAGATCGGCGATGTGTGCATTCTCGCGGCTCAACGTCTGCAAAGCCGGCTGACGCTTGTGGACAGCCAACATACTGATGCGATCGTCGTACACATCGATCTTCAGCGTCACCACGCCGCAGGCGAAGATGCAGCTGTTGATGCGGTTGTAGTCCCGGGTCAGTGCCTGCTTAAATTCGCCAGAAGAAGAAAAGCCTGCCATTCCCATTGCCTACCCCCAACATGCTTGAATTATTGTTGCTGTTCAGTTTCCTGTGTCTGTTCCAGTTGCATACGCTGATAGCAGCGATACGCCAGACCGGCCACGGCAATATCTTCTATCGCCACGCCCACTGATTTATATACGCAAATACCCTGTAAATCGTAGCCCTGACCGGGTGCCAGTTTTAACCAGTCGCTCATTTCGCATAATTTTTCCTGAATGCCGCAATCGGACGCAGCCAGACGCAGATCCCCAGCTTCGGCCAGCGTCTGAGGTGCCCACTCCACCACGATTTTGCGGGCGCGGCGCAGGCAGGCATCATCCAATTCGCGGGCCGTGGGCAGGCTGGAGCCCACCGCCGCGACAAAACAGCCCGGTTTCAGCAGGCGGCCATCGAACAACGGTTCGCGGCTGCGGCTGGCCGTCACCAATATATCGGCCTGGGCGGCAATCTCGTCGGGTCGGGCCGCCTGCACCGGCACACCGCACTCCCGCTCCAGTTGATGACAACGGGCCCGATCCAGCGTAGGACTCCAGACCAGCACGCGGCGCACATCAAACGCCCGGCAGAACTGGCGCGCATGCGCCAGACCTTGCGCCCCCAGACCCAGCACCCCCAGTGTCTGCGACAGAGGGTTAGCACCACGCCGCGCCGCCAGTACCGAACAGGCGGCGGTGCGCCACTGCGTAATCGCCCCGGCATCGAACGTGGCCAGGGCCGCGCCGCTCACCGTATCAAACAGCACGATCACAAAGTTAAACACGCCCTGCACCGTGGTGTAGATCTTCGCGCCTGCCACCTGCTGACCGGGAATGACCGCACCCAGGGTAGACAAGCGTATGCCTGCCGCCTCGGTACGCATACGGCGCTGCTGCGCGGCCCGCTCACGACCGAATTGGCTAAATGCGTCCTCCAGCACCGCCTGGACGGCAGGCGCATCCAGCAAACTGTGTAATTGCTGATCGCTCAGATGCAACATGGGCGTGCTCTCCTTTACCAGGCCACGGTGACGTCACCGCGCACAAACGTCTGACAAGCCATGCGAAAGCCCTGCGCCAGATCGTCCGCCGACAAATGCTTGTGTTCCTTGGCCTTGACCGCATCGGTATTATCCAACCCTTCGGTAATGCGGCATTTGCAAGTGCCGCAGATCCCCCCCCCACACTTGAAGGGGATGCCGCCGCGCTCGCGGATAGATACGCGCAGCAGATTGCTGTTTTCCGCCGCCGACACCACCAGGTCGTTGTTCGATGCAAATGTAATCTGAACCATAATCTGCCACCTCTAATTTGCTGCTGCGCCCCGCGCGCCTGCCTCGCCGTTCACGGCGGGCGACTTGCACAAAGCCATGTCACATTCACGCAATTCGGCCTGAATCGTGCCAAAACGGGTCAAACCCTCCAGCTCCTGGTAGGCCCGCTCCCGCGTTTCGAATTTCTCCATCTGCCGGGTAGGAATATCGTTAATCGTTCCCCCGGGCATTTCTTCCACGATGCGCACGCGCGCTCCCTCCTGGATGCGGGCTATGGCAAAGATCGCTTTCAGACGACCATGAAAGACGTATTCGTACGCCGCCACGATCTGGACTCCTGCGCCCGGCTCCGTGCGGTATTCGCCCGGCTTGCTGGTCAACACCACATACATCACAGCACCTCCTGCGCATCGGCTTGCTCCAGAACGATGTCCTGGCTGATCCAAAGCTGACAGGCCAGCCGCCAGCCTTGCTCCAGACGTTCGCCCAATTGTTTCTTTTCCTTCCAGTTGGCGTCCGGCAAATGCTCGGCCCCTTCCAACACTCGGCACGCACACTTGGCGCATTTGCCCATGCCGCAGCCATAGGTCAAATGGGGAAAAGGAAACTGCTTGATCCCCGCTCGCACCACCAGATTGGTGTTTTCCTGCACCTGGCCGACATGGACCTGGCCATTTTTGTGAAACGTAATGCTCGGCATAAGGCCTCCTGCTTGCTGCCAATATTGCGACCGGATTGCCAGCCCTGAACGCTCGAAAAACAAAACGGTATACCGACAAAATAAACACATTAAAAAAGCACGGATGCTGCTTCGTTCTGACCTTATCTTTACGTTCGATTGAGTGGAAACCCCTATTGCGGTATACTTAATTCAATTAAACCGTCTACTCGAGATCATCATGAAAACCCCCGTCGAACGTCGCTACCTGCAGCGCCCAGTCGGCGAGCAATTGCTGCCCAACCTGGCCCAACGCAAGCATCTGCGCCGCCGCATCCCGCTGATCAATCTACCCAGACTGGCCGACCTGTTTCCTGGCCGCAAAAAAAACGATCAGGAACACGCCCAGGATCACCTGCCACACCGCGCCTAAGCAGCAGAAGTTTCGGCCTTGCAGGCATCCGTCTGAAAGTTGAAGGCGTCCGCGTACATAAAACGTGCGTCTGCCCCATGCTCTGCGAATAGCGCCTGCGCCTGTTCGATCATGACCGGCGAGCCGCACAGATACACCGCATGCTCGGACAAATCCGGAATGTCCCGGCAGACCTGCTGCTGCACGTAGCCGCGCGCGCCGCTCCAGTCCTGATCCGCATGCGACAGCACAGGCACAAACTGGAATTCGCACAGACGATCGGCCCAGGAAGCAAACTCCTGCGCCAGATACAGGTCTTCGGGCCGGTTCATGCCCCAGTACAGGCTGACAGGCGGACAGTCCGCGTTATCCAGCAAAGACTCCAAAATCGCCCGGATCGGGGCAATGCCTGTGCCGGTCGCCACCATTACCATCGGCCGCCAGTCGCGCTCGCGCCAATAAAAAACCCCCAGCGGCAATTGCACTTGCAGCGCGTCGCCCGCCTTCAGACCCGGCAGACAGGCCTGAGTAAAACGCCCGCCCTCCACTTCCCGCACATACAGCTCGATCCGCCCGCTGCGGGCATCCGCATTGGCCATGGAAAAACTACGGGCGCGGCCATCGTCAAACAAAATGTTCAGATACTGGCCTGGACGAAATGGCACCACCGCCTCATCCGGCAATTGCAACACCAGGTGCCAGATGCCCTGGCAAGCCCGAGCCACGCTATGCACCCGCGCCGTGACCTGCTGCGTATCAGGCAACACATCGATATGATTGGCCAGGCTGATTTCGATATCCGCCTGCAGCCGTGCCTGACAGGCGGCGGCATGGCCCTGCTCGTGCTCCTGGTCGCTAATGCTCATAGGCAGGCAGTCGTCCTCGTAACTCACCTGCCCGCGCGTGACCTGGATGCGGCACGTGCCGCATCCGCCGAACTCGCAATCGCTGTGAATACGCACGCCTTGCCGCTGGGCCGCTTGCAGAATGCTTTCCTGCGGCTCTACCCAGAACTGCTCGCCGGTTTCCTTGATATCGACACGATGGGCCATGACCCGTCCTCCTGATGCGACTTATTTCTTGATATCGGCCTGAACCAGCACGTCCAGCCCTTCGCCCTTCAAGGCGTGGGCCAAAGCTTGCAAACCGGCCACGCCGGCGGCGGTATCCTGCTCACCGTTGCCCCCGCTCAGACCAATGCCGCCGATAACCTCGCCGTTGACCACGATGGGGTAGCCGCCTACAAAAGCCGCAAAACGCCCCTCAAAGCTCAACTGAATGCCAAAGGCTTCATTACCGGGCAAGGCCGGGCCGTTGGGCGGGGTAGTAAACAAATGCGTAGAACGCTTGTGACCGGCCGCCGTAAACGCCTTGTTCCAGGCAATCTGCGCCCCGGTGATGCGGGCCCCGTCCATGCGTTCCAGCACAATCGGATAGCCGCCTTCATCGACGACGCACACCGTCTCCAGCACGCCGATCTCTTTAGACTTGGCGATAGCCGCATCCACCATCAGTCGCGCTTCGCGCTGTTCAAGACGTAGGATTTTTTTCATATGCTTTCTCGATCTTCCTGGTTAACAAAATTCAGATGCCGCGATAGACGGTCTTGATCTGGGTATAGAACTCCAGGCCCGCCCGGCCCGACTCGCGAAACGTAGACGTACTGGACTGCTTCAGGCCCCCGAAGGGCGCATTAATCAGGTTGCCTGTGGTCGTGCGGTTGATCTTGACCGTGCCAGCCTCGATATCCGTGGCAAAACGGTGTGCGTACTCGGCGCTGCGCGTCACGATCGCGGCCGACAAGCCATATTCGGTATCGTTGGCCATCGCCAGCGCCTGCTCGTACGAGTCGATCTCCAGTAGCGCAATCACCGGGCCAAAAATTTCTTCCCGGGCAATACGCATCTGCTGGGTCACGTCTGTAAACAGCGCCGGACTGATGAACAAGCCACGGGCATAGTCACCATCCATCAGACGCTCGCCGCCCAGCAAATGGGTGGCTTCCTGCTTGCCGATGGCCACGTATTCCAAAATGCTGTCCAACTGCCTGCGGGTGGCGATAGGCCCCAAGTCTGGATTGCCGCTCAGGCCATTGCCCACGGTCAGCGCACGCACTTTTTCCACCAGACGCCGGGTAAATTCTGCTTTGACCTGACGGTGCACCAAAACGCGGCTGGTGCCGGTACATGCTTGCCCGCTCAGTGAAAAGCCACCCTGCACCACCAGCTTCACGGCCAGATCCAGGTCGGCATCTTCCATGACGATCAAAGGGTTCTTGCCGCCCAGCTCCATCTGGGTGCGGGTGCTCATGCGGACTTTCTTGCAGATGTCCTCGCCCGCCTGGGTAGAGCCGGTAAAAGAAATGGCCCGCACCTGGGGCGCTTGCACCAACACTGGTGCCACATCGCCGGCCCGGCCCTGCACTAGATTGAGCACGCCGGCGGGAATACCGGCCTGAGCAAAGGCTTCGCACAGGTAGTAGCCGGTCAACGGGGTGTCCGACGAGGGCTTGAACACCACGGTATTGCCGGTAATCAGCGCAGGCGAAATCTTGCGGGCAGGAATGGAAATGGGAAAATTCCAGGGCGCGATCACCGACACCACGCCCAAGGGCTCGCGCTGGGTATAGACCAGTTGCTGCGCATCGTCCTGGGGAAAGGTTTCGCCCGTATAGGTCTGGCCTTCTACCGCATAAAACCGCAGTGTCTGGGCCGAACGCGTCACCTCCATCTTGCTTTGCGCCAGCGTCTTGCCTTCTTCGCGCGTCAGCCCCTGGGCAATGCGCGCCACATTGGCATCCAGCCAATCGGCCGCCGCATTCAAAAAACGGGCCCGGGTCGAAATCGGCGTGGCCCGCCAGCCGGCAAACGCGGCCTGGGCGGCGTCGACCGCCGCTTGCGCATCCTGCGCCGTCGACAGCGGGAAATGCCCCACGACATCGTCCAGATCGGCCGGATTCAGATTGGGCTGCGTACGCCCGCCCTGGCCAGGCTGCCATTGCCCGCCAATGTAGTTGCCAAACACCACGTCCTTGAGAGTATCCACCGCTGTGCTTCCTTGATTCTGTGTCGTCGGGCGGCCCATCCGCCCGCCCGGCTCATAAGGCACTCAGGCCGCTTCGAGTTGCAGTTCCTGCAGGCTGATCTGGTCTTTGACGTAGTCGTTGTACAAAGAAGTGGTATACAGTAGACGCATTTCTGCGCCAATTTCGCAGATACGCAGGCAGCG
>JQGF01000752.1_pt1 | contig 18155 bp, 11 predicted proteins | sample 210201 | NCBI WGS metagenome assembly JQGF01 (sample SAMN02947780, study PRJNA257236) | wastewater metagenome | biome: Domestic wastewater sediments; material: Domestic wastewater soil sediments and water; isolation source: domestic wastewater sediment treated with ammonia and hydroxylamine at...
CAGTTCGACAAATTGGCCGAGCTGCAATATGGCAAGCTGCCCGAGCTGGAAGAGCGCCTGAAAGCGGCTGAAGCCAATATGGACAAGGCCGATCAGGACAAGCCGCGCCTGTTGCGTACGCAGGTCGGTGCCGAGGAAATCGCGGAAGTGGTTTCGCGTGCAACCGGTATTCCTGTGTCCAAGATGATGCAGGGCGAGCGTGAAAAGCTCTTGCAGATGGAAGACTACCTGCATAAGCGTGTGGTCGGTCAGGGTGAAGCAGTACGGTTGGTGTCGGATGCCATCCGTCGCTCGCGTGCGGGTCTGTCTGATCCGTCCCGCCCATATGGTTCCTTCCTGTTCCTGGGGCCAACTGGTGTGGGTAAGACCGAGTTGACCAAGGCATTGGCCAACTTCCTCTTTGACTCCGAGGATCACATGATTCGTATCGATATGAGCGAATTCATGGAGAAACACTCGGTGGCCCGCTTGATCGGTGCGCCTCCTGGCTACGTGGGCTATGAGGAGGGCGGTTACCTGACCGAGGCCGTGCGTCGCAAACCTTATTCGGTGATTTTGCTGGACGAGGTAGAGAAAGCACACCCCGACGTCTTTAACGTGCTCTTGCAGGTGCTGGACGATGGTCGTTTGACCGATGGCCAGGGCCGTACGGTGGACTTCCGCAACACGGTGATCATCATGACTTCGAACCTGGGTTCGCAGCATATTCAGCGTTTGTCGGGTGAGCCGTACGATGTGATCAAGGAAGTGGTGTGGGAGGAAGTGAAACAGCATTTCCGTCCTGAATTCCTGAACCGCATTGACGAGGTGGTCGTGTTCCACGGTCTGGAGGCAGAGCACATTGAGTCTATTGCGCGCATCCAGCTCGAGCGTTTGGATCAGCGTTTGGCTCAGCGTGACATGCATCTGGAAGTCAGTGATGCTGCCTTGGCGCAATTGGCCAAGGCCGGATTTGACCCCGTGTTTGGCGCACGTCCGTTGAAGCGTGCTATTCAACAGCACATTGAAAATCCGGTGGCACGCCTGATTCTGGAAGGCCGATTTGGTCCTAAAGATGTGGTGCCTGTGGACTGGAAGGATGGCGAGTTCACATTTACGCGCAGCATCCAGTAAAGCAGCATGTGGCTGTGCTGGTAGGAATCAGGTTGTAACACCGCCAGCCAGAGTGCAAAAGAAAAGCGCCTTAGGTAACTAAGGCGCTTTTTCCTTGGGTGCCCCGTTCGCAGATACACTGGTGAGAACAGATTGAGCGGATCCCTGAAAGAGGGGGGCGGTCGCCATCCTCGTATCGGCTCTGGGGGCCGAACCGACGAACGGACACTTGCATAATCGCTGTTCAAGCTCGGGGAAGCTGTTTGGGTGCCAACTTCTTTACTGTGCGCGTGTCCGGAGGGACTTGTTCGATCAAGCGGACTTTGGAGCAGCCGCCGGGGGAGGCGTCAGGTCCAGTTCATCCTTGCCATAGAACTTCACGCCGATCTCGATGCGCGGGCGGCCCTGGGATCGACGGTGGCGGTTGGTGTCCCGCAGCGAATACACACAGCCACAGTATTCCTGTTGATAGAAGTTCTCGCGCTTGCTGATTTCCAGCATGCGTTGCGAGCCGCCGCCTTTGCGCCAGTTATAAGTCCAGTACTTCATCTCCGGGTAACGGGCTGCGGCCCGTTCGCCGCAATCGTTGATCTGGTTCATGTCTTTCCAGCGCGAAATACCCAAGACGCTGGAAATAACGTCGTAGCCATGCTCATGGGCGTACAGGGCCGTGCGCTCAAAGCGCATGTCAAAGCAGACCGTGCAGCGCTCGCCACGCTCAGGCGCGTGTTCCAGGCCACGTACGCGTTCAAACCAGTTGTCCACGTCGTAGTCGGCGTCAATGAACTCGATGCCGTGCTGCTGGGCAAAGCGGATATTTTCCTGTTTGCGCAACTCGTACTCGCGCACGGGGTGAATATTGGGGTTGTAGAAGAAAACGGTGTATTCGATCCCTGAGGCGTGCAGTGCCTCCATGACCTCGCCTGAACAGGGGGCACAGCAAGAATGCAACAGTAGTTTCTCGCGTTTTTCCGGCAGGGTTAAAACGGGGCGATTGAGCTGAGTGGACATGAATCTGAATCCGGGAAAAACGGCGTGCCGAGTCGGCCGCACAATAAATCGATGTGCCTATTGTAGATTCTTGGCAATATTTAGTGAAATCAATCTGTTGCCTTAGTACCCCAGTACTTCGTCCCAGAGTCGGGTGACCGCTTGTCGCTCCCGAGTCAGCTCGGTGAGGGGGACACGCGCTTTTTCCGCTCCCTCCAGGCGCAGGGCGTGCTGGCGGCGGCGCAACGCGCGATAGGCATCGGCCACGTCCTGGGCGTGGTCCACGGCAATCAGACCAGCTTGCGCAGCTATGCCCAGCAAGGCGATATTGCCCAGATTTTCCAGCAGCCTGGGGTGTTCACGGCTATAGCACAGCACCAGATACTGGGTGATGAACTCCACGTCCACCATGCCACCACGGTCGTGCTTGAGGTCAAATAGTTCGCTGCGATTAGGGTGCCCGGCACTGATCTTGTCACGCATATCCAGAATGTCCGCGCGCAATTTACGACGGTCGCGCTCCATCAGCAAGATGGAGCGGCGGATTTCGTCAAACCGTTGTTTGATCTGCGTATCGCCCGTGACAAAGCGGGCGCGAGTGATGGCTTGATGCTCCCACGACCAGGCGCTGCGGGTTTGGTATTGTTCAAAGGCATCCACGCTGACGGCCAGCAAACCAGCATCGCCATCCGGGCGCAATCGCAGGTCAATATCATAGAGCCGACCGGAGGAGGTCATCGCTGACAACCAACTGGTCATGCGGCGCGCCAGCTTGATGTAGCGCTCTACATTGTCCTGGCTGGGGTCGTCGTACAAAAACACCAGATCCAGGTCCGAGGCGTAGCCGATTTCCTTGCCGCCCAGCTTGCCATAGGCAATAACCGCGAAACGTGGCGGGGTGTCGTGTTCAGGGCCCAGGCTGCGGGGGCGCGTCAGGGGCCAGGTGCGTTCCAATGTCTCCGCCAGCATCATATCGGCCAGGGCTGAGAGCTGGTCAGCCAGCGCCTCAACCGTCAGCACGCCCTCCAGATCCTGGGCCAGCAACTGGAAGGTGATCTGATGCTGCCAGTCCCGCATCATGTTCATTTGCTGTTCCACATCGGCCTGCCCGTCGGGCAGTCGGCAGGCGTCCAGGTCCCGACGCATTTGCTCGGACAGCGCGGGAAAGTCGGGAATTTCCATCAGTGAATGCCATTCGATCAGGCTATCGAGCAGCAGGGGGTATTGCGCCAGATATTGGGCGGCCCACGGACTGGCAGAGACGATCCGGGCGACACGGGCCAGGGTGTCGGGGTACTCGGCCAGCAGGGCCAGATAGGCACTGCGCTGGGCAATCAGCTCGATGAGATTAAATAGCCGGGTGGCGGTCACTTCCGGGTGTTCCGAGCGGTAGGCGTAGTCCTCGGCCAAGGGAATCAGACGCTGCACGCGGTCCAGGCTGGCATTGGGCAGGCTGCGCAGACGGTGGCTGTTCAGCAGCGCCTGACGCAACTGTTCAATGCGCTGCTGCAAGGCCTGATCTTGCTGGGCGCTGATTTCCGCGACCGGGGGGGCGGCCGCAGCGGGCTCGGCGCTTGCTTCTTCGCCCATGCCTGCCAGGCGAAAAGCGTTGCGGAAGGTATGCGAGACAAATTTTCTGTGCTGGCCCAGCTGCGCATCAAACTCGGCCAGGCTCAGCCCCAGCGTGGCAGCCAGCTCGCTGCGCAACGCATCGTCCTGCGGCAGCAAATGAGTCTGCTCGTCCTCCCGATACTGCAAGCGGTGTTCGACCCGTCGCAAGAAGGTGTAGGCCGCCAGCAGTTGGTCGCAGACTTCCTGATCGAGCAGGCCAGCCGCGCATTGGCCTTCCAAGGCCTTGTGCAGACTGGGTGTTTGCAAGGAAGGCTGTCGGCCACCACGTATCAGCTGATTGAGCTGGACCACGAATTCGATCTCCCGAATACCGCCATCGCCCAGCTTGATGTTGTGCCAGGTTTCCACGCCATTGCGATTCAGGGCCCGGCGTGTCCAGTCCTGGCGAATGCGTTCCCGCAAGCCGCGCAGGGCAGACAAGGCATCAAAATCGAAGTACTTGCGGTAAACAAAGGGCGTACGCAAGGCCTCGAAGTGATGGATATCGGCCGCACAGCGGCTGCCTTCAAACGCCTGTGCCTTGATGGGCCGTGCTTTGATCCAGGCGTAGCGTTCCCATTCCCGTCCCTGGTTGACCAGATAATTCTCCAGCGCCTGCATACTCCAGGCCAGTGGTCCGGAGTCGCCATCCGGTCGCAGACGCAGGTCGGTGCGAAACACCTGTCCAAAAGCATCGGTATCGGACAGCACGGGCATCATGCGCTGGGTGACCTTGCCGTAGAACTCATGATGACTCAGCGGGCGGCGACCCTCGGTTTCGCCGTCTTCGTCGTAGAGCATGATCAGATCAATATCCGAGGAGACGTTTAATTCCCCCCCGCCCAGCTTGCCCATACCCAGAATAATCATTTCCTGGGGCAGGCCAGTGTGCGGATTTTTTGGGGTGCCGTGCATCTCGGCCAGTTGCCTTGCCACGGTTTCATAGGCCTGCGCCACTGCCAGATCGGCCAGGCTGCTCATGGCCAGCATGACTTCTTCAAGCGGAGCCAGGCCATTGATATCCCGGATCATCAGCACCAGAAAGACGCGTTCCCGCAGTTGACGCAAGGCCTGGCGCACTTGTGCCAGGCGATCATTGTCGGGCTCTGGCAGTAAAGTCCGATACCATTGAGCAATGAGAGCGGGGGTGACAGGGTGCTGGGCCTGCTCTTGCAGCCAGGTGCCAAATTGTGGCTGAGCGTTTACTTTTCGACGCAAGGGGCCGGACCATTGCATCACGGGCTTCAATATAATGGACTGGCTCATACGATAAGAGGCTTTTCGGAGAAGGGAAGACGGCAAGTGGGATCACTTGTCTGACTGGGCCGGAAATGGCCGCATTTAACTATACTCGGGAATTGAATGCATGGTAGTTCGAGGGCTTGTGCGACTGGCGCTATTGCTCTATTTTGCGCTGATGCTGGGCCTGGTTGGCGTGCGCTACCTGCTCGTTCCCCAACTGGATAATCTGCGTCCGTATCTGGAGCAGAAAATCACCGAGCAAACCGGCCTGCACGTCCAGATGCAAGAGTTAAAAGGCAGCTGGCAGGGCTGGAACCCGCATCTGTCCATAACCCAGCTGTCCGTGGCCGAACCGGGCCAGGCGCCTATGTTGCAGTTGCCCAGCTTGCAGGCCGTCATCAGCTGGAAGTCGCTCTTTAGCGGGTCGCTGCAGCTGCGCCAGCTCGATGTGCAGGGTTTGACCATACCCATACGGCGCGATTCCCAAGGCCAGATTTTGGTGATGGGACAAAGGCTGGATATGAACGACGATAGCGTCGATACCAGCCCCCAGGCCTGGCAAGGTCCGGTTCGTTGGCTGCTGCAACAGCGGGGCGTTCGTATCCAGGGTACTTCCTTGCAATGGCAGGATGATTTGCGGGGCGCACCGGCCTTGAATCTGCCGTCCATTGAACTGCAGATCGGCTATCGCCAGGGCTGGCATGAGGTCAGTCTGGCCACGGCCTTGCCGACCAATCTGGGCGAGTCCGTCGCCCTGGCCTTGCGGGTGCAAGGCCAGCGTCGTTTGCCCGAGCATGTGGACGTGATGGGCTTGCCCTGGGAAATGACGGTGCAGGCCAAGGCAGTGGATACGCCGGCCTTGCGTCCCTGGTTGGACATCCCTGCGGCTCTGGACAGGGCTTGGGTGGATCTGCATGCCCAAGCCAGCCAAGCCGACGCGGCCCCGTCCATTCAGATGCAACTGTTGGCTCAACTGCGTGATCTTGCCGTGCGCACCGAGCATGAGGAGCGGGTCCAGCTGGAGCATGCCGTTGTGGAGCTGGAAGGCAGCCTGAGCGATATGCAGGCCTTGGTCCAGGGCAAAGCCAGTGACGATGTGCAGTGGGCGGTGACGATGGATGGCTTGGGCTTGCGGATACCAGACCTGTTTGCTCAGCATGTGGGTGTGGATCAGCTAAAAGCGCAGGGCACAGCACATCGCGATGAGCTGGCCAGACTGGGCCTGAATACGATGATGGTAAATGTGCGCAATGCGGATCTGGATGCGCAACTGTCCGGCAACTGGCGTGAGGACGGCCAGTTTGAGGCCGGTGTGGCGGATTGGACAGGGCAATTCCAGTACCTGAATCTGGCCGCTTTAGTGAACTATCTGCCCTTGACGGTGAATCCTCTGGCGCGTGAATGGATGCAGGCGGGGCTGGTGCAAGGCGCTGTCACCCAGGGCACGATTCGGCTACGGGGCGGGCTGGATACCTTTCCCTACGGTCTGAATCCGGAGGATGGTCAGTTTGAAGTGGCCGGTGCGCTGGATAAGGGGATTGTGGATTATCAGCCGGCCCGCCCCCAGCGTCTGGCCTGGCCTCGGCTGGAAGGCGTGCAGGGCAGCATTCGCATGCATAACGACAATCTGGATATTCTGGCGCAGCAGGCTCGCATGCCTATTGCCCAGCAGCAGGATATCGTCATGCGTGATATTCAGACCCACATTCGCTCCCTGGAGCAAGACAGTGTCTTGACCCTGGAAGGGGTGTCGCAGGCGCCGGCCGGCAGTTATCTGGCCTTGGTGCATCAGTCTCCCTTGAATGATCTGTTAGATGGGTTGCTGGCTGACAGCCGGGTGATGGGAGACTGGACGGTGCCCATCACATTGCAGATTCCTTTGGACAATGCTGACGATGCGCAGGTCCAGGGCCTGATCCAGATGAAGGATGGCAAGTTTCAGTTCATGCCCGAGGCTCCCCCTTTGACGGCATTGAAAGGGGAACTGGCCTTTAATGAGAAGGGGGTCAGCGCCCAGACCTTGACGGGCAGGCTGCTGGGAGGAGATGCGCAGATCCAGGGAATACTGGAGCCAGGTAGGCCTGGCCTGCGCCTGAGCGGCACCCTGACCTCGCAAGGCCTGGAGCAGTATCTGGGGTTGAAAGGCTTGCAGCGTCTGCAGGGTCAGACAGCCTATAGCGTGCTGATGAAACTGGATGCCAAGGGAGCGTTTTCCTTGGGGGCAGAGTCCGACCTGAAGGGGCTGGCATTGAATTTGCCCGAACCTTTTCAGAAGCCGGCTGAACGGGCAGCCCAATTGAAAGCGGACTGGAGCAGTGATTCTGCCGCCAAAATGGATCGCTTGCAGATCAGTCTGAGAGACAGGCAGACCTTTTTGCTCAATTTGCTCCACGCTCAAGGCTCGCGCCAGGGCAGCTACTTCCACAGTGGCAGCATGGGAACGCCAGAATGGGTGACATGGCCTCGACGTGGTCTGGAACTGCGTAGTCGCTACGATCGCATGGATCTGGATGCGTGGGAACAGGTGGTTCAGGAGTTTGGCCAGAATCTGGATGGCAGTCCCGTGGCCCCTTCCGCTCGTCCTTTGCTGCCCTTGCTGGAACGGGTGCAGCTGAATGCAGACCAGGCATGGTTACGGGGACAGAGGCTGGATCAGCTGGAGCTGGAAAGCACCGAGGATGCTGCAGGCAGGGTGTCCCTGCGCTTGAAGGCCCGGCAGGCCCAGGGGCAGGTGCAGGCGCAGCATCGTGATGGTCGTTATGCCGGTTTGTTTAACGCCCATTTTTCCCATTTGCATATTGATGGTCAGCGGCCCGATTGGGCGTGGCCCGATGCCGATGTGCCGACGGAAGATGATTTGAGCCTGCCGGCTATCTCGCTGAAGGTGGATGACCTGCAGATTCAGGGCATACGGTTTGGCACCTTGCAAGCCATGGGTAAGCCGGCGGGCGCCGGGGCCACGTGGCGGCTGGAGAATTTTTCGCTTAGCGCTCAGGGCATGCATTTGCAGGGCTCGGGTTCCCTGGCCTTGCGCGGGCCCCAGCGCGGTCTGGAGCTGATTGCCAATAGTCAGGTGGCTAATCTGGGTGAGTTTGTGGATGTGAGTGGCTTGCTGACCGAGTCGATCAAGAATGGGGACGGGACCATACAGGCCGCCTTGTTCTGGAGCGATTTCCCCTGGTCGCGCGACAAGCGCAATATCAGCGGCCAGTTTAACGTGGACCTGAAAAAAGGGCGCTTTATCAGTTTGAACTCACGCTCGGCAAAACTGTTGGAGTTGCTCAGCTTGCAGTCCATCTCGCGCCTGAGCCGGCTTGACCTGGATTTGTTCGGGGCGGTGAAAGACGGTTTTGCTTTTGATAGTCTCACCGGACGCATGAATCTGTCTCAGGGCAAGCTGGAGTTGGACAATTACCAGATTAAGGGGCCAGCCGGGGAGATCAAGCTGAAAGGCTGGATCGACATCAAGGATGAAACCCTGGATCTGATTGCGGTGGTCAGCCCGAATCTGGACATGAGCGGGGCAGCAATTGCGGCGTACTTTGCTGTCAATCCGATGGTGGGGGTAGGGGCCATGCTGACCCAGTGGTTGATGCAGGTGCCGATGAGCAGTCACTTGTCCGTCACTTATGCAGTGAGCGGCAAGGTAGATGATCCCCAGCTCAAAGAGCTGGACGCCCCGGCTGTGAATACGGCTGGAAAAGACAAGCAGCCCCGGATTGAGCCTTGATCGCCACGATCGGCTTTCCAGGCGCCTGGCATGATGCCCGGTAAGCCTGGCGATGGTTTTTGGGGGCCGTTTCCCTTGTGTGAGCTGGTTTTTGTAGGTAGGCCGATGCGCGTGAGAAGACTGAAGCAATGTGGAGCCTTGCTGTTTTTGGCAGGATGGGTTTTCAAGGGGGCGGCAGCCAGTCCTCACTCTGTCGTGCAGACTGCGCAAATGCTCGAACAATCCTTAGGCGCTCGTGTCGGTTTGGCGGTGCTCGATACGGCGGACGGGCATGTATGGCAGTACCGGGCCAATGAACGATTTCCCATGGCCAGCACCAGCAAGCTGGTGATCTGTGCGGCTTTGCTGGCCCGAGGGCCAGGCACCATGAAGGCGGCCTGGCGGGTCAGGCAGGAGGCTGTCCTGTCTTATGCCCCCACTACCAAAGATCGGGTGGGTGAGCAGATACCGGCGGATCAATTATGTGCGATCACGATGCGCAACAGCGACAACACGGCTGCCAATGGGGTCCTGGAGATTCTTGGCGGGCCCGCGGCCGTCACTTCTTTCCTGCGTAGCGTGGGCGATACGGTGACGCGTCTGGATCGCAATGAGCCCAGCTTGAATGAAGCCGCGCCCGGCGACCCGCGTGACACGACCAGCCCTTATGCCATGGTGCAGACCTTGCATCGTCTGGCCCTGGGCGATGCACTGAAAGCAGCGGACCGCGATCAGCTGATTGGCTGGCTACGTCGTAACGAAGTGGGTGGACCCTTGTTGCGGGCTGGCGTCCCTGAACGCTGGGCGGTGGCGGACCGAACCGGGGCAGCGGCTTACGGCACACGCGGTGTCGTGGTGGTGATGTGGCCCCCTGAACGCGCGCCGCTGGTGGCTGCCGTCTACATTACGGAAACCCAGGCTTCTATGGATGAGCGCAACGCGGCCATCGCCACGATTGGCAAGGCTATTGCAGCGGCGGTGGAACAGAAAGCGCAGCCCTGATCACCGGGCAGGCACCGGCGGCGGGATGCCTAACCCGCCTGACGCTCCAGCATTTCATCCAATGTTGCGTAATAGCTCATGGACGCATGGCGCAGGTTCGTGCGTACATGCTCGCGCGCCTGTTCCGGGTTCTTGTCCAGAAAGGATTGCAGGATGCCACGGGTTGCCTGCATGGATAGCTCCCGATAGCGTGTATCGCGCAAGGTGGCCAGACGCACGGCTTCCACGTGATCGCTCAGACGCAGAATCATGGTGCTCAAGTGCGGGTTGGGGCACAGGGTGATCCAGCCTTCCCGAAACGCATCGTTGGCAATCATGTATTGCATGGGGTCTGCCGCGGCATGGGCTTTTTCGGCTGCATTGGCGGCCTTGTTCATCAGGGCCAGTCCTTCCAGACTGGCTTGCAGGCAGGCGGCGGCAGCCGCTTCAGGCTCCAGCAGCATCCGTATTTCAAAAATCTGCGCAATATCAGCCGGGGTGAAGCGCCGCAGCATGAAGCCGCGCGAGGTGCCTTCCAACAGCCCTTCGTTGGTCAGTTGCAGCAAGGCTTCGCGCACAGGCATGCGTGAGACCTGCAGCTCAGCTGCAATTTCGTGGTCGACCAGGCGATCGTCATAGCGGATGTCACCACTGCGCATGCGGCTGCGCAGGTGTTTGTAGACCTGCTGGCGTATGTTCAGTTTGGGGGCGGCAGGCTGGTTTTTACTCATTGGATTTGGGCAAGACGGTGAACAGGCAGTCGACGTGCCGTCCCTGTGCACAGCAGTGTTTCTCCTGCACCTGGACGTGCTGATCGTAAATCAGTTGGCCGACGGCTGTAAGCATACCAACGATAGGCCGGCACAGGGGCCGATCATGGGCGCCAAATCCTTTGGCAAAGGGGCTGTTTGTCACGCGGACCTGTAAACCGCCTGCGCGCTGCGTTTGAATATCCCAGTTTCCCCAGCCCAGTTGTGCCGAGATGTGGGCAATGCTGTCGAGCAAAGCCTGCGGGTCGTGATGGATAGCTTCCCAGTAGGCCTTGGCGGACAAACCGCCTTGCTCCCTGACAGCCTGTCCCAAGGCGTCCAGCGCCTGTGTGCGAGCGGGCTCATCCAGCCGGCGAAACAGCCCCATCAACACGTCGGCACGCAGCATCACGTAGCGCCGATCGGCATCCAAAATCTGGCCCTGAGCCGTATCCCAGTTCAATCTGTCTCTAAATTTAGTCATTTTTCATAAAAAGTATATTGTTTTGTTTTCTGATAATAGATTGATATTAAAGAAAATAAATTATAGGGAAAACCATTATCCATTTAATTTAAGAATAAACTATATACTTTTTGCGAGGCGGATTGACGCTGGAATGAAGTCATAACAAAAGGGGACAAATGGTGAAAGCGTTGCGAAAAAGCGTGATGGGCCTGGCCTTGGGAGCGGCCTTGATGATGGGGTGGGGAGCGGCCAGCCAGGCAGCGGGAAGCGAGTTGAAAATTGCGTTCCCCGTGGATATTCCCTCCTGGGATCCGACTTCGGTCACTTTTCCTGCTGGTCAGTCGATTTACAAGGCCGTGTTTGACTCCCCCCTGTTTGTGGGTGACGACTTGCAGGTGGCACCACGCCTGATTGAGTCCTGGGAATGGGTGGATGAGCAAGGCAAGGCCTTGAAGGTGAAGCTGCGCGACAAGGTGAAATTTCATGACGGCAGCGACATGACGGCCGAAGATTTGAAGTTCACCTTTGATCGTGCGATCAACAAGAAAACCCTGGCACTGAATGGCATGCTGCCCACCTTGAAGTCGGTGGAGGTGACCGGCCCGCTGGAAGCGATTATCCATTTCAGCTCGCCCACCCCAACGGCTCCCAAAGGTTTGGCCTTTTTGTCGGCCTATATCCTGCCCAAAGCCTATTTCGAAAAGGTCGGGGAGGAGCAATTCCTGAAGCGTCCGATTGGCGCAGGCCCGTACAAGCTGAGCGATTATCAGCGGGGTTCCCGCATCACGCTGGAAGCCTTTGAGGACTACTGGCAAGGCGCGCCCGACTTGAAGCAGGTCGTGTTTGAAATTGTGCCGGACTCTTCAGCGCGCGTCGCAGCGGTTGAGTCGGGTCGGGCAGATGTCTCGGTTCAGATTCCGGTGCGCGAAATCAGCCGTCTGGAAAAGAATCCCAAGCTGGAAGCCAAGGTCTACCCCTATAGCGAGATCTACATTTTGCAAATGCCCAGCTATGTAGACAGCTTCAAGGATGTGCATGTGCGTCGTGCCATGAACATGGCAATCGACAAGGCCGGCCTGTCCCGTGCCTTCTACAAAAATGTCGCCCAGCCCTTGTCGGTTCTGGCCACCAAGGGCTCGCCCGGAGATGTACCTGATCTGAACATTCCTTTCGACAAGAAAGCGGCGGTTGAGGAACTGGCCAAAGCGGGCTACAGCACGCAAAACCCGTTGACCATTACCTTGTATTCCACCAATAACACCTTCCCCTCGGATTATGACCTTGCCCGTGCGGTGGCGCAGATGTGGAGCCAGATTGGCGTGCAGACCACCGTGGAGGAAATTACCGTGGCCAAGTATTTGGAGCTGAGCCATTCGTCCAAATTGACGGGGGTGATGCTCTATAGCTGGGCCAATGCCACCGGTGATCCGGAAATTTTTACCGGCCGTATTCTGGACCCGCGTCTGCGGTTTTCCACCTGGAAGGAGGAGCGTCTGGCAGGCACGCTTGATGAGCTGAATCGCCAGATGGACGAGGAAAAACGCGTAGCGGGCTATCAGGCCTTGAACCGCGAAGCGGCCCAACAAGCATGGAGCCTACCGGTCCTGCAGTCCATTTCCACCATTGCCTACAAGAAGGGCCTGAAGCTCAATACCTATCAGACCGGCTACATTCTGCCGCAAGAGTATTCCTGGCAGTAAACCGTTCATGCACCCCGCAGCCTCAGGCGGTGGGGTGACCTACCGGGCTCCCCCCGGACGTATTTTCTCCTGCGGTTCTTTTCATGAAAAACGTTTGCTTCCTGATGGCGCGCAAGCTCGTCTTCGTGCTGGTGACGGCGTTTGTGCTGTCCATGATTGTGTTCTTCATGCTGCGCGTCATTCCAGCAGATTCGCTGGGCATGATGCTGCCGCCTTCGGCGACCGAGGCCGATGCGCAGGCGCTGCGTGTCGAGCTGGGCATGGATGGCTCGGCCTTGCACCAGTACCAGGTTTGGTTGAGCGGTGTGTTTCGCGGCAATCTGGGTAACTCCATCTTCTTTCATCAGCCGGTGACTGGCTTGCTGGCCCAGGCTTTGCCACCCACTTTGGAGCTGGTCGGTGTCAGCTTGCTGATGGCCTTGTTGATCTCGATTCCCGGCGGCATTGTGTTGTATCTGCTGGATAAGAAGAAGATCGAGTTCGTGGCCGATTTTGTGCTGGTCTTGCTCTTGTCCGTCCCCTCTTTTCTGTGGGGCATCATTTTGATCGTGGTGTTTGGCGTGCTGTTTCCGGTGCTGCCTTTTATGGGGCGCATGGAAGGCACGCCCGTGGTGGACGGCGGCACGGGTTTTCTTTTGCTTGATCTGCTGTTGCGGGGGCAATGGCAAGCCTGGTGGGATGCCTTTTCCCATCTGCTCTTGCCGGCCTTGGCGTTGGCGCTGGCATTTAGCCCCATTGTGATTCGCGTGCTGCGCTCCAGCCTGATCGAGACGGCTACCAGCCAGTACGTGAACGTTGCGCGTTTGCGCGGTGTACCGGAGTGGCGGGTGTTGCTGGGGCATATGCTCAAGAATGCGGCGCTGCCCACTTTGACCTTGATTGGGGTGCAGTTTGGTTTTCTGTTTGGCGGCACCTTGCTGATCGAAGTCATTTTCTCTTTCCCCGGCATCGGCAATCTGATGGTGCAAGCCATCAAGAACCATGACCTTCCCCTGATTCAGGGGGTGGCCCTGGTGTTCTGTCTGATGGTGCTGGTCGTCAACTTCTGTGTCGATGGTTTGTACAGCGTTATGAATCCACGTTTGAGGTCTGCATGAGCACGCATTCACCTTCTTTCTGGCAGGCGCGGCTGCGGCCGGTGCTGGCCCATCCCAAGGTGCTGATTGGCGGCGTCCTGGTTCTGATCTTCTCGCTGGTGGCCTTGTTTGCCCCTCTGTTGGCGCCTAATGATCCCAATGCCCAGGATCTGCTGGCCACACTCTTGCCCCCGGCCTGGCAGGAAGGCGGGTTGGCTCAGTACCCCTTGGGCACGGATGGCCTGGGGCGTTGCATTTTGTCCCGGCTGATTTATGGCAGTCGCGTGGCCTTTCAGGTTGCCGTGACGGCAGCAGCGGGCACGATGATTCTGGGTACGGTGCTGGCGATCTTGGCCGGCTACCTGGGCGGCTGGTTCGATCGGGGTGTCAGTTCCCTGGTCGTGTTGTGGATGGCTTTTCCGCCCGTGGTGTTTTCCATGATGCTGATGGTCGGTCTGGGAACCGGTTTGTTCAATGTGATTCTGGCTGTGGTGCTGGTGGACTGGACCCGTTTTTATCGCGTGGTCCGGGCCGAGGTTCTGGTGGTGCGCCAGCGTGACTATGTGTATGCGGCACATCTGCTGGGTTTTTCGCACCTGCGTATCATGCTGCGCGAAGTGCTGCCCAGCGTGGCGCCCTTGATCGTGACCCTGTTCAGTCTGCAGATGGGGGTGGCCATTGTGGTCGAAGCTATTCTGAGCTTTGTCGGGCTCTCTGTTCCTTCGGATGTGGTGGCCTGGGGAGTGATGCTGGCCGATGGCCGTGACCAGATTTATCAGGCGGGCTGGGGACTGATGGCGCCTGTGATCGGCATTGTGTTTGCAGTGCTGGGTTTTAATTTGCTGAGTGATGGCTTGCGTACCACGCTCGATCCTCGGCTCAAGCAACGGGGAGCACACTGATGAGCGTGCCGGTGATTGAATTCAAGCAAGTCAGTGTCTCGGTGCCGGTACAGGGGCAGTCGGTAGAGCTGTTGCGCAAGGTGTCGTTTGCGGTGCAGGCAGGTCGTACCTTGGGGCTGGTCGGAGAGTCTGGTGCAGGCAAGAGCATGATAGGGCGGGTGATCTCGGGCATGTTGCCCAGCAATCTGCGTTTGTCCTCGGGGCAGGTCCGTTTTCAGGGCTCGGTGGTGACGGGCGCACAAATGCGCCGCCTGCTGGGTCGCAAAGTGGCCTTTGTCCCGCAGGAACCCTTGTCCTCGTTAAATCCGGTGCTGACCATACGTCAGCAAATGTTCGAGCACCTGGCTCGACTGGGTATTCCTCGTGCATCGCGTGAACAATACTGCCTGGAGCGTCTGCATGAAGTGGGGCTGCCTGATCCGCCGTCCATGCTGGGACGCTATGCCCATGAGCTTTCTGGAGGGCAGTGTCAGCGTATCTTGATTGCCATGGCCTTTTCCGGCGACCCCGAACTGATTGTGGCCGACGAACCCACTACAGCCCTGGATGTGATTACCCAAGCGCAAATTATCCGGATTTTGCGTGAGGTTCAGCAGCGTCACCAAACTGCCGTAATTTTGATTACGCATGACTTGCGCATGGCCGCCCATGTCTGTGACGAGGTCGCCGTGTTGTACGCCGGAGATGTGGTTGAGCAAGGTCCTGCCGCCGATGTTCTGGACATGCCCTTGCATCCGTATTCCTGGGCCTTGAAAAATGCGACGCCGGCCTTGAATGGCCCCTTGTATGCCTTGCCTTCTTTGGCTGACATCATGCCGGGTTTGAAAGACATGCGGGATTTGCCCGGCTGTCGTTTTGCGCGGCGTTGTCCTACTCGAAATGCAAGCTGTGAACAACGTCCGCCCGCGTTGGCACCGGTCAAGCCAGGCCACTGGGTAAGTTGTGCGGGTCCCTGCATGACGGGTGATGTGGCGGCGCAAGGCCAGTTGCATGTCTTGCCGCAAGCGCCGTCTGAAGAGTTGGCCCCATTGGTGGAGTTTCAGAATGTGGAGCGCAGCTACCGAGTGACGCGCAATGGTCGCCGCAGCCTGATGTATGCCTTGCGGCCCCTGTCCTTGAGCGTACGTCCCGGCGAGATGGTCGGTGTGGTGGGCGAAAGTGGCAGTGGCAAGAGTACCGTCGCCCGTTTGATGGTGGGTTTGCTGCAGCCCAGCGGTGGGCAAGTGCTGGTGCAGGGCCAGTCCCGGGAGCAGTTTGCCAAAGGCCAGGGCGCGTCCTTGTCGCAGACGATTCAGATGGTGTTTCAGGACCCTGATTCGGCTCTCAATCCACGTCGCAGCGTTCAGCAGCTGGTTACGCAGGTTCTGGAGTTGCAGCCGGGCATGACACCGGAGCAGCGCCGCCTGAAAGCGGACGAGTTGATGAAGCAGGTCGGCCTTGCCCAGGATGCCGGTCTGCGTTTCCCCGCGGAGCTGTCCGGCGGACAAAAGCAACGGGTGAACATCGCCCGCGCCTTGTGTGTGCAGCCGCGTTTGCTGGTGGCCGATGAGATTGTGTCGGGACTCGATGTATCGGTGCAGGCTTTGATTCTGAATCTTCTGTTGCGTCTGAATAAAGAACTGGGCGTGGCGGTGGTGTTCATTTCTCACGATCTGTCCGTGATCCGCTATCTGTGTACACGGGTGCTGGTAATGAAAAACGGCGAAGTGGTGGAGCAGGGCAATACCGCAGAGGTATTTGCCGATCCGCAGCACCCCTATACCCGCGTTTTACTGGGCAGCGTGCCGCCAGACGACTCCAGCCAGATCTGGCCCGCGCCCCTGGACGGCCCGCGCCAGATGCCTGGTGAGGTCTCGCCCGCCCTCGTACCCGCCATGGCGGTCTGAATCCCGTTTTACTCGTATTTACAGGAAGCACTATGAGTTATGCCAATAACGAGGCCGCCTTGTCGGGCCTGACCCAGGATCATCAAGTCCATCGGGATGCCTATCTGGACGAGGACGTTTTTCAACTTGAAATGGAACGGCTGTTCAGCCGTGCCTGGCTCTATGTGGGCCATGAAAGTCAGGTGCCCAAGACGGGCGACTATGTTTCGGTGACCCTGGCGCAAAGCCCTGTCATCATGCTGCGTCATAGCGATGGCTCGGTGCGGGTGGTGATGAATCGTTGCGCCCACAAAGGCGCCAGACTGGTCAGCGAATCCAGCGGTAATGTGGGCAAGATGCTGCGTTGTCCCTATCACGCCTGGACCTATAAGCTGGATGGCTCGTTGCTGGCCGTACCGCTGAAAAATGCCTATGAAAACACGGAGTTTTCACAGTGTCCGGCCGCTGGCGGCCTGTCCACGCCGGGGGCGGTGGAAAGCTATCGCGGCTTTGTGTTTGCCCGTCTCAGCAAGGAAGGGTTCAGCCTGCAAGAGTATTTCGGTGATGTGCTGCAGGCTTTGGACAATATGGCGGATCGTTCTCCGGAAGGGGAGTTGCAGGTGGCGGGCGGTTCGATTCGAACCGTCATCAACTGCAACTGGAAGATGTACATGGAGAACATCAACGACACGGTGCATCCCATCTCTACCCATGAGTCCGCCTCCAGCTCGGCAGCCAAGGTGGGTGAAGTCTTCAAGGAGGAAGACCCTACCGCGCTGGAGCAATTGCTGCCCTTTGGCTCGGGCTATGACTTCTATTCCCGTATGGGTGTGGAAACGTATCCGAATGGGCACAGCATTCTGGGCACCAAGTTCAGCATTCATACCGATTACTCGGGCATTCCGGGCTATGAGGCCATGATGAAAAAGGCCTGGGGCGAGGAAAAAGCAGGTCGGGTGCTGGGCTTCAATCCGCAGAATGTGGTGTTTTATCCCAGCATGGCGGCCAAGGGGTCGCCGCAGATCATCCGTGTGCTGCGGCCTTTGGCAGTGGACCGGACCTTGCTGGAAGTGTGGGTGTTTCAACCCAAAGGGGCACCGCGTGAAATGCTGGATCGTGGTCTGAGCTATAGCCGTCTGGTCTATTCGCCCATGAGTGTGGTGGCGCACGATGATGTGCATTTGTTCGAGAGCCAGCAAGCCAGCCTGAAAGCCCAAGGCAATCCGTGGGTGAATCTGCTGCGTCAATACGATGCGCAGGAACGCGAGCAGGACAAGGGCAGTTTCGACGATGCCAATAACGAATGGGTCATACGTAACCAATACCGTGCCTGGAAACAAGGCATGAAGCAGCAGGAGCAGGAATGATGGGGATAGCGCATGAGCAGGGCCCACGGATTGGCCAAGTGCAGGCTGCCCAGCAAGGTCAGCAACAGCAACAAGTGCATCCGCAGCAAAGCCAGGAGCAAGGTCGGCGTCTGGACCAAACGACGAACCTGCAACAAAGCCTGCAGAACTTTGTATGGCAAGAGAACGCCTTGCTGGATGAAGGACGTTTTGATGAATGGTACGAGCTGTTTGCGCAAGATGGCTTGTACTGGATTCCGGGTGAATCCGGGCAGGAAAGCCCCGACGGACGCATGTGCATTGCTTTGGAAAACCGCATGTTGATGCGCTTGCGTATCGACCGCCTGTCGCATCATCGTGCCTTTTCCTTGCAGCCCGGCGTGCGTGGTCTGCGCGTGATTCAAAACCCGCGTGTTCAATCTGAAC
>JQGF01001144.1_pt1 | contig 18023 bp, 13 predicted proteins | sample 210201 | NCBI WGS metagenome assembly JQGF01 (sample SAMN02947780, study PRJNA257236) | wastewater metagenome | biome: Domestic wastewater sediments; material: Domestic wastewater soil sediments and water; isolation source: domestic wastewater sediment treated with ammonia and hydroxylamine at...
ATCTTCGTGCTGATACGGCGGGGCCAGCACCTTGCCGTCCCGGGTCTCGCCCATCATGTCGTAGCGTTCCGAGAACGTGGACAGCTCGCCGACCAACTGCCGCAACAAGCCGTAGACCTGCCAGGGATGCGTCTGCGGAGCCTCCAGCACATGATTGAGCATGGGGCCATAACGATTGAGCACCTGCAAAGCCACCAGCAAGCTCAGGTGGTTACCGTCCAAATCCTCCGTCCTGCCCAAGCCGCCAGGTTTAAAGACTTCCAACTGCCGTGCGCGTCCGGTCAGCTCGTCGCGGATGCGTCGTATCGTCTCGATCAGCCAGGGACTGGCCGACAAATTCAGGCTGGGGGGGATGTACTGGCGCTGCAAGCGCGCCTGATCGCCGTCCTGCTCCAGCCGCGCCACAGCCAGCAGTTCATAATGACCCAGCTGAGGCAATTCCTCGTCCCAGAACACGCGCAAGACGTAATTCATCAAGTCCAGTTGCCCCTCAGGGCCCTGCGCGTAATCATCCGCCACCGTGACCGGATCGGCAGCCGCCACCATGCGCGTGCTCACCGTCTGAGCCTGGCCCGGATCGTCAACCACACTCACATTGGCCTGGCCAGGCATCATGCGCCGCAGTCCAAGGTACACCGTACGGCCAGTGGCCAGATCCGCCAGTTCAAAACCGCGCGACTCAATCACGGCATTGCCGGGATACTGAATGAAACTGCCGTCGCGCAGCCGCGCTGTTAAGGCCAGCACCCTGAAATCCAGCGTCTGCAATGCCGCCTCGTCCAACTCCAGTTGCAGCACACCCCATGGGTACGGCTGAGTCTGGGCCATGAATAAAGCCAGACGCTGGTAGAACAGATTGTCGTTATGCTGGAAATGCTGGGGCTGCAAAAACAGACCCTGGTGCCAGAAGATCGGTTGCAAAGGATGAACGCTCATGAAATCTCTATGGGTGTTGGTGACCGACGGGCCAGGGGCCCGCTGCCGGCAAGGTGGCCGGGGGCGGAATGACAGTATCAGTCTGACTCTCGATGATGGCTTGCGGGCCCAGCCGCAGACGAATACGCAACGGCTCGGGCCGGGCCTCGTACTCACGGAACATCAGGCCATGGCTGTCAAGCTTGGCGCCAAACTGATAAAGACGGGTGCTGCGGGCGGGGTCCAGGTGCTGATAGCCCAGCGCGACGGCGACGTAACGGGCCTTGTCCATGCGTGCCAGCCGGATGCGCCGCTTGACGCCCGGCTCGATAAAAATACGATCCAGACTGAGCAAACCCGTCGGCGCGCTATCGGCCATCAACAGACTGGAGAGCTGATCGGGGCTGCTTGAATACGGCTCAAACACTGAGGGTTCGACCATCTGCGCCACCACCATCAGCACCGTATGCGCCTGCCCTCCCCAGGTGTTCAACTGTGGGTCGGCATTGACCTCCAGCACCAGCGCATCACGCTCGTACTCCCACTGCAGATCCTTCAAGGCCTCGTCCTTGGACTTGGTCTTGAACATGCCGCAGCCGGTCAACACCAGTGCGGCCAGCAAGACCAGCGCGGCGCGGCGACCCATACGAACACTATGACTGTGCCTCATCCTCAGCTCCCCACCATCACCGTACTTTGACTAGGGCTGATCACCGTCCCGACCGCATTGACCGGCATGCCGTTGTGGCCCGTCATGCAGCCCATCCGCACAGCCGGTTTGCCACCCACCATCACCGTCATGCTGCCGTTCATGAACTGCACTTCACCTTTGATTCGATTGCTGGCTACGCCGCCGACGGTGCCAACCTCATCACCGCTGCTCATCATGATTTTGCTGGCCTGATTCAAAGCCGGCATATTGACCACCAGCACATTGCGCACCAAGCCCGAGGGCTGGGCCATCTGCGTCGTCGCCAGATTGGGAAAAGGCGTAGGCACGGGACCGGCCGGAGTCGGCACCTTGCACACATCGGGAATTGCATTGGCCTGCGCCCCGCCATTGTTGAGCATGAACATAAATAAAAATCTCCTTGGCAATACCGGGCCTAGCCCAGATGCACCTGCTGGCCGTCCACGACCACACGTTGGGCGCCACGCAGCTCAGCGCTGCGGGCCCGCACACGCCAATCCCGCTCGATGACCAGCCGCTGAGAGGCAGCCGCATAGTCATCGTGTCCCGCCACACGCGTAACGCGCTGACCAGCATGTAGCTGGCTCTGGCCATCGACCTGCTGACGCTGGCCGCTATACTCCTGCCGCTGTGCAAAATAGCTGTGCAGGGACTGTCCGGCCAGATGCACGTTCCGGGCCTGTAACAGATACTGTTCCGCCTGTAGCGCCACATCCGCCCCTTGCAGCACTACGGCCTGCGCCGCTTGAAAATGCAAACCGCCGCCAGTCTGGACACGGACGCTGCCAGCACTGCGCACCACGGTATCAGCGGGCAGATGCAGCTGCGCCGTGTGACCGGAGCGCTCCAACACCGCCAGGATGTAGGCCTGCCGCCCATCGAACGTCAGCAAGACCAGATCGCCTACTTGTGGCTGCAACAGGCAGGAGGCTGCCAGCGGTGCAAAGCAACTGCCCATCGTGCCAAGCACGCCCCAGCGCTGGCCGGCCTGGACATAGACTTTGGCCGGCACGGTTTGCCACTGAGCGACCTGCGAGGGCTCCTGCGCGATGGACGGCTGCTCAGAACCTGAACTCAGACAAGACATCTGCATCTCCTTTTTATAGAGCCGACAAAGTCCAGCGCGCGTCGGCACGCCAGCGCTCGGCCTGCAGGCGTGGGATATCGTCACCCTGCAGATCTTGCTTGTCACAGCCATCCCAGCACACCTGATGCAGATCGGCTCCGTGTACGCGCATGCCTTTGGCCTGCGCGCTGCTCAGATCAGCCCCTTGCAAACGCGCATAGCTCACATCGGCATATTCCAGACAGGCGCCCGACAGGCAGAGCCCCTGCGCATGCGTATGCCCCAGTCTGGCCTGTGCCAGACGGGCTCCGCGCGCACTGGCCTGCGGCAAGCGTGCATAATTGAATATGGCCCCCTCCAGACGGGCCCCGTCCAGGCAGGCTCCATCCAGCGTGCTGTAAGCCAGCGACAGAAACGGAGCCACAATCTGCGACAGGTCGGCTCGCTCCAGATCACAATGCTCAAACGCACATTGTTCGAAACGGCCTTGTGCCAGATGCGCGTGCGCCAGACTGGTGCGACGCACCTGAACCTGAAACCACTGCGCGGCCACCGCCTGCAAGCCAGCCGCCTCACAATCCATCCATAAGGCCGGCCCGATTTGCTCGGGCAGGCGCAAGCCCCTCAGATCGCAGTGTTGCCAGGTCACGCCGTGCATGAGTGCCTGACTAGCCTGCACCTGGCTCAAATTGCACTGCAGCCACCAGCCATCGTCCAAAGAGGCCGCGCTCAAATCCGCGCCGCTGAAATCGCAGCGCTCAAAGTGCGCCCGGCTCAGTGCGGCCCCGCTCAAGCGCGCCCCCTGGAACTGGCAGTCGACCAGCACCGCATCCGATAAATCACAGGCGCTCAGATCGGCACCGCGCAGGTTCAATCCGTCCGCCCGCAAACCGTCGAATTTCAAACCACTATATTGACCGCCGGACAAATCCAGATCTCGAATTGGGCCCTGTTCGATCAGGGCCAGCAACTGCTCTGCACTCAAACTCATCGTGATTTACCTCCTTGTGTGTGTCGGGCCCAGTCAGGCAAATGGCCTAGCAGCGCCCCTTCCAAGTCCACGCTACGCACTGTGGCACTGCCCAGTTGCGCTCCATACAGATTGGCTCCACGCCAATCGGTTTGGTCAATCAAGGCGTAATCAAACGCCGCATCCAGAAAATTGGCGCCAGGCCAGCGCGCTCCTGTCCAATTCACTTCTTTGAAAATGCTTCGTGCAGCTTGCACCTGCCAGCCCGTCGCAGCGCGTAAATCGCAGATCTGTAAAAAAGCATCGCTCAGATCAGCCTGGTCGAAGCGGCTGCCGCCCAAGTCACTGTCCTGCATACTGGCCCCCCGCATATCGGCAGACCGCATATCGGCCTCACGCAAGATGCAGCCACTGTCCAAGCGCACATCGGCCATCTGCGCGCCCACCCAGTCCACAGCGTGGCCCTGCGCGCCGGAAAAAGTGGCGCCCCGTAATACCGCTTGCGAGAAACACGCCCGATCCAGCGTGCATTGCGACAGATCAGCGCCATCCAACTGTGCGGCATGCCAATTACTGCCTGCCAGACGGCAACTCGTCATTCCCAGGCGCTCGGCCTGTGCCTGGGCAAAGCCGCCACCTTCCAGCGAGCAGTTTTCCCATTGCCCAGCAGCCAGTCGGGCCGCGCTCAGAACAACGCCCTGCAAATCACAGTTCTGTAAACGAGCACCGGTCAGATTCAATGCATCGATCCTTTTGCCCGCCAGAATGCATGCTTCCAACACGGCGCCGCTCAGATCGGCCCCGTCGAGCTCCACACCCCGCAGATCCAGCCCCATCAGATGACACCCGCGCAGGCTATGGCCCGCCTGTCGGTGGGCATGAAATTGCTCCAGCGTGTCGATAAACTGCTGCGGTGCTCCTTGAGCAGCCAACCCAGCCTGCAACACGGCCAGCTCGGCAGCCAGACTGTCCAGACGCTGATCCATTTCGGCCAACTCAGCGTGCAGGCTAGTCCCTTGCTCCTCCAAGGCATCAAAGGCGGAAGGCGGCACATCGGCCCAACCGGCCTTGGCAGCCTGTATCTCGGCCAGCATGTCCACCGGTCCGGAGGTCGAGGGGGCGCGAGGTAATTGCGCCAGCGCCAGCAAGGGCTTTTCATCCAGCTCCAGACGCGTGGCCACGTCCTTGACCTGCGCCAGCAACTGGTCCTGTCCCTGTTGCAAGGCATGTTCGATGCTTTGCAGCGGATCGCTATCCTCGGCCTTTTCGCTCAGAACCAGAGCGGCCAAAGGCGCAATGCGCGGCAAGGAAACCGGGCTATACGGAGCCAGACGTTCTTCCATATCCGCAATCCAGGCATTGCCCTGCGCTCGACCTTGCTCCAGGCTGTCCTGCAACTGGGCCAGGATCTGCGGGTCCGCCTGCGACGCGTCGGCCATCTGCGGCAGGTCGCTCAACGGCTCCATCTCTTTGTCCTGCGGTGTTTCGTGCGCCATACCCTGCGCACCAGCGGCTGCATGCAGCGCTGTCCAACGTGCCTGCAGATCAGGCAGGCTGCCAGCCGGCTCGTGCGCGTACTCGGTAAAGACTGCCGCAGCGGCAACATCGGCCGCATCGGCACGCTGGACCGGGATGCTGGCCCGATACAGCATCAGGACACGTTCATCTTGAGGAAACAGCCACACCGTATCCAGATCAAGGACCGCCTCCTCAATCCGTTCACTCCCTTTTCTGCGCAGCAGCAAACGGGGGCGCAGGCCTGGCAGGCGGCCCGACACTTCCGGTCGTTGCGGATGCATCCCCTGCACACGCCAGGACTCCGTGCCTTGCCAGTAACCATCCCGTACCTGATCCTGAGGAAAAGCATCGAACAATCGCGGATCAGTATCATCAGGCAGCCAGGGAAAGCGCTCTTTCTCCCAGCGTTCATCCACCGTCCCCACCCAACGCATGCGTGAGCCAGCGCCAGCGGGCAGACGCGTCAATATCGCCGGCCCCCATCGGTCAGCCGGCGAAAGCACCGGCGTATCCGGATGTTCGGTATGAGGCAGCAAGACACCCTGCGCCTGCTCCGGGTCTTTCAACCACCCGCAACCGTATGGGTTTTCGTTGTAGCCTGCGCCACCATACGCCTGGCGCAAGGTCAAGGGCAGCGACTGAAACGGCTCGGCAGCACTGGCACGCCAACCTGCCAGCGTGTGTTGCCAGCGACGCGTGCCATGCACATGGAGGGTTTTTTGCAAGTGGCCCAATTGGACCTGGACCGCCATGGCCGTCGTGTGCTGCCCAGGGGGCGCCCAGGCCTGTCCCGCTACGCCATAACTGCCCCGTGTCTTTTTCAAACCCGCATCAAAGGCCTCATCCGGAAAATGCGCCAGCAACCACGGCCAGGCCTGGGCTTCGGGCAGGCATCCGCCCGCTTGCCAGACATAGCCCAAGGTCACCACCCAGCGCGCTTGACCTGCCTGGGCATGGTAGGCCTGCATCAGCAGCACATCATCGGGTTTGTCGATATCCATAGGGGCAATGTTCCTAATTGAGCTTCACAATGCCGTTGGCCTTGATATTGACCGAGGCCGTGCCATTGATGCGTACGTTCTGGCCGGCCACATCAATCATGGGAGCCTTCATGTAAACCACCGTGTCTTTCACCTTGAGCTGCCCCGTCATGGACATGGATTCCAGAATCACACCGGCATTACCCGCTTTAATCACGACCTGAGCCTTGCTGATCTTGATCTTGGAGATCAGGACTTCCCAGGACAGCAAAGACGTGGGCGCTCCAGTTACGGTGGCATTGCCAGCGACCAGCGTATCGATTCCTCCGGTTCCCACGACATACTTGATTGTGCGGCTGGTCAGCGAGTAGGCATTGGCCACCGTAATGGACTGCTTGCCATAGGTGCCCTCCATATCCACCACCTTGGTGCTTTGACTGCGCACCACCCGTTTCTCGGCCCCCAGGATGATCTTCTTCTCATCGCCTTTGGTAATGCGGCTCTGATCGCTCAACTCGACTTTGGTGTAGTCGCGCAGATCCAGCTCCTTGGAGCCGCTATACTTGATCCCCACGCTATAGCCCACGGTAATGCTGCTTTTGAGCGAGGCTGAGGCACTGACTTCCGCGCCCAGCGACGTGGATATCTTGATGGGATTGACATTCAGCAGCGAAATATCCAGCACCTTTTCCGGTGCCTTGAGGTAGGACAGATCCACCCAGCCATCGGTCCCTTCCTTGACCTTCTTGGCCGATTGATTGATCTCATCCATCAGTTCTTTGAACTTTTCGCTGGACGTTTTTTCCTTCTTTGCCTCCGTCGTATCCTTCTTGTCTCCGGTATCCTCGCCCGCTGCCTCCCCTTCTTTTTTGGGTTCCTCAGATACGGACTTGCCTTGCTCGAGCCTGTCCAAAGCGCTATCTAGTTTGGCCAGCAGGGCTTGCAACTGCTTTAAGGCCCCATCCAGATCAGGCTGCCCGCCTGCCGTGGCCTGCGCATTCTTTTGTAGTTGGGCCAACATCTGCGCCAACAGCGCCCGTTTGGCCTCCAGGGCTTTCATCTGCACGGGCGCGGTGGCCGTCGGCAAGCTGGCCTCCTCTTCCAGAAAGTCGGCCATGGCCTGATTCTGTGCCTGCTTCAGGCGTTCGCGCGGTTCGGGATCGGTATCAACATTGCCCTTGTTGCCCACTTCCAGGTGGTAAACACCAGGCACTTGTTGAATGAACGAGCGTCCCAGCAGGCCCATATGCCCCTGTGTACTCAGACGCACGCCCGAGCGATGGGGGCTGGCCGGGTCCGCGCCCAGATGGAAAGTGCTCCCCAGCGTAGGCGAGGACAAACGCGTATGCTGGGCGCCCAGTCTGTCCTCGAACTCCAGAGCATTCTGACCGGCCGTGCGCAAGCCCGGCTGAGTCGCCGTATCCTGATTGCGAATGCTAGGATTTTCTTCGTTTGGAATGGCCGAAACAATCACCGGCCGGTCCGGGTCGCCGCCCAGAAACGACACCAGCACCTCCGTTCCCTTGAGCAAAGGAAAATTCATGCCATGCTGGCTGCCCGCATACGGCGTGGCCATGCGCACCCAGGCGGAGTTGCTACCATCGGGGCGATTCGCATCGACAGGGGCAAACAAAAAGCGTATGCGGTAACAACCGTGCTCGTTGATCTGGGCATATTCGCCCTGGCCTTCGGCCACGACGATCGCGCTCAAGAAGCCAACCACACGGGGCTTGGGAGTGACGCGCGCCGGGCGAAATTGACGCACCTCGGGCAGCACCGTCAAGGAAGCCTGATAAAAAACCTGCTCATGCCCCGCCGCACCACTTTGGCGCGGCAAGGGCTGGCGCCCCTCGTGGCGCAGCGCAATCACAAAGTAGCGCTGGTTGAAATCGTGGCGGAAATGCTCATGCAACTGCACGGGATAACCGGCCCGTACTCCCGGCGCCAAAGCCACACCCTGAAAACGACTACGCTGGCAGGCAATTTCTTCGGCACGCAAGCTCGCCATGCGCTCGCCATCGTCCTGCTTGCTGAAGTGGGCCCCATAGATCTCCACACTTCCCACGCCATCGAACCTGTCTTGTGGCGGCTGCCCCTGCGGGTCGATAGCCGCTTTCATGGTCAGATTCAATGAAGGCTGGCTAACCGAGAAATCCCGCAGCACCACCGAGCGCGGCGACACACTCAGCGCATGATCGAAACGCGAAACCCCAATCCGATTCTGTTCACCGCTCAAGGCACCGGCCGGTCGCCAATACAGGGGGACAGCCTGCCGAGGCTGGTCCGTGCGCTCATGACCAAACACCAGAATTTCATGGTCTGCGCCCTGTTCGAACCAGTAGTAGACGCCCTCGTGCTCCAGTCGCCGCGAGAGAAAGTCCAGGCTGCTCTCCTCGAACTGACAAATAAACGCAGTGCGCGTCGCCATCAACAGGTCGGAGGACAAACGCAGGCAATACTGCGCGCCGGCATCCTGGGCTGGCTCGCCTTGCCGGCTCAGGCCGCACTGCGCCAGTACCATGCGAATGATGGTGCCCAGATCAGGTTTACCGCCTGCCTGTGCATCGGCTTCCATATAGACTCGCGACAGGCGAAACATGCGCAGCAGCGCCATTTGCGGCTCAAGCACGGCTCGATAATGGGCAAAGCCATCATCACGATGCGTCTGCCGCAATTCGGTAATAATGCCGTGCCAGGGCAGCCAACGCTCCTGCGCATCAAGCACGCTCAAGGTAGCACGCGCTCCCAGCAGTTCTTCCAGATCGATATCGTCGCGTGCGGAGGCCAGCTCGATCTCGAAACGATAAGGCCGCGACACGGCCTCCTCGCCGGACCAGCGCGTCACCAGAAAAAGGTCAGGATCGGCCAGGCCACAACGGAAGCTGGCCAAGGCCTGTTCGGTATCGTAGTCATTGAGCATGCCTTAGCTCCCCATCCGTATCACCCAGGGCTGCGATGCCTGCGGGCCCACATCTACACTCAAGGCGGTCGAGCCATCACCGTCGGCCATCCAGGCCAACACCCGGTCAGACAGCGCCGGCAACAGGCTCTTGCGCAAAATAAAGTCGATATTGCGCGCGCCACTGTCTACCTCGGTACAACGCGCCGCAATGGCCTGAGCAACTGCGGGGGTAAATTCCAGACTCAACCCATTGCTAACTTGCAAGCGCTGCACGATGCGAGCCAGTTTTATCTGCACAATCTGCGCCAAAGCCTCATCCGACAGCGTGCCGTAGGGCACCACCGTCATGCGCGCCAGCAGAGCCGGCTTGAAATGCTGCGACAGTGTCGGGCGGATACGCTCGGCCAGTTCATCAGTCTGCGGCGGGGGGGACTCGGCCCGGGCGGCCGTCACGATGTCGGTGGCCAGATTGCTGGTCAGGAAAATGACCGTATTGGAAAAGTCGATCAGCCGACCTTCGCCATCGGCCAGCGAGCCTTTGTCAAACACCTGATAAAACAGATTGACCACATCCAGATGAGCCTTTTCCACCTCGTCCAGCAGCACCACACTGTAGGGCCGTTTTCTGACAGCCTCGGTCAGCACGCCGCCTTCGCCATAGCCCACGTAGCCGGGAGGTGAGCCGACCAGCCGGCTGACAGTGTGTTTTTCCTGAAATTCGCTCATATTGATGGTGGTCAGCGCCTGCTCACCGCCGAACATCTCATCGGCCACCGCCAGCGCTGTTTCTGTCTTGCCCACCCCCGAAGGACCGACCAACAGAAACACGCCCAGCGGCTGGCGCGGATCGCGTAAGCCGGACTGCGCCGCCTTAAGCACCTGGGCTATCTGCGCGAGGGCCTCATCCTGACCCCGGATGCGCTGACACAACTGCCCCGCCAGTCCCAGCACGGCACTGGCCCCATCGCGCTGCATCTTGCCCAGTGGCACGCCGGTCCAGTCCGAGACCACCTGCGCGACCGTATCGGGCCCGACCTCCGTAAACAAGAGAGGGGCATCGCCCTGCAGGCGGCACAATTGCTCGCGTGCCTGACTCAACGCCTGGGTCAAATCCTCGGGCGACAAGTCCGGCTCCACCGCCGCATCACCGTGTTCAGGTCCGGCCTTGTCGGGGTCTGCCTGCAAGCGGGCCAGACGCTGCCGCAAATCCAGGACCTGCTCGGCAGCTGCCCGTTCGGCCTGCCAGCGTTCGACCAGCGCATCCAGATCCTGTTGGTCCTGCTGCACGTGTGCATCGATCTGCTCAAGACGCGCCGCCTCGATACGATGACCGTGCGCCTGATCGCGTTCCAGGGCCTCACGCTCGCGGGCCAAACCCGCCAGACGACGTTCTATCCGCTCCACCCCGGCAGGCTTGACTCCTAGACTGATACGCACGCGGGCTGCTGCCGTATCCAATAAATCCACAGCCTTGTCCGGCAACTGTCGACCCGTGATGTAGCGCTCCGACAAGGTGGCTGCGGCCTGCAAGGCATCGTCGCGCACGCTCACACCATGCACCGCCTCGTAGCGGCTCTTGAGCCCACGCAGTATCTGCACCGCCGTGGCACTGTCAGGCTCGTCCAGTCGAATCAATTGAAACCGTCGCGTCAGGGCCGGATCGCGCTCGAAATACTTCTTGTACTCGGCCCAGGTGGTCGCGGCAATGGTGCGCAGCTCACCACGCGCCAAGGCCGGTTTGAGCAGATTGGCGGCATCGCTGCCACCGCTGGCGCCACCGGCGCCAATCAGCATATGCGCCTCGTCGACAAACAAGATAATGGGCTGCGGTGAGGCCTTGATGGCATCAATCACACCACGTAGCCGTTGCTCAAACTCCCCCTTGACGCTCGCCCCGGCCTCCAGCAGCCCCAGGTCCAGGCCCAGCAAGCGGGTACCGCGTAAAAACTCCGGCACATCGCCTTGCTCGATGCGCAAGGCCAGCCCCTCGACCACCGCTGTCTTGCCCACGCCGGGTTCACCCACGCAAATGGGGTTGTTCTTGCGACGACGCGCCAGAATGTCGATCATCTGGCGGATCTCATCGTCACGCCCGAATACCGGATCTATCTCACCGCGCGCCGCCTTGGCGGTGTAATCTTCGCAAAACCGCGCCAGTGCGCTATCAGCGGCCGAGGTCGCCGTGGGCGGTGCCCCCTTGGACGCGTCGAGCGGCTCGTAAGCCTGCTCAGCCGACGTCCCGGTCCAGGCGGCAAACTGCTTGTGCAATTGCTCACTGGAGAGGGCGCGCAAACTCTCGCCCCACGGTGTACCTGCGGCGTAATAACCCAGCCGCATCAACAAGGCCAGCAACACGGCACCACTACGCACATGGCGGGCCCCCAGATTGACCGAGGCGACCAGCCAGCTGTCTTGCAAGCACTCCGTCAGCATGGGCGAGAAAACCGGGCGCCCCGGATTGCCGCTTTTGAAGCGTGCCAGTGCATCCTCCAATTGGGCGGCCAGTCGCAGGCTATCAATCTGGCTCTGGGCCAGAATGTGAGCCAGATCGCTGCCCGTCTCGCTCAGCAGGCGATGCAACAGGTGCTCAATGCTGATTTCATAATGCCCCCGTGCCAGGGTCAGGCCTGCGGCAGACTCCACGGCCGCTGTGCACAAGGGATTGAGCCTGGCAAACAAAGGCTTTAAGTCAACGAGCATCATGATCATCGTTCTCCGCAGTAAAAAGATTCAAGCCGAAACGCACCGGCCGCTCGGCCAGTACCCGGCTACGGCCTTGGCCCAGCCATGTGTTGCATCCCAGCCGCTGCCAGCCCCGGCCCAGACAGGCACCCTGGCGCTGCTGCGGCTCCAGCCACAATTGCAGCTCGCACTGCAACGGGGCGCTCAAATACCAGGCCACGGTGCGGCTGAGCCGATCAAACAGCGGCGCGCCGGGCAATAAGTCATGAAACAAATCTGCCTGCAAAGGGCCAATTTCAATATCGGCATTGCCGGCACAATCGCGCACCTGCTCGCCCAGCACACTGTCCTGACCCAGGCTGCAGGCCTGCCCGCCCAAACGGCTGCGGTACACCGGAGCAATGCGCACAAAGCGCGACGCACACGGATGCACCCGAACCGGCAACCCGCCCAACATGCCCGCCAGCAAACTTTGCAAGCCCAGGGCGGAGCGCGACTTCATGCCCAGATTGCCGGCAAAAGGCAACAGCGCCTGCGCATCGTCCTGGCGTTCGGGCGCTTCGCGCAAGCCCACCAGGGCATACAACTGGCGCAGACGCTGGCCGTCGCGGCGCTCGTGCACGGCCAGCCAGATGCGATACTTTTCCCAGGCCTGATACAGCAGCGGGTACAAGGCCGCATGCACAATATCGACAAAGTCGCGCCGGGCCGAATAGCCCTGCATTGCTTCCTGGATCAGGTCTTCGGTATAAAACGTAGGCAGCGGCGAGGTCACGCCATACAAGCCAAAGAAATTGGCTTCAATATGAAAGCGTCCGTCGTCACTGCGTTGAACGTCGGCCAGATCCGACTCGGGGAAGGCCAGCGTCAGGGCGGGCCGGATACGCAGACGCTCGCGCAGCGCCGCGTCGTCCCCCAGATGCTGACGCAGCAAGCGCGCCGCCTGGAAAAAACTGTATTGCGGGGCCTGGGCCTGCAGATCCTGCAGCAGGCGGGCACCTACAACAGGCGTTGCTGACCGATCTGCGCTGGCCATTGCAGCGTCTCCCCATGGACAGTGTCATGCAGCGTCAAGGCGATGAAGGTATTCATCGTGGCGCAGCCGGACAGAAATTCGTTCAGGACCGAACCGAATAGATACAGGCTGCCGGGACCGGAAAAGTGGTCCCCCGCGCACTCGATGCGCACCGCGCTGCCCTGCACGGGCATGCCGCGCACCATGCGGCGCTGGCTTTGAACCTGAACCTGCTGAATGGATTCAATCTGGCGCAAACCGGCAGCCCGCTGCCCGGATTCCCCGCGCTGTTCGGGTAAGTACAGCAACAGCAATTTGCGCAGACTCTCGGCGCTGGACAGCGCCATCTGATTGGCCTGCATATGCGAGAGCACGCGCCAGAGCAAGTCCTGCGCCAGATACGGTTCGCGATAAGGCGTCACACCGGTGATATTGGAAAACATCACCCTGGCCGGCGAACGGTCGGTCGCCTCGCTGATCTCGCCCAGGCGCAGATCATCCGGCCCGCTGCCATCGGTGCAGCTCAGGCGCAGCGACAAGACCTGCTCGCCATCCTGCGCCAGGCCCGCGCCCGGCAGGCTTAAATAATGTTCACAACCCGAACCCAATGCCGACGGGCGTACGCGTATATGGTAGGACTGCGCGCCGGGCACGCAGTCGCTGGCCGGCTGATAGTCTTTTTCCTGCCCATCGGCGCTGCGCAAATCTACCCGATCCACACTGTAGATCTGCGCGCCATGACGCCCGGTCACCGGCCGGATACGATACTCCGGCTGCCTGTGGTCCACGTACAAAGGCTGGCCATCCAGCGGATACAAATTGACGGCCGGGCTCGCATGCAAGACAAAATTGTCCACACTGACCTCCGGTGCCCAGTCCGGCAGACGGTCGAACTCAAAACGCAGCACCAGCCGAGTGCCCTGGCGGGCACGCCAGCGCTCCAGCCCCGTCAGCTCCAGAAAACGCAGCTTTTCGGGCAGAGAAAAATATTCATGCAAAATCCGCCAGGCCGGATGCGCGCCTGCCGGCCAGGGCAATAAAGGATAGGCCGGATCAAAACCGAACGGATGCAGGCAGGCCGGCTCCAGACGCACCATGCCGCTCTCGGGCGAGCCGACCAAAATAGCGCGCGTATCGCGCATCAGAATCCGAAACAGGCCGCTGGCCACCGTGTCGCTGCCACCCAGCCACAGACGCAAGGCGTTCCCCTGCCACTGGGCCGCATCCAGCCCGGTCAGGGCCAGCTCCAGCACCAGCGCCGGCACTTGACTGGCGCGTTGACCGACGTCCCAGTACGCCTGTTCCAGCCGCAAGGGCTCGACCGCCACCGGGTAAATCGCATTGAATACAGCGCGTTCGCCCTGCTCACCCGACGAGGTGAACGTCGTGCCGACCGGCACCTGCAAGGTCTCGCCCGTCACGCTGCGGGGGCTGTACTGCATAATGGTCATGCACGGCACAGGACGCAGGAACTGGGGAAACATCAATTGCGCCAGGCTCTGCACAAACTCGGGAAAATCGTCGTCCAGCCGCTGGCGCACCAGCCCGGTCATGAAGGCCACGCCTTCGAGCAAGCGCTCTACATCGGCATCGACCGCGGCCGCACTGCCCAGCAGCGGTGCCAAGGCCGGATTGCGACGACCGAATTCAGCCGCCAAGGAGCGCAGATTGTGCAGTTCCTGTTCGTAGTATCGATTCAACATTCCCATTTCCCTGGAGCACGCGCGACAACCAGCAGGTAGGTCATTGCGCTTGCAAAGACACCCGGCCGGACGAGGAAATCGACGTAGCCAGCCGTATCGGCAGCTCGTGGTCGTCTACCTGCACCACGCCTTCAAGCGAAAAGCTCAAAGACAGCACCTCACTGCCCTGCTCGCTGACCTGCACTTTGGGCGCTTTCAGGCGTGGCTCGTAGCGCTCGATCATGCGTGTAATGCTGTCGATGATCTCGCGCGTGGACCCGGTGCTGAAGGAGCCGGCCAGATTAGTGAAATCCGGCACCCCGAACTCCGGGTCCAGCGGCACGCTGCCGCGCCGAGTATTCAGGATGCGCTGCAGATGCTCGCGTATCGAGACCACCAGCACCTGGGCACGTGTAGCCTGGGTCTGGATCTGTCCCGTCTCCAGCGCGGCAATGCGCTCAAGCAGACGCAACTCGCGCATCCCTTTTCCCCTTTACTTTGGCGTGAGCCAGGAGTCTTCGGCCTCGATGCCGTCCGGCTCCCATGTCCAGACGATTTTCTCGTAGGTCAGGGCGATGTCTTCCATATGGCCGAACTGGCGGTTCTCGGGAGCCAGGCAGTTAGGCACCCAGGTACGCGAACTAGTCACCACGGCCTTTTCCAGACGGATGGTGTAGTACTTTTCTTCTGTGCCTTTAGGGCTGATGCGGTAAAATTCCAGCTCGACTTTGCTCAGCTGTTCGCCCGAGCACTGTGCCTGGAAGATCTTGGGCGAGGACTTGTCGATTTCCTTGGTCAAGGTAATGCCCAGGTGCTGGCGCTTGCCCGAAGGCAGACCCGTTTGCGGGCTCTTGGGCAGTTCAATACGATGATCGACGGCCTGAATCAGAATCTTGCCGCTGTGGCCCTGAACTTCGCAGGACCCTTCGATCTTGCCCTGGGTTTCGCCTTCAAGCGTGAGATAGCATGGCATAGGCATGGTAAATTACTCCTGTTGTTAACTAACTGTGTGATGACATAAGCAGTAGTTGCCAATACCGGGTACACCACGACGTCTGGCTGGCGTCGCGCCGGTGCCTCAAGGCGGCGATCCTGTGTCAGCAGGATCGCCCGCCCTAAACTCAGTTTTTGTCCAGCTTGCCCACCAGCGACAGCGTGAACGATGCGCCCATGTACTTGAAGTGCGGACGCACTTTCAAGCCTACGCGGTACCAACCTGGATCGCCTTCCACATCCGACACCGTTACCTCGGCCTGCCGCAAGGGCCGGCGGCTGCGCACGCCGGCGCTGGGGTTGTCCATATCGGCCACGTACTGACGAATCCATTCGTTCAGCTCGGCCTCCAGGTCATTGCGCTCTTTCCAGGTGCCGATGTTCTCGCGCTGGATCACCTTGATGTAATGCGCCAGGCGGCTGACCACATAGATGTATGGCAGTTGCGTGCCCAGCTTGTAGTTGGTCTCGGCCACCTTGCCTTCTTTGTTATTGCCAAAGAACTTGGGTTTTTGCGACGAATTGGCCGAAAAGAAGGCCGCATTGTCCGTGTTCTTGCGCATGGTCAGCGCGATAAAGCCCTGTTCGGCCAGCTCGAATTCGCGCCGTTCGGAGATCAGCACTTCGGTCGGAATCTTGGTCTGGGTCTCGCCCATTGCCTCGTAGTTGTAGATAGGCAGATCCTCGACCGCGCCCCCGCCTTGCGGCCCGATGATATTGGCGCACCAGCGATAGCGGGCAAAACTGTCGGCCAGACGGTCGGCAAAGGAAAAAGCTGCATTGCCCCACAAGAAATTCTGGTTGCCGCCCGACACATCTTCGTTGTAATTGAAGGTCTTGGCCGGCACCGTGTCCTCGCCATAAGGCACGCGCAACAAAAAGTGCGGCAGGGTCAGGCCCACGAAGCGGGCGTCGTCGGACTGGCGGAACGCATTCCACTTGGTAAACTGCGGACCTTCAAACACCGCGCTCAGATCTTTCAGATTGGGCAGCGCCGAATAATTGTCCACGCCAAAAAACTGCGGACCAGCCGAGGCAATGAACGGCGCATGAGCCATAGCGGACACGCTGGCCAGCGACTGCAGCAGCTTGATGTCCTGCGTGCCGGGGCCGAACTCGTAATTGCCGATGATCGAACCAAAGGGCTGACCGCCGAATTGCCCGAACTCGGCCGTGTAAACAGCGGTATACAAACCCGAGCGGGTGATGTCGGTGGCATCCTCAAAGTCTTCCAGCAGCGCCTGCTTGGACACGTTCAGGATGGCCAGCTTGTTGTTCTCACGGAAATCCGTGCGGTCGACCAGGAATTTCAGCCCCGTCCAGGCCGACTCCAGGCGCTGGAAATCGGCATGGTGCAAAATCTGGTCTACTTGACGGCACAGTTTGCGGTCCAGATTGGCAATCATCTCGTCGATCAGGCCCTGGCTGATCTTCTCGCTTTGGCGACCCGGCTCAAGCAACTCGGCCACAAACGCTTCCAGGCCCTGACGAGTAATCGAATACGCCTCGTCATCGGGCCGCAGGCGGGTCGATTCAATCAGCTCATCGAGCAGCGAGCCGCCTTCCTGAGCACCTTGCGCGGCCTGGGCCTGTTGTTCTGGTGTGTTTGCTGTCATGTTTTATTCCCCTTGCTTTTCCTGTACGCCCAACTCGGCCAGCAGACGCTGGCGCGTGCCCTCGTCCTGCACCAAGCCCTGCAAACGCTTGCGAAAATCGGGCAGATTGCCCAGCGGCCCCTTCAAGGCCTTGAGCGCATCGCGCAAAGCAATCAACTGGCGCAGTTCGGGTACCTGATCAACCAGCGCATCGGGCTGAAAATCGCGCATGGACTCAAAACGCAGGTCCACGGTCAGTTGGTCGTCCGGGCCGGCCTGCTCGTTGAGCTTGTCCTGCACCAGCAATTTCAGAGACAGGTTCTGCGCCTTGAGCACTTCATTGAACGTGTCCTTGTCCACGCTGACCGGCACACGCGCATCCAGTGGCGTGCTGTCCTCGCGCAAGGTGAAATCACCCAGCACCAATTGGCGAAACGGCAATTCCACCTGTTCCTGGGCATCGCCCGTAGCGGGCTTGTACACAATATTGACGCGCTCTTTTGGGGCGACGGAACCATCAGCAGCCATGTCTGTTTCTCCTGTTTAGAAAATCGGGGTCTCTTCTTTTATCGGGCACGCAGCAGTTGCTCCCCACCCGTCTTTAACCGTGCTAGCGCCCCATCTAGCAAACGCCGCGCGGCCTCGGCCTCGGCACCGGCCGCCATCACTAAAGAGGCCAGGCCCAACACATCCAATCCCTCACTCTCCAACAGCACCGCCTTGGCTGGCCCGGCGCTGATCGCCACAGGCGCAACCGGCTGCGCCCCGGACTCGTTCAGCCAGGTAAGCGTCTGTTCGTCGGCAAAGGGCCGCCCATCGCTAAAGGCCAGGCGCTCCAGGCCCGGCAAACGCTGCAACAGCGCTTGGGTTTCAGTCAGAATCGTCTGCGCACCCGCCTGCCCCTGGGGCAATGCCTGTGCCGCCTGATAAGCCAGACAATTCAAATCCAGCCAAAAACGCAAACGACCCAGACGCGATTCGGCAAAGCGCAAGATCGCCGCCGGGTCCTGGGCT